>Ga0182741_1001695_pt1 | contig 27687 bp, 26 predicted proteins | sample eDN5th37CBELigOP_FD_128874 | JGI IMG/M metagenome (GOLD analysis project Ga0182741, IMG submission 128874) | Enriched Organic Plus compost microbial communities from Emeryville, California, USA - eDNA 5th pass 37_C BE-Lig OP (version 2) (version 2) ... | reverse complement strand
TACCGCATCGGCGGCGCGCAGGCGATCGCCGCGCTCGCCTACGGCACCGAGACCATCCGCCCGGTCGCCAAGGTCGTCGGCCCCGGCAACGCCTATGTCGCCGCAGCGAAGCGGCAGGTGTTCGGGACCGTCGGCATCGACATGATCGCCGGCCCGTCGGAGGTGCTGGTCATCGCCGACGGCGCGAACGATCCCGAGTGGATCGCGGCCGACCTGCTTGCGCAGGCCGAGCACGACACGGCCGCGCAGTCCATCCTCATCACCGATGATGCCGCCTTCGGAAAGGCGGTCGAGGCCGCTGTCGACAGGCAGCTTCGTCTGCTGTCGCGGGGCGAGACCGCCGCCGCGAGCTGGCGCGATTTCGGCGCGGTGATCCTCGTGCGCGATTTCGACGAGGCGGTGCCGCTGGCCGACCGCATCGCGGCCGAGCACCTGGAGATCGCGCTGGACGATCCCGAGCCGCTGGCCGCGCGCATTTCCAATGCCGGCGCGATGTTCCTCGGCCGCCACACGCCGGAAGTCATCGGCGATTATGTCGGCGGATCCAACCACGTCCTGCCGACGGCGCGCTCGGCGCGGTTCTCGTCCGGCCTGTCGGTCCTCGACTTCATGAAACGGACTTCCATCCTCAAGCTCGGGCCGGAACAGTTGCGGCTTCTGGCGCCAGCCGCTATCGCATTGGCGAAGGCCGAGGGGCTGGAAGCGCATGGCCGGTCCGTCGCGGTCCGGCTGGAGGGGCCTGATCATCCCTGACCGCATGTCGCGGCGGGGAGCGCAGGCCAGGAGACGGGACGCGGAAGTCGTGGGCGCATGGCCGATCGCACCCTAGCCAGGCTGATCGACGTCGAGCTCGACGAATCGATCGGGCGCTCCACGCCCGACATCGAGCACGAGCGGGCGGTCGCCATCTTCGACCTGATCGAGGAGAACCACTTCCGGCCCGTCGGGGACACCGGCCAGGGCCCCTACCGTCTGCGTCTGTCGCTGGTGGATTCCCGACTCGTCTTCCGCATCGCGCGGGAGAACGGCGAGGAGGTCGTGACCCATATCCTGTCACTGACGCCGTTCCGGCGCATCGTGAAGGACTACTACCTGATCTGCGAGAGCTATTACGAAGCCATCCGCACCGCCACGCCGAGCCAGATCGAGGCGATCGACATGGGGCGTCGGGGCCTCCACAACGATGGCTCGCAGACCCTGCTCGACCGCCTGGCCGGCAAGATCGAACTCGACTTCGACACCGCCCGCCGCGTGTTCACCCTCATCTGTGTGCTGCACTGGCGTGGCTGAGAGCACCTCGCGCGACCTGCCTCGGTCCATCCTGTTCATGTGCGGCATGAATTCCGTCCGCTCGCCCATGGCGGAGGTCCTGGCGCGCAAGCTGTTGCCCCCGCACGTCTACCTGGCCTCGGCCGGGGTGCGGAAGGGCGAGCGCGACCCCTTCGTGGACTCCGTGCTGGCGGAGGAAGGACTCGCGATGCCGGACTGGCAGCCGCGCATCCTCGCCGAGCTGGAGGACGACTATTTCGACCTGATCATCACGCTCGCTCCCGAGGCCCACCACGCGGCGCTGGAGCTCACCCGTTCGCTCGCGGTCGAGGTCGAATACTGGCCGATGCCGGATCCGACGGTCGCCACCGGCTCGCGCGAACGCATCATGGGCGCCTACCGGGAGGTGCGCGAGCGCATCAAGGCGCGGCTGCGCGAGCGTTTCGGCCTCTTGAATGCGTAACACAACCTTCGCCGCTCTTCACAGGCGAGGCTTTGTACTATAGGTTCCGCGCACTTTTTCGGGGCTCGCCCCGGAATCCAACCTCACCGAAGGTCGAGTATGCCGAAGGAAGAAGTCCTCGAATTTCCGGGGGTGGTCACCGAACTGCTGCCAAACGCCATGTTCCGCGTTAAGCTTGAGAACGAGCACGAGATCATAGCCCACACGGCTGGGCGCATGCGCAAGAACCGCATCCGGGTTCTGACCGGCGACAAGGTGCTGGTCGAAATGACGCCCTACGATCTCACCAAGGGACGCATCACCTACCGCTTCAAGTGAGCGGGTTGCCGTGCCGCTGCAGCAGATGGCCGCAACACATCCCCTGGTCCTGGCCTCAGGCTCCCCGCGCCGCATAGAGCTCCTCCAGCAGGCCGGCATCGAGCCCGCCCGTATTCTGCCTGCCGATGTGGACGAGACGCCGCGCCGCGCCGAACATCCGCGCTCGCTCGCAAAGCGGCTGGCGCGCGCCAAGGCTGAAAAGGCACTGGCTTCGCTCGGGACGGAGGCCGATTTCAACGGCGCCTATGTGCTGGCGGCGGACACGGTCGTGTGCGTCGGCCGTCGCGTGCTGCCGAAGGCGGACACCGACGAGGACGCCGAGAACTGCCTGAAATTACTCTCCGGCCGGGCGCACCGCGTCTATTCCGGGGTCTGCCTCGCAACGCCGACAGGCAGGTTCCGCGAAAAGCTGGTGGAAAGCCGGGTCCGCTTCAAGCGGCTGTCGCGTCAGGAGATTGCCGCCTACCTCGCCTCCGGGGAATGGCGCGGCAAGGCCGGCGGCTATGCCATCCAGGGGCTCGCCGGCGCCTTCGTCGTGCGCCTGATCGGCTCCTACACCAGCGTGGTCGGACTGCCACTCTACGAGACCGTGTCGCTGCTTGCCGGTGAAGGCTATCCTGTCCAGGCGAACTGGACGGCAGCGAGGAACGTCGCGTGAGCAGCGACGACAAGGTGGCCCCGCTCAGGGCGCGGCGCGCCTGCCCGGAATGCGGGCGACCTTCGGTGCGCGAGAGCTATCCCTTCTGCTCGCCGCGCTGCAAGAGCATCGACCTCAACCGCTGGCTCTCGGGCGCCTATGTGATTCCCGGCGAACCCGCCGACCCCGACGCGGACGCGCAGGACCGCGAACAGTAGCCAGCGTCGCACGGACTACGCGAGGGCTCTCGCACCCGCTCGCCACCGCAGGCAGGTCGAACCCGGGCACTCACATTCCGGCTCCTGTGGTCAGCGTTCCAGCCGTTCGAGGCCCAGCGCGGTAACGCGGCGACCTTGTTCGCGCGAACTTTCCCTCCTGCCTGCCGCCGCGACAAGCTCAGGCGCAACGGCTGCCTTTCCGATCTTTCGGCAAATTCCCGCTTCGATTGTCCAAAGGTCGACGACGGACATCCCAGTTCTGTCGCGTAGGGCCGACCGGAAGTCGCGCTCGCCGAACGCAGCAGCACCAACTCCTTGGCTCCGGCCGCGGCAGGAAGCGCGGATTCGACCTGCCGAGCCCGGGCTTCCCTGACGCTTTGGGCCCGCAGGTCGAGCCGGACACCCTGGCCCGGAGCCGCAGGTTGCCGCCTCCGATTGCTGTAGCTGGCCCCGTCCAAGCCCAGTAGAAAACCGGCGCGGCCATCGGTCTCACGACGCGTGATCGTTATGTGCATTTTTCGCCCCGAACGGCGCTGGACAGGGGGAAATGCCGTGCTATAAGGCACCCGCTTCCGCCAGCCAGCGTGGTCGCGGTGAGCAAGGACCAGGCGGCACTCGCCCGCCCGGACGCCCAGGTAGCTCAGTTGGTAGAGCAGCGGACTGAAAATCCGCGTGTCGGTGGTTCGATTCCGCCCCTGGGCACCATCCCTGATCCAGTCAGATTCAGCAGTTTCAGGACGCTGCGCCTGCCGGTTCAGTCGTGCGCTGCCTTCAACCGCGCCCGAGACGAATCGCCATTTCCGCTTTCACCGAGTCCCGGCCAATCCGCACCGCAAGTTGCCGCGACACATGGCATCCTTTTGCCAAAATTGGGAAAGAGGCTCCCGCCATCGACAAACCTATTCTTCCAAGCCGGACCGACAAACGACCCTACAAAATCGAACTCCGTCGGAACTTTTTCTTCGGTAATATTTACCAGCGACTACAAGCGACAAAATTTTACATTCACACAAAACATGTGGGAAATCGGTTTTCGTGCTTCAAGTTTTCCGCAGCCATGCCACATAGGCGCTTCTGCACGAACGGAATCAGCAATGAACCCGCCTTCCCTTGCCTCGCCCATCAGCGCCATCATCTCCAAGGAGATCGGCTGCCAGCCCAGGCAGGTCACGGCGGCCATCGAACTCCTCGATGAAGGAGCGACAATCCCCTTCATCGCACGCTATCGCAAGGAGGCGACGGGCGGCCTGGACGACACGCAGCTCCGCACGCTGGAGGAGCGGCTCGAATACCTCAGGGACCTCGACAAGCGGAAGGAGACCGTCTTCCGTTCGATCTCCGAACAGGGGAAGATGACCGACGAGCTCGCGGCCCAGATCGTGGCCGTGCAGACGAAGGCCGAGCTCGAAGACCTCTACCTGCCCTACAAGCCGAAGCGCCGCACCAAGGCTGACATCGCCCGCGAGAAGGGTCTCGGGCCGCTTGCCGACGCCATCCTGGCAGACATGAAGGCCGACCCGGAGGAACTGGCCAAGGGCTTCATCAGCGCCGAGGTGGAGGACGTGAAGGCCGCCCTCGACGGGGCGCGCGACATCATCGCCGAAAAGTTCTCCGAGAACGCCGAAGTCTCGAAGAAGCTGCGCGACTACATTCGAGGCGTCGGCAGGGTCAGGGCGAAGGTTCTCCCGGGCAAGGAAACCGAGGGCGAGAACTTCAAGGACTATTTCGACCACCAGGAGGACTGGAGCAAGGCTGCCGGCCACCGCATCCTCGCCATGCTCCGGGCGCGGGACAAGGGCATCATCGAGCTCGGCATCAATGTCGACGAGGAGATCGAGGCGGCCATCAAGCCGGTCGACAGGATCGTCATCGAAGGCAACAACGTCGATCCGTCCAACGCCTGGCTGGTGAACGTCGCCAAGTGGACATGGCGTGTCAAGCTGGCCACCCGCCTCAACATCGACCTCATGTCGGAAATGCGGGTGAGGGCCGAGACCGAGGCCATCGACGTGTTCGCCAGGAACCTCAAGGATCTTCTGCTGGCGGCACCCGCCGGCCCGCGCCCGACCATGGGGCTCGATCCCGGCATCCGTACGGGCGTCAAGGTCGCGGTGGTGGACGGCACGGGCAAGCTCGTGGCGACCCACACCGTCTATCCGTTCGCGCCCCGCAACGACCTGCGCGGCGCGATCAACGATCTCAGCAGCCTGATCCGCAAGCACAAGGTCGAACTGATCGCCATCGGCAACGGCACCGCCAGCCGCGAAACCGACGCGCTGGTCGCCGAAGTCCTCAAGGGGCTCGAAGGCAACAAGCCGACCAAGGTCATCGTCAGCGAAGCCGGTGCCTCCGTCTACTCGGCGTCGGCGATCGCGGCAGCCGAGATGCCCGACATCGATGTGTCGCTGCGCGGCGCCGTGTCGATCGCGCGACGCCTTCAGGATCCGCTTGCCGAACTGGTGAAGATCGAGCCGAAGTCGATCGGTGTCGGTCAGTACCAGCACGATGTCGATTCCTATCGACTGGCGAAGGCGCTGGACGCCTCCGTCGAAGACGCCGTGAACGCCGTGGGCGTGGACCTCAACACCGCGTCAGCCGCGCTGCTGTCACGCGTATCCGGGCTCAACAAGTCGCTTGCCGAAGCCATTGTGGCCTACAGGGACGAAAACGGGCCGTTCAAGAGCCGCAAGGATCTCCTGAAGGTTCCGCGCCTCGGCGCCCGCGCCTTCGAGCAGTGCGCGGGCTTCCTGCGCATCCGGGATGGAGAAGAGCCGCTGGACGCGTCGGCCGTCCATCCCGAGGCGTACGATCTGGCGAAGAAGATCGTCGCCGCCAGCGGCAAGCCCGTCGGCGCGCTCATGGGCGACAAGGCGACCCTCAAGAAGCTCAACCCCGTGGCCTTCGTGGACGACAGGTTCGGCCTTCCGACGGTGCGTGACATCATCACCGAGCTCGAGAAGCCGGGCCGCGATCCGCGTCCCGAGTTCAAGACGGCCACGCTGGCCGAGGGCGTGAACGAGATCACCGACCTCAAGGTCGGCATGACACTGGAAGGCACGGTGACCAACGTGGCAGCCTTCGGCGCCTTCGTCGACATCGGCGTCCATCAGGACGGGCTCGTGCACATCTCCGAGCTGGCCGACCGCTTCGTCAAGGACCCCTCGGAGGTGGTCAAGACCGGCGACATCGTCACGGTGAAGGTCATCGACGTCGACGTGCAGCGCAAGCGTATCGCCCTGTCGATGAGGAAGAACCCTGACCACGCGGCCGGAGGCGGCTCGAGGGGTGGAGCGGCAAAGCCTGCGCCTCCTCCGAGACAGAAGGGCAAGCCGGCGTCGCCGGGCATCGGCGGGCTCGGAGATGCCCTGCTGAGCGCCTTGAAGGACAGGAGATGAGGGCGATGGGGCGTCGTCTCGATCCATGACGCCGTGAGGCGCCTTGGACTGGCGCTCCCATCCCAAGGCTCTCTTGGCGCCTCTGGGGCGTCCGAGCGGTCAAACATCACCTGGCATGCACGGGCGTTGCCGTAACGTTGTTGCGACAGAACTCAGCCGCAACAGGATGACCCTGTTCGCGCAGGATACACCCACCCTTGCATCCCGGGCCTTTCGGACCAGCGGAAAATCAGTTCCTACGTCCCCGCGCCGCGGGAACGCCTGGGCAACCTAGTACCCTCACGGTTCTTGAAGAAGCCATCGTCACGCTTCTTGCCCAAGTTGCGCTGCTTGGCGATAGCGCTGCGCTCACGGGCATAGGCGGGTGCCACGGTCGGGAAGTCGCGCGGCAGATTGAAATGCCTGCGGTACTGCGCCTCCGTCATGCTGTAACGGGTTTCCAGGTGGCGCTTCAGGACCTTGCGCTTGACGCCATCCAGGAGGCAGGTGACGAACTCGTCGGTGTAGCTGCCGTTGATGGGAACGACCGGCGCGCGCTCGAGGATGGCGAAGCGATAATTGGGAGCATCCGGGTCGTCAGAGAGGCCGCCCTGAGAGGAATATTCGCGGATTTCCTGTGGGCTGGGGCGCTCGCGACGCGAACGGGTCTGAGGTGCTTCCTGGGGAGCTTCTCCCGCGTCCTTGTCGATCACTACTGTGCCCTTCTTGAGGAGCACGGTCGGCTCCTTCTCAACGGGAACGGATTCGCCAGGCTCGAGCCCAGGCGAAACGTCCTCCGTTACGCGTTCGGCCTGAGCGGCCTTGGCCAGACGGCCGCCCCTCCTTTTCTTCGGAACCTCGGCCTCTATCCCCTGCGACAGGGGCGCTTCGGGCGTTGGCGTTTCCCCAGGCTGCTTGGCCGAAGCCTTGTGCTCGGCGTCATGCCTCGCGCAATCGACAAGGTTCTTTGCCGTCAAATATTCGCGGGACGGACGACCCCGGGGGCGCCGTGCCGCAACGATGGCTCGAGCTTCCTCGAGCGTCATCGTGGTGTCCGGCCTTGTCGTGCCATCGGGCACGGAGGCAGGCACGGCGTCGGATTCAACCGCTCCCTCGGTTTCAGGTTCGACCTTGGCTTCTGCCGGAGCCGCGATCTCCGCCGCGTCCGCGACGTCTTCAGGCTCTGCCCGAGTATCGCCTGAGACCTGTGCGGGCCTCCTCGACTTCCTGGTCGGCGCTGCTTTCGTAACCGGCTCTGCGGCGGCATCTTCGACGGAAATAACGAGTTCATCCACCTCGGTCCCAACCGGTGCGGCGGCCGCCAGGGGATGTTCAGCCGTCGAAGCGGCCGCGCCGGGGCTGACGATTTCAATAACGGCGGAATTCACGCCTCTGATAAAGGAGGCGAACTTGTCGTACGGAACCTTATTATTCTGCAAATACGCATGCACAAGCTTTATTGTGGCGTCTATAGCAGTAATATTCAGGTTCGCGGTCATTTTGTCCAATCCTTCCGATTTGATCGGCACCTCGTTTCATTTCAGGGCGCCCAGCTGACTCATGAGGAAACTTCCCACGCGAACCGCACAAACGATCTTCTTATATGTAACTGCAAATCCGGGACCATCAGGAAAATTCTACGATTTTGGACGCCATGTCCATAATCTACATTCAATGCGCGAAAACATGGAAACATGTCGACAAAACATCCAAATTCATGAAGATGCGATCCTTGGACAAGAAAGCGCTCCACGGCCGACGCGGAACCCGCAGAGGCAGATAGGTAATCCTTGGCGATTCTCGGTTCGGGAATTCCTCTCCCGCCCGTGGCCCGGCCGAACCTCTCTACAGGCTCCTGGATTGGCGGAGAAGGACGGGGATACTCGTCTGCATATCGGCTGTCGCCACAAGGGCCCAGAGCGGGCCGGAGTGAACCGGAAGATGGCACGGCATTGTCGCCAGCGAGGGTCCTTCGGCCGGCAGGCAACGAAGTCCTGAAAATCAGACTACTTGGCTATAGTCGTGCAATAGAGGCAACCGTAGGTCACAACCGCGCTTTACGCCTATAGCCTCGCATAATAGGTTGATCCTGCCGTGGCAGATTCCCTGCCCGATACGGTGCCCGCGCAAAGCGCGGGCGGCTTAGTGAAACACGAAAGGTTTCCCCTATGAGCATCGATGACACCGGCGATGTCGGCCCTGCCGCGAAAAGGCGGTCGGGACTGACGATGAAGCAGATCAAGCGCCGCATCGAGAAAATCTCGACGATCACGGATGCGAAAAAGGCAAAGTCGGCGCGCCGTCGACTGTCCCATGCGGTATTGGCAGCCATTGCCGAAGGCTCCATCGCCGATCCGCGCAAGGCCGCGGCGATCGTTGTCGCCCACTCGGACGAAGCCCGCCTCAAGGCGAAGGCAGCGAAGGGCGCGGCTGCGGACGCAGACGACGAATAATCTCCCTTCCTCTTGAGTAGAGGCCCTGTCGAGCCGACCCAAGGGACTCGACTGGGCATGATAGCCAGCTACCCATCCTGCGGGCCCGCCGATCGCTTTCCGCTCGGCGGGCTTGCCCTTCCTGGCGCTCGGCAATGTGCCGAGGTCTTCCATCACTGCGGACATTTCGAAAACGCCTTCGCCAGGAAGCGCGTGTTCTTCTCGACCTGCTTGTCCAAGGTCTTGGTGCACCATTGAGCGGGTTTGGTCTTCGCCGACGCCGTTGTTGGAGCGGGAATGAGTTCCATTCGTGCCTGGTACATCTTCCGTAGCGGAGAATCGCACGACAACGCCTTGGATCGCGCCTCCTCGGCAATGTCGGTGTCCCTGGTCTTCTTGAGGATTGTACCCATCAGGTCGAGCACGTGGTCGTGATAACTGCAGTTTCGCCCTTCCTGCTTGAGGAAATAGCCTCCCTTCGGGGGCTGGGCTGACGGGTTGAAACCATAGTAGGCCCAGCTCGGACCGTTGCCTGGTGATGCAAGGAAGTCCGCCATGTTCGGCGGGCGTCCGGCTTCCGTATGACCCGGCGAAAGGAAGAGCTGGTTGAGGCCTGCCTCGATCGCCCGGTCGATGGCCGGATCGACGGGCCATCGGTTCTTTTCGGCAACTTCCTTCACGATGATCAGGTCCCGGATCGCGTGCAGGTTCTTGTTGAGCGTGGCACCCTGGTCCGTCGCACGATCCTTGCGCGTGATCGCATGAAACCAGCTGCAGGTGCGCTGCGGCGAGCCCGGACACGCATTCGTGGTCGCGAGCCCGCCCTGGGTAACCGGCGTCAATACGGTCTTGATGCTCGCGTTTGCGATCTTCAGGTAGGCATCCCGATCGGCCTCGGCCCGAGGGTAGCCGCCTTCTGCCGCCAGGCGCGCGAAAGAGTAGAGGACGCGCGCCAGACCAGACTGGCTCATTGCCGTGTAAGGAAGGCCGCGATCGTTCAGTTGGGCGATCCGAACGACCGGCTGCTTGAAGGAGAGATCGGGATTGATCACGTCCTCCAGCGGCACATACCTGCCGGGGTCGGAAGCGAGCGCGGCACCGCCGCCGCCCTGGGACATCGCACGGTAGATCGTGTTACGCACCACATCAGCAACCGGAGCCTTTCGATCCCCTGCCGGGACCATGGCCTGAGGGCCATTCTTGCTCCACGCGTCGCGCAACCCACGAATGCACGTTCCGACACGCTGCCAGGATCCTTCGAGCTCGGTATCCGCATCGAAGGCGCATTCTGCACCTGCACATGGGGCGTTCTTGCCCATGGCGACATCGCAGGGATCCAGAAGCGACTTGGCCAATGCGCCATCCACTGGACCTGCCGACAGCACGACCAGCGCAAATAGCGCATAACGCAGCAAGCGGCGTTTCATCGTTACACCTCCCGGTTGCGGCACGGGCCAATGACAACGGCAGTGATTCGGCCCTGCGAGCAACGAACGAAATCTACGGCGCCTTTTCGGCGAAATGTGGGGCCGCCTGCGAACTGCTCTTGAAACGCAGCGCTCGCGCCGAACTTGCCTGCTCCAGCGCACGGAACAACTCCCGGCGCAGACGCTCCTTGTGCCCGCGCGGCAAGATGACTGCGAACCAATGGCCACGGCACGGGCGGAATGGCCAAGCAGAGCCAGCGCCGACGCGGCGGTGATTTCCGCGGAATGTTTCGGCCAGAGCCCAGTCCCGTTTTGGAGCCTCAGTTTTTGGCCATGATACCCTTGCCGCCGATGAAATCAGGGTGTTCTGCCCTGACCGCCCCGATCAAGGCCATGGGCCGGCTCACCAGTCAGGATCCCGCCCCTTCAGCTCCTCGTCCGGTGCGCCGGGGCGTAAGCGGTGAAGGCTGGCGTAGGGGGCGACGTAGGCCATGTTGGCGGCCAGGTGAAGCAGGGCGAACATGGCGGCCAGCGGCGCGGCGATCCTGAAGGGAATGCGGAGCGCCAGAGCGCTGTATCGGCGAGCGGGAAGTATTGTATTGTCGGCCATTGTGACCTCCCCTCCCGGCAAGATCCTACCCGTCTCCCTGCAAGTCCTTGGCAATAAGCTGAAGAATTTTTGGCTACACTGAACAATTCTTGCGTTCGCCAAATGGATTGCCCTGAGGTATCCTGCCGGCGAGCGACGGGCCGTTGGCAATGGACCTGGATTTCGGGAACTTTCGCCTGAAGCGCACCGAACGGATGCTGCTGGGCCCCACCGGACAGCTGGATCTTTCCGCGCGTTGCTTCGACATCCTTGCCATGCTGCTGGACCGGCCGGACGAGGTGATCGGCAAGTCGGAACTCCTCGACGCGGTCTGGGCCGGGCTCGTGGTCGAGGAGAACACCCTCCAGGTCCACATTTCGGCGCTGCGAAAGCTGCTGCCCGCCGACATGATCGTGACGGTGCACGGCCGTGGCTACAAATATGCCGGTCCCAGACCCTCGCCGGCGACGCCGGCCGCGCGAGAGCAGCGCCGGCCCTCGATCGCCGTCCTCCCCTTCGAGAACATGAGCGGCGACCCGGAGCAGGCCTATTTCAGCGACGGCATCACTGAAGACATCATCGCCGAGCTCGGGAGGTTCCGGGAGTTCGTGGTCATCGCGCGAAACTCCTCCTTCCAGCTCCGCGGCAAGACCCAGGACCTCGGCGAGGTGGCGAAGGCGCTCGGCGTTCGCTACGTGGTCGAAGGCAGCGTGCGCAAGGACGCCGCGCGCCTCCGGGTCAGCGTGCAACTGACGGACGCCGTGTCGGTCACCCACGTGTGGGGCGAGCACTACGATCGCGGACTGGACGACATTTTCGCGATCCAGGACGAGATCACCCAGACAATTGCGGCCCGCCTGGCGCGGCAGGCAAGAATCGCGATCGTGTCGCGCGCCGGGGGAAGGCCCACCGGCAACATGTCGGCCTATGAGAACTACCTTCGCGCCCTGCAGCTTGCGAGCCAGTACGACACGGTGATCCAGGCGGAGCCCTACCTGCAGAAGGCCGTCGAGCTGGATCCGGACTTTGCCGCAGCGCTCGCCATGCTCGGCTTCGTCGAGTCGATCAAGTTCTGGTGGTCATGCGATGCGCGGAACCTGGACGTCGGCCTGCAGCTTGCGAAGGCCGCACTGCGCCTTGACCCGGAGGAAGCCTACGGGCATTTCGCCGAGGGCTTTGCCCTGATGTTCCTGCGCCGGTTCCGGGAGGCTGAAATCAGCCTCGACCACGCCGTGGCGCTGAACCCCAACGATCCCCTCATCCTCAGCATCCGAGCCCTTCTGCTCAACTATGTCGGCAGGTACGACGCCGCGCTTGCCGAACTGGAACAGGCGCAACGCCGTGACCCATTCGCAGTGGGATGGCTCGAGGAGTCCCATGGCATCATCCTGACGAACCTGGGACGCTATCGGGAGGCGCTCGCCAGCTTCGACAGGATTTCGACGCCGTCCTCGTGGGCGCGCGTCTACATGGCGATTTGCAATGCCGAGCTGGGCGAGACGCATCTGGCCGCGACCGCCCTCGCCTGGATCAAGACAGCCTACCCGCAGTTCCCCGGCATCACGCTCGAGGAGATCCTGGAACTGGAAGTCTTCCACCAGGACCCCACCGTCGTGGAACGTTACCGCGCCAGCCTCGCACGTATCGAGAAGTCAGGACAGACTCCCGCCGCCTCCTCGTGAACGGCTCCTCCCGTTTGAAGGCCGCGACCGGGCGACAGGAGCGGGCGGCAGGATGACTGCCGAGCCGCGTCCTTTTCTGTCCCCAAGGAACCCGGGCGCAGCCCCTGTCGTTTCTCAGGACACAGCAGGAGACCGAACCATGACTGACGTCTCTCTCCCGAGCACGATCAGGGTCCAGACCGGAAGTGCGAACAAGGTCCGGGACGTGACGTCGCTGAAGGACGCCTGCGAGGTGCTCATTGACTGGCCGCATGCCCGTCGCGGTCCGTTCTACCAGTCTGCCCGCGAAGCGGTGGAGGCCGCCCTGAACGGCTCCCTTCCTGTCGAGAACGCCGCGGAAGCCTTCGCGGCGCTCTGCGACCATGCCGGGGTGCTGGTGCGTCAGAGCATCTGAAGGCGCGGATGGCCGGCGCGGTCGTCGCGGCGCGGGCCGCCCCACCCCTGTGGGGTCTGCCTACTCCTCGAAGCGACCTGAGGTTTCGCGATCGCGTTCATAGCGCCTCTTCAGCGGAAATTGCGGCAGCCAGGATTCACGACGGAGGGTCCAGCCTTCGTAGGTCGGCATGATCTGGTCCGGCGCGTCCAGCGTTCCCAGATGCACCTCGATCTCGTCGCCGGTGCGGGCGAAGACGGACGAGCCGCAGCGGGGGCAGAAGTGCCGCCCGCCATAGTCGCGCATTGCGCCCTCCACCGTCACCGCATCCTCGGGAAAGATCGCCGAAGCGCTGAAGAGAGCCCCGTGGTGCTTGCGGCAGTCGAGGCAGTGACACAGCCCGACGCGATAGGGGCGCCCTGTCGCAACCAGCCGGACGTCTCCGCACAGGCAGCCTCCAGTGAATCGGTCCATGGCGCGCCTCCTTCGCGATCAGCGAATGGAAGGGCTACGACGACGGCACCGACACCGCAATCGCCGATCCTCGCGGGAACAAGTGCAAAGGCGCAGTCGAGCCCCCCAGTCGCCAGGGCACGCGGTCGGGAATAGCGGCCGGACTCAGCCGGCCAGTTCCTTCAGCCAGTCGGTATGCACCCACCCCTTGTTGTCGTAAGGAACCGGCCGCGTCGTTGTGGAAGCGCAGGTGACATTCGACGTGCGGTAGACCACGCCGGCCCATGAGCCTTCGACCGCATAGACGAACACGACCTCGCCGGCCTTCAGTTCGGCGATCTTCCGGTACTGGGTGCCCGGTCCCGACCGCACCGAAAGCATACTGCCGGGCTTGAGGCCGGCGACCTTACTGCTGGCGCAGTTGGCCATCTGGCCGTCGCCGCCCTGCTCGACAATCGGCACGTCAAGATCGTCGCCGGTCCCATGCAGGGTCCCGTCGCCAACCGAGATGACGAAGGTCTTCTTACCGGTCGGGCAGCATCGAGGATCGCCCGGCTTGGGCACCGTGGTCGTGACCTCGATGCGTCCCTTCGAGAACCTGACGTTCCGCGGCTCAATGCCATAGACCTCGTCGAGCGACGGCGCCTTGGCGAGCACATAGCCGGAGCCGGTGTCGCGCCAGACCCAGGTGGTGAGCGACTCGCTGTTGCCGCCGGTCGAATAGGTGAGGAAGGCCAGCGCGTCGCGGGTGCCTTGCCCCGACAGGTCGCCGTAGAAGACGCGGGCCACGACATAGTCGCCGAAATCGTTCCGGCCGATCTCCCGCTCGATCGCGCCGGCGGCAGGCCCTTCCAGTCCCTCGATCGTGGGAGTTGCCCGCGCACCTGCAATCATCATGAGCGACAACAGGAGTGCCGCGAAAAGCCTGCACAAAGCCATAACGCCCCCCTTCCGCGCCAGACAGAGCCTGTCCTCCCCGCGCTTGGCTTATCCCCGCGCGAGATTGGCACCGGCCTGTCGCCAGGGTCAACGGGTGGGGACACCTCCTTAAGGAGCCCCCGCCCCCGTCCGTTGCCTCGGCCGCAGAACCGCCGCCGGCCCGTCGGCGAGGGTCAGGCGTCGGGCACGTTCTTCGCAAGCTCCGCCAGCCACACCTTCGCGTCGCCGTCCGATGGGGCGCGCCAGTCGCCGCGCGGCGAAAGGGAGCCGCCGGAACTGATCTTGGGGCCGTTCGGCAGGGTGGAGCGCTTGAACTGGCTGGTGAAGAAGCGCCGCAGGAACACTTCCATCCAGTGCTTGATCTCCGCCAGCGTATAGGCGCGGCGCTCGGCTTCGGGCAGGTCGGCGGGCCACTCGCCGCGATCCACAGCGCCCCAGGCATGGTGCGCGAGATAGGCGATCTTGGACGGCCGGAAGCCGTAGCGGGTGAGGTAGTAGAGCGTGAAGTCCTGCAGAGCGTAGGGACCGACGATCGCCTGCGTCGACTGGATGGCGCCCGCCGCCTCGGCCGGTACCAGCTCGGGAGAGATCTCGGTCGCAAGGATGGCGTACAGGATGCGTGAGGTCTCCTCGCTCACGTCGCCGGACTTTGCCACGAAGCGGATCAGGTGCTGGATCAGCGTCTTCGAGACCGAGGCGTTGACGTTGTAGTGCGACATGTGATCGCCGACGCCATAGGTGCACCAGCCGAGTGCCAGCTCCGAAAGGTCGCCCGTTCCGACGACGAGGCCGCCGCGCTGGTTGGCCAGCCGGAACAGGTAGTCGGTGCGCAGGCCCGCCTGCACGTTCTCGAAGGTGACGTCGTAAACCGGCTCGCCGCGGCCGAAGGGGTGGCCGAGATCGGCCAGCATCTGCCGCGCGGTCGGCCGGATGTCGATCTCCGCCCCGGTGACGCCGAGGGCGTTCATCAGCGCCCAGGCATTGGCCTTGGTGCTGTCGGAGGTGGCGAAGCCGGGCATGGTGAAGGCAAGCACGTTCTTGCGGTCCAGCCCGATCAGGTCCATGGCGCGCGCCGCCACGATCAGCGCCTGGGTGGAGTCCAGCCCGCCCGACACGCCGATCACCGCGTGCTTGAGCCCGGTCGCGGCAAGCCGTTTCGCCAGGCCCTGGACCTGGATGTTGTACGCCTCGTAGCAGTCCTCCCGGAGCCTCGACGCGTCCGAAGGCACGTAGGGGAAGCGCTCGACGTGGCGGCGCAGGGTCACCGGCTCGGCAGGCGCGTCCAGCTGGAACGCGACGGTGCGGTAGTCCGGAGCCTCGTCGCGTTCGGCGCGCGCACAGTCGCCGAAGGTGTTGACCCGCATGCGCTCCTGCCGCAGCCGCCCGAGATCGACGTCGGCGGTGACCATGATCCCTTCGCGCGGGAACCGCTCCGTCTCGGCGAGCTTGTCGCCATTCTCGAAGATCGCCGCATGGCCGTCCCAGGCGAGGTCGGTGGTCGACTCGCCGGGGCCGGCCGCGGAGTAGGCATAGGCCGAAATCGTCCTCGCGGAGTGCCCCGCGCACAGCAGCCGGCGCGTGTCGGCCTTGCCGATGGTGATGTTGCTGGCGGAGAGGTTGAGCAGCACTTCCGCTCCCGCCATGGCCGCGCGCGTCGAGGGCGGCAGCGGGACCCAGATGTCCTCGCAGATCTCGACGTGGAAAGTGAACGGGACGGAGCCCCGCGAGCGGAACAGCAGGTCGAGACCGAACGGGACCCGATGGCCCGCAACCTCGATCCCGGCGCCGACCACGCCGATGCCCGGCGTGAAATGACGGTGCTCGTAGAACTCGCGATAGTTCGGCAGATAGGCCTTGGGCACCACGCCCAGCACGGTGCCCCGATGGATCACCACGCCCGTGTTGTAGAGGCGCCCCTCGTGCCGCAGCGGCGCGCCCACCACCAGGACCGGACGGAGCGCTTTGGAGGCTTCCACCAGCCGCTGGATCGCGGCCTCGACGGCATCGAGCAGCGCGTCCTGGAAGAGAAGGTCGTCGATCGCGTAGGAGGACAGTCCCAGTTCCGGGAACAGCATGACCGCCACGCCATCCGCGTCGCCCTGCGCGGCAAGGCGGAGCGTTTCCTCGACGGCAAACTCCGGATCTGCAACCCTGGCACGCGGCACGCAGGTGCCGACGCGCAGGAACTCGTGACTGTAGAGGGAAGTGAAGGCGCTCATAGGCTCATCGTTACGGCTCTGCGCGGCCACTTGTCCATATTCCGCGGCCGGGGGCAACTCGCCAACGCAAATGCGGCCCCACTCCGTGCCACCCTGACGATTGGCAGCGGCGCGCCGAACCGGTAGATGCGGGGTCCGACTGTGTGAACACTGCGGAAGGCCCCATGCCGCTCAAGATCGCGATCCAGATGGACCACGTGTCGACGGTGAACATCGCCGGCGACACCACTTTTGCGCTGGCGCTGGAGGCGCAGCGGCGCGGCCATGCGCTCTACCACTACACGCCCGACCGGCTGACGCTCGCCGACGGCAAGGTCATCGCCCATGTGGAAGAGCTGGTCGTGCGCGACGAGAAGGGCAACCACTTCACCCTCGGCGAGCAGGTGCGCACGGACCTGTCGGAGATGGACGTGGTGCTGCTGCGGCAGGACCCGCCCTTCGACATGAACTACATCACCACCACGCACATCCTCGAGCGCATCCACCCGAAGACGCTGGTCGTCAACGATCCGGCCTGGGTTCGCAACAGCCCGGAGAAGATCTTCGTCACCGAGTTCCCGGACCTGATGCCGGAGACCCTGATCACCAAGGACCCTCGCGAGGTCGATGCCTTCCGCAAGGCGCATGGCGACATCATCGTCAAGCCGCTCTACGGCAATGGCGGCGCCGGCGTGTTCCATCTGCAGGATGCCGACCGCAACCTCGCCTCGCTGCTCGAGATGTTCGGCCAGATGTTCCGCGAGCCCTTCATCGTGCAGCGCTACCTCAAGGACGTGCGTCAGGGCGACAAGCGCATCATCCTGATCGACGGCGAGCCGGTCGGGGCGATCAACCGGGTGCCGGCCGAGCATGACTCGCGCTCCAACATGCATGTCGGCGGACGGGCCGAGAAGACGGAACTCACCGAGCGCGAACGCGAGATCTGCGCACGCATCGGACCTTCGCTGAAGGAGCGCGGCTTCATCCTCGTTGGCATCGACGTGATCGGCGACTGGCTGACCGAGATCAACGTCACGTCGCCGACCGGCGTGCGCGAGGTTAAGCGCTTCGGCGGCGCAGATATCGCGGCGTTGTTCTGGGACGCGGTCGAGGCGAAACGCTGACAAATCTGGCAGGGATCGTTGACAGTCTTCCCTGACGGGCATCATCCTCTGCCCGGGCAGGAAAACAGACCGACCAAAACTGCGTGTGCCCCCACGCAACGGGAGGACGTTCATGAAGACTGTTCTAGCCGCCGCCCTGGCGGGTGCCTTGCTTGCCTCGGCCTTCACAGCGCTCGCAAACGACACTGAGAGTGCCGGCTGGATCGGAACGTGGTCCGCCAGCCCGCAACCAGCATGGGAAGCCGACTTCCCGCTCCCGCTCGGCTTTCCTTCAAACTACTACGACAAGACGATCCGGCAGATCGCCCGTGTCAGCATCGGCGGCGAGCAGGTGCGGATCATCGTCTCCAACGAATATGGCAAGCTGCCACTGAAGCTCGGCGCGGCTCACATCGCGTTGACCGATGACGAAGCGGCCATCAAGCCCGGCACGGATCGCGCACTGACCTTCGGCGGCAGCCCGTCGATCACAATCCCGCCGGGCGCGCCGGCGATCAGCGACCCGGTCAACCTGGAAATCCCGGCGCTTTCGGAAGTCTCCGTCAGCCTGTTCTTCCCTGAAGGAGCGCCGGCCACGACCATGCACTGGGACGGGCACCAGACCGCATATGTCGCCAGCGGCGACAAGACGGCCGAGGTGAATTTCACGCCCGAGTCGACCCAGACCCAGCGTGTCTTCCTGACCGGCATCATGGTCAACGCGGACGACGACGCACGCGCCATCGTGCTGTTTGGCGATTCGATAACCGATGGAGACGGCTCGACGATCGACGGCAACGACCGCTGGCCGGACACGCTGGCCGAGCGTCTGCATGCGGCAGGCGCGCCGATCGCGGTGCTCAACCAGGGAATTTCCGGCGCCAAGGTGCTCAGCGACCGCATGGGCGTCAATGCGCTGGCGCGCTTCGACCGTGACGTTCTCAACCAGCCGCGTGCCGACACGGTCGTACTGATGATGGGCATCAACGACATCGGCTGGCCCGGCTCGGCCCTTGCGCTGCACGATCCCGAACCCACCGCCGAGGACATCATCGCCGGCTATCGGCAACTCATCGCGCGCGCCCATGCCGACGGCATGAAGATCATCGGCGCGACGCTGACCCCGTTCGGCGATTCCTTTGCCGGTACGCCCTTCGAGGGCTACTACACGCCGGAAAAGGAGGAAATTCGGCTGGCCGTCAACGAATTCATCCGCAACAGCAAGGAATTCGACGGCGTCATCGACTTCGACAAGACGGTCGTGGACCCGGCCAAGCCCGGCTACATCAAGGCCGAGTTCGACAAGGGCGACCATTTGCACCCGAACGCGGCGGGCTACGATGCCATGGCCGAATCGATCGACCTCAGCCTGTTCGGCGTGCAATGATCTGCAGCGCCTGATCGGGCAGGGAGTTCGCCGCCCTGAAGAGACGTCTGGCGGGCTCCCTCGTTCTTCACGCATTTGTTCCCCTATTGTTCTTTCCGCCATTCCGTGTTTCACTGGTTGGCGACGGCGAACAGTAGCGCTTGCGGTCGTTGCGGGGAGGCGGGGCATGGTTTCGCGCGTACGCACGGTGGCGTTCCAGGGCATCGAGGCCGTACCTGTCGATGTGCAGGTGATGGTCGCCCCGGGCAAGGTCGGCATGCAGATCGTCGGCCTGCCCGACAAGGCGGTGGCCGAGAGCCGGGAACGGGTTCAGGCGGCGCTGCATGCCTCCGGCCTGTCGATGCCGCCGAAGAAGGTGACCGTCAACCTGGCGCCCGCCGACCTTCCGAAAGAGGGCAGTCATTACGATCTCCCGATCGCACTCGGACTGATGGCGGCCCTCGGCGCGGTGCCGGGCGACATGCTGGCGGGCTACGTCGTGCTCGGCGAACTCTCGCTCGACGGCACGATTGCGGCCGTCGCCGGGGCGCTGCCGGCGGCAATGGCCGCGAACGCCGAAGGCAAGGGGATCATCTGCCCGGCCGCGTCCGGACCGGAGGCCGCCTGGGCTGGCGCGGATGTCGACGTCCTTGCCCCACGCAGCCTCGTCGCCATCGCCAACCATTTCCGTGGCACGCAGGTGCTGTCGCGCCCCCAGGCCAAGGTCGCGTTGCCGGCCGGCGACCTGCCCGACCTCGCCGACATCAAGGGCCAGGAGACGGCCAAGCGGGCGCTCGAAGTTGCGGCGGCCGGGAGCCACAATTTACTGATGGTCGGTCCGCCAGGCTCGGGAAAGTCCATGCTGGCGCAGCGCCTGCCGTCGATCCTGCCGCCGCTCTCGCCTAAGGAACTGCTCGACGTCTCGATGGTCGCGTCGATGGCCGGTGAACTGGCCGGAGGCCGGCTGACCGACCGCAGGCCGTTCCGCGCCCCACACCACTCGGCATCCATGGCGGCGATGGTGGGCGGCGGCCTCAGGATCCGGCCCGGCGAGGTCTCGCTGGCGCACAATGGCGTGCTCTTCCTCGACGAGCTCCCGGAGTTCTCGCCGGTGGTGCTGGATTCGCTCAGGCAGCCGCTGGAGAACGGCGAGAGCGTGATCGCGCGCGCCAACCACCGCATCACCTACCCCGCACGCTTCCAACTCGTCGCCGCGATGAACCCGTGCCGCTGCGGGATGGCTGGCGAGCCGGGCTATCGCTGCGCCCGCGGACCGCGTTGCCAGAGCGACTACCAGGCGCGCATTTCCGGCCCACTGCTCGACCGCATCGACCTGAGGATCTCGGTCCCGGCGGTCTCGGCGGCGGACCTGATACGGCCGGCCCGCGCGGAGCCGAGCGCGGACGTGGCGCGCCGCGTGGCGGCGGCGCGGGCGATCCAGCGCGAGCGTTACGACCGCTTCGGGCTGGCGATCGGCGCGAACGCCCACTGCCCGACGTCGCTGATCGAGGAGGTCGCGCGACCGGACGACGCGGGCCAGTCCCTGCTGGCCGACGCCAGCGAGAAGCTCGGCTTCTCTGCCCGGGCCTATCACCGGGTGCTCAAGGTCGCCCGCACCCTGGCCGATCTCGACGCCAGCGAAAGCGTCAAACGCATCCACCTCGCCGAGGCGATCTCCTACCGGATGGCGGGCGAGCAGCTTGCCCGGGCTGCGTGATCACTTGGGGCTGGAGCGCAGGCCGCTTCGCGTCCCCGAGGGCACGGGAGGCGGTGGATCTGCATCGCTGCCATGAGATTGTCCAAGGCACGCGCACGCTGCCGAGTCTGCGGACGTGTCCAAACGCGGAATTGTCTTCGCCACCATCGTCGGAAGCACGGTTACCGCCCCTTCTCATCGGCGGCGTCACTCGAGCTTCGGCCCGCCCCGGGGAAGAGTTTCCGCTCTTACTGGACCGAGCCGACCAGCGGCGCAGCGCCTTCGCGGATGGTGACCCAGCGGCCGGTGTGCTCGGCGGACTGCCGCTTCAGGTAGCGATAGCCGGTCTCGTTCCAGGGGCGGATCACGTCAGTGAGATTGTCGAGGACAAAATCGCCCCGGTCCGTGCGCACAGTCAGCACGGCATGGCCTTCGCCATCCGGCTTGCGAACCACCGTGATGAGCAGGTTGGCAAGGGCTAGCCCGCTTTCCTTCAGGCGCTTGCGCTTCTCGAGGACGTAGTCCTCGCAGTCGCCCACGCCCGCGTCGGGATAGGCCCAGACCTCGTCGCGACCGTAGATGTCCAGGTCGTTCATCGGGCGCACTTCCTGGTTCACCGCCAGGTTGACGCGCTGCAGCAGGCTCCAGAGCGCGCCGGACATCGGCTCGGGTCGCGTCTTGCGGCTGCGGATGGAGCACTCGGATGGGTTGGCCTTGCAGAAATCGTAGTGGCCAATGGGCTGTGAAGTGAGGCCGCCGGTCAGCATGGCGTCGGCTCGAGCCCCGCCCGAGGCCATCGCCGCGGCAAGGCACAGACTGATCGCCGCGGCACGCCTCGCGGCGCGAGGCACCAGCGCAGAGAATTGCATCCGCCCACTCGCTATCCTGTATTAATGAAAGGTTAAGGGCGAACTTCGGGCCGAGTCAATCGAGCGAGGGGGCGACTTGACGTGATGGTTACCGCGCGAGTGCGCATGCGCGGCTTCCATGCAACAGCGGAGGCCCCTGCAGCCTGTTCCGCTGTCCTAAGGAAGGCTCAGGCCTTGGCGCGCTTCACCGGGCGGGGCGGAGGGGAAGTCCGGTTCTCGCGCCCGTAGCTGGTAATGAAATCGACGATGCGCGGGACGATCTCGGAGCGGAAGCGCGAGCCGTTGAACACGCCGTAGTGGCCGACCTTCGGCTGCATGTAGTGCACCCGCATCTCCGGCGGGATGTTGACGCAGAGGTCGTGGGCCGCCTTGGTCTGGCCGATTCCGGAAATGTCGTCGTTCTCGCCCTCGATCGTCAGCAGCGCCACGTTGCGGATCGCGGCCGGCTCGACCGGGGTTCCGCGGTGGGTCATCTCGCCCTTCGGCAGGGCATGGCGGATGAACACGGTTTCCACCGTCTGCAGGTAGAATTCCGCGGTGAGGTCCATGACCGCCAGATACTCGTCGTAAAACTCGCGATGGCGGTCGGCGCTGTCCCCGTCGTTCTTGATGAGATTGAGGAAGAACGTCTTGTGCGCCGTGATGTGGCGATCGAGGTTCATCCCCATGAAGCCGGAGAGCTGCAGGAAGCCGGGATAGACGTCACGCATGAAGCCGGGGGCGGGCCAGGGTACCTGCATGATGACGTTGTCGCGGAACCAGTCGATCGTCTTCGATTCCGCCAGCTTGTTGACGGCGGTGGGATTGCGGCGCGTGTCGATCGGCCCGCCCATCAGCGTCATTGTCGAGGGGGCGCAGCGGTCGCCGCGCGCTTCCATCAGCGCCGCCGCGGCAAGGACGGGGACCGAGGGCTGGCAGACGGCCATCACATGGGTGTCCGGGCCGAGCGCGTGCAGCATCTCGACCACGTAGTCGATGTAGTCGTCGAGGTCGAAATGTCCTTCCGAGAGAGGCACCATGCGGGCGTCGGCCCAGTCGGTGATGTAGACGTCGGCATGCGGCAGCATCGCCTCGACGGTGCCCCGCAGCAGCGTCGCATAGTGGCCGGACATTGGCGCGACGATGAGGAGACGCGGGTCGGAACGACGGCGCGCCGGCAGGTCGCGCACGAAATGGATCAGCCTGCAGAAGGGCTTGGACCAGACCACCTTCTCGACGACCGCGACTTCCTTCCAGTCCACGACCGTCTTGTCGATCCCGAAGGCCGGCTTGCCGTAGCGACGGGTGGTGCGCTCGAACAGCTCGGCCGAGGCCGCAACGGTGCGGCCGAAAACGGTGTGCGACAGCGGGTTGACGGGATTGCGGTAGAAGAGCCGCACCGCATCCGCATAGGCGCGAAACGGCTGCAGGGCGGCATGATTCAGATCATAGAAGTGGTAGTACATTAAAGCCCTCGACCCGCCCGCAAGACACGAGCCATCCCGCATCGTTCGTCAACGAAGTTAGTGAAGTTTCGTTGCAGCGCAATCGTAACCCTGCGGAAGCAGGCCAAGTCCTTGGCAGATCGGTGAAATCGGCCCTGGGTACGGCTCACACGCCTTCCACCAGGACGATCTCGCCATCGGCATATTTCTGGCGGATGGCCTTCGCCTTCTGGTATTCCGGCGAGTGGTAGCAGTCTTGCGCCGCCTGAAGGCTGTCGAACTCCAGGATCACGTTGCGGGCCCGTCCTGGGCCTTCCACCTGCTCGAAGGCGCCCCCGCGCGCCAACTGCCGCGCGCCGTACTTGTCGAAGGCCACCTTCGCGGCGGCCACGTATTCCTTGTAGGCTTCGGGGTCGCGAACATCGACCCGCGCAATCCAGTATCCCTTAGGCATCGGCTTCCTCCTTCCTTCAACGCCTCAGGCGTCCCGCATCTCCGCAAGGATCGCCTCGGCCGCCGCGCGCCGGTCCGGCGCGGCGATGATGGGTCTGGCCACGACCAGATGGCTGGCGCCGGCGCGGATCGCGTCCGCCGGCGTGACGACGCGCTTCTGGTCGCCGGCCTCGGCGCCTTTCGGGCGGATGCCCGGCGTCACCACCGCCATGTCCGGCCCGACCACCCGGCGTACGTCCGCGGCTTCCGCGGCCGAGCACACGATGCCGCCCATGCCCGCCGCCACCGCCTGTTCGGCGCGGCGCATCACGAGCGTGCGCGGATCGTAACTGTAGCCCGCATCGACGAGATCCTGCCGGTCCATGGAGGTGAGCACGGTCACGCCGAGGAGGCACAGCGGCGTGCCGCGCGCGGCCTCGACAGCGGCGCGCATCGCCTTCGGATAGGCGTGGAGCGTCAGCATCGAAACCCCCATCGCCGCGATGTTCTCGACGCCCTTGGCCACCGTGTTGTCGATGTCGAGCAGCTTCATGTCCAGGAACACCCGGGTTCCCGACGCCGCCAGGCTGCGCGCCAGCTCCAGGCCGCCGGCGAAGGCGAGCTGGTAGCCGATCTTGTACCAGTTCACGAGGCCGTCGAGCGTGCGCACCACGTGCTCCGCCTCCTTCACGGTCGGCACATCCAGGCCGACGATGAGGCGCTGGTCGATTGCCTCAGACCCCATGGCGAACTCCTTCGAACCGCTCGACAGGCGTCCAGTCGCACAGCAGCGCCCGATCGTTCAACCGGAAAGCGAAGATATTGCCGCCGCCGGCCGGCTGATCCTCGCGGCGGGAGATGTCGCGACCGGCGAAGGCGCATTTGAGCAGCGTGCCGACCGCGCCATGACCCACGAAGAGCATCGGGCCATGCGCCGCACCATCGCCGAGGATCGCCTCCACTGCCGCCACGATGCGGGCCTTCGCATCCACCGCCCGCTCCCAGCCATTCCAGCTCGTTTCGCTGTCGGCGAAGAAGGCGTCGGCCGCAGCCTCGAATTGGTCCGGCGGGAGAAAGCCGGTCGATGAGCGGTCGTTCTCGCCCATGTCCGGCCGCTGCTCCACCTCAAGGCCGAGCCCGACGGCCAGCAACTCGGCCGTCTCGACGGCCTTGCGCTCATCGCTCGACACGATGCGCCGCATCGTCGCCAGCCACGGCCGCCCCGCAAGCGCTTCCATCCTGCTCCGGCCTACGGCGGACAGGCTCCAGTCGGGGACGGGGACGGACGGATCGATGACTACCTGAGGATGGGTCAGGTAGTAGCCGATCACACCTCGGCCCTCGTCGAGAGCGCCGCCGCGCGCTCAACCAGCGCCTCGCACAGCCGCGTCATGGAATTGCGCAACCGCTCCTCGCGGAAATTGCCGTCCGCTTCGAAAGCCCCGCCGGCATTGGGTACCGATACCTGCGGCGCGATCACGTCCATCTGGATGTGCGCAAGCACGGCGCGAAGATGGGCCGCGCTGCGGATGCCGGCGAAATGTCCCTCCGACGACGAGCAGATAGCCGCCACCTTACCCGGCAGCGGTCGCTGCGGGACGCCGTGCTCCTTGCGCACGCGGCTTATCCAGTCGATCGTGTTCTTGAGAAGCGGCGGCATCGAGCCATTGTATTCCGGCGTGGCGATCAGGATTGCGTCGTGCTCGACGAACAGGCGGGCCAGCTTCACCGCGTTTTCCGGTACGCCCTGTTCCTTCTCGAGATCCTCGTTCATGATCGGCAGCGGATAATCCGCCAGCGAGATGCGGGTTACATCGGCGCCCTGAAGGGCGAGTTCCTTCGTCGCGGCGTCGGCCACCTTGCCGCTGTAGGCCCCCGTACGCGTCGAGCCGGCGAAGACGAGGATGCGAGGCGTGAACGAGCGGCGCATGTTTCAGTTCACCTGCGCGCGCCGGTAGACCCAGAGCTGGGTCGGCGGAAGGTTGCGGAAGACGAAGTCGAAATGGGACACCGTGTATCCGCCGAGCCCCGGCGGCACCGGCGACCTCGGGCCGTAGGTGAGCTGGATGACCGGACGGCCATAGGGGATGCGCGAAAGGAGTGCTTCCAGATAGGCGACACGTGCCGACACGGGGAAATTCAGCAGAGGGATGCCCGAGATCACGCAGTCGAACAGCTTGGGGGCGTCGGCGCCGAGCGTGGTGTCGAGGTCGAAGGCGTCGCCCTGGATGACGTTCACCCCGGCAAAATTCCGCCTCAGGTGCTCCGCGAACTGCGGCGAATATTCGATGGCGTGGAGCCGCTCCGGCGGAATGCCCCGGCTAATGATCGCCCGGGTGATTACGCCGGTTCCCGGTCCCGTCTCGAGGACCGGAAGACCCGACGCCGGGTTGACGACCGAGGCCATGCGCCTGGCCGTCACCGAGCTGGTGGGAATGACCGAGCCGACGGCGCGTGGCCGACTGATCCAGCCTCGGAAGAACCGCACCTCGTCGCCGAAATGCTCATCGAGTGCCTTCCGCAACCGCGCGCCGTGCCGCATCTCGCCGCTCCTGCTGGTCAGTCGAAATCGATGTTAGTTCGATATGGGCGCGGAAGGAACGGCATCGACCGAACGCGACGGGATGCCTGTTACTTCTCCCCGAACGATTCGAAGAAGTCCTTCATCCGCGAGAAGAAGCCGCTCGACTGCGGCGAGTTCTCCTGTGACGACAGGCGCTCGAACTCCTCCAGCAGCTCACGCTGGCGCTTGGTCAGGTTCTGCGGCGTCTCGACGACCGTCTGGATGTAGAGGTCGCCGACGGTTGCCTGGCGGAGCACCGGCATGCCCTTGCCCTTGAGGCGGAACTGGCGTCCGTTCTGCGTGCCCTCTGGCACCTTCACGCGCGTCTGCGTTCCATCCAGCGTCGCCACTTCGAAAGAGCCGCCGAGCGCGGCCGTCGTCATGGAGATCGGCACCTTGCAATAGAGGTCTGCCCCGTCGCGCTGGAAGAATTCGTGCGGCTTGACCGACAGGAATATGTAGAGATCGCCGGGCGGGCCGCCGCGGCTGCCCGCCTCGCCCTCGTTGGCGAGCCGGATGCGGGTGCCATCCTCGATGCCGGCGGGAATGTTGACCGACAGCGACCGTTCCTCGATGACGCGACCCTGGCCGTTGCACTTGGTGCAGGGGTCCTTGATGATGCTGCCGCGGCCATGGCACTGCGGGCATGTCCGCTCGATCGAGAAGAAGCCTTGCGACGCGCGGACCCTCCCCGAACCGGAGCACAGCGCGCAGGTCGTCGGCTGCGTGCCGGGCTTCGCCCCGGAGCCGGAGCACTCCGTACAGGTCACCGACGAAGGCACGCGGATCTGCGCAGTCTTGCCGGTGAAGGCCTCCTCGAGGGTGATTTCCATGTTGTAGCGCAGGTCTGCGCCACGCTCGCGACCGCCGGAACTGCGCCGTCGGCCGCCCATCATTTCGCCGAAGATGTCCTCGAACATGTCCGAGAAGGCGCCGAACCCGCCGGCGTCGAATCCGCCTCCCCTGCCCATGCCGCCGTTCTCGAAGGCAGCATGGCCGTAGCGGTCGTAGGCAGCGCGCTTCTGGGGATCCTTCAGCGTCTCGTAGGCTTCATTGATTTCCTTGAACTTCCTCTCGCACTCCGCGTCGCCGGGGTTGCGATCGGGATGGAACTTCATCGCAAGCTTGCGGAAAGCGCTTTTGAGTTCCTTCTCGTCGGCAGACCTGCCGACCCCAAGGATTTCGTAGAAATCCGCCTTCATTTCTTCCTGCTGTCCACGACACACCCCCGGAGAGCCCCGCAACTCTCCGCTTTCGTTGCCCCGATTTAGTGAGCCTTGACCGCGTATGCCATAGCGCGCGAGCGGTCCGCGTCATTTTTCAGGCGAAGGGCGGCGCGGAAGTCACTATCCGGCCTGGACGAAGTACCGGTCGTCAGGCTTTTCCACTGTTCGAGGCGGCCGTCTCCCCGATCTATCGAGGGCCTGCGTCGGTCTCACCTCGCGATCGAATCGGCCAGTCCTGACCATGCCGCAAGGAACTTCTCCCGGGCACGCAGGCCGCCGGTGATTTCCTCTCGCCTCTCATCCTGATCGAGACGCGCGAATGTGTAGGTACGGTCGCCCTTCGTCACCCACCCCACATACCAGCCCCAGCCTCGCGTCCGGTCGAACGAACCGTCCTTCCTGCGCGGAAAGGCAGAACCCGTCTTGCCGTGAACGATCCACCCGGCCGCATCGTTCGTTTCGACGATGGCGATGGTCTGTTCGACCGCCTCCCTCGAAACGGGCAAGTCTCCGGCAAGGAGCCGTCGCAGGAAGCCGGCCTGCTCGACGGGCGAGATCTTCAGCGAGGAACTGATCCAGGAGCGCTTCAGTGCATTGCCCTGCCCCCGGTCGCCCGACACATCGGCATTGCCATAG
>Ga0182741_1001691_pt1 | contig 27708 bp, 21 predicted proteins | sample eDN5th37CBELigOP_FD_128874 | JGI IMG/M metagenome (GOLD analysis project Ga0182741, IMG submission 128874) | Enriched Organic Plus compost microbial communities from Emeryville, California, USA - eDNA 5th pass 37_C BE-Lig OP (version 2) (version 2) ... | reverse complement strand
GCCGGCGTGCTCGCCGCGCTGCCGATCGCCGCGTGCACGGTGGGGGCCCGGTCGGCGGGGGCGCTCGACGATGCCTCGGGGGTGGCGAGCGTGCTCGCGGCCGCGGAGCGCATCCCGCGCACGCTCCCGGTCGGGGTGCTGCTCACGAGCGCGGAGGAGCTGGGGCTCGCCGGGGCGCGAGGCTGGCTGGCGACGCGCGACGTCGCGCCAGGCACGCGATTCCTCAACTGCGACGGGGTGGACGACGATGGGGCGCTGGTACTGATGTACTCCGGACGGAGGCCGGCCGATCTCCTCGGCCGCGCCGAGCGCGCCGCCCGCGCGGCGGGGCTGGCGGTCGGCGTCCGGCGGCTGATCCCGGGCGTCCTCGTGGACGGCGTCGCGTTCGCCGACGCGGGATTCGAGAGCTGCACGGTGAGCCGCGGCACGCTGCGCACGTTCGCGCGGATCCACCGCCCGCACGACGATCTCGCGCACCTGCGTGGTGCGGGGCTCGAGGATGCCGCGCGCCTCCTGGCCGCGGTCGCGACGACTCTCGTGGAGGGCTGACCATGGACGTGCTCCTGCTCGCCGCCATTCTCCTCCTCTCGCTCGCGCTGATCCCCCTCGGCCTGCCCGGGACCTGGCTCATGGTGGCGGCAGGGCTGGGCTACCAGCTCCTCGTCCCCGGATCGATCGGCTGGTTCTCGATCGTCGGCACGGCGGTGCTCGCGACGATCGCGGAGATCATCGAGTTCACGCTGGCCGGCCAGTACGCGCGCAAGTACGGCGGCTCGCGGCGCGCGGGGTGGGGGGCGATGCTCGGGGGGATCCTCGGGGCGTTCATGGGCGTGCCGGTGCCGATCGTGGGGCCGGTGATCGGTGCGTTTCTCGGCGCGTTCATCGGCGCCTTCGCGCTCGAGCTCACCGTGAAGGAGCGCCGGACGGGAGACGCGACGCGTGTGGCCTGGGGTGCCATGGTCGGACGCGTCGTGGCGGCGGCGATGAAGATGGCGTTCGGCGTGCTGATCGCGACGTGGCTCATGCTGGACGTCTGGTGGTGAGTCGGGCTCGTTGACTCTCCCCTCCCGTGGTCTAGATTCCGACAACGCCCCGCGCTCCGCGGGGCGTTTTGCCGTTTCGGGGCCGATCACCAGCACGGAAGCCGACGATGTTCAACGCCGAGCGACGCACGGTCGTCGTGGTGGGCGCGCAGTGGGGCGACGAAGGGAAGGGGAAGCTCGTGGACGTGCTCGCCGAGCGTGCCGACTGGGTCGTGCGCTATCAGGGGGGCGCGAACGCGGGGCACACCGTGCACATCGGCGACACGTCGTTCGTGCTGCACCAGATTCCCAGCGGGATCCTCCATCCGGGGGTGCGCTGCGCGATCGGCAACGGCGTCGTGCTCGATCCGGACACGCTCTTCCAGGAGATCGACGAGCTCGTGCGCGACGGCATCGACGTCGAGGGGCGCCTCTACGTCAGCGACCGCGCGCATCTCGTGCTGCCGTACCACAAGCTCGTGGACGCGGAGAGCTCGGCGACCAAGGCGATCGGCACCACGGGGCGCGGCATCGGCCCGGCGTACGAGGACAAGGTGGGGCGCCGCGGCGTGCGCGTGCTCGACCTGCGTCACCCGGAGCGCCTGCGCGCGCTGGTCGAGACGGCGGCGATGCACGCCGACGCGCAGCTCGCGCGCTTCGGGAGCGAGAAGCGGGTGAACGTGCGCGAGACGCTCGACCTGCTCGAGCGGCTGGCGACGCGGCTGCTCCCGCTGGCCGAGGACGTCGGCCTCATGATCCACCGGGCGCGGAGCGTCGGCGGCGCGGTGCTGCTGGAAGGTGCGCAGGGGTCGCTCCTCGACGTCGATCACGGCACCTACCCGTTCGTGACGTCGAGCAGCACGACCTCGGGTGGCGCCGCCACGGGTGTGGGGATCCCCCCGACGGCGATCGACGCCGTGCTCGGTGTCGTGAAGGCGTACACGACGCGCGTCGGCAACGGGCCGATGCCGACGGAACTGGAGGATTCCCTCGGCGAGGAGATCCGGCGCCTCGGGAACGAGTTCGGCGCGACGACGGGACGTGCGCGTCGCTGCGGCTGGTTCGACGCGGTGGTCGTGCGCTACGCGGCGCGCGTCAACGGGCTCACGGATCTGGCGGTCACGAAGCTCGACGTGCTCGACACCCTCGACCGGATCGCGATCTGCACCGGCTACAAGGTGGCGGGCGACCTCCTCACCGAGTTCCCTGGCGACATCGCGGCGCTCGAGGGGCTGGAGCCGCAATACGAGTGGTTCGAGGGGTGGCAGCGGAGCACCGCCGACGCACGCCAGCTCGAGGACCTGCCGCGGCAGGCGCGCGCCTATCTCGATCGCATCCACGAGTTGGTGGAGACGCCGATCACATACGTGAGCGTGGGAACGCGGCGAGACCAGATCATCGGGCTCTGAACGGAGGCGCGCCGAGCGCTGCGAACGGCCTGCTGCGAGCTACGTCCTGCGACCTGCGACCTGCGACCTGCGACCTGCGACCTGCGAGCTGCGTCCTGCGAGCTGCGTCCTGCGTCGGGAGCGTCCCGAGGGGGTGAAGACGAAGGACGCAGGACGCAGGACGCAGCAGTTTGCAGTCCACAGGTCGCAGGTTCTCACCCGCATCACGGAACGATGACCGTTCACAGCGCTTCGGAGGTCCACGACCTCGTCATCATCGGCGCCGGGCCCTGCGGTCTCGCCGCCGCCATCAGTGCGGGGCGCGAAGGGCTGGACGCCGTGGTGCTCGACCAGGGGCCGGTGTGCAGCGCCATCACCGCCTACCCGATCGACGCCACCTTCTTCTCCACCGCGGAGAAGCTGTCGCTCGGCGGGCTCCCGTTCGTGCTGGCCGACCCCAAGCCCACGCGGCGCGACGCGCTCGCGTACTACCGCGCGGTGGTCACGCACTTCGGGCTCCGCGTCCGCCAGTACGAGCGCGTGACGCGGATCGAGGGTCGGGCGGGGGCGTTCGTCGTCCACTCGGAGACGCTCGCGGGCGCGCGCCAGACGCGCGGCAAGGCGGTGATCGTCGCCACCGGGTACTGGGGGTCGCCCAACTATCTCGGGGTGCCGGGGGAGGACCTGCCGCACGTCACGCACGTCTATCGCGAAGGGCACGAGGCCTTCCAGCGGCGCGCGATCGTCGTGGGCGGCGGCAATTCGGCAGCGGAAGCGTCGCTCGACCTCTGGCGCTGCGGTGCACAGGTCACGCACGTGCACTTCGGGCCGACGTGGGACATGCGGATCAAGCCGTGGGTGCTCCCCGACATCTCGAACCGGATGAAGGAGGGGAGCATCGCCGTCTGCTGGAACAGCCGCGTGGTCGAGATCCGCCCCGACGCGGTCGTGCTGGAGACGCTCGGGTCGCGCGAGGTGCTCCCGGCGGACCACGTGTACCTGATGACCGGCTTCGCCCCCAACGTCTCGCTGCTGCGCGACGCCGGGGTGACGATCGACCCGGAGACGGGCGTCCCCGCGCACGACCCCGACACGCTGGAGACGGAGGTCGCCGGGCTCTACATCGTCGGCGTCGTGGTCGCGGGGTTCGACGCGAACAAGGTGTTCATCGAGAACGGCCGCTATCACGGGGACAAGATCGTCGCGCACATCCTGGGGCGCGGCGCCCCCGGGGAGGCGGCGGTGAGCGAGGATCCGGATGCGTGAGTGAGGGGCCGGCACGACCGATCCCGCGCCGGCCACCGCCACCCGCAGCCAGCAGAGCCGTTCGAACCCCCGCTCCTCGCATTCCTCGCATTCCTTCCGATCCTTTCGTTCCATTACCTGCAGGTGCCGGGGCTCGTCGCGCGGGGAGGGTCGCCCGCGCCACGAGCCCCGGGAACGGCCTGGAAAGGATGAAAACGAATGGAAGGAATGAGAGGAATTTCTGTTATCTGTTTCCTCCCATTCCTTCCAATCCTTCTCTCCCTTCACGAGCGGTTGCCGGGGCTCGTCGCGTGGACGTCCTCCCCGGCGCAACGAGCCCCGGGAACGGCTTGGAAAGGATGACAAGGAATGGGAGGAATGGAAGGACGGTGAGGGTATACCGTCAGCCGTTTCCTCCCATTCCTTCCAATCCTTTTCATCCCTCACCAGCAGTTGCCGGGGCTCGTTGCGGCAGGAAGGCCGTCGGCGCCACGAGCCTCGGGAACGGCTCGGGAAGGGTGAGACGCAGCGGGGGAGTGAACGGGGGCCCCCGCCTCCCATCTCCGCCCTCTCGCCAATTACTTTGCGGGTTCGGCCCGGACCCCAATTTCTGCTCGACATGCCCACCAGCACACATCCCGACGTCATGGAAAAGCTCGTGTCGCTCTGCAAGCGGCGCGGCTTCATCTTCCAGTCCTCCGAGATCTATGGAGGCACGGGCTCCGTCTGGGACTACGGCCCGCTCGGCGTCGAGCTCAAGAAGAACCTCAAGGACCGCTGGTGGTCGTCGATGGTCCGCGAGCGCGACGACATCGAGGGGATCGACGCCGCCATCCTGATGCACCCGCGGGTGTGGGAAGCGAGCGGTCACGTGGCCGGCTTCACCGACCCGCTCGTCGACTGCACGAACTGCAAGAAGCGCTTTCGCGCCGACGACCCGAAGATCAAGGGGGAGCCGGGGACGCCAGAGGCGCAGTGCCCGTCGTGCGGGATGAAGGGGACGCTGACCGCGCCCCGCCTCTTCAACCTCATGTTCAAGACGTTCATGGGGCCGGTCGAGGACAGCGCCGCGGTCGTCTACCTGCGCCCCGAGACGGCGCAGGGGATCTTCGTCAACTTCCTCAACGTGCAGCAGGCGACGCGCCAGAAGGTCCCGTTCGGCATCGCGCAGATCGGCAAGGCGTTCCGCAACGAGATCACGCCGGGGAACTTCATCTTCCGCACGCGCGAGTTCGAGCAGATGGAGATGCAGTTCTTCGTCGAGCCGGGGACGGACGAGGAGCACTTCGAGTACTGGCGCGAGCAGCGGATGAACTGGCACCAGTCGCTCGGGCTCGCGCCGGAGCGACTGCGCTTCAAGCCGCACGAGCAGCTCGCGCACTATGCGCGCGCCGCGGCGGACATCGAGTTCGACTTCGGCGGCTCGCTCGGCTTCCAGGAGATCGAGGGGATCCACAACCGCTCGGACTTCGATCTCGGGCGCCACCAGGAGTACTCGGGGAAGAAGCTCGAGTACTTCGACCAGCCGAACAACAAGCGCTACGTCCCGTTCGTCATCGAGACGTCGGTGGGCGCCGACCGCACGACGCTCGCCGTGCTCGTGAACGCCTACCGCGAGGAGTCGGTCCCCGGCGAGGACGAGGGGCGGACGGTGCTCGCGCTGCACCCGTCGCTCGCGCCGATCAAGGCGGGGATCTTCCCGCTCGTGAAGAAGGACGGGATGCCGGAGTTCGCGACCAGGCTCGCCGCCGAGCTCCGCAAGTCGTTCCCCGTCTTCTACGACGAGTCGGGCGCGATCGGCCGCCGCTATCGGCGACAGGACGAGGTGGGAACGCCCTTCTGCCTCACCGTGGACGGACAGACGACGCAGGACGGCACCGTCACGGTCCGCGACCGCGACACGCTGCAGCAGGAGCGGGTCGCCGCCGATCAGGTGCAGCGCTACATCCAGGACCGCCTGGGCAGCGCATGACCCACGCCGGCGCGCTCTCGCTCGAGCGGTTGCGCGCGGAGGGCGAGACGTTCATGGAGGAGCTGTCCCGCGAGTACTACGAGGCGCTCGCGGGACTCCGGGACGAAGCGGCGCTGCGTCCGATCTACGCTCGGCACGCCGCCCTGATCGGTCCCGAGACGCTGGCGTTCGTCGTCGAGCTGCTGCGCGACGCGGCGCCGGAGAGCGAGGAGGGACGCTCGGCACGGCTCCTCGCCGAGTGGCTCGCGGAGCTGCAGGCGTCGCGCGCGCTGGCGCCGCTCGACGAGCGGCAGATCGCCTGGGAAGCGCAGGCGGCGATGCGCCTCGACGACGGGCGCGAGCTCTCCTACCAGCGCGCGGCGATCGAGATGGCCAACGCCACCGACCGGCGCGAGCGGCGGGCGATCGAGCAGGCGCGCAACGCGCTCGTCGAGGCCGAGCTCGCGCCGCTGCGCCGGGAGCGGCTCGCGCGCGAGCGGGAGCTCACCGAAGCGCTGGAGCTGGGCGACGGCTACGTCGACACCTTCGAGCGGTTGAGCGGGATCCCGCTCGACGACCTGCGCGCCGCCTGCGAGGCATTCCTGCGCGACACGCAGGGGATGTGGGACGAGGTGCAGCCGGCGTTCGTCAAACGCGTGCTCGGGCTGGCGCCAGGCGAGGCCACGCGCGCCGACGCGCTCGCGCTCTTCCGGGGGCGCGAGTTCGACGCGTACTTCCCCGCGGCCGCGCTGGAGCCGACGGTTCGCCGCCAGGTGACGGAGATGGGGATCGACCCGCTGGCGCACGGGCGGGTGCGACTCGACACGGCGGAGCGGGAAGGGAAGCGGTCGCGCGCCTTCTGCTCGCCGGTGCGCATCCCGCAGGAGGTCTACCTCGTCCTGCGACCGCACGGCGGCCAGGGGGACTGGACGACCTTCCTCCACGAGCTGGGGCACGCGCTGCACTTCGCGTACATGCGCCCCGACCTCCCGATGGAGCATCGCTGGCTCGGCGACAACTCCGTCACCGAGGGGTACGCGATGCTGTTCGACCACCTGATGCAGGATGCGGGGTGGCTCGCGCGCTACACGGAGCTGGGAAAGTCGCGGGTGCCGGCGTTCCTGCGCGCGGCCGCGTTCTCCGAGCTGCACTTCCTGCGCCGCTACTCGGCCAAGCTGCTCTACGAGCTGGAGCTGTACGGCGGCGGGCTGTCGTGGGACGCGCTGCGCGAGCGCTACGTCGAGCGGTTGACCGGCGCGACCGGGTTCCGGTATTCGCCCGCCGACGCATTCGTGGACGTGGACGCCCGCTTCTATGCGGCGCGCTACCTCCGCGCCTGGCAGCTCCAGTCGCTGCTGACGGAGACGCTCACCGAGCGGTACGACGAGGACTGGTGGCGCAATCCGCGCGCGGGCCCGTGGATCGTGCAGGCGCTGTTCGGCGAGGGGCAGCGCGAGCTGGCGCAGGAACAAGCGGAGCGCGTGGCGGGGAAGGGGCTGGGATTCGAGCCCGTGATCCGCAGCATCGAGCGCCGGCTCGCCTGACGCCGCCGCTCGCCCGATGCTCCTCGTCGCGCTGGTCTTCCTCTTCTTCGCCCTCGGCTCGTTCGCCGTCCTGCTCCAGGGCTATCGCGCCGTCCCGCTGCTCGAGACCATCCCGCCGACGCCCGCCGACGCGCCCCGCGTATCGATCGTCGTGTCGGCGCGCGACGAGGAGCGCGCGATCGACGGCGCGGTGCGGTCGCTGCTGCGACAGGACTATCCCGATCTCGAAGTCGTGGCGGTGAACGATCGCTCGACCGACGCGACGGGCGACGTCCTCCGGCGCGTCGCGCGCGAGGAGCCGCGGCTGCGCGTCGTCGAGATCACGGAGCTTCCCGCGGGGTGGCTGGGAAAGACGCACGGGCTCGCCCGTGGCGCCGCGGCGGCGACGGGCGAGTGGCTCCTCTTCACCGACGGCGACGTGCACCTCCAGCGCACCGCGCTCGCGCGCGCGATGACGCTCGTGCAGCGGCGCGGCGTGGACCATCTCGCCGTCGGCCCCGAGCTCGACATCCGGCGCCGCTCGCTCGCGCTGCTCGTGAACTTCTTCATCATGAGCTTCATGTTCTTCCAGCGGCCGTGGCGGGCGGCGGATCCGCGGAGCCGCGATCACATCGGGATCGGCGCGTTCAACCTGGTGCGGCGCTCCGCGTACGAGCGCGCGGGAGGGCACGCGCGCGTCGCGCTGCGGCCCGACGACGACCTGAAGCTCGGGAAGGCGATCAAGGCGAGCGGCGGACGCCAGCTCTTCGCCAGCGGGCGCGGCTTCGTGCGCGTCGAGTGGTATCGCAGCGTGCGCGAGATGACGGAGGGGCTGCGCAAGAACTCCTTCGCCGGGATGGAGTATCGACTCTCGGCCGCGGTCGGCGCGATCGCCGCGCTGCTCCTCGTCTACGTGCTCCCCTTCGCGATGCCGTTCGTGAGCGAGGGCGCGGCGCGGCTCGTCTGGCTCGCCGTCTGCGCGGTCCACATGGGCACCTACGCGGCGACCGCGACGTCGCAGCGGAGCCCGGGGTGGCTCGCGCTCTGCTTTCCGCTCGCCGCGCTGCTCTTCACCTGGGTGTTCGCGCGCAACGTCTTCCTCACCGTCCGCGACGGCGCGATCGAGTGGCGCGGGACCCGGTACCCGCTGGCGGAGCTGAAGAAGAACGTGGTGTAGCAGCCGTCGGCGCTCGGCGCTCGGCTCCTGGAAGCAGGCTAGCTACGCCACCTCCGGCGCCGCGAAGGTCGGCGCGGCCACCAGCGCCGTCGCGCCGCGCAGCCGCGGATGGCCGCCGAGCTGCTCGAGGATGATCGGTGTCGCGGCGGCCGAGCGGGTAAGGGCGCGGGTGGCGATCGCGGCGCGGATGCGCGGCTCGATGCGGTCCCACGCCGCGGTGATCTCGCCTCCGACGTAGATGTGCCCCGGGTTGATGGCGTGGATGATCCCGACCAGGCCGATGCCGAGATAGTGCCCGGTCTCCTCGAGCGCCGCGGCGGCGCGGGCGTCGCCGGAGCGGGCACGCGCGATCAGGTCCTCGATCGTGAGCGGCTCGGTGTGGAGCATCTCGCGCGTGCCGGCGGCGGAGAGCTCGCGGCCGAGGTAGCGCGAGAGGGTGGCGAGGTTCGAGGTGTAGGCTTCCCAGCACCCGCGCGCGCCGCAGAGGCAGGGAGGGCCCGTGGGATCGATCGGCACGTGCCCGAACTCGCCGGCGCTGCTGGAGTGGCCGCGCACCGGGCGCCCGTCGAGCACGATCCCCGCGCCCACCCCTTCCGAGACGGTCACGTAGACGAAGCTCCCCCCGCCGCCCTCACCGCGCTGGCCGAGCCACATCTGGGCGAGCGCGCAGGCCAGCGGCGCGTTCTCGACGTGCACGGGGAGCCCGAGGCGCTCGGCGAGCGCCGTCCGGATGTCCACGTCCCGCCACCCGAGCTGCGGGGCGTTGAGGACGTGCCCGGAACGCTGGTCCACCATCCCCGGCACGACGAGGCCGATCCCCTCGCACCGGCCGGCGGCTCCGTGGGCGGCGAGGAGGCGCTGCACCCGCTGCGCGAGCGCATGGACGAGGCCGTCCGGGTCGACCATCGTCTCGAAGGTCTCGAGAGCGATCTCCGTCCCGCTGAAGTCGCTCAGCATGACGTAGGTGCGGCTGAAGCGGACGTCGATGGCGACGACGAGGCGGTCGCGCGTCCGGATGTAGAGCATCTTCGGCCGGCGGCCGCGCGACGCGGGCCCGCTGGCGCCCTCGTAGACGACCCCCTCCTCGATGAGCTGGTTCACCAGGGAGGTGACGACCCCCCGGTTGATGACCATCCGGCGGGCGAGGTCGGCGCGGGAGATGGGCTGGTGCTCGCGCACGAGGTTGAGCGCGATCTGGCGGTTGATCTCCCGCGAGGTCGAGCGGGTGGCCCGTCGGAAGTTGCGCGTATCGATCTTTCGCACGCGAAGTCGCGATATTGCGGGTCGGGAGTGCAGGCCGTGGGGTCGCGCGGCATTTTGTTCGCCTGCGGAACAAAATCGGTTTCCGCGTGTCGTCGTGCAAGAGGCAGAATCGGGCGCGGGGCTACTCGCAGGACGGCGGGCGTTCGCGTATTGTTCGAGCCAGGAGCAAAATCGGACGGCTCGCATGACCCCGCCACTGGCGCGGCCGCGGGCCCCTGCCTTCGAACGAGATGACGGCCAGCCTTCCCAGTCGGCCTGCGCCGGCGGCCTCTTCTGCCCCGCGCCGCGTGCTGCACGCCGACCGCTTCTTTGACGCCGATCCGACCGTCCGGCGCGCCGCCCGCGCCATCTACGACGGCACCCGCGACCTGCCGCTGGTCTGTCCCCACGGCCACGTCGAGCCGGCGCTGCTCGCCGAGAACGCCCCGTTCCCGGAGCCGACCGCGCTCCTGATCATTCCGGACCACTACATCTTCCGGATGCTCTACTCGCGCGGGATCCCGCTCGAGCGGCTCGGGATCCCCGCCCGCGACGGCACGCCGGTCGAGCAGGACCCCCGGGCCATCTGGCGCCTGTTCGCCGCCCACTATCACCTCTTCCGCGGCACCCCCACCGGCGTCTGGCTCGAGCACGAGCTCCACGAGCTGTTCGAGGTGAGCCGGAAGCTGGACGCCTCGAGCGCCGACCTCGTCTACGACGAGATCGCCGAGAAGCTGCGGAGCCCGGAGTTCCGCCCGCGCGCCCTCTTCGAGCGCTTCAACATCGAGGTGCTGGCGACGACCGATGCCGCGACCGACGCCCTCGCGCATCATCGGGCGATCCGCGACTCCGGGTGGACGGGGCGGGTCGTGCCGACCTTCCGCCCCGACGCCGCCTTCCGCGTCGCCGCCCCGGAGTGGCGCCGCGAGCTGGAGACGCTTGCAGCGCTGCACGGCGCCCCGATCGAGCGCTTCCCCGACTTCGTCGGCGCGCTCGAGGGGCGCCGCGCCTACTTCAAGCGGATGGGCGCCACCGCGACCGACCACGCCGTCGTCGAGCCGTTCGCCGCGTGGCTGAGCGCGGCTGAAGTGGAGTCGATCTTCCAGCGCGCCCGCGCGGGGACCGCGACCGAGGAGGACCAGCGCCGCTTCGAGGCGCACATGCTCATGGAGATGGCGCGCATGAGCACCGAGGACGGCCTCGTCATGCAGCTCCATCCGGGGTCGCTCCGCAACCACAACGCGCAGCTCCTCGCCCGCTTCGGCACCGACAAGGGGGCCGACATCCCGGTGGCCACCGAGTTCACGCGGAACCTGTCGGCGCTGCTCAACGAGTTCGGCAACGACCCACGCTTCCGCATGGTGCTGTTCACGCTCGACGAGTCCACCTACGCGCGCGAGCTGGCCCCGCTCGCCGGCCACTATCCGGCGCTCCGCCTCGGCCCCCCCTGGTGGTTCCACGACTCGATCGAGGGGATGACGCGCTATCGCGAGCAGACGACCGAGACGGCGGGGATCTACAACACCGCCGGCTTCAACGACGACACGCGCGCCTTCTGCTCGATCCCGGCGCGGCACGACGTGAACCGTCGCGTGGACGCCAACTGGCTGGGCGGCCTCGTCGCGCGGCACATCGTGGACCTCGACGATGCGCACGTGATGGCGCGGGCGCTCGCCTACGATCTCGTGCGCGAGACCTACCGCTTCGACGTGCCGCCGGCGCACGACTGACGCGCGCGTGAGCACCCGACTCGACGCGATCCGCGTCCATCCCGACGACGGGGTCGCCGTCGCCGTGCGCCCCCTGGCGGCCGGGGAAGCGGTGACGGTGGACGGCGAGCGCCTCGAGCTCGCCGAGGCCGTCCCGGCGGGGCACAAGCTCGCCCTGCGCGCGCACGAGGCCGGGGAGCCGATCACGAAGTACGGCTTCGCGATCGGCCGCGCGACGACGGCGATCGCGCGCGGCGCCTGGGTGCACGCGCACAACCTGCGGACGGCGCTCGAGGGGACGCTCGAGTACGCGTATCGCCCCGAGGCGGCCGACCGCGCGATCCCGGCGACGCTGCCGACCTTCGCGGGGTATCGGCGGGCGAACGGCGCCGTCGGCACGCGCAACGAGGTGTGGGTCGTCAACACCGTCGGTTGCGTGAACTTCGCCGCGGACGCGATCGCGCGCGCGTCGCACGAGCGGTTCAGGGACGTGATCGACGGCGTGCACGCCTTCGGGCATCCGTTCGGCTGCAGCCAGCTGGGTGACGACCTTCGGCACACGCAGCGCGTGCTCGCGGGACTGATGCGCCACCCGAACGCGGGGGGCGTGCTCGTGCTCGGCCTCGGGTGCGAGAACAACCAGATGGACCAGCTCCTCGCGATGGCGGGGGACGACGTGGACCGCGCGCGCCTCCGCTACTTCAACACGCAGGACGTGCTGGACGAGCGGGAGGAGGGGCTCGAGACGGTCGCGGAGCTGGTCGCGCGGATGCGCGACGACCGGCGCACCGAGGAGCCGGTCTCCTCGCTCGTGCTCGGGCACAAGTGCGGCGGCTCGGATGGCTTCAGTGGGATCACGGCGAACCCGCTCGTGGGGCGCATCGCCGACCGCCTGACCGGCTTCGGCGGCGGGGTGCTCCTCACCGAGGTGCCGGAGATGTTCGGCGCGGAGCAGGTGCTGATGAACCGCGCGACGAGCGAGCCGGTGTTCCGCGATCTCGTGCGGATGATCAACGACTTCAAGGCGTACTTCCTCCGCCACGATCAGCCGGTCTACGAGAATCCGTCGCCGGGGAACAAGGCGGGCGGGCTCACGACGCTCGAGGAGAAGTCGCTCGGGGCGATCCAGAAGGGAGGGCGGGCGCCCGTCACGCGCGTGCTGCGCTACGGCGAGCGCGCGCACCCGGGCGGGCTCTCGCTGCTCGAGGCGCCCGGCAACGACGGCGTGTCGTCCACGGCGATGACGGCGAGCGGTGCGACGATGCTCCTCTTCACGACCGGGCGCGGCACCCCGCTCGGCTTCCCGGTGCCGACGCTCAAGATCTCCTCGAACAGCGACATCGCGCAGCGCAAGCCGCACTGGATCGACTTCGACGCCGGCCGGCTGTTGAGCGGGGCGTGGTCGATGGAGCAGCTCGCGGACGAACTGTTCGCGCTCGTTCTCGAGGTCGCGTCGGGGCGCGTGCGCACGAACAACGAGACGAACGGCAATCGCGAGATCGCGATCTGGAAGAGCGGGGTGACGCTGTGAGCACGCTCCCGCGCCTCACGCGCGCCCTCGCGACGTCGCCCGCGCTGGCGGCGCGCGGCGTCGTCATCCCGCCCGACCCGGCGCACCTCGCGCTTCCGGAGAAGGCGGTGCAGTTCGGGACGGGAGCCTTCCTCCGCGGCTTCGTCGACTGCTATCTCGACGAGGCGAACCGCGACGGCCTCTTCGGCGGCCGCGTCGTCGCCATCGGCTCCACCGGGAGCGGCCGCGACGACGCGCTGCGCGAGCAGGACGGGCTGTACACCGTCGCCACGGAGCTGGACGCGGACGACCGCGTCGTGCAGGAGTACCGCATCGTGAGCGCGGTCAGCCGGGCGCTCTCGGCGTCGCAGGACTGGGACGCGGTGCTCGCGCTCGCGCGCGCGCCGGAGCTGGAGCTGATCTTCTCCAACACGACCGAAGTCGGGATCCAGCTCGATCCGGCGGATGCGGACGCCCCGGTCGCGCCGCACGTCGCGCCGCGTTCGTTCCCCGGCAAGCTCGCGCGCGTCCTCATCGAGCGCGGGCGCACCGTGCGCTGGGCGGACGAGCGGGGGGTCGTCGTCGTGCCCTGCGAGCTGATCCCGGACAACGGCCGCACGCTGCGCGCCCTCGTGCGCACGCAGGCCGCGCGCTGGGGCACGGAGCCCGAGTTCTTCGCGTGGCTCGACCGCGCGGTGCCGTTCTGCGACACGCTCGTCGACCGCATCGTGCCGGGGACGCCGCGCGGCGCCGCGCTCGAGCGGCTGCGCGCGGTGCTCGGCTACGACGACGCGCTGCTCACCTCCTGCGAGCCGTACCGGCTGTTCGCGATCGAGTGGCCGGCGGGCGCGTGGCCCTCGGTGCTCCGCGAGCGGCTGGCGTTCCTCGACGGCCGGCACGGCGCGCTGATCACCGACGACATCGCCCCCTATCGCGAGCGCAAGGTGCGTCTCCTCAACGGCGCGCACACCATCCTGGCGCCGCTCGGGCTCCTGCTCGGCTGCGAGACGGTGCGCGACGCGGTCCGCCATCCGTCGCTCGGCCGCCTCGTGCGCACGGCGATGCTCGACGAGATCGCGCCCGTCGTGGAGGCCGACGGCGCGGAGGCGTTCGGGGTGGAAGTGCTCGCGCGCTTCGCGAACCCGCACATCCGGCACGCGCTGGTGGACGTCACGCTGCAGGGGACGATGAAGCTGCGCGTGCGCGTGATCCCGGCGATCGTGCGCTACGTGCAGCGTACCGGCGCCGTCCCGGCGTCGCTGGCGTTCGGGTTCGCCGGCTTCCTCCACTTCATGCGCGGCGAGCTGCATCGCGCGCGACGCGACGCCGGCGCCCCCCTCCCGGCCGACGATCACGCGGCCGCGCTGCGCGAGCCGCTGGCGGCCGCGGACGTCGATCGCGAGACTCTGGAGCGCACGCTCCGGCAGCTCGGCCGGGACGAGCGTCTCTGGGGCACCGACCTGACCGCGCTCCCGGGCTTCCTGGAGGCGGTGACCGACCATCTCTGGCGCATCCGGACGCTCGGGGTGCGCGACGCCATCGATCATCATCTCGCGAGCGCCGCGTCCGCGCGCTGCGGGAGCTACGTGAACGCCCAGTGAGCACCGACCTCTCGACCGACATGACCGCGCGTCTGCGCGCGCTCCGCCTGCTCCCCGTGATCGTCATCGAAGATCCGCAGGACGCGGCTCCCCTCGCCCGGGCGCTCCGCGACGGCGGGCTCCCCTGCGCGGAGGTGACCTTCCGGACCGCCGCCGCCGCGGAGGCGATCCGCCGGATGGTGGACGCCGATCCGGCGATGCTGGTGGGCGCAGGGACGGTGCTCACCCCCGAGCAGGCGCGCGCGGCGCGCGAGGCGGGAGCGTCGTTCATCGTCTCCCCGGGTTTCGGTCCGGCGGTCGTCGATTACTGTCAGGAGCAGGGGATTCCCGTCTTCCCCGGCGTCGCCACCCCGACCGAGGTCGAGGCGGCGCTCGCGAAAGGGCTCCGCACCCTGAAGTTCTTCCCGGCGGAGCCCATGGGCGGGATCAAGTTCCTCAAGGCGATCGCCGCCCCCTACGGCATGGTGGAGTGGATGCCGACGGGCGGGATCAACCGCGAGAACGTTCGCGGCTACCTCGACTTCAAGAAGGTCGTGGCCTGCGGCGGCTCCTGGATGGCGCCGACCGAGTGGATCGGCAACAAGCAGTTCGACCGCGTGCGCGAAGAGACCGAGCTCGCCGTGCGCAGCGTTCGTGACCCGGTACCGGTGTGAGAGGGATAGACGACCATGGGTAAGGTGGTGACGTTCGGCGAGGTGATGCTGCGGCTCAAGTCGCCGGGCTTCGAACGACTCTTTCAGTCGCCTCGGCTCGAGGCGACGTTCGGCGGTGCGGAGGCGAACGTCGCCGTCTCGCTCGCGAACTTCGGCCACGACGTGGCCTTCGTCTCGGCGATCCCCGCGAACCAGGTGGGCGATGCCTGCGTCGCCGAGCTGCGGCGCTTCGGCGTGGACACCAGCCGCATCAAGCGGCAGGGGGGGCGCCTCGGGATCTACTTTCTCGAGTCGGGCGCCAACCAGCGCCCGTCGAAGGTGACCTACGATCGCGCCGGCTCCTCGATCTCGACGGCGAAGCCGGGCGACTTCGACTGGGACACGGTGCTCGCGGGCGCCGACTGGTTCCACGTGACCGGGGTGACGCCGGCGATCAGCGAGTCGGCGGCGGCGCTGGCGATCGAGGGGGCGAAACAGGCCCGCGCGCGCGGGATCACCGTCTCCTGCGACTACAACTACCGCAAGAATCTCTGGAAGTGGGGGAAGTCGGCCTCGGAGGTGATGCGCGAGCTCGTGCAGCACGTGCACGTCGGCATCGCGAACGAGGAGGACTGTCAGAAGGCGCTCGGCATCGAGCTGCCGGGGATGGGAGACGCCGAGGTGCACGCCGGTGAGCTCGACCGCGAGAAGTACCGCGCGATCGCCGAGCAGGTGCTCGAGGCGTTCCCCAACCTGACGCACCAGGTGATCACGCTGCGCGAGAGCCGGAGCGCCGATCACAACGGCTGGGCGGCCTGTCTGCACAACCGCACGGACTTCTTCGTCAGCCGGAAGTACGAGATCACGGACATCGTCGATCGCGTCGGCGGCGGCGACTCGTTCGGCGGCGGCCTGATTCACGGGCTGCGCGCGTACGGCGACGACCGCACGGCGCTGGAGTTCGCGACCGCCGCCTCCTGCCTCAAGCACTCCATCCTCGGGGACTTCAACCGGGTGGACGTGGCGGAGGTCGAGGCGCTCATGAAGGGCGAGGGGAGCGGCCGCGTCCAGCGGTGACCCCGACACGAGGAGGAAGCACGCATGGCAGTACGTGACGTGACGGGCACCGCCGCACGCGGCACGACCAGCAGCTACGACGCCGGCGACGGCGTTCCGGCGACGCCGCTCTCGCGGTATCGCTGGACGATCTGCGCGCTGCTGTTCTTCGCGACGACGATCAACTACATCGACCGGCAGGTGCTGGGGATCCTCGCGCCGACGCTGCAGCGCGACATCGGCTGGTCGGAGCAGGAGTACGCCCGCATCACGCAGGCGTTCACCTTCGCGTACGCCCTCGGCTTCCTCGGCGTGGGTCGGCTCCTCGATCGGATCGGCGTGCGGAAGGGCTTCGCCACGGCGATCATCGCGTGGAGCGTCGCGGCGATCGGCCATGCGTTCGCCCGCACCGCCGGCGGCTTCATGGTGGCGCGGGCGGCGCTCGGCCTCGGCGAGTCGGGGAACTTCCCCGGCGCGATCAAGGCGACCGCGGAGTGGTTCCCCAAGAAGGAGCGTGCGTTCGCGACCGGGATCTTCAACGCCGGGAGCAACGTCGGCGCGATCGTCGCCCCGATCGCGGTGCCGTTCATCACGCTGCACTACGGGTGGCAGTGGGCGTTCATCGTCACCGGCGCGCTCGGCTTCCTCTGGCTCGCCTTCTGGTGGTTCACCTATCGGAGCCCCGAGCAGCATCCGAAGGTGCATCCGACGGAGCTGGCGTACATCCGCAGCGATCCGCCGGAGGCGACGACGTCGGTGCCGTGGGCGACGCTGCTCACGAAGCGGCAGACGTGGGCGTTCCTGCTCGGCAAGGCGCTCACCGATCCGATCTGGTGGTTCTATCTGTTCTGGCTCCCCAAGTTCCTCGACGCGCGCTTCGGCGTGTCGCTGAGCGGGCTGGCGGCGCCGCTCGTCGCGATCTACCTGGTGGCGGACGTCGGCTCGGTGGGCGGCGGGTATCTCTCGACCGCGTTCATGAAGCGCGGCTGGAGCCTGAACAAGGCGCGCAAGGTGACGATGCTCCTCGCCGCGCTGTGCATCGTGCCGACGATGTTCGCCCCCACCGCGGGCTCCATGTGGGGCGCGGTCGCGATCGTCGGCGTCGCGGCGGCGTCGCACCAGTGGTGGTCGGCGAACCTCTTCACGCTGACGAGCGACATGTTCCCGCGCCGCGCGGTGGCGTCGGTGGTGGGGATCGGCGGCTTCGCCGGCGCGATCGGCGGCGTGGCGTTCCAGGAGTTCGTCGGCAAGGTGCTGCAGGCCAATCCGAACGCGTACGGCAGGATCTTCGTGGTCTGCGGGCTGGCCTACGTGACGGCGCTCGCCGTCATCCACCTGCTCGTGCCGAAGCTCGAGCCGGCGAAGCTGGAGAGCGTGGCGTGATCTCGCGGGGGGCGGGCGACCGGGGGCGGGCGGCGCGCGCGATCCTGGTCGCCACGCTCTCCATCTCCTTCGGCGCGGGGTGCGCCTCGGCGCAGCCCGCGGCGTCCGCCTCCCGTCCCACGCCCCCCGACGCACTGCTGAGCCCCGAGCGCATCGCGCAGCTGCCGCCGGCGGTGCGCGCGGCGTGGGCCGACTACCTCGAGCGCTCGCGACGGCTCCACGCCGACGATCGCGCGTTCATGGAGGCCGAACTGCGCGCGCTCGGGCGGACGACGATGCGCCGGGCGCCGTACGGCCGGGGCTTCGACCTCACGCCCGCGATGACCGATGCCTGGTTCCGGTCGGACAGCGCGCGTGCGCTCGGCGAATCGCTGCTCACCTGGCAGACCCCAGCCGGCGGCTGGTCCAAGCGCACGGACTTCTCCCGGCCGCGCGAGCGCGGCGAGAGCTGGTACGCGGAGAGCGACGGCTGGCACTACATCGGCACGATCGACAACGGGGCGACGACCGCGCAGCTGCGGTTCCTGGCGACGCTCGCGACGGCGCGCGGCGACGGCACCGCGCCGTTCCGCCGGGGCTACGAGCGGGGGGTGCGATACCTGCTCGCCGCCCAGATGCCCAACGGCTGCTGGCCGCAGGTCTTCCCGCTCCAGGGCGGGTACGCCGATGCGGTGACGTTCAACGACGACGCGATCGTGAACGTGCTCGAGACGCTCCGCGACGCCGCCGCGGGCGCCTCCCGGATGCTGCCCGACTCCCTGCGCCGCGCTGCCGCGGCGGCGGTGGAGCGCGGCCATGAATGTCTGCTCGCGACGCAGGTCGTCCGCGACGGTGTGAAGACCGTCTGGGGGCAGCAGCACGATCCGCTCACGCTCGCGGTGACGAAGGCGCGGAGCTACGAGCTCGCGGGGCTGAGCGGCAAGGAGAGCGCCGGCATCCTCACCTATCTGCTGACCGTCCCGAGCCCCGATGCGCGCGTCGTGGCGGCGATCGAGGCGGCGGCCGCCTACTTCGAGCGCACGAAGATCCTCGGGTACGAGTACGGCGCGGACTTCGTGCTGCGCGCGAAGGAGGGCGCCGGGCCGATCTGGGCGCGTCTGCGCGAGCTCGAGACCGACCGCCCGATCTTCGCCAACCGCGACGGGGGGACGCTGTACGATTGGAACCAGTTGACCGACCGCCGGACCGGCTATGCCTGGTTCAGCACGGACCCCGCCTCGGCGCTGCAGAAGTACGCGAAGTGGCGCCGCACGCACGGCCGTGACGCGAGTCGTTGACGCCGTGGCCCAGACCGGAGTCATCCGCCCGTGACGCCTCATCCTTCGCGGCGAGAGTTCGTGCGCACGCTCGGCGCCGGCGTCGGCGCCGCCGTGCTGCTGCCGTCGTCGCTCGCCGCCTGCCGGACCTCGAGAGGCGCACTCGCCTCGGCGGAGACGCCGGCGGCGGGGTGGGCGCTCGTGCCGGAGATCCTCCGCCGCATCGTGCCGCCGACCTTCCCGGCACGCGACGTCGACGTGACGCGGTACGGCGCGCGCGGCGACGGCCGGACCGACTGCACCGCGGCCTTCCGCGACGCGATCGCCGCCTGCGCCGCGGCGGGGGGAGGACGCGTCGTCGTCCCCACCGGGCGCTTCCGCACGGGGCCGATCCATCTCCGGAGCAACGTGAACCTGCACGTCACCGAGGCGGCGACGATCGCGTTCACCACCGATCCCCGGGCGTACCTTCCCGCCGTGTTCACGCGCTGGGAAGGGATGGAGCTGATGGGCTACTCGCCCCTCATCTACGCGTTCGAGCAGACGAACGTCGCCGTCACGGGGACGGGCACGCTCGACGGCCAGGCGTCGGAGGCGCACTGGTGGCCGTGGAAGGGGCAGGGGCGCACCACCGGGCCGACGCAGGCGGCGGCGCGCGACCGCCTGCAGGAGGACGTCGCGGCGGGCAGGCCGGTCGCCGAGCGCCTGTACGGCGACGGGTCGTATCTCCGGCCGCAGTTCATCCAGCCGTACCGCTGCCGCAACGTGCTGGTGGAGGACGTGCGCATCGTGAACTCGCCGATGTGGGAGATTCACCCCGTCCTGTGCACGAACGTCACCGTGCGCGGCGTGCGGATCGAGACGCGCGGGCCGAACAACGACGGGTGCAACCCGGAGTCGTGCCGCGACGTGCTGATCGAGAACTGTCTCTTCGACACCGGCGACGACTGCATCGCCATCAAGTCGGGGCGCAACGCCGACGGCCGCCGGATCGGCGTGCCGAGCGAGCACATCGTCGTCCGCGGCTGCCGGATGAAGGAAGGGCACGGCGGCGTGACGATCGGGAGCGAGATCTCGGGCGGCGTGCGGAACGTGTTCGTCGAGCGGTGCGAGATGGACAGCCCCGTGCTCGACCGCGCGCTGCGCTTCAAGAACAACGCGGCGCGGGGCGGCGTGCTCGAGCACATCTACATGCGCGACGTGACGGTGGGGCAGGTCGCCGATGCGGTGCTCTCGATCGACTTCCTGTACGAGGAAGGGGCGCGCGGCGACCATCGGCCCGTCGTCCGGGACGTCGAGATGCGCAACGTCACGAGCCGGCAGAGCAACTACGGCATCTTCGTGCGCGCCTTCCCGAGCTCGACGATCGAGGACATCCGCCTGATCGACTGCACCTTCGACGGCGTCGCGCGCGGGAACCTCGCCGAGAACGTGCGCGGGCTGCGGTTGGACAACGTGAAGATCGATGGTCGCGTGGTCGACGCGGCGTCGATCCCGACGACCGCGGCCGCACGCCAGTGACGAGGCTCTCCATGCGTGCCCTCACGACGCTCACCCTCCTCCTCGCGCTCGCCGCCGACGCCGGCGCGCAGCACGTGCGGCAGGCGGCCGCGCAGGCGCTCGGCGAGGGAGCGCGGCAGCCAGGGGATTCGGCCTACGCGCTGCCACGCGGGGGGAACCCGCCGCGCGCCCGGCGTACCGCGGATGGACGTCCCTGGTCGGTGCACGTCGCCGAGTCGATCATGACGCGGAATCCCCAGACGCACCGGCGCTGGGACTACATCCAGGGCGTCGTGCTCGGCGCGATCGAGCGGGTGGCGCTCGCACGCCGCGACACGGCGATGCTGGCGTACGTGCAGCGCAACATGGATCGCTGGATCCGCCCCGACGGCACGATCGACGGCTACGATCTCGAGGAGTACAACATCGACGAGATCGCGCAGGGGCGGGTGCTGTTCGGCCTGTACACGCGCACGAAGGACGCGCGCTACAAGAAGGCGATGGCGCTGCTGCGCCAGCAGCTGCGCACCCATCCGCGCACGAGCGAGGGCGGCTTCTGGCACAAGAAGATCTACCCGGAGCAGATGTGGCTCGACGGGTTGTTCATGGGGCAGCCCTTCTACGCCCAGTACGCGGCGACGTTCGGAGACACGGCGGCGTTCGACGACGTCGCGCGCCAGTTCCTGCTCGTCGCGCGGCACACGCGCGACCCGCGCACGGGGCTCATGTACCACGCCTGGGACGCCGCGCGCCGGCAGCCGTGGGCCGACTCGCTCACCGGGCTCTCCCGGCACTTCTGGGGACGCGCGATGGGGTGGTACATGGTCGGCGTCGTCGAAACGCTCGACCACTTCCCGGCGAACCATCCCGACCGCGACGCGATCATCCAGACGCTGCGCGACGCCGCCGAGGGGATCGCGCGCGTCCAGGATCCGCTCACGGGGCTCTGGTGGGACGTGCTCGACCAGCCGAACCGCGCCGGCAACTATCTCGAGGGGAGCGCGTCGAGCCTGATCGCCTACGCGCTCGCCAAGGGAGCGCGACTCGGCTACCTCGACGCGCGCCATCGTCGGCGCGCCGAGCGGGCCTTCGACGGGCTGCTCTCCAATCTCGTCCGTGAGAACGCGGACGGCACCGTCTCCCTCACCAACATCGTGCAGGTCTCCGGGCTCGGCGGCTCGCCGCGCCGCGACGGCAGCACGCGCGATGGCACCTTCGAGTACTACGTGACCGAACCCGTCGTGACCGACGACTACAAGGGTGTTGGCCCCTTCCTCCTCGCGGCGCTGGAGCTGGGACGATGAACGCCCTCTTCTCGCTGGCCGGGAAGCGTGCGCTCGTGACCGGCGCGAGCCGCGGGCTCGGGCGCGCAATGGCCGAGGCGCTCGCGGCGGCCGGTGCCGACGTGGTGTGCGCGAGCAGCCGCCCCGGTGGCGCGGGGGAGACGGCGCGGGCGGTGCGGGCGCTCGGCCGCGCGAGCTGGGAGGTCGCCGCGGACCACGCCGACCCCGGGGCCGTGCTGCGGATGGCCGACGCCGCCGAGACGGCAGCCGGGCGGATCGACATCCTCGTCAACAACGCCGGGACGATCAAGCGTCATCCGGCGACCGAGTTCCCGCGCGAGGACTGGGAGCTGGTGCTGCGCACGAACCTGGACAGCGTCTTCGCCCTCTCGCAGTACTTCGGCACGCGGATGATCGCGCAGGGCGCGGGGAAGATCGTCAACGTCGCCTCGCTCCTCTCGTTCAGCGGCGGGATCACCGTGCCGGCGTACACGGCGAGCAAGCACGCCGTCGCCGGGCTGACGAAGGCGCTGGCCAACGAGTGGGCGCGGCACAACGTGCAGGTCAACGCGATCGCCCCCGGCTACTTCCGCACCGACAACACGCAGGCGCTCCAGGACGATCCCACCCGCTCGGAGCAGATCTCGGCCCGCATCCCCGCCGCGCGCTGGGGCGAGCCCTCCGATCTGGGCGGCGCCGTCGTCTTTCTCGCCTCCCACGCCAGCGACTACGTGAATGGCCACGTGCTGGTGGTGGACGGGGGGTGGATGGCGAGGTAGCGGACTGACTGCTGCGTCCTGCGACCTGCGTCGGGGGGCGCCCCGAGGGGGTGAGGACGCAGGACGCAGCGGTTCGCAGTCCGCAGGACGCAGCTCCAACACCGTCGTACTCACGCATCTCGGACCCTTCCATGCATCATCTTCCAGCGCCCACCGAGTTTCGTCGCATGACCACCGAGGAGCTGCGGGCGGCGTTCCTCGTGCAGCATCTGTTCGTCGCCGGCCAGGTCGTGCTGCGCCACATCGATCTCGACCGCGTCGTGCTCGGGGGGGCGGTGCCGACGGATGCGCCGCTCACGCTCGAGGCGCCGGCGTCGCTCGGCGCCGAGTACTTCCTCGAACGCCGCGAGCTCGGGGTGCTGAACATCGGCGGCGCGGGGACGGTGACGGTGGACGGGGTCGCGCACACGTTCGCGAAGAAGGACGTCGCGTTCGTGGGGCGTGGCGCCCGCGCGATCTCGTTCGCGAGCGCGGACGCGGCACAGCCGGCGCGATTCTATCTGGTGAGCTATCCGGCGCACGCCGACTATCCGGTCGCGGTCGTGCGCGGCGCCGACGTCACCGGCGCGGAGCTCGGTGCCCAGGCGACGGCGAACCGCCGGCGGGTCGCGCGGTACGTGCACCTGGAGGGAGCACGGAGCGCGCAGCTCGTGATGGGGGTGACCACCCTGGAGCCGGGGAGCGTCTGGAACACGATGCCCGCCCACGTGCATCACCGCCGGACCGAGGTCTATCTCTACTTCGACGTGCCGGCCGACGGGGTCGTCTTCCACATGATGGGCCCCGCGAACGAGACGCGGCACCTCGTGGTGCGCGACGGCGAGGCGATCCTGTCGCCGGGGTGGTCGATCCATGCCGGCGTCGGCACGGCGAGCTACTCCTTCTGCTGGGCGATGGGCGGGGAGAACCAGGACTACGCGGACATGCAGGTGATCTCCACGGAGGCGCTGCGATGAATCGCCAGAGCGTGGTGCGTGCGACGTGGTGCGTGCTCGGATCGCTGCTCGCCGCGACGGCGGCGGGGGCGCAGGTGGAACCGCTCGCGTCCGGCGACCGGGTCGCCGTGCGCGCGACGAATCCGCTCGCCATCGAGCGGCGCGACGAGGTGCTGTCGGTCGCCTGGTCGGCGGTGGCGCCCCGGCTACGCGGCGCGACCGCGAGCCGCGTGCGCGTGCTCGACGGCGCCGGCCGGGAGATCGTGTCGCAGGTGCTCGACGCCGACGCGGACGGGCAGCCGGACTCCGTGCTCTTCCTCGCCACCTTCGCGCCGCGCGAGGTGCAGACCTTCTCCGTGCAGGCGATGGCGCCCGGCACGATGCAGTCGCGCGTCTTCGTCCGGCACGACGATCCGCGCGACGACCTGGCGTGGGAGAACGACCTCGTCGCGCACCGCATCTACGGCGAGGGGCTCAAGAAGACCCCGTCGGCGATGTCGAGCAACGGGATCGACGTGTGGCTCAAGCGGACGCGCAACCTCGTGGTCGAGAAGTGGTACTCGGCCGGACACGACTCCTATCACGTGGACCGCGGCGAGGGCGCCGACTTCTTCGACGTCGGGCAGACGCTCGGCGTCGGCGGCACGGCGCTGTGGCGCGGCGACTCCCTCCAGCGTGCCGACAACTTCAAGGCGTGGAAGATCATCGCCAACGGCCCCATTCGCGCGATCTTCGAGCTGCGCTACGACGGGTGGGGCGACGCGTCGCTGCGCGTGAGCGAGATCAAGCGCGTGACGATCGATCCGGGGACGCAGTTCTACCGCACCGAGTCGGTCTTCCGGACGGTCGGCGCGAGCGCGACGACGCTCCCGATCGCCACCGGCGTCGTGAAGCGGCCGGGGATGGTCGGCACGATGAGCACGGCGCAGCCGTGGGCGTGGGTGAGCGGCTGGGGGCCCGTCGCGCGCAAGGACGGCGGCCACGGCGAGCTGGGAACGGCGGTGATGGTGCGGCGCGACCGTCTCACCGACTGGAAGGAGACGAAGGACCACTATCTCGCCATCAGCCGCGCGACGGCGGGGGAGCCGGTGGTGCAGTACGTCGGCTCCGCGTGGACGGCCGCCGGCGACCTCACGTCGCCCCAGGCGTGGTGGAGCTACATGGACACGCTGGCGCAGAAGCTCGCGGCGCCGATCCAGGTGACGGTGCAGTAGCCCCTCCCGGGCGGCGTTCGCTGGTTCGGACCAGGTAAGGGCTGGCGCCGCTCGTCTCGCGAGTGGCGCCAGCCGCGCGTCCGCCGACGTAGAATTCGGCATGCTCCCCACGATTCTCGCTCGCCGCCCGCTCCTCGCGCTGGCGGCCGTGGCGCTCGGCGCCCTCCCGCTCTCCGCCCAGACGCGCGAGCGCGCGCGCGATCTCGGCATCCGGATCCCAGGCACTCCCGGCCCCCTCAACGCGATCACCGACGTCGCCGGGGTGACGGTCGGCCACACGACGCTCATTCGTGGCACCGGCCGGCTCGTGCCGGGCCAGGGGCCGGTGCGCACGGGCGTCACCGCGATCCTCCCGCGCGGCAAGGCGGGGCCCGACAGCGTCTTCGCCGCCTGGTTCACGCTCAACGGCAACGGCGAGATGACGGGGACGACGTGGATCCAGGAGTCGGGGCTGCTCGAGGGGCCGATCCTGCTCACGACGACGCACAGCGTCGGCGTCGTGCGCGACGCCACGATCGACTGGATGAACCGGAACGGCCGCGCACCGATGTTCGCGCTCCCCGTCGTCGCCGAGACCTTCGACGGGATGCTGAACGACGACAAGGGCTTCCACGTGAAGCCGGAGCACGTGTTCGCCGCGCTCGACGGCGCGCGCGGCGGCGTGGTGCCGGAAGGGAACGTCGGTGGCGGCACCGGGATGGCGTGCCACTTCTTCAAGGGCGGGATCGGCACCGCGTCGCGTCGCGTGCGGGTGGCCGATTCGACCTACACCGTCGGCGTGCTCGTGCAGTGCAACTACGGCGCGCGGTCGACCTTCCGCGTGGACGGCGTGCCGGTGGGGCAGGAGATCCGCGACCTCCGCCCCTGCATCGCCGGCACGCAGAAGCCGTCGCGCGAGTGGCTGGCGGAAGTTCCGCTCTGCGGTGCGGCGCCCGCGCCGGGGAGCGCGCCGCGGGACACCGCGCGGCAGCGCCCCGAGGGGGCGGGCTCGATCATCGTCGTCGTCGCGACCGACGCGCCGCTGCTCCCGCACCAGCTCAAGCGCCTCGCGACGCGCGTCACGCTCGGCATCGGCCGGATGGGCGGCTACGGCGAGAACTCCTCCGGCGACATCTTCCTCGCGTTCTCCACGGCGAATCGCGAGGCGTCGGTGGCGAGCGGGATCGGCACCCTCCGCATGCTCTCGAACGAGCACATCGACCCGTTCTTCGTGGCGACCGTCCAGGCGACGGAGGAGGCGATCCTCAACGCGATGCTCGCCGCGGAGACGATGACCGGCGCGGACGACTTCCGCATCTTCGCGCTGCCGCACGACCGGCTCGTCGAGGTGATGCGGAAGCACGGACGGATCGCGCCATGAGCCGCGTCGTCGCGATCGCGACGCTCCTCGCGGCCACGGTCTCCGCCGCTCCCGCGCAGGTGGCCCCACCGTCGCTGGACGCGCGTGCGCCGCTCGCCATCGGGGAGACGTTCACCCTCGCGTCGCGCGTGCTGGGGGAGACGCGGCGCATCAACGTCTACGTCCCGCCGCGCGCCGCCGCGCAGGAGCGCGACCCGCTGCCGGTGCTCTACATGCCCGACGGCGGAATCGGGGAGGACTTCCTCCACGTGGCCGGGTTGGTGCAGGTCTCGGTCGGCAACGGCACCATGCGCCCGTTCCTCCTCGTGGGGATCGAGAACACCGAGCGCCGTCGCGACCTCACCGGCCCGACGGCAAACGCCGAGGATCGCCGCATCGCGCCGCGCGTCGGCGGATCGGCGGCCTTTCGCACGTTCCTCCGCACGGAGCTGATCCCCGCCATCGACGCGCGCTATCGGACGACCGGCGAGCGGGCGATCGTCGGGGAGTCGCTCGCCGGTCTCTTCGTCGTCGAGACTTTCTTCGAGGAGCCCGCGCTCTTCGACAGCTACCTCGCCTTCGATCCGAGCCTCTGGTGGAACGATCGACGGCTCGTCGCGACGGCGCGCGAGCGGCTCCGCGCGCGTGCCGCCCGTCCGGCGTCACTCTTTCTCGCCAGCAGCGCGGAACCGCTGATCGCGCCGCACGTGAAGCAGCTCGCCGAATCGCTCGAGGCGGCGGCACCGTCGACGGTGCGCTGGCGCTACCTCCCGATGCCCGAGGAGACGCACGCGACGATCTACCACCCGGCGGCGCTCCGCGCCTTCCGGGAGCTGTTCGCGCCGACGCCGGCGCGCTGACGATGTCGCCTCGCCGCTGCGGCGCCGATGGGTGAGGGATCGCGCCTGCGCTACGTCGCGCTCGCCGTCACCACCATCGCGGTCGGACTCGCGGTGCACCTTCGCGGCGAGATGCTCGGGCCTGCCGCACGCGACGTCGTGGGCGACGCGCTGTGGGCGACGCCGCGAGCACGGGGCAGGGGAGCGCGGCGGCGGCACCGTCGCCTGAGGCGCCCGAGCGGTCAATCGCTCAGCCGAGCCCTTCCGCGACGTACAGGTTGCTGAGCGCGCGATGCCAGCTCAGTGCGCGCGAGCGGCCGTCGGGCGAGACGCGAAAGTTCACGAGCACCATCATCCCCGCCCGGTCCTGCGGCATGATGTTCGCCCACGGCCGCCGCTGCCCCGTGCGCGCGTCCACGAGCAGGACGTCGCCCGGTGAGGCGTCGGCACTCTCCGGCGCGGCGATCAGCACCCCGTCGTCGATCCAGGCGAGCGGACGGTCCCCTGCCGTCGTTCCCGGGAGCGGCCGGGGCGCCGAGCCGTCCACCGGCTGGAGCTGGATCCCGTCGCCGAGGCCGCTGGCGGCGATGGTGGCGCCGTCGGGGGAGACGGCCCAGGCGGACACCCCGTCCGGCGTGATCGGCTCCGGCCGTCCGCCGCGGAGATCGAGTCGGTAGAGCCGCGCGCGCCGGCCCGGCTCGCTCGCCCAGAGCACGACGCGCTCCCCGTCGGGAAGCCAGTGCGCACCGAGGAAGCGCAGGCCGTTGCCGGGAATCCGGCGGCGTTCTCCGGCGCCGGTGGGGACGATCTCGAGATCGAGCGCCGGCGCGCCCACGGCGCTCGTCGGCGCGGTGCAGAGCGCCCAGCGACCGTCGGGGGAGAGGGCGTATGCCTCGCCCTCGCCCAGGCGCACGGCGGGCGAGCCGTCCGTGCCGCGCAGATACGCCGCTCCCGACGGTCCACCACCCTGGCCGCTCTCGGTGAACAGGAGCAGACGCCCGTCGCGCGAGATGTCCGCGACCCACGACGCGTCGAGCCACGAGAGATCGCGGTCCGCGGCGTCCCCGGGCCGTCGCGTCACCAGCACGGCGCGGTCGTCGGTGTGCGCGAGCACCAGACGGCCG
>Ga0182741_1001690_pt1 | contig 27720 bp, 23 predicted proteins | sample eDN5th37CBELigOP_FD_128874 | JGI IMG/M metagenome (GOLD analysis project Ga0182741, IMG submission 128874) | Enriched Organic Plus compost microbial communities from Emeryville, California, USA - eDNA 5th pass 37_C BE-Lig OP (version 2) (version 2) ... | reverse complement strand
CGGGGCCCAGTCCTTGCCCTGCAGCAGCGATGCGCCGGCCGGTTCGGACGCGGTGATGCGCACTTCCGGACGCGCCACGCGCAGCACTTCGCCCACGCCGGTGAGCGTGCCGCCGGTGCCCCAGCCGGTGACGAAGTGATCCAGCCGGCGGCCGGCGAAATCGCGCAGGATTTCCGCCGCGGTGGTTTGCCGGTGGTAGGCGGGGTTGGCCGGGTTGGCGAACTGGCGGGCCAGGAACCAGCCGTGCTTCTTCGCCAGTTCCTCCGCGCGGCGCACCATGCCGCTGCCGCGTTCGGCGGCAGGAGTCAGGATGACCTTGGCGCCGTATGCACGCATCAGCTTGCGGCGTTCGATGGAAAAGGTCTCGGCCATGGTCGCGACGAACTTGTAGCCGCGCGCCGCGGCGACCATCGCCAGCGCCACGCCGGTGTTGCCGGAAGTCGCCTCGACGATCGTGTCGCCGGGCTTGAGCAGGCCCTTGGCCTCGGCATCCAGGACGATCGCCAGGGCCAGGCGGTCCTTCACCGAACCGCCGGGATTGAACGATTCCACCTTGGCGTAGAGCTCGACGTGGGAAGGCGCCACGCGGTTGAGCCGGACCACCGGCGTGCGGCCGATGGTGTCGAGGATGCTGTCGTAAATGGGCATGAGGGGAATCTCCGGAAGGGATGTCAGGCGGCGTGCGGGAGTGTGGAGGCCGGCAGGTGATCGGAACGTGGTGGCGCGGTCAGCGGCGCCGGCCCGAACCAGTGCAGGGTCCCGGCCAGGCCGGCGACCTCGCCCAGGACGAGCAGGGCGGGCGAACTCACCCGGTGGTGGCGGGCGGTTTCCGCCAGCCGGTCCAGGTGGCCGGTGATCACGCGCTGTTCGGCGCGCGACCCATTCTCGATCAACGCGAATGGCGTCGAGGCCGGACACCCTTCGGCGGAAAGCCGGGCCTGCACCGTCTCCAGCCCGGCCACGCCCATGTAGAACGCGAGCGTCTGGCGGCCGCGCGCCAGCGCCGCCCAGTCCAGCGTATCCAGCGAATCCCGGCAGTGGGCGGTCACCAGCCGCACCGACTGGGCGTGGTCGCGGTGGGTCAGGGGAATGCCGGCGTAGGCCGCGCAGGCCACCGCCGCCGTGATGCCGGGAACGACTTCGTAGGGAACGCCGTGCGCGCGCAGGAATTCCAGTTCCTCGCCGCCGCGTCCGAACACGAACGGATCGCCGCCCTTCAGCCGCACTACCCGGCGGCCGGCGCGGGCGTGTTCCAGCATCAGCGCGTGGATGCTTTCCTGGCGCACGCTGTGGCCCTGCGCGGACTTGCCGACCTCGATGCACAGCGCGTCGCGCCGCGCCAGTTGCAGGATCGCGTCGCTGACCAGGCGATCGTGCAGGATCACATCGGCCTCGTTGAGCGCGCGCAGGCCGTGCAGGGTCAGCAGGCCGGGATCGCCCGGCCCGGCGCCGATCAGGACCACCGCGCCCGGCGGGGGGGAGGCCGGTGCGGCGAGCGCGTCGGCAAGCGCGCGTTCGGCCTGTTCCGGCTGCCGCTGCCGCAGCAGGCGCGGCAGCGGGCCGGCGAGCAATTGCTCGAAGAACCGGCGCCGCGCGCCCGGTTCCGGAAAACGGGCGCGGATGCGCCGGCGCTCGCGCGCCAGCAGCGCGGTCAGGGCGCCCCAAGATTCGTCCAGCCAGGTTTCCAACTGCCGGCGCAGATGCCGCGCCACCATGGGGGCGCCGCCGCCGCTGGAGACCGCGACCTGCAGCTCGCCGCGCCGGACCACGGCCGGCACGTGGAAGCTGGACAGGACCGCGTCGTCGACCACGTTGGCGAACACGCGGCGGCGACTGGCGGCATCGGCGACGGCGCGATTGACCACCGCGTCGTCGGTGGCGGCGATGACCAGCCAGACGCCGTCGATCGCGCCGGCGCGGAAGGTGCCGGGTTCCCAGCCGATCCGGCCGGCGTCGGCCAGGGCCTGCAATGCCGGGGTCAGGCGGGGCGCCTGCACGTGGACGCGGGCGCCGGCTTCGCGCAGCGCCTGCACCTTGCGCTCGGCGACCACGCCGCCGCCCACCACCAGCACCGGACGGTCATGCAGATCGGCAAAAAGGGGAAACAGGGTGGCCACGGCGGAACGGTCGATTCGAGGCTCATGACCGTAGCGTCGGCATGCGGGCACGAGGAAATAACTTGCGCCGGATCGGACATGCCTTGCGGTTATAAGCGGCCGGCGTTACGTTCCGGGAAAATCCTCTACAGTCCTCGCTCCCCCTGCGCCCCCCGCCGTGGCGTGCCCGAGACGGATTCCGATGACGCTGACCCAACTGCGCTACCTGGTGGCGATTGCCGACGCCGACCTCAACATCACGCTGGCGGCGGCCCGCGTGCATGCCACCCAGCCGGGCCTGTCCAAGCAGCTCAAGCAACTGGAGGACGAACTGGGTTTCCTGCTGTTCGTGCGCAAGGGCCGCAGCCTGGAGTCGGTGACGCCGGCGGGCGAGGAAGTGATCGAGCGCGCGCGCGCCGTGCTGTCCGAAGCCAACAACATCCGCACCTACGCCGCCAACCAGCGCCGCGAGAGCCAGGGCCAGTTGATCCTGGCCACCACCCACACCCAGGCGCGTTTCGTGCTGCCGCCGGCGATCGCGCGCATCAAGCGCGCCTACCCGCAGGTCAGCGTGCACCTGCAACACGCCGCCGAAAGCACCGCGCTGGATCTGTTGAGCCAGGGCGATGCCGACATCGCGGTCATCAGCACGGCCGGGGACGAGCCGCAGGGCGGTGTCGCCGTGCCGCTGTACCGCTGGCGCCGGCTGGTGCTGGTGCCGCGCGGGCATGCGCTGGATCGCGAAGGCGCGGCGCCGAGCATCCGCGAGCTGGTCGACCTGCCGCTGGTCAGCTACGACTCCTCGACCCGCCCGGGTTCCTCGCTGCAACGCGCGTTCGCCAGCGTCGGACTGGAGCCGACCATCGCGGTGACCGCGCTGGACGCGGATCTGATCAAGACCTACGTGCGGGCCGGCCTGGGCGTGGGGCTGCTGGCGGAAATGGCGGTGGGCAGCGCGGATACCGACCTGCGTTCCTGGCCGGCGCCGGTGGAGATCAAGGAGTGCATTGCCTGGGCGGTGCTGCCGCGCGAGCGCGTGCTGCGCGACTACGCGCTGGAACTGGTGCATGCGCTGGCCCCGCAGGTGGATCGCCGCGATCTGCGGCGGGTGCTGGACGGCAACCAGGTCGCCGACTGGCCGGAGCCGCCCAGTTGGGAGTCGCTGACCCAGACCATCACCACCTGACGGCGCGGCACTTCCTGCGCCGGGGCCGGGATCGCATACTCCGGCCCTCGTTCGAAAAGGACATCGACATGCGCTTCGCGACCCTGCTGGCGTCCGGCCTGGCCTGTGGCCTGATCGCGCTTCCCTCCGTTGCCGACGAACCGGTCGCCGATCAAGTGACGCTGCCGGCGCCGGAGGAATTGAAGCGGATCATCCGCGAACAGGATCGCGCGCTGTTCGCGATCACCTTCGAGACCTGCGACATCGAGGCGCTGAAGCCGATGCTGGCCGACGACCTGGAGTTCTATCACGACAAGGGCGGCCTGGTGGCCCGTTCCGCCGCCGAGTTCATCGCGATCACCGAGAAGAATTGCGCGGCGCGGCGCGCGCCGGATGCCTGGCGCTCGCGCCGCGAATTGATTGAATCCTCGCTGCGGGTGGATCCGGTTCCCGGTCATGGCGCGATGGAGATCGGCGAACACCGCTTCCTCGAACGCCAGGGCGACGGCCCCGAAAAGGCGGTCGGGATCGCCGGCTTCAGCCAGGTCTGGAAACTCGAGGACGGGCGCTGGAAACTATCGCGCGTGCTGAGCTACGGCCACCGCGCCCTGCCTTGAGGTGCCACGGATGAAAATGGTCTCCCGCATGGTGCTGCGCATGTACGCGCCCGCCGTGATCATCGTGGTCGGCGGCCTGGTCGTGGCGGAAACGGTGAGCCGGACCCAGGCCAACTTCAGCGGCTTCACCAGCGCGCGCACGGCTTCGTTGTCGTTCCTCGCCGCCATCGTGCTGGGTACCGCGTGGGCCCTGCACTCGAGCTGGCGGCTGTATCGCTGGGCGCTCGGCCGCGAGCGGCGCTGCGGCTGCGGCGGGTTGATGTCGCGGCCACGGCTGGGCCGGCGCGGGGAGATCTACCGCAAGTGCATCGGTTGCGGCGGCAGGACGATCATCCGCCACGCGCACTGACATACATCCCCGGGCCCGCGTGTAGAGCGGAGCTTGCTCCGCTGCGCGGTGGGCGCTGCGACCGGGTTTTTTCGTCGCCGGGCTTGCTCGCCAGGGGATCCGTCCGCGATCCGGCTGCCGGCAGGCGCGCCAATCAGTCCAGGCAGGTGGCGGGGTCGGGTGGGCGATCGCGATCCACGCAGGGGCGCGCGCTGCGCGGCAGGTTGGCGATGCGGCGTTCGCCACCGACGTCCAGATCGAAGGCCTGCAGGCGGCGCGGCGGACAGACGCCGGCCGCGGTGCAGGCATCGGCCACGACGATCACGTAATGGCACTTGCCGGTGGTGCTGGCGAGGCAGCGGAAGCGGCCTTCGCCGGCGCGGATGACACTGCGGCTGTGGAGCAGATCGACTCCGTTGGCTTCGCTGCGGACCACCGAGGTCACGGAGGGTTTTTCCTGGCAGCCGGCCAGACCCAGCAGGAACGACGCGGCGGTGGCGATGATGCGCATGGCGGACCTCGATGGCGGTACGTGTCGCGGCGGGTTCACATGCCGCGGAACAGGGACATGAAGGGCTGGCTGACCAGCAGTGTTTCCGGACGGTTGCGCAGCTTGAGCACGCCGCGTCCGGCATCGTCGCGGGTGATCGATGCCACGGCCTTCAGGTTGACGATGGTGGAGCGATGGATCTGCTTGAAGATGCGCGCGTCCAATGCGTCCAGCAGTTCGCGCAATGGCGTGCGCAGCAGCGCTTCGCCCTCGGCGGTCATCACCACCGTGTACTTGTTGTCGGCGCGGAAATAGGCGACGTCGTCGATCAGGATCAGCCGGGTTTCCTTGCCGGTGCTGGCGGTGATCCAGACCAGCGGCGGTTTGTCGTCGGCCGGCGCGCGGGCGCCGATCTGCCTGAGCAGGGCCGCCAGCGTGGCCGCGTCCGGATGGTGGCCGCTGCGCTGTTGCAGGCGCTGCACGGTGGTGGCCAGGCGTTCGCGGGTGATCGGCTTGAGCAGGTAATCGACCGCGCCCTGGTCGAAGGCGTCGATGGCGTACTGATCGTAGGCGGTGACGAACACGATCTGGGTCGCCGGACTGGCTTCGGTCATCGCGGTGGCGACCTCCAGCCCGGTCAGGCCCGGCATGCGGATGTCGAGGAAGGCGACGTCGGGCCTGTGCTCGGCAATCGCCTCCAGCGCGGAAGCGCCGTCCTCGCATTCGGCGACCAGTTCCAGTTGCGGCCACGTATCGCGCAGCAACGAGGCCAGCGCGGTGCGCAGCAGTTCCTCGTCCTCGGCGATGACGGCCTTAGCCACGGGACACCCCCGCCGCCATCGGCAGGTTGAGGGTGGCGGCCACGCCCTGCGGGAAATTGGAGATGATCGCGAACGAGGCGTGGTTGCCGTAGGTCAGGTGCAGCCGCTCGCGCAGGTTCTTCAGGCCGATGCCGGTGCCGCCGGTCTGGCTGCCGAAGCCCTGGCCGTCATCGGCGACGGTGATCGCCACGCGGCCTTCCTGTTCGCGGGCGATGACCCAGATGGTGCCGCCGCCCGGCTTGGGTTCCAGCCCGTGCTTGATGGCGTTCTCGACCAATGTCTGCAGCATCATCGACGGCATCGCGACGCCGCGCAGGGCTTCGGGGATCTCCACCCGGGTGTCGAGCCGGTTGCCCATGCGGATCTTCAGGATCTCCAGATAGGCCTCCGCGCGCTCGGCTTCCTCGCCCAGCGTGGACATCGCGTCCTCGGCACGCGGCAGCGAGCGGCGCAGGTACTGGATCAGGTGGCCGAGCATGAGATCGGCGCGGGCCGGGTCCGTGCGGGTCAGGACCTGCGCGCTGGCCAGCGTGTTGTACAGGAAGTGCGGTTCGACCTGCGCCTGCAGCAGGTTGAGCTTGGCGACGGTCAGTTCCTTTTCGGTCACGGTCTCCGCGGTGTCGGCCTTTTCCTGGCGCCGGCGCTCGCCGATCCGGCGCGCGATCGCACGGACGATGGCCTCGGCGTTTTCCAGGTTGGTGCCGTTGTCGACCTTCAGCAGATCGCTCCAGGTGCTGGCCTCCGGTTCGCACAGCAGCGAGACGCTGCAACTGCCGGCGCCCGGGGTGACGGTGGCGAGGATCTGGTTGCGCTTGGTGCTGAACCAGTTGAACACGTTGTAGCGCGAGGGCCGATCGTTGCCGTAGGGATCGATGCGCTTGAGCTTGGCCTTGACCTGCAGGCTGTCGCGGGCGCTCTCCACCTCTTCCACGCGCGGCAGTTCGCGCACCGCCGATTCGACCAGCAGGAAGGCTTCGTCGGCTTCCAGCGGAATCTCGATGCGCCGGTGCTGGCGGTTGGAGAGCGTGTCGTGATCCAGCCGGCCGGCGACCAGGCTGACCCGGCGCAGGTGCGAGAAGGTGCTGATGACCACCGACAGCGCGACCAGCAACGCCAGCAGGGCGAAGACCGGCCCGGGCGCATCGTTGCTCCCGGTGATGACGTTGAAGGTGCCGGCCCAGAGCAGGCCGGCGAGCATCAGCACGCCGGCCCACGCGGCGAAGATGCGGACGATGAAGAACAGGCTGGCGAACACGGCGGATCCATCGGTGTTGGATTGCCGCGGAGCATAGCCGGCCCCGGTCGGGACGGAAGGGGGCGGGCGACGGAAGCCGGATCCGGGCGATGAAAGCAGGCCGCGGCCGGACGGGACCGGTCAGGCGGCGGCGACCGCCGCGCCACATCCGCGCACTCGGCGCGTACGGGGCGTGGCCGGTGCGGCCGGCCGGGACCGGAACGGGCGTGATTGGCGCCGGGCCGCCGGTCAGACGTCCAGGTGCAGGCCGCACTCCCGCTTGAGTCCGAAGAAGCGCGTGTCCTCTTCGCGCATGCCCGGCTCCCAGCGGGTGGTGGTGTGGAAATCGCCAATCGAAACGTAGCCCTGTTCCCACAGCGGGTGATAGGGCAGGTCGTGTTGCTTGAGGTATTGCCACACGTCGCGGTCGGTCCAGTCGGCGATCGGGTTGACCTTCAGCCGGGCGCCGCGCCATTCGATGATCGGTGCGTTCGCGCGGCTGCTGGCCTGGCTGCGGCGCAACCCGGTGAACCAGGTGCCCACGTCCAGTTCGGCCAGCGCCCGCCGCATCGGTTCCACCTTGCGCAGGTTGTTGTACTGCTCGATGCCGACCAGGCCCTGCTCCCACAGGCGGCCGTGGCGCGCTTCCATCCAGGCGCGGCTGACCAGCGGACGGAACACCTTGAGGTTGAGCTTGAGCCGCTCGGTCAGTTCATCGGCGAAGCGGTAGGTCTCGGGGAACAGGTAGCCGGTATCGATCAGGATGACCGGCAGATCCGGTTGCTGGCGGGTGAGCATGTGCAGCAGCACGGCGGCCTGCGCGCCGAAGCTGGAGGACATCGCCGCCTGCGCCGGGCCGTTGGCCAAAGCCCAGCGCACGCGCGCTTCGGCCGGTTGCGCTTCCAGGCGCGCGTTGAGTACGGCGATGTCCTCGGTGGACTCGGGCAGCGGTGCGGTTTGCGGCGCGCTCATGCGTGCAGTTCCAGGGCAATCTGTCGGTGGGTGGGGTAGGGCGGCAGGGCGATCACGCCGCTGCGGTGCAGGAAGTCGCCGAAGCCTTCGTCCGCTTCGCGCTCCCGCGCATAGCGGGCCAGCAGCGGATCCAGCGCTTCCAGGATTTCGGGTTCGGTGATGTTTTCGCGGTAAAGCGTGTTGAGGCGCTGTCCCCGATGATCGGCGCCCAGCATCAGGTTGTAGCGGCCGGGCGCCTTGCCGACCAGCGCGATTTCGCCCAGATAGGGGCGGGAGCAGCCGTTGGGGCAGCCGGAGATGCGCAGCAGGATCGGCGCGTCGCGCAGGCCGTGCCGGTCCAGCAGCGTTTCCAGGCGCGCGGTGAAGTCGGGCAGGTAGCGTTCGGCCTCGGCCATCGCCAGCCCGCAGGTGGGCAGGGCGACGCAGGCGACCGCGGCACGCGCCAGCGCGGTGCCGGCGCGGCGGCCATCGTCCAGGCCATGCGCGCGCACCAGCGCGTCGATGCGTTCGCGCTCGCCGGCCGGCACGCCGGCGATGACCAGGTTCTGGTTGGGAGTCAGGCGGAACTCGCCCCGATGGACGCCGGCGATCTCGCGCAGTCCGGTCAGGTGGGAAGCCTGCGCGGTATCGGCGATGCGGCCGGCGAAGAAGTGCAGGGTCAGATGCCAGCGGCCGTCCTCGCCCTCGACCCAGCCGTAGCGGTCGCCGTTGTGGTCGAAGCGGTAATCGCGGGCGGGCAGCAGCGCATGGCCGGAACGCGCCTCGATTTCGCCGACGATGAAATCCAGGCCGCGATCGTCGATGGTGTACTTGAAGCGGGCACGCTTGCGCTGCTCGCGGTTGCCGAAGTCGCGCTGGGTGGTGACCACCGCGGTCGCCACGTCCAGCAGTTTTTCCGGCGGCAGGAAGCCGACCACGTCGCCCAGCCGCGGATAGGTCGCCGCATCGCCGTGGGTGGCGCCCATGCCGCCGCCGATGACCAGGTTGAAGCCGGCCAGTTCGCCGTCCTCCAGGATGGCGATGAAGCCCAGATCGTTGGCGAACACGTCGACGTCGTTGAGCGGCGGCACCGCGAAGCCGATCTTGAACTTGCGCGGCAGGTAGGTGGCGCCGTAGACGGGTTCCTCCTCTTCGCCGCTGCCCGCAACGCGTTCCTCGTCCAGCCAGATCTCGTAGTAGGCGCGGGTATTGGGCAGCAGGTGTTCCGACAGCCGCGCCGCCCAGGCCTGCACCTGCGCATGTGCCTTCGACAGCAGCGGATTGGCCGCCACCAGCACGTTGCGGTTGACGTCGCCGCACGCGGCGAGGGTATCGATCAGCGCGGCATTGATGGCCTGCATGGTGGCTTTCAGTTCGCGCTTGATCACGCCGTGGAACTGGAACGCCTGCCGGGTGGTGACGCGCAGCGAATGGTTGGCGTAGCGGGTGGCGATGGCGTCCAGCTTCAACCACTGTCCGGGCGTGACCACGCCGCCCGGCGTGCGCGTGCGGATCATGAACTGGTAGGCAGGCTCCAGTTTCTGCCGGCGGCGCTCGTCGCGCAGATCGCGATCGTCCTGCTGATAACTGCCGTGGTACTTGATCAGCGTCTGGTCCGACTCGCGCAGCGCACCGGTCACCGGATCGGCCAGGCTCTCCAGCAGACTGCCACGCAGTCGCCGGCTTTCGGATTTGATGTCTTCTACGGAGTGGGACATGGGCGGGGAGCCGGGATTGGGGATTGGGGATTCGCCAGAGCGCAGCCAGGGAGCGGAGAAATACGGAACAGAGCGGGCTTCTACGAATCCCGAATCCCCAATCCCGAATCCCCGCCCTCAATACACATCACGACAGTAGCGGCCTTCCGATTGCAGGCGGGCCAGGTATGCGGACGCGGCTTCCTCGTCGTGGCCGCCCTGGCTGCGGACGATGTCGAGCAGGGCGGCGTGCACGTCCTTGCCCATGCCGATGGCGCCGCAGACGTAGAGATGCGCGCCGCCTTCGAGCCAGGCATAGACCTCGCGGGCGTGTTCGCGCAGGCGGTGCTGCACGTAGATCTTGTCGGCCTGGTCGCGCGAGAACGCCAGGTCCAGGCGATGCAGTGAACCGTCGCGCAATGCGTCCTGCCACTCGGCCTGGTAGAGAAAATCCTGATTGAAATGTCGGGCGCCGAAGAACAGCCAGTTGCGGCCGGTGGCGCCGATCTCCGCGCGCTCCTGGACGAAGCCGCGGAAGGGGGCGATGCCGGTGCCCGGGCCGATCATCAGGACATCGCGCGAGGCGTCCGCGGGCACGCGGAAGCGTTCGTTGGCCTCGATGTAGACCGGCACTTCGTCGCCTTCCGCGCGTCCGGCAAGGAAACCGCTGGCCGCGCCGGCGTGCGGCTGGCCGAAGGCTTCGTAGGCCAGTACGTCGACGGTCAGGTGGACTTCCTCGCCGACCCGCTTGCGGCTGGAGGCGATGGAATACAGCCGTGGCGCGAGCGGGCGCAGCGTGGCGACCAGTTCGTGGGCTTCCCAGCGCGCGGGCCAGCGCCGCAGCACGTCGACGATCTGATGGCTGTTGAGCAGGCCGGCCAGCGCCGGTTGCTGCGCCGGCGCCAGCAGAGCATCGAGATCGTCGGCGCGCGCCTGCGCGGCGTGTTCGGCAAGGAACGGGCGCGACAGCCGCGTCAGTTCGCGGCGGCTGGCCAGCCACTCGCGCAGCGGCAGCGTTTCGCCCTGGATACCGACGTCGGCGTCGCCCGGCAGCGCGGCGGCTTCGAGGATGGATTGCACCAGTGCATCCGGATTGCGGTGGCGGATGCCCAGCGCGTCGCCGGGTTCGTAGTGGAGGCCGCTGCCGGCCAGCGACAGTTCGAGGTGGCGCACGTCCTTGTCGCGCACGCCGTGGCGCGCGAATGCCGCGCCCTTGAAATCGCGGCCGCCGATGGGCTGGTTGAGCAGCAGTTCGGCGGCGAAGGGCCTTTCGTGCGACCAGGGCGAGGTCGCATGCGCCGGGCGCAACGGGGTGACCGTGGCCAGCGGAGTACTCGCCTGTGGCTTGAGGTGCTCGCGCGCGTGATCCAGCGCCCGGGTCCGCCAGGGATCGGCGACGGTGTCGATGTCCAGGTCCGCCAGGCCCGGATCGAACAGGCGCTGCGCGCCCAGTTCGGCCAGGCGGGCGTCGAGGCGGCGGGCGATGCCGCAGAAGTCGGCGTAGCTGGAATCGCCCAGGCCGAGCACGGCGTAGCGCAGATCGGGGAGCCTGGGGGCGCGGCGGCCGGACAGGAATTCGACGAAGCCGACCGCGTCGTCCGGCGGGTCGCCTTCGCCCTGGGTGCTGATCACCACGTACAGCAGGCGTTCGCCGGCAAGCTCGCGGGTCGGGTAGGCATCGGCGCGAAGCAACCGCACCGGCAGTCCGCCGGCTTCGACCTGCTGGGCGATCTTCTCGGCCGCGCGCCGGGCGTTGCCGGTCTGGCTGCCGTAGACCACGGTCAGGCGCTGGCCGGGCTGCGGTTGGCCGCCGGGCAGCACCGCCAGCTGCGGGGCGTGCTGGCCCTGGGCCAGCCCGGCGGTGTAACCGGACAGCCACCACAGGGCCGGGGCATCCAGGCCGTCGACCAGCCGCGCCAGCAGCGCACGGCGCTCCTCGGCCAATGGGCTGGGCGCCAGTGCGGAGGAGGAAGCGGTCATCGCGGGCAATCGCTTTGCGCGGAAGGGAATCCGATGTTAGGAATCCGTTCCGCCGCGCAGAAAGGACGGCTGGTTATGGGCTTATCGCCCCGGCTTATTTCCGCCGCCGGACCGCGCCGTGGAATGCTCACCGGCCCCGGAAGGCAGAGGCAGCGGCGGCAACTGGTACGCTTCGCATCGGCATCCCGTCACGTACCGCAGCCCGTTTTGATGAGCGCCGACTCCCGCCTTTCCCACCTTGATCGCCTGGAAGCCGAAAGCATCCACATCCTGCGGGAGGTGGCGGCCGAGTTCCGCAATCCCGTGCTGCTGTATTCGGTGGGCAAGGACAGCTCTGTGCTCCTGCACCTGCTGCTCAAGGCCTTCGCGCCGGCGCGGCCGCCGATCCCGCTGCTGCACGTGGACACGCGCTGGAAGTTCCGCGAGATGATCGCGTTCCGCGATCGCCGGGCGGCCGAGACCGGCGTCGAACTGCGGGTCCACATCAACCCCGACGGCATCGCCCGCGGCATTGGTCCGATCACCCACGGCGCCACCGTGCATACCGACGTGATGAAGACCCAAGGCCTGAAGCAGGCGCTGGAGCAGCATGGCTTCGACGCCGCCATCGGCGGCGCGCGCCGCGACGAGGAGAAATCCCGCGCCAAGGAGCGCGTGTTTTCCTTCCGCAACGATCGCCACCGCTGGGATCCGAAGAACCAGCGCCCGGAACTCTGGAACCTGTACAACGCCCGCATCCACAAGGGCGAGAGCGTGCGCGTGTTCCCGCTGTCCAACTGGACCGAGCTGGACATCTGGCTGTACATCTACCGCGAAGGCATCCCGGTAGTGCCGCTGTACTTCGCCGCCGAGCGGCCGGTGGTGGAGCGCGACGGCGCGCTGATCCTGGTCGATGACGAACGCCTGCCCCTGCGCGACGGCGAACGGCCGCGGATGCGGCGGGTGCGCTTCCGCACGCTGGGTTGCTATCCGCTCACCGGCGCGATTGAATCCGACGCCGACACCCTCGAGAAGATCATCGCCGAGATGCTGGTGACGACGTCCTCCGAACGCCAGGGGCGCGTGATCGACCACGAACCGGGCGCTTCGATGGAGAAGAAGAAGCTGGAGGGCTATTTCTGATGAAGCCGGGATTCGGGATGACCGGCCATCCGGCCGTTGAAAACCGGGATTCGGGATCGGGAAAGGCGGAAAATATTCCGCAGGCGGACGCTTTTACGAATCCCGAATCCCAAATCCCGAATCCCGTGAACAACGGCATCGCCGATTATCTCCGCCGGCATGAAACCAAGCCGCTGCTGCGTTTCATCACCTGCGGCAGCGTCGACGACGGCAAGAGCACCCTGATCGGCCGCCTGCTGCATGACAGCAAGCGCCTGTTCGACGATCAGCTCGCGGCGCTGGAACAGGACAGCCGCCGGCACGGCACCCGCGGCGGCGACATCGACTACGCCCTGCTGCTGGACGGCCTCGCCGCCGAGCGCGAGCAGGGCATCACCATCGACGTCGCCTACCGCTACTTCGACACCGAGCGCCGCAAGTTCATCGTCGCCGACTGCCCGGGCCACGAGCAGTACACGCGCAACATGGCCACCGGCGCGTCCACCGCCGACGTGGCGGTGGTGCTGGTAGACGCGCGCAGGGGCGTGCTGGCCCAGACCCGCCGGCACAGCTACATCGTCTCGCTGCTGGGCATCCGCCACGTCGTGCTGGCGGTCAACAAGATGGATCTGGTGGATTTCGATCCCGCCGTGTTCGACGCCGTCGCCGGCGAATACCGCGCCCTGGCCGCGCAGCTGGGCATCGACGACGTGCTGTGCGTACCCCTGTCGGCGCTGGAAGGCGACAACCTGATCGAGCGCTCGCCCCGCACGCCCTGGTATGAAGGTCCGAGCCTGCTGCGGCACCTGGAAACCGTGGACGTGGAGGACGCCGCGCACGCAGGCGGGTTCCGCCTGCCGGTGCAGTGGATCAACCGCCCGCACCAGAATTTCCGCGGCTTCGCCGGCACGATCGCCGCGGGACGCGTGGCGGTCGGGGATGCGGTGGTCGCGCTGCCGTCGGGGCGGCGCTCGCGGGTCGCGCAGCTGCTCGGGCCGGACGGCGGGATCACGCAGGCCTCAGCCGGTGAAGCGATCACCCTGACGCTTACCGACGAGATCGACATCAGTCGCGGCGACGTCATCGCCGCGGCCGATGATCCGCCGCAGGTCGCCGATCAGTTCGCCGCGCACGTGTTGTGGATGGACGATGCCGCGTTGCTGCCGGGACGCCCGTACTGGCTGAAAATCGGTGCGCGCACGGTCTCCGCCACGGTCAGCGAGATCAAGCACCGGGTCGACGTCAACAGCCAGGAGCACCTGGCCGCCAAGCGCCTGGAACTCAACGAGGTCGGTTACTGCAACCTGAGCCTGGACGAGCCGATCGCCTTCGTCCCCTATGCGGAGAACCGCAGCCTCGGCGGCTTCATCCTGATCGATCGCCAGAGCAACCACACGGTCGCCGCCGGGACGCTGGATTTCGCGCTGCGCCGCGCCGGCAACGTGCACTGGCAGCACCTGGACGTGGACAAGGCGGCGCGCGCGCGCATCAAGGGCCAGCAGCCACGCGTGCTGTGGTTCACCGGCCTGTCCGGCGCCGGTAAGTCGACCGTCGCCAACCTGGTCGACAAGCGCCTGCACGCGCTGGGCTACCACAGCTTCATCCTCGACGGCGACAACGTGCGCCACGGCCTGAACCGGGATCTCGGCTTCACCGCCGAGGACCGGGTGGAGAACATCCGCCGCGTGGCCGAGGTCGCCAGGCTGATGACCGACGCCGGCCTCATCGTGCTGGTCAGTTTCATTTCGCCGTTCCGGGCGGAACGGCAGATGGCGCGCGAGCGCTTCGGCGAGGGCGAGTTCCTGGAAATCTTCGTCGACGTGCCGCTGGCGCTTGCCGAGCAGCGCGACGTCAAGGGCCTGTACCGCAAGGCGCGCGCGGGCCTGATTCCCAACTTCACCGGCATTGACTCGCCGTACGAAGCGCCGGAACATCCGGACCTGCGGCTGGATGCCGGTGCCGAGAGCCCGGAGCAGTTGGCGCTGCGGGTACTCGAAAAACTGGGGCTGGCTTAGCGACCGCGCGTTGTACAAGGGTCGTTAGTCATGGCCCTGTCAACGCCTCCGTGCGCTTTTTCGTTCATGGCGTGAAGGTAAACTTCACGTGATAACGATCATTACGGTACTTGCATGCTGAGCCGAACCGGATTGCGTGCGACGCTGGCCGCCGCCGCGTCGATGTTCCTGTTGACCGCCTGCGGAGGAAAGTCCGCCGACGCGGGCGGGGGCAGGCAGGGAGGCGACCGGCCGGTGCCGGTGACGACCCAGGTGGTGCGGCCTTCGGCCTGGAACGACACCCTGGAAGCGCTGGGCACCGCCAAGGCCCGCGAGTCGGTGACCCTGACCGCCAAGGTCAGCGAGATCGTGCAGGACGTGCATTTCGAAAGCGGCCAGGACGCGAAGGCCGGGCAGGTGCTGGTGACGCTGCGCGGGGACGCCGCCAAGGCGTCGCTGGAGCAGGCCGAGGCGACCTATGCCGAAGCCGAGCGCCTGTACCGCCGGCAGAAGGAACTGGCCGAGCAGCAACTGGTCGCCCGTTCGACCCTCGACACCCAGCTGGCCCTGCGCGACGCGGCCGCCGCGCGCGTGCAGCAGATGAAGGCCGACATCGGGGATCGCAGCGTGCGTGCGCCGTTCGCCGGCGTGCTCGGCATCCGCCAGGTCAGCCCGGGCTCGCTGATCACCGCCAACACGGTCATCGCCACCCTCGACGACGTTTCGCGCATGTACGTGGACTTCCAGGTGCCGGAAGCCGCGCTGGCCACGGTGGGCAACGGCGACGCGGTCACCGCGACCACCGCCGCCTGGCCGGGGCGCAGCTTCGAGGGCAAGGTGGAGACCGTCGACGCCCGCGTCGACCCGGCCACCCGCGCGATCACCGTGCGCGCGGTGTTCGACAACCCGGATCGCGCGCTGCGCCCGGGCATGCTGCTCAACGTCAACCTGTTCCGGCCCGAGCGGCAGGCGCTGGTGATTCCCGAGATCGCGGTGGTGCAGGTCGGCCGCGACACCTTCGTGTACCGGGTCAAGGCCGACGCCAGCGTGGAGCAGGCGATGGTGCGCACCGGCGTGCGTCGCGAGGGCAAGGTGGAAATCGTCGAGGGGCTGAAGGCGGGCGAGCGCATCGTCGTGGACGGCACCGGCAAACTGCGCCCCGGCGCGAAGATCACCGAAGGCGACGCGACCGCGCCGACCGCCGCCGGGAAGGGCTGATCCATGAAGCTGTCCGACCTCTCGATCAAGCGGCCGGTGCTGGCCGTGGTGATGAGCCTGCTGCTGATCGTGCTGGGCGTGATGTCGTTCATGCGCCTGACCCTGCGAGAACTGCCCAACATCGATCCGCCGGTGGTGTCGGTGGAGGTGACCTATCCGGGCGCCTCGGCGGCGGTGGTGGAAACCCGCGTCACCCAGATCCTGGAGGACGCGCTGGCCGGCATCGAGGGCATCGAGACCATCGAATCGCGCAGTTCCAACGGACGCTCGCAGGTCACCATCGAGTTCACCCTCACCCGCGACATCGAGGCCGCCGCCAACGACGTGCGCGACAAGGTCAGCCGGGTGATGGACCGCATGCCCGACGAGGCGGATCCGCCGGAAGTGCAGAAGGTGGAAGCCGACGCGGACGTGATCCTGTGGTTGAACATGAGTTCGACCAAGATGGACACCCTGCAACTGACCGACTACGCGGACCGCTACATCGTCGACCAACTCTCCGCGCTGGACGGCGTGGCGCAGGTGCGCATCAGCGGCGCGCAGCGCTATGCCATGCGGATCTGGCTGGATCGGGCGGCGATGGCCGCGCGCGGCATCACCGCCAGCGACGTGGAGGCGGCGCTGCGGCGCGAGAACATCGAACTGCCGGCCGGCCGCATCGAATCGGAAACCCGCGATTTCACCCTGCGGGTGGAGCGCGGCTACATGACCGCCGAGCAGTTCGCGCGGATGCCGCTCACCAAGGGGACCGACGGTTACGTGGTGCGGGTGGGCGACGTGGCGCGGGTGGAACTGACCACCGCCGAACGCCGCGCCTATTTCCGCAGCAATGGCCAGCCCAACGTCGGCCTGGGCATCGTCAAGACCTCGACCGCCAACGCGCTGGACGTGGCCCGCGCCGCCCGCGCCGCCGCCGAGCGGATCCGCCCGACCCTGCCGGACGGCACCAACATCTTCGTCGCCTACGACAGCACCGTGTTCATCGAGGCCTCGGTCGAACGCGTCTACGCCACGCTGGTGGAAGCGATGATCCTGGTGTTCGCGGTGATCTGGCTGTTCCTGGGCAGCCTGCGCGCGGCGCTGATCCCGGCGGTGACGGTGCCGGTCTGCCTGATTACCTCGTTCATCGCGCTGTACGCGTTCGGCTTCTCGATCAACCTGCTGACCCTGCTCGCGCTGGTGCTGTGCATCGGCCTGGTGGTGGACGACGCCATCGTGGTGCTGGAGAACATCCAGCGGCGTGCGGACCTGGGCGAGCCGCCACTGGTGGCGGCACGGCGCGGCACCGCGCAGGTGGCGTTCGCGGTGATCGCGACCACCGCGGTGCTGGTGGCGGTGTTCCTGCCGGTGGGCTTCATGGAAGGCAACACCGGCCGGCTGTTCCGCGAGTTGTCGGTGGCGCTGGCGGCGGCGGTGGCGATTTCCGCCTTCGTCGCCCTGACCTTGACCCCGATGATGTCGTCCAAGCTGGTCCGGCCGCACAGCAAGCCAAAGGGCTTCAACGCGTGGATGAACCGCCAGCTGGCCCGGCTCAGCGAAGGCTACGGCCACCAGGTGCAGCGGCTGGTGGCGCTGCCCGGCCGGCGCATCCTGTTGATCCTGCTGGTGGCGATGGGTGCCTGCCTGGCGGTGGCGGCGGTGCTGGGCCTGCGCGTGCCCAAGGAACTCGCGCCGATGGAGGATCGTGGTTCGTTCTTCGTCTCCATCCAGGGACCGGAAGGCGCGGGCTTCGATTACACCGTGAAACAGATCCAGCAGGTGGAGCATCTGTTCGCCGACAACATCGGCGAAGGCAAGGCGATCCAGCGCGCGAACGCCCGCGTGCCGGGCGGCTTTGGCGCCAGTGAGGAGATGCATACCGGCCAGGTGATCGTGTTCCTGCAGGACTGGAGCAAGCGTCACGAGAGCACCACCGAAGTGCTGGAATCGGTGCGCGGCCAACTGGAGAAGATGCCGGGCATCCGCGCCCAGCCGTCGCAGCGCACCGGCCTGGTCCGCGGCGGCGGCCAGCCGTTCCGGATGGTCCTCGGCGGCCCGGACTACAACGAACTCTCGCAGTGGCGCGATCGGATGATGGCGCGGATGGAGCAGAATCCCGGCCTGTACGGCGTGGACTCGGATTACAAGGAAACCCGGCCGCAGATGCGGGTCAACATCGACCGCAGCCGCGCGGCGGACCTGGGCGTGTCGGTGCAGGAAATCGGCCGCACCCTGGAAACCATGATGGGCTCGCGCCAGGTCACCACCTTCGTCGACAACGGCGAGGAGTACGACGTGCTGATGCAGGCCGATCGCGAGCGCCGTTCCTCGCCGGCCGACCTGACCAACACCTACGTGCGCGGCAGCAGTGGCGACCTGATCCCGCTGTCCAACCTGGTGACCCTGTCGGAAATCGCCGAGCCGGGCAGCTTCAACCGCTTCAACCGCCTGCGCGCGATCACCCTGACCGCCTCGCTGGCGCCGGGCTATACCCTGGGCGAGGCGATGGACTGGGCGCAGCAGACCGCGCAGGAAGAGTTGCCGGACTACGCCCAGATCGACTGGAAGGGCGAATCCCGCGAATACCTGAAGGCCGGCGGCGCGGTGCTGCTGACCTTCGCGCTGGCGTTGCTGATCGTGTACCTGGTGCTGGCGGCGCAGTTCGAGAGCTTCATCCACCCGCTGGTGATCATGCTGACCGTGCCGCTGGCGGTGCTCGGCGCATTGATCGGCCTGTGGGTCACCGGTGGCACGCTCAACCTGTTCAGCCAGATCGGCATCGTGATGCTGATCGGCCTGGCGGCGAAGAACGGCATCCTCATCGTCGAATTCGCCAACCAGTTGCGCGACGACGGCATGAGCGTGGCGCGCGCCATCGCCGAATCCTCGAAGGTGCGCCTGCGCCCGATCCTGATGACGTCCGTGGCCACGGTGATGGGCGCGGTGCCGCTGGTGGTCGCCGGCGGTCCCGGTTCGGCCAGCCGCGCCACGATCGGCGTGGTGGTCATCTTCGGCGTCTCCTTCTCCACCCTGTTGTCGCTGTACGTGGTGCCGGCGTTCTACGCGCTGCTGGCGCCGTTCACCCGGTCGCCGGAGGCGGTGGCCCACGAACTGCAGCGGCTCGAAGACGAAACTCCCCCGGTAGGCGGTCATGGTTGACCTGGAAGGCATGGAAGAAAACACGATCGAAGGCGACGGATTCAGGTTGCGGCCCTGGCGCGCGGAAGACGCGCGCTGGCTGCTGCGCCACGCCAACGACCCGCAGGTGGTGCGTGGACTGAGCGAACGCTTTCCGCATCCGTACCGGCGCGAGGATGCCTGGCGCTTCCTGGCCGGCGAGGTGGTGGATCTGAACGATCCGGTGTTCGCCATCGACATCGACGGCCGCGCCTGCGGCGGCATCGGGGCGCATCCGCGCCAGGGCGAACGCGGCGGCAGCGCCGAGATGGGCTATTGGCTCGGCCGCCGTTACTGGGGCCAGGGGCTGATGAGCCGCGTGGTGGCCGCGTACGTGCCGTGGGTGATGGAGCGGCTGCAACTGCACCGGGTGCAGGCCAACGTACTGGACATCAACCCGGCCTCGGCACAGGTGCTGCTGAAGAACGGATTCCAGGAAGAAGGGGTGCTGCGCGACGCCATCCGCAAGAATGGGCGCCTGCATGATCTGCGCGTGTTCTCACGTCTGAGGACGCCCACGGCGCACTGAATCCGGCCGGATTCCCCTGTTCAGCAGGAAGATCGTCCCCGCCGGGCTTCGCAGGCCGGGCCGATTCGTGGAGAATCGACCGGCCCCCGATGACGGGGATTTCTTTTTGGCTGGGGAGACTGCGTGGAAGCCATCATCAATGCCGTCAACGGCATCATCTGGAGCAAGGCACTGATCGTCATGTGCCTGGGCGCCGGCCTGTATTTCACCATCCGCACCCGTTTCATGCAGGTGCGCGGTTTCGTCGAGATGGTGCGGTTGACCGTCAGCGGGCAGAAATCCGAGGCCGGCGTGTCCTCGTTCCAGGCACTGGCCATGTCGATGGCCGGTCGCATCGGCATCGGCAACATCGCCGGCGTCGCCACCGCCATCGCCTTCGGCGGTCCCGGCGCGGTGTTCTGGATGTGGGTGATGGGCTTCCTGGGGGCTTCGACATCCTACGTCGAGTCCACCCTGGCCCAGATCTACAAGGTCAAGGACGCCGAAGGCCGCTACCGCGGCGGTCCCGCCTACTACATCGAGAAGGCGATGGGGCTGAAGTGGTACGCGCTGCTGTTCGCCGTCGCCACCATCGCCGCCACCGGTTTCCTGATGCCCGGCGTGCAGGCCAACGCGATTGCCGACAGCGCCGCCAACGTCTGCCAGGGCACCTCGCTGTGCGGCGCGATGGACGGCCAGTGGCTGGGCATGCCGGCGCGTGACGCGTTCAAACTGGGCATCGGCATCGCGGTGTCGATCCTGCTGGCCGTGATCATCTTCGGCGGCGTCAAGCGCATCGCCAATTTCGCCGAAATCGTCGTGCCGTTCATGGCGGCCGGCTTCATCCTGATGGCGATCACCGTGATGGTGCTCAACGCCGACCAGGTGCCGGAAATGTTCCGGATCATCTTCAGCAGTGCGTTCGGCACCCACGCCGCGTTCGGCGCGATCCTGGGCCTGGCGGTGGAGTGGGGCGTCAAGCGCGGCATCTACGCCAACGAGGCCGGCCAGGGCACCGGCCCGCACGCCGCCGCCGCCGCCGAAGTCTCGCACCCGGCCAAGCAGGGCTACGTGCAGGCGTTCGCGATCTACTTCGACACCATGATGGTGTGCACGTCGACCGCCTTCCTGGTGCTGACCACCGGCAAGTACAACGTGTACTCGCCCGCGGGGGGCGCTCATCTGTATTCGGGCCTGCCGGCCGGCATCGAGGAAGGGCCCGGCTATGCGCAGGCGGCGGTGGAATCGGTGCTGCCGGGCTGGGGCGCGGGCTTCGTGGCGGTGGCGCTGTTCTTCTTCGCCTTCACCACCATCATGGCCTACTACTACATGGCCGAAACCAACCTCAGCTACGTCAACGGCAACCAGCGGCGCCCGCTGACCGTGCTGCTGCTGCGGCTGGGCATCATGGGCATGGTCATCTTCGGTGCGTTCCACAACGCCAAGACCGCGTGGGCGCTGGGCGACATCGGCGTCGGCCTGATGGCGTGGCTGAACATCATCGCCATCCTGATCCTGCACAAGCCGGCGATGGCCGCGCTGCGCGATTACGAGCGGCAGAAGAAGCTGGGCCTGGATCCGGTGTTCGATCCGGACGTGGCGGGCGTCAGGAACGCCGATTTCTGGAAGCACAAGTCGCACTGACATGAGCGGTCCCTGGGACAAGCGTCCCGCGCCGCCGCGCGGGACCGGCGCCGACCGGCGGCCACCGCGCGCGCCGCGGCCGGCCGCCGCCCGTGACGAAACGCGCGCGCCGCCGGTGGCCGGCACGCGCGACGAACTGCGGCTGTACGGCATCAACGCCGTGCGGGCGGTGTTCGAGCGGCGTCCGGACGCGATCCGCAAGGTCTACCTGGCCGAGGCGCGGATTCCCTCGTTCAAGGCGTTGTTGGCCTGGTGCGTGAAACACCGGCTCGGTTATCGCGTGGTCACGGAGGACGATCTGGATCGGCTGGCCGCCAGCCAGCACCATGAAGGCATCGTCGCCGACGTGCGCAAGGCCGAGCCGTGGCCGCTGGGCGATTGGCTGCGCGGCTTGCCGGCGGGTCCGGCTTCGGCGATCTGGCTGGATGGCGTGGGCAATCCGCACAATTTCGGCGCGATCCTGCGTTCGGCCGCGCACTTCGGCGTATCGGCGATCCTGTTGCCGCCGCAGGGCGGACTGGCCTTGTCCGGCGCGGCCGCGCGGGTGGCCGAAGGCGGTGCGGAGCAGGTGCCGCTGGTGCGCCTGGGCAACGTCGCCAACGCGATCGCGCAACTGCATGGCGCGGGCTTCTCGCTGGCGGCCACGGTGGTGCGGGACGGCGACGATCTGTTCGCGGCGCGGCTGCCGGAACGCCTGATCTACGTGATGGGCGCCGAAGGCGAAGGCATGGATGCGCAACTGGCCGCCGCTTGCGACACGCGCCTGTCCATTCCCGGCACCGGCGCGGTCGAAAGCCTCAACGTGGCCTCGGCGACGGCGGTGTTCCTGGCGCAGTGGCGGCAGCGCCTGCGCAGGGACTGAACGGTGGGCGCGGCCCGGCGCGTTGCCTGGCCGGCGTTCGCATGAAAAAAGAGCGGGCCGGAGGGCCCGCTCTTTTCATTCGCCGGAAGGCAGGAGGTTCATTCCTGCGGCGGCGCGACCTGCCTGGGTTCGCTGCCGAAACCGCCCTCGGCTTCCGCCGCGAGATAGGCGAACACGGTGTAGGCGGCGACGTTCTGCGCGAGCGCCTTCGGATCGATCTTGTCGAGGGTATCGTCGGCGGTATGGTGCAGATGGAAGTAATCGCTGCCGTCCTGCGCCAGCCAGGCCCACGCCAGGCCCTGCGCGGCGAACGGGCTGATGTCCGGCCCCGGGCCGCCCTTGTCGGCCTGGTACTCGATGCCCAGCGGCGCGAGCGCCTCGGCGATCCGGCGGGTGGCGTCGCGGGCGTAGTCCGGCGCGCTGGTGTTGAAGGCGTAGATGCGGCCGGCGCCGAAATCGCTCTCCGCGGCGATCTGGTGCAGGCGCACGTCGGCGGCGTGCTTCTGCGCATACGCGCGGCCGCCGTAGAGGCCCTGTTCCTCATTGGCGAAGGCGATCACGCGGATGGTGCGCTTCGGCGCCTGCTTCAACTGGCCGATCAGATGCCCGGCGGCCATGGTCAGGGCGACGCCGGCGCCGTCGTCGATCGCGCCGGTTCCCAGATCCCAGGAATCCAGGTGGCCGCCGATCACCACCACTTCCTTCGGCAGGCTGCGCCCGGTGATTTCACCGATCACGTTGTACGAAGTGGCCTCGCCGTCCCAGCCGCAGTCCAGCGACAGCCGCACCTTCACCGGGCCCCGCGCCAGCAGGCGCGCCAGCTGATCGGCATCCGGAATGGTCAGCGATGCCGACGGCACCGGGGTGAGGCCGTCGTCGAAACGGGTGATGCCGGTATGCGCCACGCGATGATGGTCGGTGCCGGCCGAACGCATCAGATAGCCGATGGCGCCCTTGCGGATCGCCGCCGAAGGACCGCGCGAGCGGATGGCGCCGCCGTTGCGATAATCGCTGCCCGAGCGATCGGCCTTCATCTGGTAGTCGACGAAGGCGATCTTGCCGGCCAGCGATCCGGCGGGCGCGGCTTCCAGCGCGGCCAGATCGGCGAAGCGCACGACCTCCGCTTCCACCGTGCCGCCGGGGCTGCCGCCCAGCGCGGTCACGGTGAGCGGCTGCGGATGCGTGCCCAGCACCGAGGCGTGTTCGCTCCGGCGCTCCCACTTGGGAAACGTCACCGGTTCGGTCCATACCTTGTCGAAGCCGAGCGCCTTGAACTTGGCGGTGGCCCACGCGACCGCGCGCGCATCGGCCTCGCTGCCGGCCAGGCGCGGACCGATCTCGGTGGTCAGCGATTCCACCACCTTCCAGCCGGTGTCGTCGGCGAGTGCCTGCTCGCGCAGTTGCGCGGCGGTGGCCAGGGCGGCGTCGGGGATGCGGGTGGGTTTCTGCGCCGCATGCGCGGAGACGGGCAGGGACAGGCTGAGGGCGATCAACAACGGCGTCAGACGCATGGAATACCCCTGGAAGCAGGCTGGAAATGGGCTGGGAATGGCTGAAATAGGAAAGCCGCGAGCTTAGCAGCCCGCGGCTTTCCCCGATTGTGAAACAAGTCGTGGCTTACTTCTTCAGCGAATCGCGGATCTCGCGGAGCAGCAGCACGTCTTCGGGCGTTGCGGCCGGCGCTTCCGGCGCCTTCTTGTAGAGGCGGTTGACCGCCTTGACCAGCAGGAAAATAGCGAAGGCCACGATCACGAACTGGATCAGCGTGTTGATGAACTCGCCGAAGCCGATCACCACCGCGGGAACCTCCTTGCCGGCGGCATCGACGGTGGCCTCCTTGAGGGTCCATACCCATCTGGAGAAATCCACCCCGCCGACCAGCAGCCCGATCGGCGGCATGATGATCTTGTCGACCAGGACGGTGACGATCTTGCCGAAGGCGGCGCCAATCACCACGCCGACCGCCAGGTCGACGACGTTGCCGCGTGCGATGAATTCCTTGAACTCGCTGATCATGCCCATGCTGGAGGTCCTCGTGGTCCGGGCGGCCGCGCCCGTGCGCGCAGAACTATACCGCGCACGGCCGGGAATGCATCCTTTCCTCCACGGCCATGCGCGTCAGGCGACGATCGTGCCCCGCAGTTCGACCACGCCATCCAGCGACGCGATGAAACGATCGCCAGGCGACAGCGCGGCCACGCCGGCCGGCGTGCCCATGAAGATCAGATCGCCCGCCTTGAGCGCATAAAGCTTCGAGAGTTCCTGGATGATCTCGGGCACGTCCCAGATCAGATCCGACAGCGCGCCGTGCTGGCGCACCTGCCCGTTGACGGCGAGGGTGAGCGTGCGCAGTGCCGGATCGCCCACGTCCGCCGCGGGCACCAGTTCGCTGATCGGCGCCGAATGATCGAAACCCTTGCCGGCATCCCAGGGCAGGCCCTTGGCCTTGGCGGCGCCCTGCAGATCGCGCCGGGTCAGATCCAGGCCGACGCCGTAGGCGATCACCAATGCCTGCGCGCGGGCGCCATCCAGTTCGCCCGCCGGCGCGTCGTGGCCGAGCGCGGCGACCAGTTCGACCTCGTGGTGCAGATCCCGGGTCGCGGGCGGATACGGCACGTCCGCGCCACCGGTGACGATGGCGTCGGCGGGCTTGTGGAAGAACACCGGCTGTCCCCGCTCGGCCTTCGACGCCGGCGCGGCGGCGCCCATTTCGCGGGCGTGATCGGCGAAATTGCGGCCGACGCAGAAGATGCGGCGCACCGGAAAGGTACCGCCACCGCGCACCGGGACGCGCGGGACGGGAGGAGCGGGGAACAGATCGGTCATGTCGGCGGCCGGCCGGTGCCGGGCAGGAAAACAGCCGCTGAGTGTAGCGCCCGTCGCGATCAGCGCGACAGCGGAAGCACCGGCTTGCGGACGACCTGGTACTCCCCTTCCACCACGCGATCGCGCGCGACCGGCTTGCCGCGCTGCTTGATCAGCCGGTAGAGCAGACCGGCGGCGATCATGGCCGCGCCGACGAACACGCTGAAGAACACCAGCACGCACAGCACGCCCAGGCCCAGCAGGCCGAGGGCCAGCCGCAGCAGCGGATGGCGCGGCTTGCGCGGCGCGAAGGCGGAACGGAAGGCATTGAACTGGAAGCTGCGTGCGAACATGGCGTTGGGTCGTGACACAATGCGGCCGGGGCCGGGTGGCGTGCAGTATCCGGTGACAAGAATATGACGGTGTGAGAAGTTCGTTAAGACAGCCATGGCCCTTATCGCGCTGGACAGCATTGAAGACGGCGGTTTCGCCGAAGTCGAAGCCGAAATCGACGGAGATAGCGAATCCCTGGTGCTGTTCCGGCAGGGCGCGCAGGTGCGCGCCTGGCTGAATGTTTGCCCGCACGCGGGCCGCCGGCTCGATTGGGCGCCCGGCAAGTTCCTGAAAAGCAGGGACGGCCTGCTGGTCTGCGCCGCGCACGGCGCGTCGTTCGAACTGCAGCGCGGCGATTGCGTGGCCGGTCCATGCCGCGGCGACTCGCTGCGGGCGGTGCCGGTGCAGGTGGTGGACGGCATGGTCCGGCTCGCCTGACCGGGCCGCGGCTCCCGCGGGAAGCGACAGTCCTCAGCCCGCGCGGCCGTTCCACCAGAACAGCGCGTTGACCGCCAGCACCACGACCACGGTGTAGATCAGCGACAGCGGCCCGCCGACGCGCCACATCTGCCGCGAGGTGTAGTTGGCGGGGCCGGTGACCATCGAGATCACCGGATTGGAGGCGGTCATCAGGTTGTTGGATGCCGACAGCGCGACGATCAGCGCGAACGCGGTCGGATTGCCGCCGGCCGCCAGCGCCAGGTTGATCGCCATCGGCACCATCACGATGGTCGTGCCGACATGGCTGATCACCAGCGAGAAACCGGTCGTGAGCAGGGCCACGGCGATCTCGATCAGCCAGACCGGCATGCCTTCGGGCAACTGCTCGACGGTGTGTCCGGCCACCCAGGCGGCCGCGCCGCTGCTGTCCATCGCCCAGCCCAGCGGGATCAGGCCCGCCATCAGGAACACCGTCTTCCAGTTGATCGCCGCGTAGGCCTCGTCCATCCGCAGCACGCCGGTCAGCAGCATGCCGGCCACGCCGGTCATCAGGGTCAGCGACACCGGCAGCCGCGATGTCAGCGCGATGACGATGGTGACCGCGAAAATGGTCATCGCGATCTTGAACTTGTGCGGCCGCTGCTCGCCCTTCGGGTAATCGGTCACCACCACGAAGTCGCGGCTTTCGGCGGCCTGGTGCAGGTCGGTCCAGATGCTGTGGAAGACCAGCATGTCGCCCGCCCGCAGCGGGATCTTGCGCACGTCCTCGCGCAGCACTTTCTTGTCGCGGTTGATCGCCAGCAGGCTGATGCCGGCCTGCTTGCGCAGGCGCAGGTCGGCGGCGGTCTTGCCGATCAGCTTGGAGGTCGGCGGAATCACCGCCTCGGAAATGCCCGCGCGGCTGGGATTGAACAGGTCGCCGAAGTGGCGCAGGCGCGAGGACATGCGCAGGAAATGGTTCTGCGCGAAGTCCGCCACCTGCGGCCGCGGGCCCATCACGCCCAGCACGCTGCCCACCCAGATGCGCATGTCGGCCGGCGGCGCCAGCCGGGTGTCGTTGCCGGTCTGCAGCGCCAGCATCAGCGGCGCATCGTGCATGGCTTCGGCCTCGCCGAGCGACATGCCGACCAGCGGGCTTTCGGCGGTGACCAGCAGTTCGAACACGTCGCCTTCGATGCCGTAGGTGTTGGCGAAGTAGCTCTCGGTGCGCGCCGGGGTCACGCTGGTCTCGGTTTCGTCCTTCAGCTTCCTGTCGCCGTAGTAGCGGAAGTAGAGCAGCGAGGCCAGCAGCAGCGCCACGCCGATCGGCAGCGGCGCGAACATGCGCAGCGGCTCCAGCGTCGCCATGCCGGAGGGCAGGTTGTTGTTGGCCGAGACCAGCAGGTCGTTCAGCAGGATCAGCGGCGAGTTGCCGACCATGGTCAGCGCGCCGCCCATCACGATGGCCGCGGCGATCGGCAGCAGCAGGCGCTGCAGCGACAGCGAGGTGCGCGAGGACAGCCGCGAGGCGACCGGCATGAACAGCGCCATCACCGAGGGGTTCTGCATGAACGAGGAATTGAGGCCGGCGATCGCGGTGGTCATCAGCAGCAATCGCTGCTCGATGCCGTGCCCGCGCCGCAGCAGCCAGGACGCCAGCCGGTTCAGCGCGCCGGTGCGGTCCAGGCCCGCGCCCAGGATCATGGTCGCGATGATGCTCATCACCGCGTTGCCGGAGAAACCGCCGAAGATTTCCTCCGGGGCGATCAGGCCGGTGATGCCGAGGATCACCAGCACCACCAGCGCGACCAGGTCGGCGCGGATGCGTTCGAACAGGAACATCGCCATCGTGAAGCCGACCAGCCCGAGCACGAGCTTCATGTCGTTGGTCAGCGTCAGCGCGTTGGTGATCACGGCCGGGATTGGGGATTCGGGATGACCGTCCATCCGGACGCTGAAAACCGGGATTCGGCGCAGCAGGCGCGCGGATGGCGCGGACCGGGGACGGTGCTTGCACCGTTGTCAGGCAATTTGGCGAAGACGTCCAATCCCGAATCCCTATTCCCTAATCCCGGTCATACACCAGATCCCACACGCCGTGGCCCAGTTTCTGGCCGCGGGTCTCGAAATGGGTCTGCGGCCGCCACGACGGGCGCGGCACGTGTCCGCGCGGGCCAGCCCGGTTGCGCAGGCCGGGCGTGGCGTCGAGCACGTCCCACATCTGCTCGGCATAGTCCTGCCAGTCGGTGGCCGCGTGCAAGCGTCCGCCGCTGCGCAGCTTGGCGGCCAGCAGCGCGGCG
>Ga0182741_1001689_pt1 | contig 27748 bp, 19 predicted proteins | sample eDN5th37CBELigOP_FD_128874 | JGI IMG/M metagenome (GOLD analysis project Ga0182741, IMG submission 128874) | Enriched Organic Plus compost microbial communities from Emeryville, California, USA - eDNA 5th pass 37_C BE-Lig OP (version 2) (version 2) ... | reverse complement strand
CTCGCTCCCGCAGCCGGCGCACCGCTGCCGGGGAGCGGACGACGCGTTACCGGCGCGGCGCGCGACGCGACGCGCGCCGCTCTCGCCGCCCCACTCACTCTCCGGACGCACCGCGCTCTCCTCGCGCCCGCTCATTCCACCACCCTCGCACCCTGTTCGTCCACGGTCGTGACGTACACGTCGCTCTCCAGGCCGCACTCTCCGTATGCGTCGCGCATCGCGCGCGCGATGCGCTCCCCTTCTTCCTCGCCGCGCGCCAGCGCGAACGCTGCTGGCCCGCTCCCCGAGATGGAGCACCCCAGCGCGCCGGCGGCGCACGCGGCCTCCTTCGCTTCGCGAAAGCCTTTCAGCAGGGGCGCGCGCACGGGCTCCGCCACGATGTCTTCCATGCTTCGTCTCATGAGTTCATGATCGCTGCTCATTAACGCGGCCACCAGCGCGGCCAGATTGGCGCCCTGCGTCACCAGTACGTCGCGCTCCACGCTGGCCGGCAGCACCGACCTGCTGTCCATGGTCCGCACCCGCTGGTGCGGGTGCACCAGTACCACGCACAGCCCGGGCGGCGTGGGGATGCGATGCACGTCGCACTCTTCCACCGACCGCACTATCACGCACCCGCCCGCGAGGCTCGCCGCCACGTTGTCGAGGTGCCGCCCCGCCACCGCCGACTCGGCCGCGAGGCAGGCGGCGAGCAGCTCGCGCCGCTCGAGCGGGGTGGCCAGCATGGCGTTCACGGCCACGGCGCCCGCCACCGCGGACGCGGCGCTCCCGCCGAGCCCTCCGGAGAGCGGGATCCCCTTGCGCACCGTGAGCTCCACGCCCGCTGTGCCCACACCGCCGCGCCGCAACACTTCGCGCGCCGCTATCCCCGCCGCGTGCCGCCCGGCATCGCGCGAGAGCTCGGCGTGCCCGGGATCGGCCATCCATACTCCCGGCCCCCGCCCCCGCTCCACCAATCGCGCGCACACTTCGTCGCCGATCCCGGCCACGGCGAGGCCGAGGATGTCGAGCCCGGGCCCCAGGTTGCCGATCGACGCCGGCGCGAACGCGCGCGCCGAGCCGCGGCCGATGCCGTCGACACAGCCAGCGCCGCCGGCACCGCCAATGCCACCCATGCCATCCGTCACAACACCCTCGCCAGCTCGAGCACGTCGTTCAGCACTCCCGCGGCGGTGACCGCGGGGCCGGCGCCCGGACCGGTTATCACGAGCGGGTTGGTGTCGTAGCGCGCGGTGGTGAAGGCGAACTGGTTGTCGGTCCCGCTCAACGCGCCGAGCGCGCTCGCGGCGGGCACTTCCACGAGTCCCACGGTCACGGAGCGCGAGGTGGCGGTGGCGCGGTAGCGCAGCACGGCGTCGCGTGAGCGCGCGGCGGCCACGCGCTCTTCCCACGGCGCGTCGTACTTCTCCAGCATGGCGAGGAAGTCGGCGAGCGGGGTGGTCGCGGCGTCGGAGGGGACGAGCGATTCCACCTGCACATCCTCCAGCTCTCCCTCGAACCCCAGCAGCCTGCCGAGTATCAGCGCCTTCCGCGCGACGTCGGCGCCGGAGAGGTCGTCGCGCGGATCGGGCTCGGTGTAGCCCAGCTCCATGGCGCCGCGCAGCGCCTCGGAGAAGGCCACACCGCGCCCCATCTCGCCGAAAAGGTATCCCATGGTGCCCGAGGGGCACCCTTCTATGGACCGCACGGTGTCTCCGGCTTCGATGAGCTTGTAGAAGGTATCCAGAACGGGGAGCCCGGCTCCCACGGTGGTCTCGTGCAATATGCGCCGGCCGCCGGCCGCGGCGATGGCGCGCAGCGACTCGGCGCCCGAGCGGCTCCCGCCCACGGGACGCTTGTTCGCCAGCACCAGATCGGCGCCGTGCTCGAGGGCGTATTCCAGGATGGGCGACGTCTCGTCGGCGGTGACGTCCACCACGATGGGACGCCTGAGCGCGTGCGCCAGGATGTGTCGCACGGCCTGGATCGGCGAGCCGCGCACGCCTCCGGCCATGGAGCCCACCGCGCTCCCGCCGCGCTTCGCGCTCACCATCTCGCGCAGCCGCTCGGCGGGGATGCCGGCGGGATCGAACATGAAGCCGCTGCGATCCACCACTCCCACCACGCGCGCGGAGCGCGCGGTGACCTCGCGCTCCACGAGCATCTCGGCGAGGGCACGGCCGATCTGCCCGAAGCCGAGCAGGATGACGTCGGCGCGGTGCTCGCCCTCGCGGTTCACGAAGCGGCCGCCGCCGATCTTGCCGAGGTGGAACTCGGCGTGAATGGCGCGCTGCGCGCACGCCGCGTCGCTCTCGCGCACCACGACCGATATGTTGTGCTCCGCGGAGCCCTGCGCGATGGCGATGATGTTGATGTCGCGCGCGGCGAGCGCCGCGCACAGCCTCGCTGCCACGCCGGGCGTGCCCGCCATCCCCAGCCCCACCACGGCAACGGTGGCGGTGGCTTCGCGCACGGCCACGCCGTCTATCTCGCCGCGCTCCAGCTCACCCGCGAACGCTTCCTCCAGCCGCGCGCGCGCCGCCGCCGCGTGCTCGGCCGGCACTCCCAGGCAGATCGAGTGCTCCGACGACGCCTGCGAGATGAGCGACACCGGGATCCCACCCTGCTCCAGCGCCGCGAAGGTGCGCGCCGGGATCTCGGTGGAGCCGGGCATCCCGTTGCCGCTCACCGTCACGATGGCCTGGTGCGGCATGGCCGAGAGGGCGCGCACCGGCTGCGGATCGGAGTCGGGCTCGGGGGAGATGACGGTTCCGGGCGCGGCCGGGTCGCGGAAGGGGCGGATGCGCACCACGCAGTCGCGCCGCGCGAGCGGGATGAGCGAGCGGGGATGCAGGATCCGCGCGCCGTAGTACGCCAGCTCCGCCGCTTCGCGGAAGTGCAGGCGCGGGATGATGCGCGCCTCGGGCACCACCCGCGGGTCGGCGGTGAGGAAGCCCGGCACGTCCTTCCACAACGTCACCTCGTGGAGACCCAGCACGGCGGCGAGCGTGGTGGCGGTGAGATCGGTGCCGCCGCGGCCGAGCGTGACGATCGAGCCGTCGGGTGCGCGAGCGATGAAGCCTGGCACCACGGCGACGACCCCCGACTCGATGAGCGGCAGCAGACATTCGCGCGCCGCGCGCTCGGTGGCGGGGAGATCGGGGACGGCGGAGCCGGCGCGGCCATCGGTGTGCACGAGCAGAGTCGCGTCCACCGCGGTGGCGGGGATCCCGCGGGCGCGCAGCGCGTCCACCACGATGACTGTGGAGAGCTGCTCGCCGGCGGCGACGATCGCGTCCACCGCCGCGGGCGAGAGCGAGCCCGGATCGGCCACGTCGCGGAGCGCGGCCTCCGTCCGCTGGAAGATCACGTCCAGCTCCGCGGGCGGCGTGGTGCCGCCGCACGCCTCCGTCCACGCCACCGCGTGCCGCTCGCGCAGCGCCATGAGCCGCGAGTCGCTCGTGCCGCCGTCGCCGGCCGCCGCGGCGGTGGCCAGGCCCAGGAGCTCATTGGTCACGCCGGCCATGGCCGAGACGGTGATGACCGGCCGCGCGCCGGAGGACGAACCGGCCGAGCCGGGGTGCGGCACGGCGTGCAGCGCTGCGTGCAGCGTGGCGTGCGACGGATCGACTGGGAGCGTGCCGTCGCGGAGGGAGGCGACGAGATCGGCTACGCGGCGTACGGAAGCGCCGTCGGCGAGGGCGGCGCCGCCGAATTTGTGGACGCTGATGCAGGCGTGGGAGGACATGATCGGTGAAGGAAAAACGGAGAGGCCCCATCCGGGAGCGGACGGGGCCTCTGGGTCCATGGCCTCTCCGCACTCGAAAAGCTGCGAGAGGCCGGGACAAGTGTCGTGACCGCTACGACATCCGCCTCTCACACGCGCACATGGTCCCGGTGCCGGTGGCGACGGGACGAATGCGCGTAGTGGTAATGGTGAGAGGCTGCTGGAAGCGCATGGTCGTTCGTGGATGCGGTTGGCGACGCTCGGCGAGCGAGGTGGCCAGGTTCGATGCCAGGCTTGATACTAGCTGAGCGCCCCGTCCGATGGAATCCCCCCCGGCCGCGCCCGCAGGACGTAGAACGCGCGCGGCGGCGTGGATGACGACGGTGCGGATGAAGCGGACGACGCGGACGGTGCGCCGCCGTGGATGCCGACCACCTCGTACCCGTGCGCGAGCGCCCAGGTGAAATGCTCGCGCGTGGTGGCGCGCCACACCGCCGCCACTTCAGGCTCATGGGCGAGGACGGTCTGGATGTCCACCGGAACTTCCACCAGCGCCACCGGCATCCGTGCGCGATCCTCCGGCGGCGGCACATCGCCCGGCTGCGGGAAGGGAGTGAGAACCGGATAGTCGGTGGCTGGTGACGCGAGCTCCGCGGCGGAGTGGCCGGCGGAGTGGCCGGCGGAGCGACCGATGACGCGATCGGCACCGGTGGTGCCCAGCACGCCGGCGGCGCCGGCCGCGCCCGCAGCACCAGCCATGCCGCCCGTGGGACACGCTACCACGAAGCGATCGGTGGGGAGTCCGTAGTGCAGGGGGCTCTTCGTCACCCCGTACAGGTTGGGCACGTACTCCACCACGCGCGCGCCGAGCCGCTCGAGGTTGAGGTGCGCGTTCTTCGCCACCAGCGGATCGAACGACCAGTACACGTGCGCGATCCCCCGGCGCGCCAGCTCGGCGAGCTGGAACTCCTTGAGCAGCCGCCCTATTCCGCGATTCCTCGCGCTGTCGCGCACCGCGAGCAGGTGCGACCAGTGCATGACTTCTCCATGCCACGCGCCGACGAGGCTGAGCACGAAACCGAGCAGCGCGCCGGCGGAGTCGAACGCCCCGGCCACCAGGCCGCCGATGTGCGTGAGGACGATGAGCATCGATATGGGAGTCGGGTTGTGGAACCCCGGCCCCCAGACCTCGCTCTCGAGCGCGGCGCACGCTTCGTACTCCTCGATCGATGTGAGCGGTCTGATGGTGATGCCGGCCGCGCCACCGGTGGCGGCGGGAGAAGGCGCGGGGGAAGCGGCCTGGCGATCGTGGATGTTGTCTGGCATGGTCGGGAGGAAGATACGCGGAGCACACCTGCGGCGGATGCGGCGGCTCCCGCGCCGAAACTGGACGACTCGACGGCGACGCGCGCGTGTATCGAGAGATCCGGAAGCTCATGGTCCGCGGGAAGCCGCCGCCCGACATCCGCCTCAGCCGAGTCCCGCTCCGCGCACTATCAGAAGCAGCCCTCCCGCTACCGCGATGGCGCCGGTGGCTCGCGCCACGCGCTCGCCGGCCGGCGCGAGCCGCTCGGCGGTGATGGCCGCAGTGACGGCGGCCATCACTCGAAGGTCCATCACTCCGAGAGCGAGGAGGATCGCCATCGGTCCGGCGCAGCAGCGGACGCAGCGAGCTCCGAGGTGGAGGCCGTGCCGCCACGCAGTGCCCGCATCCGCCGGCAGCATGCCGATGCACTCCCGCGCACCGCGGCAGCACGCGAGGTGCCGTGCCTTCCACGCGGTGAACTGCAGCGCGCCGGCGATGAGCACCACCGCGCCCGCCGCCGCCGGAACGGCGCGCGCCAGCAGCGGCTGCCGCATCTCGAGCGCCGCCAGTGCTACGCCCAGCGGGAAGATGGCCATCCCGATCACGGCCCACACGAAGAAATATCCCGCGCCCACGAGAGCGGTCAACGCGCCGCTGCGAGTCGCGCCCGCTGCACCCGGCGCGGCCGCCACGGCGACGGCCCGCCGGTAGCGCCGGAGCATCGGCGCGAGCGATGGCAGCATCATCGCCGCCATCATCACGATCCACATTCCCAGGAACGCCGCGGCGGCGCCCGCCCACGTCTGGCCGGGCATCCGCATCCACATCATCGACGGCGTCCAGCCGCCCGGCATTGGCACGCCGCTCATCTCCAGCTCCCCGGCTCAGCGCCCGGCGTACTCGTCACGGCGGCGCCACCAGACGCCCTTCTCGTTGCGCCCCCTGGGAGCGCGGTCGAGCCACTGGTACATCCCCCACAATCCATCCACCCCGCGCCCGTAGGTGGAGTAGACGTGGTAGACGACGCCGTCCTCGAGCGCGAACGCGCTCATCCCAGGCCTCTCGCGCGTGTACGTGGCCCCATCCACGCCGGACATGGCCGCGAACGAAGTGGCGCCGTCGGCAGTCGTGCGCGCCGGTATGATAGCGCCGGGCTCCTCGCCGCCGCGCGGCCCGAGCGCCGGCTCTCTCCGGTAGTTGTACTCGATGCCGCCCTCGCGCTGCTGCTCCTCGGTGAAGCCGACGCTGTAGTCGAAGTTGAAGTCGCTGCCGAACGAGGATGCCCACGGAAAGCTCCACCCCATCCGCCGCTTGTACGCCCGCAGCTTCTCGAGCGGCGCGCGCGACACCGCCGCGAGCGTGACGTCGTGGTGGGCCAGGTGGACGACGAAGCCATCGAAGCCGTCGGCGATCGCGGAGCACGACGGACACCCGGCCGCGTAGTCGGGCCCGAACATGAAGTGGTAGACGAGGAGCTGCGAGCGCCCTTCGAAAAGCTCGGCGAGCGTGGCCTTCCCCTCGTCCGTCTCGAACTCGTACTCCTTGTCGACGCGCACCCACGGCAGCTCCTGCCGCCACCGCGCCAGCTCGTCGCTGCGCCGCGTAAGATCCTTCTCGGCCTCGAGCAGATCGAGCCGCGCCGCCAGCCATTGTTCGCGTGTCCCAGTCGCGTGTGTCGTCATCGTTCCCCTCCTTCTGGATGTCGTTCGCCGCCCGCTTGCTCGCTTGCTTCGCGCCGCGACGTACCGGTTGCCGGTCGCAGGGTACATTAGTACCAGCCATCGAAGGGGTGTGAGTAACAAGTATGGCGGGATTCGGATGGACTCTCTGATCACGGCCGCGGCGCGCTCGCTCGCCGCCGGTGATCCACTCGGCGCGCTGAACAGGATCGCTCTGCGCGACGACGCGCCTGCGCTCGCGCTGCGCGGCATCGCGATGGCGCAACTGGGCGATCTCGCTCGAGCGAAGGCTCTCGTGCGGAGCGCCGCGCGCGCCTTCGGTCAGCGCGAGGCGGTGGCCCGCGCGCGATGCGTGGTTGCGGAAGCGGAGATAGCGCTCGCATCGCGCGACCTGGGCTGGCCCGCGAAGCGGCTCGACGCGGCGCGCGCCACGCTCGATGCGCACGGCGACAGGGTGAACGCGGAGTACGCGCGCTACCTCGAGGTGCGGCGCCTTCTCCTCATCGGCCGCCTCGACGACGCCGAGCGCGCGCTGGCGCTGCTCGATCCCACGCCACTACCGCCCGCATCGAGGGCCGCGTACGAGCTGGTGACGGCTGGGATCGCGATCCGGCGCATCCGCACGGAGACGGCCCGCACCGCGCTCGCCCGGGCCCGGCGCGCCGCGGAGCGCGCGGGCATCCCCGCGCTGGCCGCGGAGATCGAGAGCGTGGCGCTCGACCTGGCCGCGCCCGCCGCGCGGCTGATCACGCGGGGCGAGGAGCGGCTCGTCGGGCTGGCGGAGGTGGAAACGCTGCTGGAATCGAGCGCGCTCGTGGTGGATGCGTGCCGCTACGCGGTGCGCGATGCGCACACGGTGGTTCCGCTCTCGACGCGCCCGGTGCTATTCGCGCTGGCGCGCGCGCTCGGCGAAGCGTGGCCCGGCGACGCGCCGAGGGATGTACTCCTCGCGCAGGCGTTCGGCGCGAAGTTCACGGATGAATCGCATCGCGCGCGGCTGCGAGTGGAAGTCGGACGGCTGCGCGCGATGCTGCGGCCGCTGGCCTGGGTGAGCGCCACTAAGCGGGGGTTCACCATCGCGCCGCGCCGCGCGCACGAGCTCGTCGTGCTGGCACGGCCCGTGGAAGAGGAGCACGCGGCGGTGCTCGCGCTCCTGGCGGACGGCGAGCCGTGGTCCAGCTCCGCCCTGGCGCTCGCGCTCGGAACGAGCCAGCGCACCGTGCAGCGCGCGCTCGACATGCTCGCCATGGAAGGCAAGGCGCAGTCGGTGGGCCGCGGGCGGGCGCGTCGCTGGATGACTCCGCCAGTGCCCGGATTCACGACGACTTTGTTACTCCCAGCTCCGCTCCCGAGCGAGTAAGATGGAGACATGAAGCGACGAGCTGCCGAGATCGTACGCGAGAGCGGCCCTTTTCCGGGAGCGGACCGCGTGCACGGAGTGACCTACGATGGCCAGCGGGTCTGGTTCGCGTCCGGCGACAGGTTGAATGCTTTCGACCCGGCGAGCGGCGAGCCCCTGCGCTCGCTCGACGTCGCCGCCCACGCGGGCACGGCCTTCGACGGGCGGCACATCTTCCAGATCGCCGAAGACCGCATCCAGAAGATCGAACCGGAGAGCGGGCGGGTGCTCGCCACCATTCCGGCACCCGGCGGAGGCGGCGACTCGGGGCTCGCGTGGGCCGAGGGCACGCTCTGGGTGGGAGAGTACCGGGCGCGGAAGATCCATCAGGTGGACCCCGAGACGGGCGCGGTGCTTCGGACCATCGAGTCCAACCGCTTCGTCACCGGAGTGACCTGGGCCGGCGGAGAGCTCTGGCACGGCACCTGGGAGGGCGACGAGAGTGATCTGAGACGGATCGACCCCCGAACTGGCGAGGTGCTGGAGCGTCTCGAGCTCCCACGCGGCACGGGTGTGTCGGGGCTCGAGTCCGACGGCGGCGATCAGTTCTTCTGCGGAGGCGGGAACAGCGGGAAGGTGCTGACGGTCCGCCGGCCGCGGCGAGATTCCGCGAGCCGCCGCTCCGCGAGGCGCGGCGACTCCGCGAGCGATTAATAGTCGTAGCGCCGGAAGAAGAAGCGCGAGGAAGCGAAGACGCCAGCGCGGCTACGCTCCCTTCGCCGGCCGCGAGGCTCGCCCGGTTGGCTCTGCTTCCTCGCCCGCTCGCTCCTCCGGGAAGTACGGCGCCAGCGCGCTCGCCGGCGGCGGCGGCGTGAGCAGGCTCACCACCACGAACGCCGCGACCGACACCACGAAGCCGGGCAGCACCGGGTCGATGGCCTCGGCGCCCCAGAGCTTCCACGCGCCCGCCGACGTCACGCCGAGCAGCATCGCCGCGATCGCGCCCTCGCGCGTCGCGCGCCGCCAGAAGATCCCACCGATGACCGGCGCGAAGAAGCTCGCGGCCATGAGCGCGCTGAAGAGGAGTACGATGAGCTGGATGAGCTCTCCCTTCCCGATCCCGGTGAGCACGAAGAGCAGCGGCGCGGCGCCCACTATGAAAACGCCTATCCGCCCCACGATCAACCGCCGCCGCGGGCTGGCGCTCCGCTGGAAGAAGGTCTGGAAGATGTCTTCCGACAACGCCGAGCCGGCGACTATGAGCAGCGCCTCCGCGGTGGACATGATGGCCGAGGTTATCGCCGCGAGCATGAGGCTTCCTATGAAAGCCGGCAGCACCGCGCGCGCGATCATCGGCATGGCCAGATCGCCGGTGGGAAGGGTGGGGAAGAGCACCACGCTCACGAGCCCCAGCACCATGATCATCAGGTTGAGCGTCACCACCATGATGATGGTCAGCAGGATCCCGCGCCTGATCTGGTGCATGTCGCGCATGGAGTAGAGGCGCACGATCTTCTCGGGCGTGGCCACCGATCCCAGAAAGAACGCGAGCCCCATGGTGAAAAGGAGCGCCGCCGGCAGCGTCCCCCACTCCAGCGCCAGTGGGTTGGTGAGCTCGGCGTAGTGCAGCAGGTTGCCGGCGCCTCCGATCTGCCTGAGCGCCAGCGGAAGCGCCACCACGGTGCCGAGCAGCATGATGATCATCTGCACGAAATCGGCGTACACCACCGCCAGCATCCCTCCCACCACCGTGTACGCGAGCAGCAGTATGGCGAAGAACACCACGCCGTGCGTGAGCGGCACGCCGAAGGCGATGTTCGCCACCAGCCCGCCCGCCACTATCTGCGCCTGCATGTACACCATGATGGCGACCATGATGATCACGGCCGCTATCGCGCGCGCGGTTTTGCTGTAGTAGCGCCGCTCGATGAACGACGGCAGCGTGAGCTCGCGCGTCCCCATGAGCCGCGGCGCCAGCACCGCGGCCATGAACCAGTAGGCGAGCGGGATGGAGATCAACACCCAGCCGAACGACCAGCCAAAGGCGTGGATGGCGCCCACGGCTCCTATGAAGGTCCCGCCGCTCACGTGCGTGGCCGCGAGCGTCACGCCGCCGAGCCCCCACCCCAGGTTGCCGCCGGCTATCCAGTAGTCGCTCTCGTCGCGCGTCTTGCGCATGCTGTACAGCCCGATCGCGAAGATGCCGAGGAAGTAGAGAGCGAACACGATGATCCGCGTGGTCATGACTCATCCTCCCGCTCTCCCTTCTCCACCCAGAGCATCCACCGCCAGTAGCCGACCGCGATGAGCCCGAGCACCACGAAGAGTCCCCAGAACACGAAGGTCATGGCGCGCTCCTCCGCGCCCGCTCCGCCCTATGCCGCACGGATCACCCGATAGGTGACTGCCGACAGGAGAACGAGCAGCGCGATGGTCACGAGATCCACGGTGGTCTGGTAGGTGAAGAGCCGCGCCTCGCCCATGCGGCCACGCCAGCGGACCACCGCCGGTATCGCCTGCAGCGTGAGAACGTGCGCGGCGCTCTCGCCGTCGTGCACGACCGAGCGCGGTACGGTTGGGAAGAACTCGTACACCTCGAGCCCGGGCGGTAGCTCCACGCGCAGATCGAAGAGATCCTCCCGCGATCCCGACGGCCTACCCGCCACGAGCAGGAGCGGCACCGCGACCTCCACGTCGGAGCCACGCCTCCTTATTGAGCCATCGGCCCGGTAGCGCAGCTCGAGCATGGCGGTGCCGCCCGCGCGTGCGGCGCGCGCGAAGCGCACCACGCCCGCGAGACCGGTGGAATCCTCCACGCCTCTCAGCTCGCGCGGGCCGAGCTCCACCTCCACCGGCTCGCCATCCAGCGTAGCCCCGAGCTCCAGCGGCCGCGCGCCGAAGAACGCGACGCCGCGCAGGGCTACGCTGGAAACGGTGTCGGGGAGGAGCAACTGGTAGCGCGCGACCACGTCCACGCCGGTCGCGGAGGCCGCTCCCGCGTGGGAAGCCGAGAGCTCGACTCCGAGATGCACGATCTCGGGGCCCGGGGCGGCTCCCTGCTGCAGCGCCAGGAGGAGCGCGAGGCCGGCTAGCGTCGCCACCGCGTACCGGTCGACGCGAATGGTGCCGCCACCTCGGCCCGAGCGCGAGCTAGCGCGCGCATGTGCCGAGATGCTGCTGGAAGAAGGTCTCCAGCCGGCGGCTCATGTCGATGCGGTTCTCCGGCTTGCGGAAGCCGTGCCCCTCGCCCGGATAGCTGTGGCTCTCGAAGCTCTTTCCCAGCCGCTGCAGTTCGGCCACTGCAACCTTGAAGTTGGTGAACGGCACGCGCCGGTCTTCCTCGCCGTGCATGAGGAGAAGTGGCGCTTGGAGGCGGTCGAGCCGCTCGACGGTGTTGCTCACGCGGTACGCTTCGGGGTTCTCGCTGGGGAGAGCGCCGTGCCCGGTTTTCGTGAAGATCTTCCCCAAACGGTCGATCTCGTCGAAGCTCTTGTCCTCGGCGTACGCGCCGCGCATCGCCACCACGGCGTCGAACTTGTCGGGCGTGCGCGTGGCCGCCGCGAGCGAGGTGCTCCCACCGTAGCTACCGCCGTAGATCCCCACCTTGCCGTTCACGTACGGGAGCGTGCGCAGGAAATCGGATGCCGCGCCCGCGTCGAGCGCCTGCCCGCCCATCCAATCGCCCACGGCGAGATCCTGGAAGGAGCGCCCGAAGCCCGAGCCGCCGCGGTAGTTGATGGCCAGCACCACGAAGCCGCGCGAGGCGAGGTACTGCTCCGTGATGTTGACGTTCTGCATGTACGAGTTGGTGCCGCCGCCGTGAACCATCACTAGCGCCGGGCAGCGCTCTCCCTCTCCGGCCTTCGGCGGGAGATAGAGAAAGCCCTGCATGTACGAGCCGTCGAAGCTCCGGTAGGAGAGCTCGACCGGCGCCCGCACTCCACGCCACACCGGCGAGAGCTGCGTCAACCGCTCCGGCGCTCCGCCCACGGCGGCCACGCTGTACGCCTCCGCTCCCTCGGTGGGGCCGGCACGGACGAAGGCGAATTCGCCTGCACCCGCGCTCGCGCTCAACGAGCGGATCGAGCCGCCGATGGTCGTTACCTGTGTGGCGACACCGCCGGTGTCGGGCACCGCCCAGAGGTCGTCGCTCCCGCGCTGCTGGTACGGGAAGTAGATCGTACGGCCATCGCCCGACCAGAAGGGCCGGTTGCGCATGATCGCGTCGGTGGCGAACACCTGCATCCGGATCGGCCGCTCGCTCCCCGCCGCGGCGGGGTTCACGAGGTAGATGTACGAGAGGTCCTGATACCAGTACTCGTTCTTCGCCGTGCCGAAGAGCGCGATCCGGTCGCCCTTCGGCGACCAGACCGGCGTGGACGACGCCATGAGCTTCCGCGTGAGCTGGCTCGACCGGCCGCTGGCCACGTCCACCAGCCACACGTCGTCGGACCAGTAGTCGGCGCGGTCGGAGACGTAGGCGATCGTACGTCCATCGGGCGACCAGGCCGGCTCGAAGCGCGGGTCATCGTGCTCGGCCGCCTTGCTCACCAACCGCCGCGGCTCGGCGCCACCATCTGCGGGCACCACCCAGATGTCCTGCACGCTGTCGGGAGTGGCGTAAAAGGCGATGGACTTTCCATCGGGCGAGAAGGCGGCATCGCGCACGCCCGCGAGCTCGCGCGTGAGGCGCTGCGCCGAGTCGCCTGCGGCGGAAGCGCCCGCAGATGCCGCGGCTGCACCGGACGCCGCTGGCGCCACCCAGAGATCACCGCCCGCGATGAACGCCATGCTCCCGCCGTCGGGCGACCACACGGGCGAGCTGCCCTCGCGCCACCACTCGAGCGCGGCGTCGGCACCGCTCGCGGACCTGAGGTAGATGCCGCGCTTCCCCGCCACGCTGGCCACCACGGCTAGCCGCTCGCCATCGGGCGACAGCGCGACGCCCGATGGCCCATCGTGCGAAGCGTTGATGTTCTCGAGCGTGAGATCCAGCGTCTCGCGTCCGGATTCCGAGGCCGTGCCGCGCTCCGGGCTTCCACAGCCGGCGAGCGTGCCCGCTCCGGCCAGGAGCACCGCGGCCGCCACCGCAGCCCTGCCGCTGAGCCTTCTCACTTCGCCCCCTTGAGGTAGCGGTCGAAGAGCTTCAGGAGACGGCCGTACGCGTCTATGCGGTTCTGCGGCTGGCGGAAGCCGTGCTGCTCGCCCGGATAGGAGAGAAACTCCACCGGGTTCCCGTTCGCCTTCAGCGAGTCCACCAGCGCCATCGACTGCCCGTACGGCGCGCGCCGGTCCTGCTCGCCGTGAATGATGAGGAAGGGGAGTCCGGGTCTGATCTTGTCGAGGTGGCGGATGGTGGCGGTACGCTCGTACAGCTCCGGCTTCTCGCCCGGACGGAAGCCCTTGTGTCCCTCGATGACCCACGAGCGCATCAGCACGTCGCCGTTCTCGTAGGCAGTCTGCCAGTCGTAGATCCCGTAGAGCGGCGCGGCCGCGTCGAAGGGCTCCGAATCGCGCGTGAGCGCGGCGAGCGTGGTGATGCCACCGTAGCTGCCGCCGTAGATGCCCACCTTGCCGTTGGAGTAGGGGAGCGACTTGATGAAGCGCGCGGCGTGCACCGCATCCCATCCCTGCCCCGCGGCCCAGTCTCCCAGGGAGAGATCCTGGAAGGCGCGCCCGTGCCCGGCGCTCCCGCGGTACTCGATGGCCAGCACCAAGTAGCCGGAGTGCGCGATGAGGTGCTCGAGCACGTGGAAGCCGTTCCCGTTGGCGTTGTTGCCGCCGCCGTGAACCTGGAGCGCCGCGGGATACTTCTTCGCCGGGTCGAAGTTGGGCGGCAGATACAGATAGCCGAGTATGTAGTGGCCGTCCTGGCTGCGGAACGTGATCTTGCGCGGCGCCTGGAGGTTGGTGTAGCCGCGATCCCAGCTAGTGACCTGCTTCGGCGTGCCGCCGGCCAGGTCGACGATCGTGAGCTCGCCCGCGCGTGTGGGCGTGGAGCGGACGTAGGCCACCTGCGAGCCGTCGGGGTTCACGGCAATCTCGCCGAAGGCGCCCTCCTCGTACGTGATCTTCGTGGCCACGCCGCTCTCCAGCGCCACCGTCCAGAGATTGACGTCGCCCTCCCACTCGTAGCGGAAGTAGAGCCGGTCGCTGGACGGGCTCCACTCCATGGAGATGCTCCCGTTCCGGTCGCTCACGTACGGGTCCATGGCTATGCGGCGCACCGTCTGTGACGGCATCTCGACCACGTAGGCATCGCTCATGTCGCCGTACCAGAATTCCGACTTCTTCATCGCGTTGAAGGCGATGTGGCGGCCGTCGGGCGACCAGCGGGGCGACGACATCACGCTGAGGTCGGCCGTGAGCTTTTCCGTGGCGCCAGTGTGCGTATCCAGGAGCCAGAGATCGTCGCCGAACGCTTCGTTCGGATCGCTGCGGTTGCTCACGTAGACTATCCAGCGGCCGTCGGGCGACCACTCGGGGCGCCGCCAGCGCGGCTCGTCCCACGGGTTGGCTCCGCGCGTGAGCTGCGTGACCGCGCCGTCGGCCACGTTGGCCACGAAGACATCCTGCAGGCTGTCGCGCACGGCGATGAACGCGATGCGCTTTCCGTCGGGCGACCACGATGGGACCCCTTCGTTGTCCGGAGTACGCGTGACCTGGCGGAGCGCGGAGCCGTCGGGACGCACGACCCAGATGTCGCTGCTTCCCGAGCCGCGCCGGAGGAACGCCACCCACTGGCCGTCGGGCGACCAGGCCGGCGAGCTCTCGCTCCCCTGGTCACCGATCATCGCTCGGGCATTGCCGCCGTCGCGATCCATGATCCAGATCTTCGAGCGCCCCGAGCGGTTGGAGACGAGGATCAGGCTCTTCCCATCCGGGGAGAACTGGACATCGCCGATGCGCACGCCTTCGACCATCGTTTGCAGCGTGAGCGGTCGCGCACCCCCGCCCGCTCCCCGCTGCGCGGATGCGGTGGCCGGCGCCGCGAGCGCGACTCCCACAATGAGCGACGCCGCGATTCTGAGCTGCAGCATGTCGTGCCTCCCGTAGCGGTGTTTCCCGGTGTTTCAGTGATCAGCTCACCCAGACATCCCGCAACAATCCGAGAACATTGTCTCCGACCACCTTCGCGATGTCCTCGTCCGAGTAGCCGTGCTTCACCAGCCAGCGCACAATGTTGTGCGATACCTCGGTGGGGTTCTCCAGACCTTCCACGTACTCCACGCGTGGGAACTCATCGTCGCCCGCCCCAGCACCCGCGCTGGCACCCCCCTTCGCGACCGCGGCGCTGCTCCGCGACTCGGCGAGCGACAGCCCGGCCGCGTACACCCGGTGCAGCCCCACGTGGTCGCCGTAGAGCGTGTCCGCGCCGAAGCCCACGTGGTCTATCCCCACGAGATCCGCGATGTACTCGAAGTGCTCCATGAACGACTCGATGCCGTGCCTGCGATTCTGCTTCGTTATCGTGGTGTGCGGCGCTGCCTCTATCCCGATCACGCCGCCCGCCTCTGCGCAGGCGCGCAGCACGTCGTCGGGTGCGAGCCGGTTGGAGCTCCACAGGGCGCGTGCGCCGATGTGGCTCAGTATGATCGGCTTGCTGCTCGCCTTTATCGTGTCGAGCGTGGTGCGGTCGCCGGCGTGCGAGCAGTCGATGAGCATCCCCACCTTGTTCATCCGCTCCACCGCCTTCCGACCGAAGCTCGTGAGGCCACCGTCGTTGGCCTCCTTCAGGCCGCTCCCCAGCGCGTTGGCCTCGCTGTAGGTGACGCCGAGCATGCGCACGCCGAAGCCGTAGAGAATCTCGATGCGATCGAGCTCGTTCTCGATCATCGCGGCCCCTTCGATGCTCGCCATCCAGCCGATCTTCCCGCTCTCGCGCGCACGCAGGATGTCGGCGACGCCGTGGCAGGGAACTACCTGGTCCTGGTGCGCGATATCGCAGAGCCGTATGCCGAGGTCGTGCAGCACCTCGGTCCACTTCCAGCCCGAGCTCGACTCGATGCGGCAGACTCCGTCCATCAGGTTGTCGAAGATGGCATCCCAGTGCGACTCGGCCAGCGCCCGGAACGCGGTGGCCATGCGCCCCTGCCGCACGTAGCTCGGAGTATCCTCCACGGGATGGGGGAACACGCCCAGGTGCTCGTGCAGGGAGATCATGGTGCACTGCTCTATCAGGCGCTCGACGCGCGCTTCCTCAGCGGCGTCGAGCGCCACGGAAAAGCGAGGCACACGATCGGCTTCGCGCGAGACGTCGTAGGGAGTGTAGTCCCTCCCCGCCTCGAGGTACTGGAACGACTCGTAGCCGCCGTGCTGCTTCGGTCTCGCCATATGAGTTCTCCAACCGGTGGTTATGAGTGGGATGGAAGGCGGGCCGGCCCGGCCGACCGCGAAGAGCGCTGGCTCAGAGACCCGGGTTGTTGTTCCTCTCGATGTCCGGCATCGGGAAGCAGGTCTGATCTCCCATCGGGAACCCCTGCGGCGTGGAAGTCGGGAAGAAATCGAGTCCGAACTTGTCTATGTAGCGCCGGAGATCGCCCAGCCGCACTCCTTCCAGGAAGAGCGTCCGCTTACGCTCATCGATCACCTTGTCGCGGATCTCGTTGGTGCCGCCGCTCGGCGTCCAGGTGGTGGTGACGCCGTTGCGCGCGCGGACCGCGTTGATGATGTCCACGGCATCGGTCCCACCCACGATCTCCGCGATTATGTACTGCGCCTCATCGCCGCTCGCGATCGTGAGAGAAGCGGTGGGGCTCGGCACTTTCCACGGCGTGTACAGATCCTGCGATGGGTCCCACGCCGCGTGCGGGTTCTTCTCGAGCGCCACGCGCGGATCGGGCACGCCAGTGGCGTCGATGGTGAGGTCGCGGAAGTCGGGGCCCACGGTCCAGTTGCCGAAGTCCCAGGTGCGGAAGTGCACCATGTTGCGCTGCTCGAAGGTGTTCGACGAATAGGTGGCGGCGAACTCGAAGTCGGGATCCACGGCCTGAGCATCGGAGAGCGCGCCGGCATCGTCGCCGAGTATGAGCCGCACGCGCGCGCGTCCCACGAGCGCGGCCTGGCGAATCTCCGCAGTGGCACCCGCGGCATCTATCGCCTCGGTGAACTCCTGCTCAGCTATCCTGTAGGCGTCCTCGGTGCTGAGCTCCGGCCCCGTGCCGCCGAAGGCGAGGGTGCAGTACATGTCGGCGAGCCACGTCTTGGCGAAGCCCGAGTAGGCGCTCGCCTGCGCGTACTCGGCGGCGTCGGCCGGAGTGCCGGTGATCTCGGTGAAGCCGCCGGCGAGGATGCGTTCCTGCAGGAGGTCGGCCGCGGCCGCGGCCCTCTGCAGCGGCGTATAGTAGCCGTTCGAGATCGAGCTCGTCCGTCCGGCTCCGCCGCCGCCGGCGCTGCGGAGGATCCGCCGGTCCACCTCCTGGATCCCCGGCGAAGTACCCGAGTTCGCGAACTCGTCGCCGAGCAGCCCGGCGTTCACGATCTTGACGTCGTACGAGTGGTAGAGATTCGCAGTGGCACCGACCATGGCCTCGCGCAGGCCGAAGACGGTGGCCGCATCCACGGTGTGGGTGTTGGAAGTCACATCCAGCAGTCTGTCGCAACCGGTGAGCGCGGTCGTGAAGAGCACGACCGCGGGCAGCGAGAGCCGGATACTGGCGCGCATCCACTTGGCGCGCGACATCGCATGACTCATTGAGTTCCTCCGCGTTGTACAGATGAGCGCTCGGGCGACGCGCGTCAGAAGTTGACGTTCAGCCGGACGAAGAAGGTGCGGGCCGGCGGCTGGGTGAAGAACTCGTCGCTGTTGAAGGAGTCCTGGCCGCCATCGTAGGTCAGCTCGGGGTCGAGGCCGCCGTAGCCCGTCCACGTGTGGAGGTTGCGCGCGCCCAGCGCCACGCTCACCGCGTCGGCGCGGAGCCAGCGGTTGGTGATGCGCGCGGGAACGGAGTAGGTGAGCGTGAGCTCGCGCCACTTCACGAAGGTCGCGTCTTCGATGAAGGCCGCGTTGCGCGCCTCATTGCCCATCTCCATCATCGCCTGCACTTCGGGGGTCGACTCCGACTTGCGGAAGGCGTACTTGCGCGAGCCAGTCCGGTCGGCGAGGAAGGGGCTGCGGAAAGCGTTGCTGTTGTCGTACTTCACGAATCCGCCGGCGCGGTCGAAGAGCGTGTAGATCTGCAGGCCGCCGAAGAGCGTGAGTGTGGTGGAGAGGCTCTGGAGATTGGAGGGCTCGGCGCGGCCGAGGTACACGGCATAGGGAGCGTCCGGATCGCCCACCGTGCCGGGCGCCATGACGATGCTCTCGGGGATGATGTTGCCGTTGGCGTCGCGTTCCGCGTGCTGGACGATGTGGCCGTAGTACGCGCCCGGCGCGAAGCCCTCTCTGAACATCTGGTGGTCCGCTTCGAGCCCGAAGGTGATCGGCGGCTGGCCACCGAGCTCGGTGACCTTGGGGTTCTCGGTGGAGAACTTGAACTGCGCGTCCCAGACGAAGTTGTCGCGCTCGAGGAGCCGCGCATCGAGCAGCGCTTCGATGCCGTGGTTCTCGATCTTGCCGATGTTCACGAACTTCGCGCCGATGAAGCCGGTCGACGGCGCCACGCTCGTCTGCAGGATCGCGTCGGTTGTGCGCTGGTTGAAGTAGGTGAACTTGAGCCCCACCCTGTCGTTGGCCAGGCGGCTGTCGAAACCCACCTCCCACTCCGCGTTGCGCTCGGCGGTGAGATCGGGATTGCCGGGGTCGCGCAGGCTCACGCCCGTCATCTGCGAGCCATCGGGCGCGGCGAGTCGTACCGGTTCGAGCGTCTGCGCGTGCGCGAAGGGGCTGGGCGCCTGCGCGGCGGTACCCCAGGCGAGGCGCAGCCGCAGGTCGCTCACGTACTTCGGCGCCACGTTCCAGAACGGCATGTCGCTGAGCACGGCCGAGAAGTTCGCGCTGGGCGACCAGATCGCGCCTTCCTCGGCGCCGAAGGCACTGTTGTCATCCACGCGCACGCCGCCCGTGGCGAAGAGGTAGCCGTTGTAGTCGAAGTGCTGCTGGAAGAGAGCGCCGATCTCCACGTTCTCGACTGCGTTGGACGAACCACTGAAAGTGAGGGCCGCGTCGCACGCGATGGCGGTGTTGCTCGCGAAGCCCTCGCTCCCCGTACACGCCACCATGCGGCTGTTGTTCTGGAAGTACTGCGCGCCGACCGTGGTACTGGCGTTGAGCGAGCTCGATAGACGCGTCTGCGCCGTGGCCGCGTAGTCGAAGCTCACCGTGCGGCGCGTAGTGCGCCGGTCGTCGATGAAGCCGCGCGAGTCGGGCCCGAAGGGCGCATCGGGGTCCACCGGAACGAAGTTCACGTCGGCCGTCTGGATGAAATCGAGGCCGGTGACCAGCCGGTTGGTGAGCCAGCCGGTGGGGCGCCAGTGGAGCTGGATCCCGGCCACCGCGCGATCCACGTCCTGCGTGTTGCTGATGGTGGCGAGCTTGTCGAAGTTGGCCGTGAGGTTGCCCTGGCGCGCGTCGCAGGTGCTGCTCGACGCGCCGGAAATGATCGTGCCGAGGCAGTCGCCGCGCGAACCATCGGGCTTGATCCCGTAGGAGGAAATCGGCTGGCCCGCGCCGGCGTTCGTCACCATGCCGACACCGCTGCGGTCGTTGTCGGGCATCCGCACATTGCGCGTCATGAAGGCGCTGTTGAGCGCGATGTCGAGCTTCTCCGTGGCTTTGGCCTTCACGTTCGCGCGGAAGGAGAAGCGATCCAGATCGTTGTTGGGAAGCGTGCCCGACTGCTGCTCATAGCCCACGGAGCCGAAGTAGTTGAGCGCCTCACCGCCGCCCCGCGCGCTGAGCGAGTACTGTGCGTTGCGCCCCGTGCGCAGCGGGCTGCTCAGCGGGCTTTTCATGGGGTTGTTGCGCGCGTAGATGTCGCCCGAGAACGGCTCCTGCACCGGGCGGAACTGCCGCACCACGGGATCGTTGATGTCCGTGAAGCCGCCGTATTTGGTGAGGTTATAGTAGTTGTCGAAGTAGTCCGAACCATCCTTCAGGACACCTTGCTGCGTGCTGAAGGAGAAGTGGTTGCCGCCCGACTGGCCCTGTTTCGTCTCGATCATGATGACGCCGGCGGCCGCTTCGGAGCCGTAGAGCGCCGCCGCGGTGGGGCCCTTCATCACCTGTATGCTGGCGATGTCCTGCGGGTTGATGTCATCGAGCCGCGAGATCGTCTGGCCGTTGCCGAAGTCGTAGGAACCGGGACCCGTGCCCGTCTCGTTGCTGACGCGGATTCCATCCACGTAGATGAGCGGGTTGTTGTCCTGCGTGAGGCTGGTGGAGCCGCGGATGCGGATCTTCGACGCGCCGCCCACGGTGCCCGACGACTGCGTGACCGTCACGCCGGTGACGCGGGCGTTGAGGAGCTCGGAGAAGCTTGTGGCTGCGGCCTTGTCGATGGCCGCTTCCGCATCGACGCGCTCGATGTCGGTGCCCAGCTCCACGCGCCGCGAATTGCTCGCCGAGACCGTAGTGACCACCTCATCGAGCGTCACTACTCTGGGGGCGAGAACGAAGTCGAGCGTCGCTTCGGCGCCGGGTGCCACCGTGACCACCTGGGTGACGGGGGCGAAGCCGATGGCTCGCGCCTGGATGCTGTAGCTGCCGGAGTCCACCGTCAGGGAGTAGCGGCCGTCGACGCCCACGGTGACGGAGATGGAGCCATCCGTGGCGCGCACCTCCGCGCCGGAGATAGGCTGGCGCACGTCGCCGACCGAGCGGACCACACTACCGACGATTCGGCCCTTCTGCGCCAGCGCGGAGGAGAGCGGTACTCCCGCGAATAGCGGTAGTAGGAGAAATGCCCAGGGACTTCGAAGCATTGGCGACCTCCTGCGGTTGACGTTCCGGGTTTGATCCAGGGCTTCTATGCGGTCTCGACTCTCGGACGCGTTTGTAGCGGGGACTTCGGGTGGGGCGGGGGCGTTGCGGGTACGGCGGCTGGAGCGGGCAATCGGGCGCGGTAGGCCGAGCGAACCGGGGGTGATGAGGTGGGTAGCGGGTAGACCGGGCGGCCGGCAGCGGCTAAATTGTCGACTGTCGACTGAATACAGAATACAGATTGGCAACCAACCTGTCAATCGTCCCGACCGCAAGCGGGCTCTTCCCTGGTATACCGCCGGCCCCACGAAGAGACTTCGACCATGCCCTACAGCCGGCCAGCATGCGACGCCAGCGGAGCGATGAACGCTCGACTACCCCTCGGCAGCCGCCCGCGCCGGACCAGCCATTGCGCCACACGTCGAGGGTCTACATCCTCACGCGTACCGAGCCGCTCGTCCGGATCCAACCGCCCGGCGACCACGACGTTGGCGACCACGACGCCGATGCGTCGCGCAGACGAGCACCGCCGAACCAACCCCGAACTCCGCGCATGAACTCGACGTCGATCCTCCGGCAGCCGCTACGATCCGCCATACGACGGTATCTGCTCGACAGCCTCATGGAAGGCCGACTGCAGCCGGGAAGCAAGATCAACGAATCGGAGCTGGCGCAGGTGCTCGGCGTCAGCCGCACGCCGCTGCGCGAGGCGCTGCTCCACCTCGAGTTCGAGGGCTTCATCGAGAGCGCGCACGGGAGAGGCTTCCGCGTAGCACCCCTGCGAGCGAAGACCGCCATGGACCTCCACTGGCTGGTGGGCGCGCTCGAGGGGATGGCGGCCCGCTCGCTGGCCGACCTGGACGTCGCGACGCTCGGGCAGCGGCTCGCCGAGATGCAGCAGGTGAACGAAGAGCTGATCCGGGAGTCGGCCGGGGGCGGCGAGGCCGGCAACGCCGACACCCTGATAGAGCTCGGCGACCGCTGGCACGCGCTCCTGACCAGCGCCTGCGACAACGCCGAGCTCATTGAGCTCCTGAAGCTCATCAAGGCGCGCCTCTACCGGTATACCCACCACTTCGTGACGGGACCGGCTAGAATAGCGTGCACCATCGACCATCACAGCAACATCATCACCGCACTGGGGCGACGCGACTTCGACACCGCCGTCCAGTTGATTCGCGACCACTGGATGACGGGCGCGGACCGGGACTACGAGTGGCTGCGCGAGGAGGAGAGCGGCGACGCCGAGAACGACGCGACGAAGGCGGTCACCGACCCGAGCGCCTGAGGCGCGGCCGGCGCTCCGCTTCCGTGCGCCGCGCTTCTACTTCGTCGTCCCGGACCCCACGTTCTTTTCCAGGCTCTCCAGGAACGGCTTGAAGATCGCGGGCGCGTTCGCGCCGCCGGTGGCGAGCAGCCCCCTCACGCTCTCGGCGTCTTCTCCCTTCGCGCCCGCCGCCGCGCTCTCGTACGCCTTGCGATTCGCCGAGTAGTCGAGCTCCCACTTCGTTCCCGAGATGTCGACCCCGGCGAAGAGTCCCTTGCTCTTGGAGTACGAGTAGATCTCCGACTTCAACTTGTAATCGGTCTCCGCCGACACGTTCCGGCCCACCGGCCCAGCGGCCACCGACGCGCCGCCGCCGAGGTTGAAGGTGGACGACGCCAGCCGTCCGGCGTCGCGGTTCACGAAGACGAGCACCACGTCCGCCGACTGCCCGCCGATCTGGAAACCGAAGCTGCCTCCCTTGAGCCCGACGAAGGTGGGCATGCTCCAACCCGAGTCGGTCCGGCAGCTCGCCACTCCGTAGCCCGCGCGGCCGCCGATCCCCAGCCCCACCTTCACCACACCCGGCACCACCGCCACGCACGTCGCATCGGCGAGGAGCTCGGTGGGCGGAGCCTTGTCGGGAACGGCCACGAGCTCGGTGAGCACCTCGGCGGCGCGCTGGACGCGCGCGGTGAGCTTGTCGTCCTGGGCGCGGAGCGCGGACGCGGAGGTGACGATGGTCGAGAGGGAGATGAGCGAGAGGGCTGCGAGCGCGAAGAACGGGCGCGCGGCCCGTGGAAGGGATCGTGTATGTGAGTGCATGTACCGGCCTCGTGGAGAGCTGCCGCGGTTCACGGCAATGATGAAACGTCACTGCATATTATTGCCGGTTCCCGCCCGCGGCTCGGCCCGGGTGGATGGCGCGCGGCTGCGGCTCCAGATGCGCCAGATGCGCCGGATGCTTCGGACGCTCCGGGGGGTCGCCGGGGTCAGAGCGCGCCGGCGGATGCCACCGCCACCCCCGCCACCCGCTCCCGCTCGTACTCTGCTGCCCACTCGATGGGCAGTCTCTCCCAGCTCTCTCCCATGTCCGCCGAGCGATAGACGCCGCGGTTGTTGGCGGCGTACACCACGCCGGGGTCGTGGGGATCGGCGACGAGCGAGCTGATGGTGGTTCCCGCCGCTTCCGGAAGCCCGCGCGTGACGACCCGCCACGCCTCGCCCGACGTACGCCGGTAGACCCACGACTCGGCGCGCGCTGCGTCGTGCGCCGACACCGCGCTCCGCGCGGTGGAGATCAGCACCGTGTCCGGATCGTCGGGCTCCACGGCGAGGCCGTACGCGTAGCGGTGGCGCAGGCCGTCTTCGCGCCGATCCCAGCTCACACCGCTCGTGGTGCTCTCGAAGTAGCCATCGCCGGCCGCCGAATAGAGGCGCCCGGCCGCGCGCGGATGCACCACGAGCGTGTGCGTGTCGTACGGTCCGTCGGGGCGCCGGTCGGTCCAGGTGAGACCCGCATCGGTGCTCGTGACCAGCGCGCCCGCCTCGATGGCCACGAAGATCCGTTCGGGCACCAGCGGGTCGGGCGCGATCCAGCGGACGTGGCTGGTCTCTGGGTGGGGCGGGAAGCTCCAGGTGGGCGCGGAGGGGAGCGCCAGCAGCGCATGCCGCGCCTCCCACGTGGCGCCCGCATCCGGCGATCTGTAGAGCGAAGTGGGCTCGGTACCGGCGTAGACCACGGAGCCGCCCCGTTCACCAGCACCCCGTTCCGTGGCGCTCACGGCCACGGCGGTGACGCGCGGATGGAGCGCGGTGGCGCCGAGCCGAGTCCACGACCGGCCCAGGTCGTCGCTGCGCCAGAGACCCCTGCTCGCTGTACCGCAATAGATCCGCTCCGCGTGGCGCGGGTCCGTGGTCACGCACGTGAGGCGCACCCCCGCCGGGGAGTGTCGCTCGGCGACCCAGCGCCCGCCGCGGCCGGTCATCACGAGCAGCGTGTCGCGCACGGCTACCAACAGGACAGTCATTCGGGCATCTCCTCGATTCATCGACCCTCGATTCATCGACCCGGCGGCGTACTCGCGCCTGGTGGCTCGCTGCAAAGAGTGATCACCGACTGCGAGAACCGATCACCGGAGCTCGCATCGCGTGAAATACCACCCCGCGGGCGAAGAGCGCGAGGGCAGGCCGGCCGTGGCCGGCATCATTCAACTCCGATTTTAGCCGGTATGACTACCCTGGACGAGCAGATCCTCCTCTGGAATCCATGGTGGGCCGATCCGGCGGCTGCTGGAGCGCGGAGAGCGCCGGGTGCTGTACTTCAGCTTCGACCTGCACCGCGAGCCCGAGGCCCTCTACGACGTTGTCCGGCGCGCGAAGGCGCTGCACCCCGACGCCGAGGGTCCGTGGTATCTCTTCCTCGATGAAGTGACCTCCGTTCCACGATGGCAGCGCGGGGTGACAGTCGCCTGGGATCAGGGACTCACCCGCGATGATTTCCTGCTCCTCACCGGTTCCTCGGCACACGACGTGAAGTACGGCGCCGAACAGCTCCCAGGACGCCGGGGGAGTGGCGCGGACTTCCTGCACCTGCCGATGTCGTTCCGCGACTTCTGCATGCAGGTCGAGGAGCTGCCGCTCCCCGCCGAAACGTTCGACATCGAAGGATCTCTGGGAGAAGATGGACGCAGGCTGGCACGCCAGCTCCGGCCGCGACCAGACGGCCACCGCGAAGCTGCTGGAGGAAGTAGCGATGGCACTCGGCAACCCGCTCAAGTGGGAGGGTGCCGCGAAGGCGATGGGGATGGCCAGCAGCCACACCGCGCGCGAGTACGTGGAGCGGCTCGGGGATCGGGCATGCGCGTCTCGCCATCACGCGAGCGTTCGGCGAAGGGCTGGTCGCATCGCGGAACGTATTCGACCCTGAAGGCGCCGTGCCCGTCATCCCCATCCCGGTGCTGCTCGCCGGGTTGTCGGAAGCACCCAGGCGGGAGATGGGGCTGGGGTAGGTGTCGACCGTTGTGACGATCTCGCGTCGACGAGGGTTGATGGTCGTGTGCGGTGTTTCAGCATCGAGCGATGTTGGCCGGTGCGAGGAGGCCCGCACGACGCCGGAATCACACCCGCCGAGACCATAACGAGACACCGATGGAAACCCTGCTCCACGACCTGCGCTATGCCGCGCGCTCGCTGCGCCGGAGCGCGGCCTTCACGCTCGTCGCGGTGCTCACCCTCGCACTCGGCATCGGCGCAACCGCGGCGGTGTTCAGCGTGGTGAACGGAGTGCTATTGCGGCCGCTGCCGTTCGCGGAGCAGGAGCGGCTCTTCTACTTCGTGGAGCGCAGCACGCAGGGAGGCGGGCGGCTCCCATCCTATCCCAACTTCCTCGACTGGCAGCGGGACGCGACCACCCTCGACATCGCGTACGCTCACGGCCGGCGCGAGGCGCTGCGCGGAGCGGACGGCGTGGAGAACGTGCTGGTGGCATACATCACTCCGCGCTTCCTCTCCGTGCTCGGAGCGCGTCCCATCCTCGGACGCCTGCTTCGCCCCGACGAGGAGGAGGCCGGCAGCACTTCCGCCGCCGTGATCACGCACCAGTTCTGGATGCGGCACTTCGGCGGCGATCCGTCGGCCGTCGGCAAGCCGCTGGTGCTCGGCGACCGCTCGTACACGGTGGTCGGCGTGCTGCCGGGTGGGGCGCGCTTTCCGCAATGGGTGGACATCTGGACCCCGGTGAGCGCCATCGCACGCACCAACCGCGTGCTCGCCGAGCGCGACTTTCACGCGGATGGGATCCTCATCGGCCGTCTCCATCCCGGCGTGTCGCTCGCGCGCGCGACGGGCGAGCTGAGCACCATCGCCCAGCGGCTCGCCACCGCGTATCCCGAGGCGAATCGCGAGTGGACTCTGGTGGAGGCGCACCCGGTGAGCGGTATGATCCTCGGCGACGTGCAGCCACGGCTGCTCGTGCTCATGGGCGCGGTGGCCGTGGTCCTCCTCATCGCCTGCGCCAACGTCACCAGTCTCTCGCTCGCGCGAGCGGCGGCGCGCACGCGAGAGATCGCGATTCGCTCGGCGCTCGGCGCGGGACGCGCGCGCGTCGTACGGCAGCTTCTCACCGAGAGTGCACTGATCGCGGCGGCAGGCGGAGTGCTCGGTACCGCGATCGCGTGGGCGGGAGTGAGAGTGGTGCGCCGACTCGCGCCCGGCACCGTGCCGCGTCTCGAGGAAGTCGGCCTCGACGCCAGCGTGCTGGCGTTCGTGCTCGGCATCTCGCTGGCTACGGCGCTGGTGGTGGGGTTGGTGCCGGCTCTGCGCAGCGTGGCGCCCGATCTCGCGGATTCGCTCAGAGAGCGCGGACCCGGCACCGGAAGCGGCGGGCGCCAGCGGCTGCGTGCGGCGCTGGTGACGGCGGAGATCGCGCTGGCGCTCGTGCTGGTGGCGGGCGCGGGGCTGCTGATGAGGAGTTTCAGGGAGTTGCAGCGACTGGAGTTGGGGTTCGAGCCGTCGCGCATCGTGACCTTCGACGTGACGCCGCCGTCGCCTCGCTACGACGATCCGCACGACGCCGCCGCACTCTACGCACGATTGGCGGAGGCCGTGCAGCCGATTCCCGGCGTCGAACGGGTGGCTTTGTCGAACTTCGCGCCGGGCAGCGGTGGGATACCCACCCGTGTGGAGATCGATGGGAAGGTAGCGTACGGCGAGTGGGGCGATCGCGGCTCGATCTTCCGCACCATCTCACGCGGCTACTTCCAGACAGCACAGATCCCGCTTCGCCAGGGGCGCGACTTCACCGACGCGGAGATCGCGTCAGCGGGCGCGGTTGCCATCGTCAGCGATGCGTTCGCGCGTCTCTACTGGCCAGGGGAGAGCCCGCTCGGCCATTCCGTCACCGTGTTCAAGTCGGCGCAGGGACGCGCGGACTTCGGCCAGCCGATCCAGACCACCGTGATCGGCGTAGCTGGTGACGTTCAGAACGGTGCGCCCGGTGACCCGCCGCGTCCGGTGATCTACGTTCCGTACACGGTCAATCCGTGGACGCACATGAATCTCGTAGTACGCGCCACGGGCGACCCGGCAGCACTGATTCCGGCACTTCGGCGCGCCGTGCTCGGTGTAGAACCCGCGATCCCGATAGCGGGGCCGGGAGCCGACTTCCAGACCATGGACGAGCGCAGCGCACGCGGGCTCGGAGCGCAGCGCTTCAACAGCTCGCTGCTCGGCGCGTTCGCGCTGTCCGCGCTGCTCCTCGCCGCGATCGGCATCTACGGTCTCATGGCTTACGCGGTCACGCAGCGCACGCGCGAGATGGGGATCCGCATGGCGTTGGGCGCGCGGCCGCGCGATGTGTTGTCGCTGGTGGTGCGGCAGGGGATGACGCTCGCGGCTCTGGGGATCGCGCTCGGCATAGGCGGAGCGTTCGCGGCCACGCGGCTGCTCGCGTCGCTGCTCTACGGAGTGAAGCCCACCGATCCGGTGACGTTCACGAGCGTGGCCGCGCTGCTCGGTGCGGTGGCGTTCCTCGCGTGCTGGCTCCCCGCCCGGCGGGCCGCGCGTGTGGATCCGACGGTGGCGCTGCGGACGGAG
>Ga0182741_1001688_pt1 | contig 27763 bp, 32 predicted proteins | sample eDN5th37CBELigOP_FD_128874 | JGI IMG/M metagenome (GOLD analysis project Ga0182741, IMG submission 128874) | Enriched Organic Plus compost microbial communities from Emeryville, California, USA - eDNA 5th pass 37_C BE-Lig OP (version 2) (version 2) ... | reverse complement strand
GGCTACGAGGCGGGCGTGAAGCTCGTGTCGAACCTGAAGCTCTTCTCGCACCTCGCCAATATTGGCGACACGCGCTCCCTGGTGATCCACCCGGCCTCCACCACTCACCGGCAGCTGACGGACGAGCAGCGCGTCCAGGCGGGCGCCGGCCCGGAAGTGGTGCGCCTCTCCATTGGCCTCGAGGACAAGGATGACCTGATCGCCGATCTCGACCAGGCCCTTGCGACCGCGTGATCGCGCGGCGACGTGTCTACAAACGGAAAGCGGCCCTGACGGGCCGCTTTTTTTGGGAGTTTTGTGGAAGGCTTCAGGCCGCGCGGGTGCCTCGGCCCTTGTAGGACTGCACGGCTTTGATCGAGCGGTCGATGGCCGTCCAGAGGCGCCCAAGCTCGTCGGCCGCGAAGGAGCCCGGATCGAACTCCTCGGCGCCCTCGCCTTCCGCGAGAGCCATGGAGAAATCGGCACGGTGGGTGATCTGCCCGGCCCAGACAGGGACCTTCAGGGCACTGAGCGCGCCCCGCGCATCGGCCACTATGGGAGCTTCCCCTCCGGCGCGCTTGGCGGGGGCGCCGTTGATGACCGCCGCATAGGGTTTCCGCAATTCGCGTGCGATCGCGACGGTGTCCTGCACGGCCGCGATGTCGAACAGGCTCGGCCGGGTCGGGATGATCACCAGGGTCGCATGGCGAATCGCCTCGACCACGATGGGCGACTTGTTCGGCGGCGTGTCGATGAGCACCCACTCATAACCTTCGCTCTGTGCCGTCTTGAGAGTATGGGCAAGGTCGCGAGGGTTATGCCTCAGCGCCGGATTTTCCTCTCCACGGATGCGATGCCAGAAGGACAGCGAGCCCTGCGGATCGCAATCGACCAGCAGGGTCTTGCGCTCCGGCGTCGCGATATAGGTGGCAAGATGAGCGGCAAGCGTGCTCTTCCCGGAGCCCCCCTTGCGTGACGCAAAAACCAGCACGTTCATGCCTTACTCCCGTTGCTTCCCGTTGCAGGCACGGTTCCCGCAGGCCGTGCCACGTCTAACACTGTATCCATTTAACAATATATTTACCAAGCTCCCAACCGAAACGACTATTTTCCCTTTGGAAAAACCCGCCACGGCCAAGCCCCACTGCTGCTGAGCTTCCAGCCAAATTGTTCCATGGCCGACAGTAAAAAAACCGGCGGTTTTTCAGTGAACAGCAAATGAATGCCCGGAACTGCAAGCAGGCATGGCCGTTAGAACTCCGACTTTCACAGCTTAGGAGTCCGAAATCATGTCGAAGAACCTTCTTCTTACCGGTGTTGTTCTTGCTGCCCTCGTACCGGCCGGCGCCTTTGCCCAGACGAATGCCCAGGGCGGCGCGGCGGCTGGTGCAGCGACGGGCGCCGTCGGCGGCGCAATCGTCGGCGGCCCGGTGGGCGCGGCGGTGGGTGGCGTGACCGGCGCTATCGTTGGCGGCATCGTCGGCGACCAGCAGCCCAAGTTCCAGCAGTACGTCGTCACCCAGGGCGTTCCGTCCTACTCCTATAGCCAGGAACTGCGCGTCGGTACGGTTCTCCCCTCGTCGGGCGTGACCTACTACGAGGTTCCGGCAGAGTACGGCGTGAAGGGCTATCGCTACACGGTCGTGAACAACACGCCCGTCCTGGTTGAGCCCAGCTCTCACAAGGTCGTCCAGATCATCCGCTAACCTTTAAAAAGGTTACGGAGGAAGAAAGGGCAGCTTCGGCTGCCCTTTTTCTTTTGGAACTGGCCTGACGAAATCGTGCAGATCCGTTCGCTCTGCCTGAGGCTAGGTGCGGTCGAAGACATCCGGATGCAACATCCCCATCCTCAGAAGATGTTGCAGCGCATAGGCTACCGAAAGGGCATCGTCGAGGGCGTCGTGTCCTTGTAAGGGAGGGTGATCGACGCCGTAATAGTCCGCGAGCTTGTTGCTCGGCGTCTTCCCGATATCCTCGACCGGCATCCCGGCCGCGATCACAAGCTTGACGGCATTGTCGAACCGCTGTGCCGGGATCGACGGCTCGATGCCCGCCACATAGCAGCTGATGGCGACCATATTTAGCTCATCCTTGCCCCACGACCAGAACCGTGCCCCATTCGAAAAGCGGTCGACTTCCGTGAGCGCCGCCTGCAGCGGCACCCCTTCGGCCCGGACGGCCTCTTCGGTGATGCCCGTCAGCTTTGTGAAGAAGGGGTCGATGGCATAGGGACTGCCGAACCGGTCGACAGGACGGACATAGGATCTGAAGGTTTCGAGGAGCGGGAAGTCACCCTCCAGCCCAAGCTTAACGGCCCCGATCTGCGCGATGACCGGGTCGGGATCGTGGGCCCCGCACCAGAATCGGCCTTGCGAACCTTGGACACAAAGGAACTCACAGTCGAACACGATCGCGGTCTTCATACCCGGCGCTCCCACGTCTTCACGTCCGCACCAGCACGGACGCAAACCAGCTTCCGGGAAGACAAGCTAGACCGTGACACTCACCGTTTAAAGCACGGAAGTACCCGCTCTATGCCTCAAGCCATTGCAGGCCGTTCGGACGTGAGACCGGATACGCGCGCATGGGCCACGGCCATGCACAGGACCACCATGGCGAAGACCTGATGGAGCAATCCGGCCCAGAGCGGGACAACGAGGATCAGCGTTACGATGCCAAGGGCCATCTGAGCGAGACCGAGCCCGGCAAGCGCCCTCGCCCGGCGTGCCGCCTTCGAGGCGGGTGCCTGCCGGCTCAACGACCAGGCGTGCCATAAGGCGAAGGCCACAAGCGCATAGGCCACCATGCGGTGGTTGAACTGCACGAGAGCGAGATTGTCGACGAAGTTCTCGATGAGGGGTTTGACGCTGAACAGCACCGCGGCCGGTGGGACGAAAGCCCCGTCCATGAGCGGCCAGGAATTGTAGGTGAAGCCGGCTTTGGAACCTGCGACGAGCCCGCCGAGGGCGATCTGCACCAGGACAAGGGCTACCAGGATTGCCGGGGCGAGGCTGCGCCTTGGCTCTGGTCCTGCGATGGACGGATCATCCCTTCGCAGCCCGGCCGCGACCCAGACGAGGCAGGCTAGGATAATGCTTGCGACCGTCAGATGGAGCGCGAGCTTTATGGGCGCCACGGCGGTCATGCCCGGCTCCAGGCCGGACGCGACCATGATCCAGCCGACGGCCCCTTGCAGGCCGCCGAGCGCGCCGATGCCGAGCAGGGTCAGCGCAAGGCGGCCCTGGATGATGCCGCGCAGCCAGAAGAACACGAGAGGCAGGAAGAACACGAGGCCGATCAGCCGGCCGAGCTGGCGGTGCCCCCATTCCCAGGCATAGATGAACTTGAACTCGGAGAGGGTCATGCCCTTGTTGACGAGCTCATATTGGGAGATCTGGCGGTATTTCTCGAATTCCGCCATCCAGGCCTGCTCCGTCAGGGGCGGAATGGCGCCCGTGACGGGCTTCCACTCCGTGATGGACAGGCCCGAGCCGGTCAGGCGCGTGGCGCCGCCGACCGCAATCATAGCGATGACCAGGACGGCCAGGACGTAGAGCCAGGCGCGCACGGCGGAAAGATGACGCGTCTCGGGGAAGCTCGAAAGGGCCATGCCCTGGGTCGAGGCTGCGACAGCCATGCTCACTCTCACGATGAATTGGGGCTTGAACCCGGGATATGGGCTGTCACATAGAGGCTGCGGTCCCTCCAGGCAATTCATGCCGGTGACGCACCTTGGCCCTGCCCTATCCAGACGGCGCGCGGCTCGGGTGCAGGAGGACGATGGAGACGAGACATATGGGCATTCGCACGCGCAAGCTGATCGGTACCGTGATCATGCTGGTCTTCATCGGCTTCTACGTCATGTTCGCCATGGCGGCCGCTGAGGGACGGATCACCGAGGCGCCCAAGCTCGTGCAGACCTTGGCCTATATTTTCCTTGGGCTGATCTGGATCGTGCCGCTGCTGCCCCTGATCCGCTGGATGGGCAAGCCGGACAAAACCTGACGGTTGGACGTAGCCCTCAGGCGCCGCCGATCTCCTCCAGGATAATGCCCGTCCCGCCGCAGGTGGGGCATGGCCGGTTGCCGATTCGCCCACTGCCCTTGCAGTCACGGCACAGGTTTTCACCCACGCCGGGCGTGCCGGGCCGGGCTTGATCCCCGGGATTGAGCGTGGGGTTGTGGGGCTCGCCAGGACCTTTTGGGGATTTGGACATTGCCTGCGCTCTCATGAATGCGTCAGGCCTTCAACGCCCAAGGGGAATCCGGGTTGCGCCTGGCCCCGAAAACAACGCCCAGAAAAGGAAAGGCCCGCGCATGCGCGGGCCTGATCGTCTCGACATCCTCCGGTCTCTAGTTGCAGACCGTGCGGCGGCGTGGCTGCCAGCCCCAACCCGGGACCCACTCGCTGTAGCGGTCCGTGAAGCAGCGCTCCACATAGACCGGCGGCGGGGCCGGCTCGTAATAGACGGGCGCCGGCGGAGGCGGCGGCGGAGGGGCATAGACCGGAGCCGCATAAGCTGGGCTCTGGGACGCCGCGATGGCGCTGCCGACCGCAAGACCACCGAGCACGCCGAGGGCCGCCGCCGCACCGGGAGAAAGCCGGTCACGCGCTGCGGCAGGCTCGACAGAGGCGGCGCCCACAACCAGGGCCAGGGCCAGCGCGGCGCCGGAAATCATACGAAAGGTCTTCATCGCATCACCTTGCTCATGCAGGGTTCGCACCTTCCCTGCGCGTTCCCGACCGTTATAGGCCCCGAAATCTCTCCGGAACCTGAACGAACCGTGGCAATGGCGTGGCGAACGCCGCAGACCCCATTGAAACGCGCTCCTTCACGAAACTTGGTAACTGCCCGGTAAAGACCGATCAGTCACCGGCCGTGCGCAGCGGCACCGAGAGCAGAACCCGGATCAGGTCCGCCTGGCGGTTGGTCTCCGTCTTGCGGAACAGGTTTTTCAGGTGAAATACGACCGTCGTCTGGGCCACGTCGAGCTCGTCGGCGATCTGGTCGAGGCGCTTGCCGTCGATGAGCATGAGGGCGACGCGGGTCTCCGAGGGCGTGAGATTGTAAAGTCGCACCAGGGTATCGCCCGAGACCTTCGTCCGCTGCTCGGTGTCGATGAGGAGCAGCACCACTGCCTCGGGCTTTTCCTCGACCGAGAAACGCTGTCCCGGGATGAGGACCAGATAGGGTCGCCCTCCGGACAGACGCTGAAACGAGATCATCTCGTCGAGGGATTCCTCGTGGAAGGCCTTCCCGATGCTCTCGTGCAGCTTGGCGTTCTGCTTGGGCATCGTCCCCTTCAGGACGCCCTGGAAGACGCTCAGGCCATCGTCCTCCGCAAGGATCCGCTCCGCCTCCTTGTTCATGAGGCGAACGCTGCCCTTCTCGTCCACCACCACGACGCCGACCAGGAAACGGTCGAACGCGAAGGTCGCCTTGTAAAGGGCCTCTACGGTGCGCCCGCGGGAGGATTTCAGGATCTCCTGCCAGGCCTCCTCGGCCCGCTGGACGGCACTCTTCTGCACGCGGGCCACCTGATTCAGGCGTGCCGCCACCGTGGCCAGGAGGATTTCGTAGTCGATGGGCTTTACGAGGTAATCGTCCGCACCTGCCTGCTTGCCGACGAGAACGTCGTTCCGGTCGGCTAGGGCAGTCAGGAAGATAAATGGAATATCCGCCAGCTCCCCTTTCTCGCGCATGGCCTTGAGCACATCGTAACCGCCGAGGCCCGGCATGGTGATGTCGCACAGGACCAGATCAGGCCGCTTCGCCCTCAGCATGGCCAGCGCCTCGCTGCCGTTTGCGGCCTGGATCACGTCGTAGTTGGCGGATTCCAGTTCCTCCGCGATATCGGTGCGCAGGTCGTCCTCGTCTTCGATGCACAGGATGGTTTGACGGACATCCATCGTCCTCAGGCCCCTTTCATGCCGCCTGCTGAGACTGGTCCACGTTCGACATGGGAAGGTCGAACGTGAACAGCGATCCCGCAGCCTCATAACTTTCCACCTGAATCTCGCCGCCATGCAAGTGCATGATCTTCTGTGCGAAATTCAGCCCGATTCCCGTTCCGGCGATGCCGGTCGCGGTCCTTGCGCGATAGAAGCGCTCGAAGATCCGGGAGACCTCATCCGCCGGAATCCCGATTCCCCAATCACGGACCGAGCAATAGGCGCGCGACCCGTCCATCCAGATTTTGACCTCGACGACCGGAGTTTCGCCGGAATACTTGATCGCGTTGGTCAGGAGATTGATGACCACCTGCTCGATCAGGATGCTGTCGCAATAGACCTGGACGGCGGTCTCAGGCGCATCGAAACGGATCTCGGCATGGGAACTCAATTCCCGCTGCCGATCGCAGATGTCCCAGACCAGATCGATGAGATTGCAGGATGTGGGATTGAGTTCGATGCGCCCCGCATCGAGCTTTGCGGCGTTCAACACGCTTTCCACAAGGCGCGTCAGCCTCTTGGTGGCGCTGCGGATCCGCTGGATGCGGACCGCGAGCTCGTCCTGTGTGAGACTCTCACCCCGCCGCAGAATGCGCTGGGCGCTCGAATCGAGGATCGCGAGCGGGGTCCGGAACTGGTGGGAGACCATCGAGACGAAGTTGCGATAGGCTCCGGTCGTCTCCCGCTCGCGGTCGAGGGCGGATTGGAGAGCCTGCGCGGCCTGCTTATAGCCGGAAATGTCCGTCAGCCGCACGAAGATCGTCCCGCCGTCGACGGTCGTCACCGACAGGTGAGCCCAGCTGCCCTCCCGGATCCGCAGGTCGAGCTCGATATCCACGAAGGTGTCGTCATGGGTGAGAAGGCGCTCGTCCGCCCCCTCGCACATGGCGAAACAGCGCAGGAAGGTCGAAAGGGTCATGTCCTCGGCGCACCACACCGTCACTGGCTCGGCCGAACGGATCTGCTCGTTGGCGAACAGGAGCCTGCCGGTCCAGTCGAAGGCCGCGAATCCGTCCGGCGCAGTCTCGATGGCGGCGATGAGCCGCCGTTCCGCCTGCTGAAGGGCGGCCGTGCGCTGCTGCACCTTGATCGTAAGGTCGAAATTCTGGCGCTCCGCCTGCTTACGGGCCTCCCATTGCTCCGTGATGTCGCGGATGAACGCGATGCCGAGCCGGCGCTCCGCGATATGCAGCGGGAAGCAGTTGATCTCGAGGCAGCGCGCCTGCCCCTGCGGCGAGAGCCCCACATCCTCCAGGATCGCGCTCGTCCCGCGGATGGCCTCGGTCAGCGCCTGAGCGACCCCGGTCTTCTCAAAGATGGGGGCAAGCGCCTGAAGACGGTGCCCGACCGTATTATCGGCATTGAGACCCAGCAGGGTCTCCATGCCGGGATTCCAGAGCAGGCAGCTCAGCTGCTCGTCGAAGATGATAATGCCCTGGTTGCTGATATTGTTGATGACGAGATCGGACAGCTCCTGCTCCTGGCGCAGGAGGCGCCGGGCCTGGGTCGCCTCGTGGACGCCCTTGAAGAGGCGCAGCAGCAGGAAAGCGGCGCTCACCACGATGCCGATGACGAAGGCAAGGCTCTCGAACACCACCCGCAGGTACATGGAGCGCTTCAGCGCCCCCTGCTCCCGGTTGAGGATCATCACCTTGTTGGCAAGATCCCGCAGGTCCTGGGCGAGCCCCCGCGCCTGCCCCCTGAGCTGGAGCGCGAAGGCGGGATCGAGGGGACCCTGCATCAGGGGCTCGGCCAGGGTCAGCTGGAGATAGGCCCGCTTGAGGTCCCCGAGATGCCCGAAATGCTCCACAAGATGGGCCTGCGGGCCTTCGAGCAGGACCGCGAGGCGGCTGATCAGGATGGCGATCCTGAAGTCGGGCGCCTGCTCGCTATCGGCAAAACTCTCGTGAGCGGCTGCCCGGGCGAGGCTTTCGGCCAGCAGGGAGGCTTCGAACTGGGTCTGGGTGATCTGCCAGAGATTGGTGTGCGTATCCTCGCTGCGCAGATCGTTCTCCACGTCGAGGAGCCGCGCCACCGTGAACACGAGACAGGCCACCATGCTCGCGATGGCCACGAGGGTGATGAGAGCGGTCCTGTAACTCTTTAAGCTCACGGTCATCACTCGATATGCAGGCGATTGAGCTGCCACACCCAGCGGGATTCATAGCGGTTGTCGCGCAGCTCCTCGTGATCGTCCCGAGGATAGATGATCCACAGCGGCCCCTTGTCGCGGATCGTGAGCAGCCGGCCTTCGGCTTTCGTGGCCAGAAGGGGCGAGAATTTCAGGTCCTCGAACGGAATCGTGATTTCGAACTCGTTGAGGGCCGAAGCCGTCATGGAGGTTCCGGTAGCACCGACCCTGTCCAGCACCGCCTTGAGGGGAACGCCTTCGAAGAGCTGGACCCCGTCCGTCCAGGCGGAACTCGTCCTGATGGAGGCGGCCCCAAGGGCCTCGATCATTTCCCGGTCGAAACGGGCCTGCCCCGGCGCGTTCGTCTGCGCGACCGACCCGGTAACCGTCAGGATCACCTGCCCTTTGGGCATCGGCAAAGGCTCGGCCGCGCGCACGGGCGCGGCGCAGGCCAGGCCGAGAAAGGTCAGAATGAGCAACACGTATCCGCGCATGAAGGCCCCAGTCGAGACGATTTCATAACATAATCACATTTTCTGAAGAAGTATTAGTGAAAAGCGGGGGATTTCCCTAGAGAATGTGAGCGAGCCCGCGTTCCGGTGGTTTCCTCCATCGAATGGCCGGGAGGCCATGTGCGGCGACGCACAACACCGGCATTTCGGCCCGCTTTGGCCTTGCCGAAAGGGGCTCGCAGGCCCGGCGGCCGATTGTGCCGGACCGACCGCCGAGCTATAGGTACCAAGGCTTGAATTCCCAGACGGAGGCCGTCCTGGCCCCGTTCTCATCAGGAGTGAAAGATGCGCAAGTTCATAGCGGCCCTGATTGGTGCAGCAACGCTCGCTACATCACTGCCCGCAAGCGCGGAGATGCTGCCCCGCCCGGCCCTGCCCGACGTGCAGAAGGCTTATCCGAACGAAAGCTATTCGCAATATTACTATCGCCGCGGTTATTACTACGGACGTCCCTATTACGGCCGTCCTTACTACCGCCACAACAACGGCGCGGCCGTTGCGGCAGGCGTCGCCGGCATTGCGGCGGGCGCCCTGATCGCCGGCGCCATCGCCAACTCGGCCCAGGCCCAGCCGGCCGCTCCTCCGCCTCCCGGCACCGTGAGCCCGTCCGTCGCGGCCTATTGCGCGAAGAAGTACCGTTCCTACGACCCGGTGACCGGCACGTTCCTTGCCCATAACGGCATGCGCTACGTCTGCACCTATCCGTAAGCGACGACTTTCCCGGCGCGGCTCGAAAGGCCGCGCCGGCACTTTCCTGCCGCCCTCCGGCCCAACGGATCCTCTCGGTCCAGCTGCGGCAGACAACGGGCCCAGGCTTTTCCGGATGCCGCCTCGGAGCATGCGGAGCTCAGCAGGCAACCGCCGTACAAATCCTATCCCCTACTCCTCAAAGCGGCTCGTGGCCTCACGATCACGTTCGTAGTGTCTCGAGAGCGGAAATGGCGGCAGCCAGGATTCGCGACGGACGATCCAGTTTTCGTAGGTCGGCTTCAGCTGGTCAGGGGTATCCAGGGATCCCAGGCTCACCTCGATTTCGTCAGCCGTGCGCGCGAAGACCGACGAGCCGCAGCGGGGACAGAAAAACCGCCCGGCATAGTCTCGGGTTTCGCCATCGATCGTCACCGCATCCTGCGGAAAGATCGCGGATGCGTGGAAAACGGCCCCATGATGCTTGCGGCAGTCGAGACAGTGGCAAAGGCCGACCCGGTATGGACGCCCCGACGCTACGATTCGAACATTCCCGCACAGGCATCCGCCCATGAATTGGTCCATGCTGATTTCCTCTCGGGCAGAACTGGCTGAGCCAGAACGGTTGGCTTTTAAAGAAAGTTCACCCGGGTGGCGCACTCTTCCCCACTGTGCCCACAGGCCCAGATGCGTCGATTGATCCAACGAAAGCTAGGACAGAGGCGGCACGCCCTCAACAAACGAACCGAATGGGCCTTGATGGGCACATCCCGGTGATTGCCCGGCCACATCGGTCCCTCACCGGCCTCAGAGCACGAAGTCGTCCTGGGTGAATGTGTGCCAGCCGAGCACCTTGATGGCGAAATCAGGGTGCCCGTCGCCGTTGGTGTCGCCTGAAATGTAGGTGTCGCGGTCTGCCAGATGATAGACATGCAGCTCGCCCGCAACCTGATGGAAGCGCTCGGTGCCGATGAAGGTGAACGCCTGATCCCCTTCGACGAGAGCATTGGCGTCGATGGGTATGAGCATGATCCTGTCGGCCCCATGCTCGAAGTCCACGATCGTATCGCCGCGGGCGTCCCTCGCGTCGTCGAACACGAACCTGTCGTTGCCGGCACCACCGATCAGCACGTCTGCGCCACCCTTGCCGTTTAGGGTGTCGTTTAGTGCGCCACCATCCAAAGTGTTGCCGGCTGAGTTCCCGGTCAGCCAGTTGTGAAGGGAGTTGCCGGTGGCGTTGATGCTCTCGGCCCCTAACAAAGTGAGGTTCTCCACCACGCTCCCGACCAGGGAATAGGAAATGGTGCTATAAACCGTGTCCTCGCCTTCCCCAGCCACTTCGTACGCTCTGTCGCCCGGGTTATCGACATAATAGACGTCGGTGCCCGGGCCACCATACATGGCATCTGCTCCCGCCTTGCCGTCGAGCACGTCGTATCCCGCATATCCATAGAGCGTGTCGTCGCCGTCAGTGCCGTTGAGCCTGTCATTTCCACTGGTGCCGGAGATGGTTCTGCCGGAGGTGGGTGTGGTTACGTCGTTCGCCTCAGCCCGCTCCGTGGCGTTCGGGATGCCGAAGTTCTGGGTGACGAACACGACATTCTCGCCATTGATCGTGCCCGCCTTCAGGCCGATTCCGATCTCCTCGAACGAGCCGTTGACGATATTGGCGTAGTGGCCCGGGGAGTTCACGAGCATGTCGTGCAGCTTCTGGACCGTGGTCTCATCGAGCGGGCCGCTGGCGTAGGCGATATTCTCACCCCAGCCCTCCCAGCCGTAGCCGGCTGCCGTCATGCGGTCGCCCGCGTTCGATCCATCCACGCCGGTATGGGAAAAGGTGTCGGTCTGGTCCATCCAGGCGCTGTGGGCGTCGGAAGAGCCGAGAAGCTCGCCATCGAACGTGAGAGCATTGACCCCCGCCTTCGCGCGCGTCTCATTCACGAGTTGAAGGTACAGGGTCTCCAGGCTCGTTGGTGTGCTCATCGTTGTATTGCCCTTTGTAATGGATGGTGAGAGCTTTCGCCCCACAGCCCAATCCAGCAAGTAGATTATGACATTGGCTGTCAACCATCATAATCATGGGCAACAATACACTTCAACATTACAATATCGGCCGTAAAATAGATCGAAATCCGAAATATATTTTACGTTTATCTAGGAATATTCATCCTATGGAATCTAGTCGTCTTTAGATCTTCCTGAAACCGGCGCTGGCTTGCCTCGAACCGGCGAAGATCATCTCTCGACCTCGCATATCTCAGGCTAGCGCGACAGGTGAGTTCGGGGCGGCGCACCTCCGCCCCGAACTTTCTGCACCTTAGGACTTCGGCATGATCACGGTGTCGATTACATGGATCACGCCGTTCGAGGCCTTGACGTCGGCCTTCGTCACAGTGGCATCGTTCACCTTGACGGTGCTGCCGCTGGCATCGACCCGAACCGGGCTGCCCTCGACGGTCTTGGCGTCCGTCGTCTTGCCCTTCAGATCACCGGACATGACGTTCCCGGCCACAACGTGATAGGTCAGCACCTTCTGGAGCTGAGCCTTGTTTTCCGGCTTCAGCAGGTTCTCCACCGTTCCGGCCGGGAGCTTCTTGAAGGCTTCATCGGTGGGCGCGAATACCGTATAGGGCCCCTTGCCCTTGAGGGTATCGACAAGTCCGGCCGCCTGGAGAGCCGCCGTCAGCGTCTTGAAGTTGCCGTTGGAGACGGCGGTCTCGACGATGTCCGCCGCTGCAGCCGGAGTTGCGGCCGCAAGCATGGCAGTCATGGCATAGGCAATGTACTTCACGTTCATGGTCCCATCCTCTCATTGCCGCGCCGTCGTTATCAGCGCCAGCTTCGGAGGATATGTCCGGCCCCCCGGCCCTTTTTGATCGGGAATGTCCTGAGTGAATCGGGAAAATCACCGTACTCGGCTGATTTTCTCCCTGCGACCGTGGGAAGTCCCCGGCGAAACCGCCATATTCCCTCGTGGATCAGCGAGCCCCACCAGAGGCCGAGGCCAGAATGGATCGTCCAGTTTCCGATAGCCTTTCATCGCCGGCAGGCCCGGTGAGCTCCAGGCGACGCCGCGCCATGACGACACCGCGGCCCCGTGCCCTGCCGACCCTCATCGCACCCGACGTGGAGGCGGAGGCCCTGCTGCGCTCAACGCTCGATGCCCTATCGGCCCACATTGCTGTGCTGGACGAGGCAGGGACGATCATCGCCGTGAACCAGGCCTGGCGCACCTTCGCCCATGCGGCCGGCTATGCCGACAACAGCCATGGGGTCGGGATGAACTACCTGGCCGTCTGCGAGGCGGCTGCTCCCCTGTCGGAGGATGCGGCGAAAACCGCAGAAGCGCTGCGCGATATCATCGAAGGCGCGCGCTCCGAATTTCGCATGGAATACCCTTGCCGCAGCCCGCAGGGACCGCGCTGGTTCCAGCTTCGCGTCACCAAGCCAGACCAGGCGCCGACACGGCGGATCGTGATCGCCCATGAGGACATCACCGAGGTGAAGCGCACGCAGGAGGAACTGGCCCGCCTGAGCAGTCGTCTCATGCATCTCCAGGATGAGGAGCGGCGCGCCATCGCACGGGAGCTTCACGACACCACCGCCCAGAACCTCCTTGCCATCACGTTGAATGCCACACGCCTCGGAGAAGGGCTCGGCGACGCGAAGGAACCCGTGCGTCGCGCGCTGTCGGAGACTCTCGACCTGGCCGAGCAGAGCCTGCGGGAGGTCCGCACGCTGTCCTATCTGCTCCATCCCCCGCTCCTCGACGATATCGGCCTCCCCGCGGCGTTGAGCTGGCTCACCAAGGGGTTTTCGGACCGCAGCGGCATCCAGGTGGATGTGAGCATCGAGAAGAGCTGCGAGCCCTTGCCCAAGCCCATCGCCACTGCCCTCTACCGCGTGGCCCAGGAGGCGCTGTCGAACGTCCACCGCCATTCCGGCAGCAAGCGGGCTCGCATTGCTCTTTATCGAACGGCCGGCATGGTCCACCTCGATGTAGTGGATGACGGATTGGGCTTCAGGACCTCCAGAGGGACGGCCTTGGAGGAAGCCGGACAACTCGGCATCGGCATCTCGGGAATGCGCCTGCGCCTTGAGCAGTTGGGCGGCCGGCTCGACATCCGCTCGGACTCTTCGGGCACACATGTGAGCGCCAAGGTGCCGATTACTCTCTTGGAATCGGATCAGCAGCCTTGGTCTGCCCCGCCGCTCGGAGACGAAGACCCGTCGGCCGCTTAGGAGACACCCATGCTTCGAATACTTCTGGCCGACGACCACGACATCGTCCGGCGCGGGCTCAAGGACCTGTTGGAGCAGCATCAGGGCTGGCAGGTCTGTGCGGAAGCTTCGAACGGCAGGGATGCGGTGGATCTGGCCCTCCAGCATCGGCCGCAGGTGGCAGTCATCGACCTGTCCATGCCGGGTCTCAACGGGCTCGACGCGACGAGACGTATCCGGCAGAGCCTGCCGGATACGGAAGTCCTGATCTTCACGATGCATGAAAGCGAGGAATTGATCAGGGAAGTCCTCGTTGCCGGCGCTCGCGGCTATCTGCTCAAGTCCGATGCCGTGCGCCAGCTCATCCCGGCGGTCGAAAGCCTGTCGCACGGGAAGCCATTTTTCGCAGGGCGGGTATCGGAGCTTCTGCTCGACGGCTTTCTCAAGGAGGGAGAAGCAAGGGTGGGCCGACCCACGGCCGAACGCCTGACGTCCCGGGAGCGCGAGATCGTGCAGCTTCTCGCCGAAGGCAAGAGCAACAAGCAGATCGCTCAGCTCCTGGACCTGAGCGTCAAGACCGTGGAAACACACCGCACCACCGCCATGCGCAAATTAGAGCTCAACTCCCTCGCCGACCTCGTCCGTTACGCGATCAGGACCCAGATTATTCAAGCGTGAGCCTGTGAACCCGGGTCAGCCCTCGTGGCGTGGCCCCCGCGATGGAGCCTTCGGGAGTACGCGTCGCTCCTTCCCCCGATTGTTCAGGGCTGCCCTGACCCGATCTGCCAGCTCCAGGCGCCGATAGGGCTTGCCCAATACGTCGGCTCCGGCTGTTCCCCTGTTCTCCGAAAGGAGATCATCGTTGTAGCCGGTCGTCAGGAGGATCCCGACACCGGGGGCACGCTCCCGGACAACGTCGGCCAGCGCCAACCCGTTCATGCTGCCCGGCATAACAAGGTCCGTGAACAGCAGATCGATCTGTCCGTCTGCCCTCTCGAGGACTGCAAGTGCCTCATCGGCATCGTGTGCCACCAGGACATTGTATCCGAGCGTCGTCAGGTGTTCACGGGCGAGCTCCAGAACGTCGTGACTGTCCTCGACCACGAGGATCGTCTCGGCCTGCCCACGTGGCTCCGTAGGCGCCGGCGGCTTCCGGCTCGGCTGAGCGGCAGCGGCTGCCTGGGCTTCCGCTGCCGGAAAGAGCATGCGGATGGTCGTGCCCTTGTCGCGCTCGCTTTCGATCTCCAGGCGCCCGAGCGATTGCTGCACGAAGCCGTGAACCATGGCGAGGCCGAGCCCGGTTCCCTTTCCCTGGCCCTTGGTGGTGAAGAAGGGTTCCGTTGCCCGCTCCAGCACATGCGGCGGCATGCCGTCGCCCTCGTCCGTGATCGAGAGGGCCACGTAATCTCCTGGGGGCAGGTGATGCGCAGGAGCATTGCCGTTCAGATGCACCTTGGAGGTGCTGATCGTGACGCAGCCGCCCTTCGGCATGGCATCCCGTGCATTGATGAGCACGTTGAGCACGGCCATTTCCAAATGCACCGGGTCGACGAGGGCCGGGGGCACACGGGACCGCAGGTTGAGCTGGACCTCGATCTGCGGCCCGACCGAATTCTCCAGCATCTCCCCAAATTCAAGGATGAGATTGTTGAGGTTGGTCGGCTTGGCCTCAAGTCGGGTCTTGCGGGCAAATGCGAGGAGCTGCTTGGTGAGCTTGGATCCGCGCTCTGCCGCGCGACTGGCATTCTCGAGCGGCCGTCGCAGGGACTCGTCGTCCGTGCGCGAGAGCGCAAGCTCCAGGTTGCCGGAAACCACCTGCAGGAGATTGTTGAAATCGTGGGCGAGGCCTGCGGTGAGCTGGCCGATGCTCTCCATCTTCTGGGCCTGACGGAAAGCCTGCTCGGAGGTGCGGCGTCGTGTGACATCAAGCTGGGAGGCGAAGAAGTAGAGGAGCCTGCCACGCTTGTCGAACACAGGCCCGACGAAGCAGGCATTCCAGAAGGGCGTTCCATCGCGCCTGTAGTTCAGAAGCTCGACCGAGACCGCCCGGCGTTCGCTGATCGCCTCCCGCAGCTCGGCCACAGCGGTCTGGTCCGTATTGGAACCCTGGAGGAAGCGGCAATTGCGCCCGAGCACTTCCTCCTCCGTGTAGCCGGTCAGGTCCTGGAAGGCGCGGTTGGCAAAGACAACGGGATTGTCCGGCAGGTTGGGATCCGTGAGGATCATCGGCATCCGGGTCATCTCGATGGCGGCGAAGAACACGTTGCCGCGCTCGCCCAGCCCCGGCTGGGTGATCGTCGCCTCCTGCCAGTGGTGGAAACCCGGCCCGCCCGTCGGATTGTACGAGACATGCTCATGCTCGCCCGCCGCTGGTCTGCCTACGCTTTGCCCCTCGCCTTCGACATCTGGAAGCGGTGGATCGTTTTCCACGCGACTGGGCGTTTCATTCTCACTCATGGGCAATCTACGGGCTCTCGGCAAAGCTACAGGGGCATGGCGGGAGGCAAGGCACTGGAATGACTGCCATGCCGACGAAAACCAATAGCTATTGTCGACGCGAAGGGTGTCAACACTCGGTCCCGCAGGCGGCAGTCCCGTGCGACATCGGGGGACCTTGGCCGCCAATCCTGGGCATATTTCACAGGCTTGGACCTCCAGCGTTCCCGCTGGCGAGGCGCGACAGGCCAGAAGCTCCATTTAGGAACGCACTCCTCCCCATCAGGAACGGAACCGTGAAACGTCCGTTGAATGGCTTGGACGACGGAGAAAAGCATGACCCATGCCCATCCTGTCACGGCAATCCCGGTGCTCGACCTGAACCGCTACCTCGGCAAGTGGTACGAGATCTGCCGCCTGCCCCTGAAGTGGGAGGATGAAGCTGCTACCGACATCACGGCCCGATACAGCCTGGAGCCGAACGGCACCGTCCGTGTCGATAATCGCTGCTTCGACGCCGAAGGCAAGCCGACCCAGGCTCTCGGCGAGGCTACGCCTGTCAATGACGGCAAGTCGCAGTTGAAGGTGTCTTTTCTGCCGGAAGGACTTCGCTGGGTGCCATTCACGAAAGGCGATTACTGGGTTCTCAAGCTCGACCCTGGTTATCGGCTCTCCCTGGTAGGAACTCCCGACAGAAACCACCTGTGGCTCCTGGCACGGGAGCCGAACGTCAACGAGACCGAGAAGGCGGCTTATCTCGCCGAAGCGCGGCGGCAAGGCTTTGATCTCAGCCGCCTGATCACGCCCAAGCATACGGGCCGCGACGTGACCGACGCGCTTCTGGCACGGCAGGAATAGGCATATTGCACCTCAGGCGACCGCAGCCGTATGGCGTCAACCACCTTCCGCCGCGCGGCATCCAACAGTGCGGCAACCCGCCGTAGAGCGGCGTGCCCGCCAGCTCCAGGTTTCGATTCTTTTAGACCTCGGCAGACGAACCGGCGGTGAAGGAGCCTTGCGGCCTTGGGAGGCCATTCAGGCGCAAAACAACAACGGCGCCCGCAGGCGCCGCATCGAAACTGCTCTTTATTTTCAAGAGGTTTAATGGTCGGAGCGAGAGGATTTGAACCTCCGACCCCTAGTCCCCCAGCCAAGTAGAAGCCCCTGGAACTAAACAGGAATTCTGCAAATGGGGTCAAAGTATGGGGATTGATATGTCAAAGGAAAATGCCGCCGCTGCAAAATGGATTCCGGCCGTCTCCGCCCTTCCCTTTCTTGTTCTGGGAGGGGAATGAGATGAGGCCATCAATCGTTGCCGCGCTGTTACTGGCCGTCCCCGTCTCGCTGATTGCCTACGGGTGTGCGGTCATCGGTGTCTTTCACTTGGCTCGTGGGATTTTCGAGCTGATATCCGAACCAAGCATCGCAACATCGTTTGCACTTGTCGTCGGCTTCTTCACCTTCATGGCTAGCGTGATAGCCGGGGCCTTTTGGCTGGTGGGTGGCGGCCCCCCGAAGCTTATCGCCCAGATCTCCGCTCCCACGGGGGGATGCCAATGAGCAAGCTACCCGTTATCGAGTTTCATCAACAAGACTGGATTCCGGGCTTCGCGGCCTTCCTGCCAGGCGCAACGACGCCGACCCCGGACGCCCGAGCCTTCTGTGTTCTGAACCTTGGCAGCATCCTAGCCACGGTCGCCACCGGTGACGTGCCCGCCGAGGATGTCCCCTACTTCATCGCCGAAAGCATGATGCATGAGGTCATGCATGTCCTAGAGCAATGGGCCGGGACTGAGTTCAGCGAGGAGAGGATTGAGGCCCTTCTTGAGAAGTACCGCGCCTCCCTCTCCCCCAAAGATACGGGAGGAGAGGACGAGTAAGATGACGAAGCGGGGAGCGCAACGAACTCCGGAAGCTCCGCGCGGTGCCGTGGCAGGAGAGGCCCCCCAATGAATACAAGCGGCTTCTGGAGATCTCCAAGATAGTCCGGCCTTTTGTCTCAAATCCTATGGATACCGTCGCCCAACTGGGAGCGCTGCTACTGCACCTATGAGCCTCTGCCCTTTCTTTCGAGAGTCTTTTCCCGAGTGCGCTGGTAGTGCTCGTTGCCCTTGTCCAAGGATATGGCGCGATCGTGACCAGCGAGGGCTTCATCGTACCGTCCGAGCTGGCGAAGGACGAGCGCCCGATTGTTATGGAGTAAGGCCGAGTTCGGGTCGAGTTTCAGCGCCGCGTTGAAGTCTGCCAGGGACATATCCAGCCAACCATGGACAAGGTAGGCCCTGCCGCGGAAATTGTACGCCTGCACCTGGTCCTGGGTGCCGGAGCTTTCGATGACCTTGGTGCAGTTATCGATCGCCTGCATCGGGTCCTTGCCCGCAAGCTTGCAGTACTGCTTCGCGGTTGCAAGATCCGTCGCTGCCGCCGCGGTTGCAGCGAAGGCCAGTATGGCTGCAATGCCGGCCGTCTTCAGTAGCTTCTTCTTCATGGTTCAGCCCCGGGATGATCGAGCTAGATGCGGCGCTTGTAGACGCCTCACCTTACAGGCTCGGGTATTTTTTCGAACAAGGGCGTCTAGCATATCGACGCCGATGTTTCTTGTCGTGAAGGATCCCGGCGTTGCCCCCTACTTTATTCCACCTAGAGTCTCTTGCCGCGAGCTTTCGCTCTCGGTCTCTGCGAAAAAGACCCTTAGGCACTGGTCCTCGCGACGTTTTCGATCGCTTACGGGCCTTGTCGACGCCCGGATTGGAGATGTTCGTCCGATCTCCCCCTGACGAGGACTCCATCAACATCAATCATGAGGGCTTTGATCACCAAGTCTCCGGCGGTTCAGGAATGACCTCGAAATTGAAGGAGCCGCCGACCTTTCACAAGCATTTCATAAACGGCCTTCTTCTGCGCAAGTCGATCGCGCGCCGACCTCGTCAAGCGCCGCACAGGGCTGAATCGCCCCGGGCGCTACGCCCTACCCTTCGGCTCAGCCAGATCTAGATCGCCCTGGACTGACATGTTGAGCAAACGGCGCAGGTGTTCAATCTCGTCAGCTGCCTCGATAAAGAGCGCTTGCGCCTGGAAAGGGTCAATTCCCTCATCGTGTTCAGATGCTGCCTTGAGACGATCTACGATATCAGAGCCGGACATCAGGAGCCTCCTTGGCTGAAAGGGGACCCTAGTTTCAAAGTGACATTTGATCCATCGTATAGATGCTTGTGTGAGCCTCGCGACAGGGTTGCCGTCCTCGTGGCATAAGCCCTTAGAGCTAAGGCTTCTTCTACCTAATCTCCAAGCCAGCTTGACGCCGATCCAGCATCATGCCGTCCTCTGCCAAGCTTAAGGGAAGTGGCCATGAGAATGATATATGGAATTGGCGCTCTCGCCATGGTCGGCCTGACTGCGCCGCCAGCAACAGCACAGAATATCCCCACGAACCCGAACGTCTTACTTAAGGTTGGACAATCAGCCATTGTCCACGGCAACCGTCCCCAAGCATGCGGGAACCCGGCTCCGAGCTGGGCAAATACAATACCAACTTTGCCGTCAACTCAGCTCGGCACGTTCTCTGATGGAGGGGCTGGCACACGAGCTAGTCGCGCGTGTGGGGGCGTAGTGCCAGCTCGTGCTATTCGCTTCAAAGCGACCAAGAAGGGGACCGAGATACTGAATTTTTATGGCGATGCTATCACAATAACGGTTCAATGAGATCCCGGCACGCCCTCGAGCCCCGCATGATAGCCAATCCACGCGGCTAACGTCTGAGCCCAGCCACAGGCATCGGCACCCACCCGCGAATGTGCTCGTCCAGATAAATGCTGGATCCGCCCAGGCTCGAGAACACCCGCCAGAAGCTTCCTCCTGCTAGCTTGTCTTCCTCCCAGACGCCGGCCGTCACCGTATAGACAGGCGGGGCTTCCGGGTCCTCGACCCAGAGAATGACCGGCTTGCCAGTGCGAGGAGCGTCCTTCACCGGCAGCCAATCGGCAACATGGCCCGACACCACCTCCCTCAATGGACCTTCCCGCCGTCCTGTGAGGTCGCGCTGTGCCCCTTCAGATGGAAGTGGGTTCGGTCTCCGGTCAGCAGTTCGGCCATGTCATCGATCCGGGCAGTGATCTCCCGAGAGACTATGTAGTCCGGGGACTGGAGGGGAAAGCGGGTTGAGCAGAGGAACCGCCTCACCTCGCCAAGCCGCCTCAAGACCTCGGGGCCCTCGATCTCACGGAACGACTCAAGCGACAATGCCTTCCGACGACTGGCCATGATTCCCCTCTGCGACAGGAACATAAAGAGAACATTCCGCAGAGGGAGAGTCAACGGCGCCCTTGCAGAGGAACCACTTCTGGCCGAACGTGGGCGGTTTATGAGCCGGAGGCAAAAGATTGGCCGATGAAGACGAGGTCGAGATTGTGGCTCAAGCGCTTTATTCGTTTGAGCGGAATGCCCGGGGTTGGGACCGTGAGCCGGAGCTTCTCAAGGAGCAGTACCGGCGAGACGCCATCATAGTGATCGATACCTTGTCCGCGCATCGAGCAGAACGAGCTCGCTTGGAAAAAGCAGCGACCCTGCAGTTGATTGTGCCATGCCTCACATGGCTTCCCTTCGCCGCGAGGCTCTCGGAAGTAATCTGAAGCATGATCCCTGTTATGTATTGCCGCCTCGCGCCGCCAGCGTCTTGATAATGGCGTCCCCGATGGTCTCAAGCCGGGTACTGATCTGTTCCAGCCGATCGACGATCCGATCCATACCCTGATTGGTCCGACGTTCTAGCTCCTGCATCTCCCCCTTAGTGGCATAGGATTTAGCCACCTCCTCCCGGAACTCCGCCTGTTGTCCGCGCAAAGCCGTCACTCCTGCGTTGATGGCGACCTGGAAGGCCTCTTTCTCTTTACGATCCAGCTCACGCTCATTCTCTCGGTTCTGCTTGAAGACATTGAGACGCTCTTCGACACGCTTGATGTCCTCGGCCGCGGCACGGATTTCATAGCTCTTACTGCCGAGACTGAAGACCCATCCGACGAAGCCGACGATAGCCAGAGCCCCGGTGATCAGGGTGGCTGGGGAAATAACGGGGCTCCATTCCAGCATCGATTAGGCCCCCAGCGGCTTGCGGGCGAACCAACGGCCGAACAGTGTCTGCGTCCCGCCCCAGATGGCCGTTGCCGGTGGGCCGTAGGCCTCCAGCGAAAGCGGCGTTCCTAAGACCAGGTGCGTGCCGATAGTGGCGATGCCTCCGAGGATGGCGAAGATGGCGCCCCAGGTGACGTTCGAGCGATACCAAGGCTCATTGTTCGTCAGGTGCTCGATAGTCGGGGCAACGGCTTTCGCCACCTCCTCACGGATGGCCGGCGCTTCCGCTTGGGTCACGCTGGTCGCCGGGGACGCGATCAGCCGATCCAGAACCTTGTCAGCGATATTGCCGATGATGGGGATGAACAGCGGGTTCATGCGAAGATCCTCTTCAGCAGGGACAGGAGGGCATTAAAAAAGCCCGCCGGGCTGGCGGGCTGGGGAGACGGCACAGGAGCCGGTGCGGGTGGCTCGATGTCGGGCGGCGGCACTGGCACGGCGGATGCCATGGCAAGCGCCTCCTTGCGCACCTCTTCGACCCGGCGTGCCCAGCCCTTGCCGAAGGTCGGCCATGTGGACAGGTTCCTGAGGAACGCTAGCCGATCGTCGCACATCCGGTTGATGATTATGGAAGCGGGGAGTTCCTTGGCTGCCTTGATGGTCAGAGGGCCGACAGAGCCGTCCGCCGTAACCCCAACCGCCCGCTGAAGCCATTTTGCACCCCAGCTCGGCCCGGAATTCACCGCGGCGTCAAAGGTGCAGTAGTCCACCCCGGCCGGCAGATCGTCAGCCCGAACCGCGTCCCAGTAGCCCTTCCGATAGATCGGGGCGACCCTCTCAGGCGTTAGGGCCTTCACCTCGGCCTTGGTTGCCGTCCTTCCGAGCCACTTCGACAGGGTGCCGATGGTGACGCCCAGGTTCGTAGCCCCGCCAGGATCCGCGGAATGATCCACATAGCCGCCTTCATGGGCGAGCACGAGCTTAAGCGCCCGGTCGAATGACGAAGCCGACATTCAATTCTCCATAGAAAAAGGCCCGCCGAAGCGAGCCTGGAAGAGAAAAGCCGCCCGAAGGCGGCCTTAGAACTGTGATTTGATTTCAATCAGGCTGTCACAGCCCCGACCCAATAGGCGGGCCAGACGGCCCCCCAAAGCATGGACCGAACCAAAATGCCGATCCATCCTGTGATGCCCGACACCGTGTCCCAACCGTGAAAAATGTAGATACCGGACGTAAGAACAGCTCCATAGACATAAGCAGACGAAATCAACTCTTCGTTCTGCTTAACCGCCGCCATCAAAGCAGAAAGGACCCGGCTGACACTGTCGATTGCCCTCACCAGAATGTGCGAGATAGACGAAATCAGCAGATCTGCTGTCCCAAGAACACCGAAAGCCAAAACCCAATACAACGGCCATAGCACCGTCATCGCAGCGTTGACTACGAGTCCTCGCCCGCCCTTGGGTCCATTACGGTAGAGATGGCCGCCAGTGACAGCGCCACCAGCAGCATAGGACATTGCTAAGACTGAATACTCCATGGTTCCCCCCCGAAGTAGTATTCAGGCTCTAATAGCAGAACTAAACAGCACCCACAATTAGACACGTTACCGGCTCTTAGTTCATAGGCACCTATGCGCCTGCCGGCTTGGGATATGTCTCTTTCACCGACTGGATGGCGGCCAGCATCTCAGCCGTATCCGCCGGCAAGGGCTCCCTCTCCTGGTACGCCTGCAAGCCCTTCCAGAGTGCATCGAGTTGATCCCCCACGAGGGGGTATGCTCTGCCCCGCTCCTGACGCGCCAAGGCGGTGGCTTCCTCATTGCTCGGGGGACGGCTCGGGAACCGTCTGATGACCGTCTCGCCCTCTACGAGATATTCAGGCGGGCCGTCGTGCGTGAAGATATGCCCGTCCGGCAGAGGCGCCGTCACGACAGGATGGATCGTAGCACCGTCGTCACCACTTTGCAGGGCGGCACGGTCTGCCCCGACCGTGATTACTTCGCCGTCCCGGACGAGCGCATACAGTTCATTATCTGCCATCGAAGCCTCACAGATTATTCGACGCGACGGAGCCAGCACCGAGCGTCGAAACGTTCGTTGTCGTGTTCGCAATGAAATGGTTGTCGCCAAAAATATCGGCCGTGCAGGTATTCGCCTCGATCAGACCGAAGTTATTGGAGATGACACGGCTATTGTTGACGCCACACCGCACCGAGTTTTTGATCCAGATGCCGTAGCCGGGAGAGCTTAACGCCAGGAGATTGCCGAGCGAGCAGTATTGCGCGCCGTCAAGCTCAAAGTTGGCGTTTATGTTGGACCGCCCGATGCACCCCGAAAGCACGGTATAGTTGGTATTGAGAAGATAGAAGCCGTTGGCCCCACACACATGCGCCGTGCAGCCAATCGCCCCGTTGAACTGAGGGATGACACTGTTGGCCGTCTGGAACAGAAAGCCATGGAAGCCGACGTTGTAGGCATGGCACCCAATGGCCCATACGTCATTGACCCTGGAACCCCACTCAAACCCTTGGTGCGTGGTGTTCCTCACTTCGCAGCCGATCAGACGCCCGCGTGAGATGCTCTCCGTTCCAACCGGCAGCATGTTGAAGCCGTATTGGGTGAAGCGGGTCGATCCACCGACTTCGAACCCATCGACAACGCAGCGCTCGAAAGTAAAGTTATCGGCGCTCCCGTTTACGTAGAACGGCCGGTTGACGACGCCCCGAACGAAGCAATCCGCGACGGACCAGTTGATCGAGTAGGCCATACTGATGCCGGTGTAGAACCGGCCCGAGACGGATACATTCCGGATCTTGCTGCCCGAGCAGCTCTCCATGACGATAGCGCTGAAACGATAGGTGTTGCCGGAAGGTGCCGTAGAGGTTCCAGCCGTATAGTCGATCCGCAGATCCCGGATCGTGACGCCCGTCTTCCCGATGGCATAGATCACGGGCGGGCGGTTTCCGTCATAGGCCGCAGCGCCCACATCGACGGTGCGGCGAAGGATAGTCGCTTCCCAATCGCCATAGATCAGCATGCCGTCGCTGGGAGAGAGGGTTGCCGCCCCCATGTCGTAAATGCCGGCAGGGATATAGAGAGGGCGGCCTGCGGCCTTCGCGGCAATCAGGGCCGCCTGCAACGCTGCGGCGGCTAGGGTCGCGCCCGTGTTATCGACGCTGCCGTCCTTAACGGCGTCGTAGGGGAAACCTATCCATCCACGGAATGCCGCCCGGTCGACATCGACAGCACCAGCGAGCGCCCCGGTGATGTTGGCCTTGATCGTCCCGGCCGCCATCTTTGCCAGTTTGGAGTTCGTGACTGCGCCATCGTCAGACGACAGCGCCCCGAGGTTACCCAGGGCCGTTGGCTTATCCGTCAAGTCGGACAGGTTATTCGCGGCAAGCATGGCACCCGCCGCATCGAACACCGCGACCGTCCAAGCGCCTCCGTTGCGCAACTTCAATCCGGTCGGAGTGGTTGTTCGATAATAGATATCGCCGTCCTGGATCGCAGAGCCATCCGGGCGTGTCGTCGGGTCGGCGGGCAGCGGGCCGTAATAGGAGTTGCGGAAATTCTTGAAGTTCTCGGCGGCTTTGGTCTCGTGATGCAGAGCCGACCGCGTTCCCGGCGTCGTCACATCCTGATCGACGGGCTTCTCAGCCCAATCATGCGCCCGCCCCTCACTGGCTGCCGCATCGCCCGCAGAGGTCTGGGCGGCATTGGCCCGGGCATTCGCGGTGCTGGCAAAGCCTTCTGCCGCAGCCGCAGCCTGTTTCGCTTCCTGCGTGCTCTCCGCAGGATCGGCTCGCAAACGCTGCCCAGCCGACCAATCCGTCGGGCCCAGACCGGTCTTCACATAGAGCAGGAACGGGTCCACATCGGTCTGAAGAAACAGGAATCCTTCCGTCTGGTCATTGTACTGCGCGCGCTGGGCAAGCGTCCCGGTCGCACCGATATCGAGCGGCAACCCACCGTCGATCTTGCGCAGCAGCTCGGTGACCAGCTTGTTCGTCGTGACCGTCGAACGCCAATAGGGGCCATCATTGCGGATCTCCCAATTCGTGCTCTCCACGACGGCCAGTCCCGGCCAGGGCTTCGTCAGCGTCAGCGACGAGGTCGAGGTGACGGCGGCGATGACCGCCGCAATGCCGTTGACGATCAGAAGATCGCCCTCGGCGGCCACGAACTGGGTGACATGGCCGACAACAGCCTTCGACCCCGCCTCGATCGAGACGGAATTTTCTAGTGCCATGATGTCCTCGATGGTCGGTTAGGAGCCCTTGGGCTTCCGGAAGGTGTTCTTCACAGCCTCGCAGGCCTCAAGCCAGGCCAGGGTGTCGGCCGGCAGGGGCTTGCCCTCGGCAACGGCTCGGAGCCCCTTGGCGATGGCGTCGAGCGCGTCCCCGGTTGCGGGATAGGCCGCGCCGCGGTGCTTGCGGTAATCGGTCCTGTGCTGGAGTTTCTTCGGCATCAGGCGGTCACCACAAATTCGCCGGGTGTGAAGGGCACGGACAGCACCCGCACGGTGTAGGTGCCGGGATGATCGAAGCTCAGTTGCACCTCTGCGGCCGTCTCGTCGTAGACCTGTTGCCCGGTCGCCTCTTCGGTAATCTCGATCCGGCAGGGTTGCGGCAGGTTGTGCAGCATCAACCCGTCGAGAACGGCGGGACACACCGCCTTGACGCGCCGGCGGCCAGTGGCTGGGTTGACATAGTGGAGATCGGGGCGGCCGGACTGCGGCAGCCACGACCAACCTTGCGTTTCCTCGAGATGCGTTAGGCCGCCGAGCGACATGGTGCCATATTGGATGATCTCGCCTGTCGCGGGATCAAACCGGATGAAAGGCGTCATCTCGAACCATTCGTTCGGAATGCCGGTACGGTCGCGGTCAGCGGCGACGAAAGCCTGAAGCCGGCGCTGGCGGGGAGACACAGCCTGCGTCATTTGCTCAACTCCGTCGCAATAATCCTCACCCCACCGTTATTGCCGACGGTAACCTCATAGGTGAACGTGCCAGCCCCTGGCTGATCCTCAAACTCAAGGGTTGTTTGCAACGGATACACGGTTGAACCACTGCCAGGTCCGAACCAGTAGAAATTGACCCAGATTTCATCCAAGACGGTGCCGTTGCGGAGGATCCGCAATTTCGTGGCAGAGGCCGTGGCGGTCCCGGAATCCCCGCGATAATAGCCGGTCAAGCGCACCTTCGCCCCGGCCCGGACGGCCACGGCAACCAAGGCAGAGGTTGCGCCGTTGGCGCTGACGGTCTGCGAGACCGCCCCGTTCTTGATGTTGAGATTATCGACGGTCAGGTTCTTGATATGGGCGCCATCGATGATCGCGGACCCGATCTGAGCTGAGGCCGTGATGATGTTGGTCGCGGCCAATTTCTGGCCGAAGATCGTCCCGTCGACGATCAGGCTGCCCCGGATTCCGATCGTAAAGGAGACCGTACCGTCGAGGCTGCGTACTCCGGTGAGGACCCAGCCACCCGTCACGCCTTCGATCTCACCCACGACACCATACTGAACCTTGATGCCGTTGATCGACGTGCCGTAGGTAGTCAGGGTCGCCGTGTGCCCGCTGACGGTGGTCTGAAGCGCCGTAATCTTCGTTGCCGTCGCCGTCGCACCGGTACCTTCCAGACCAACCGCCGTCTTCAGGCTTTCAACGGCTGTTGCAGATGCCGCCAAGCCCGTCACAGGGTCTTGGATCTGTGCTGTCAGGGTAGTGATCATCTCGGCGAGGGCTTCATCCTCGCTCGCCCTCAGCCTGATTTCCTGCAAGAGAGCCGCCCTTGCCTCGCCCACCGCGACATGGATCAGGTTGCGAGCTTCGTACGATGTCGCGGCCTCGTCTGCAGCCGACGCCGCCAATTCCTCAAGTAGGTTGTTGAGCCTTCTAACCTGATCCCGAACCGTGCCGAACCCGATATCAGATATCGCCCTGATATCCTTTCGGACCTGCTCGGTCAGGTTTTCGAGCTCCAAGAGCATGTCAGCAATTGCGCTGTTGATGACCGGCTTGAACAGCACCGCCGTAGTGTAGACCGGCAACGACGGAATGCCCTGCCCGTTGATGGCGTAGGCCCGGATCCGGAGGTCTACGCCATCGCGGTATTCGACCACGTAGCTGCCTTCGGTCTCGCCTCCGAGATAGATCTGCTCGAACGGCCCATCCGTGCCATAGGCAAGATCGACCTTATAGCGCCTGGCGCTGCGAGCCACGCCGACCGACCATTCGAGCACGATGGCGGTCGCCTTCTGGACCACGTAGCCGCGCACCCAGGGCAGGACCGGGGCAAGATCGGCCTCGTTGTTCACTACCTCCTTGATCGGCGGTGCCGGCGGCACAGCTTCACCCAGGACCGACCAGACTTCCGGCGCGTCGTAGACCGCCGTGATTTGCATCCGGTTGGCGCTCTCGGGCTTGGCCGTGCGGATGATGTAGGGTTTTGACAGTTCCGCCAGGGTGCCGAGCATGACCGTGACCGGCAGCCGGCGGCGGGTCTTGCCGAAGAAGCTCGCCAGGGAGCGCCCCGTATAGGTCTCGATCACCGCGACATCATCAGGATCGAGGACGATGCTGCGCGGGTCGCCGCCGGCCGTGACAGCAATCGGCCCCCATTCCATGCCCGTCTGGTCCCGAAGCACCACATGGGCGCCAGCCGGGAGCGTGAAGTCCACATCGAGAGTCAGGGTGCGCCCGGAACGGCCTTCGACCCCTGCCGCCTGAGTCGTATCCAGGAACCACGTGTCGATCATCGCCGGATCGTT
>Ga0182741_1001687_pt1 | contig 27772 bp, 25 predicted proteins | sample eDN5th37CBELigOP_FD_128874 | JGI IMG/M metagenome (GOLD analysis project Ga0182741, IMG submission 128874) | Enriched Organic Plus compost microbial communities from Emeryville, California, USA - eDNA 5th pass 37_C BE-Lig OP (version 2) (version 2) ... | reverse complement strand
TCGGGTTCACGAAGCGCCAGCCGATGCTCGTGTCGAACATCTGCACCTCGCGCCCGAATGGCTGGGCGTTCTTCCCCATCACGAACGGCGCACGCGTCATGCTCTCCACACCACCGGCGACGTAGACATCTCCCTCGCCCAGCTTCACGGTGCGTGCCGCGTGGGCGACCGCGGCGAGTCCGGAGGCGCAGAGGCGGTTCACCGTCTCGCCCGGCACGCTCTGCGGCAGCCCCGCCAGCAGTGCCGCCATGCGCGCGACGTTGCGGTTGTCCTCGCCCGCCTGGTTCGCGCACCCGAGGATCACGTCGCCGATGCGCTCGGGGTCGAGCGCCGGATGGCGCGCCACGAGCTCGGCGATGGTGTGCGCCGCGAGGTCGTCGGGGCGCACCTCGGCGAGCGCGCCGCCGAAGCTGCCGACGGCGGTGCGGACTCCGTCCACGATGTATGCGTCACGCATTCCCGTTCTCCCCTTCCTCGGCCGCGCGATGCGGCCGCCTGGTCCTGTAGGCCGTGCCACGAAAGAGCGCCACCGTGGTGCCGTCCTGCCGCTGCACGGTGACGCGATGAAAGCCGAGCGGCCCGGCGCTGGTCTCCTCCACCGCGACGGCGGTGAGCAGGTCGCCGACGGCGACGGAGACCGGATACGACATCGCTCCTTCGACGCTCATCGTGACGCGCCCGTGCGTGTTGCACGCGAAGGCGAAGGCGCTGTCGGCGAGGGCGAATGTGACGCCGCCATGACAGACGCCGAAGCCGTTGACCATCTCCTCCCGCACGCGCATGCGCACGGTGGCCGAGCCGGGCGCGACGTCGAGGAGCTCGATACCGAGCCATCGGCTGAAGGCGTCGGCCTCGAGCATGTCCCGTACTACCCGCTCGGCGAGCGCCCGTTCGTCGCTCACGGCGCCGCGGCCTCGCGCAGGGAGCGATCCTCGCGCACGCAGCGGCGCAGGAGGGCGCTGGGGCGATAGCGATCGTCGCCGTACTCGGAGTGCAGCGCCTCGAGGGTGGAGAGCACGCGGGCGGCCCCGATCTGGTCGCCCCATTCGAGGAGGCCGCGCGGATAGTTGACGCCCTTCGTCATCGCGAGCTCCAGGTCGGCGGGCGTCGCCAACCGCACGAGCAGCGCATCCACCGCCTCGTTCACGAGCAGGGCGAGGATCCGATCGAGGATGCCGCGCCCGAGGTCGAGGTCGCGCGACGGCTCGGGCATCGCTGCGCCCGGCGCGTAGTCGTAGACGCCGCGCCCGGTCTTGCGCCCGAAGCGCCCGGCGTCCACCAGCCGCTTCTGCAGGATCGACGGCCGGTAGCGCGGGTCCCAGTACGTCGCCTCGAAGATGGTGCTGGTGACGGCATAGTTCACGTCGTGTCCGATGAGATCCGTCAGCTCGAAGGGCCCCATGCGGAATCCGCCGAGCTCGCGCATCGCCCAATCGACGGTGGCCTCGTCGGCGATCCCTTCCTCGACGATCCGGAACGCCTCGCCGTAGAACGGCCGCGCGACGCGGTTGACGATGAAGCCCGGCGTGTCGCGGGCGATCACGGTCGTCTTCCCCCACCGATCCACCAGCGCGCGCGTCTCCGACACGACTGCGGACGCCGTCTGCAGCGCCGGGACGATCTCGACGAGCGGCATCACCGGCGCCGGATTGAAGAAGTGCACGCCGACGACGCGCTCCGGGCGCTCGCACGCGGCCGCGATGGCGGTGACGGAGAGCGACGACGTGTTGGTCGCGAGCACGCAGTCCTCGCGCACCACCGCCTCGATGGCGCGGAAGGCCTCGCGCTTCGCGTCGAGCGACTCGACGATCGCCTCGACGACGAGGGCGGCATCGACGAAGGCCGTGAGATCGAGCTCGCCGGCCTCGATCGCGGAGCCGTCCTCGAGCCCGGTCCAGCGAATGCGCGCGAGCCGCTCCTGCGCGGTGGAGGGCTCGAGGCGTCCCTTCTCCACGTCGCGCGCGAGGTGCTTCGCGATGGCGTCGCGCGCCCGGGCCATGGCGTCGCGGCGGGCATCGGCGATCACCACCGTGTGGCCGGCGGCGGCGGCGACCTGCGCGATCCCGGTGCCCATGGCGCCGGCGCCAAGGATGGCGATGGGGGCTGATGTGGTCATGCGAGCAGTGGTCTGGTGCAGGTGTCGTGCGACGCGAGCATGGATTCCCCTTCGAGCGCAGCGGGGGAGCTACTCGTGACGCGGCGGAGGCAGGGGACGGGAATCACCATGGGCACGACGCATCTCGTCTACATCCTCGGGACTCGCGCGCGCGAGTCGCACGCTGGTCGTACCGCCATCCTCCCCTACCGCCCCACGAACCGCGCCGCCCGCTTCTCAAGGAACGCCCCCACCCCCTCCCGGTAGTCCGCCGTCCGCCCGGCCTCCCCTTGCAGCTCCGCCTCGACCTCGAGCTGCGTCGCGAGGTCGTTCGTGAGCCCCGCGTTCAGCGCGCGCTTGGTCAGCCCCAGTCCGCGCGTGGGCATCGCCGCCAGCCGCCGGGCGAGCGTCCGCGCCTCTTCCAGCAGCGACTCGCCCGGCACGACGCGGTAGATCAGCCCGAGGGCGAGCGCGTCCGCCGCCGTCAGCTTCTCGCCGAGCATCGTGAGGGCGGTCGCGCGCGCGAGCCCGACGAGGCGCGGGAGGAGGAAGGTCCCGCCACTGTCGGGGATCAGCCCGATCTTCGAGAAGGCCTGGACGAACGACGCCTGCTCGGCGACGAGGACGAAGTCGCAGGCGAGGGCGATGTTCGCACCGGCGCCGGCGGCGACGCCGTTCACCGCGCAGACGACCGGCTTCTCGATCTCGCGCAGCCGGCGCACGATCGGATTGTAGCTCTCCCGCACGATCGTCTCGATCGGCGGCGCGGGGGAGTCGTCCGGGGGCATCGCCTCGGCGAGATCCTGCCCCGCGCAGAACGCGCGCCCGGCGCCGGTGAGCAGGACCGCCCGGATGCCGTCCTCGCCGGCCGCCGCATCCAGCGCCTGCTGGAGCCGTCGGGCCATCGGCCGGTTGAAGCTGTTCAACACCTCGGGACGGACGAGGGTGATCGTCGCCACTCCGTCCGCCACCTCGCAGGTGACCTCGCTCATGCCAGTCCTCGGTCGGTCGTGATTTCGGTGCGGGAAAGATACCACCGCTCCCCTTCGGCGGAGGGGCGCGTCAGATTTCCCACGACGGCGCGCGTGCCGGAGTGCGCGCCACCGACTCATCGCCCCCACGCATGCCCGCAGACACCGCCTCGAGCTCCGCGCGCCGGAGCCCCCGCGCCGGCAAACGGTCCGCCGCGCTCCCGCCGATCGACTGGCGGCGCGTCTCGTACACGGCGCTCGCCTCGCGTGCCCTCGACGACGTCGAGGAGCAGACGAACCGGCAGAAGGCGACGGTCCCCAAGGAGCATCTGGTGCTCTACCAGTTCTCCGCCCGCGGGCACGAGGTCGGCCAGGTGCTGCTCGGGAGCATGCTGGATCATCCCCACGACGCCGCGGGCGCGTACTATCGCTCGCGCCCGTTCCTGCTGACGGTGGGGCTCGGCCTCGAGGACGCCCTCGGCAGCCCGCTCGGGCGCGCCGGCGGCTTCAGCGATGGGCGGGACATCGGCGTCGTCTGCAACCTCCCCGCGCCGGAGGGGGTCACGGTGCTCCCGATGGCCGGCGACGTGGGAGGGCAGTTCACGCCGGCGGCCGGCTGGGCGCAGTCGATCGTGTACCACCGCGACGTGCTCGGCGACGCCTCGTGGCGCGGGAGCATCGCGGTGGCGCTCGGCGGCGACGCGTCGGTGGCGACGAGCGGCTTCTGGTCGGCGCTGACGATGGCGACGACGCTCTCGCTCCCGATGCTCTTCTACATCGAGGACAACGGCCTCGGGATCTCGGTGCGCGGCGACCTGCAGACGCCGGGGGCGAACATCGCGGCGAACCTCGCCTCGTTCGGCCATCTCTTCGTGCGCGACGGCGACGGCACCGACGCCGCCGAGGCGGCGCGCCTGCTGCGCGACGGGGTGGATCACGTGCGCGGCGGCGCGGGACCGGCGCTCGTGCGCCTGACGGTGCCGCGCCTCAACTCGCATTCCGGCCCCGACAACCAGAAGGGCTATCGCAGCGAGGAGGAGATCGCCGCCGAGTGGACGCGCGATCCGCTGCCGAAGCTCGAGCGCTTCCTCGTCCCCGAGCGGATGTCCGAGGCGGAATGGACGGCGCTGCGCGAGGAGGTGACGCGGGACGTCGAGCGCGCGCTCGCGGCGGCGCGGGCGCGGCCGGCGCCCGATCCGACGACGGTCCGCCGCCACGTCCATGCGGAGAAGGACGACACGGGCGCGCCGCGCGCGATGGGCGGGATGCCGCCGGAGCTGCGCGCGTCGCTCGCGAGCAGCGAGGCACCGGCGCCGGAGGGGGAGACGGTGCGCTTCGCGGAGGCGGTCCGTCGCACGCTCCGCCACGAGCTGGCGGTGAACCCCCGCCTCCTCGTCTTCGGCGAGGACGTCGGGCGCAAAGGGGGCGTGCACCTCGTGACGGAGGGGCTGCAGAAGCAGTTCGGCGAGCACCGGGTCTTCGACACGAGCCTGTCGGAGGAAGGGATCATCGGGCGCGCCGTCGGGATGGCGGTGGCGGGGCTCGTCCCGGTGGCGGAGATCCAGTTCCGGAAGTACGCCGATCCGGCGACCGAGCAGCTCAACAACCTCGGCACGATGCGCTGGCGCACCGCCAACCGCTTCTGCGCGCCGGTGGTGGTGCGCATGCCGGGCGGCTTCGGGAAGGACGTGGGCGATCCCTGGCACTCGCTGAGCGACGAGGTGCGGTTCGCGCACGCCGTCGGGTGGCAGGTCGCGATGCCGGCGACGGCGGACGACGCGGTGGGGCTGCTGCGCTCCGCGATGCGCAGCGAGAACCCGACGATCTTCTTCGAGCATCGCTCGCTGCTGATGACCAGCGACGGGAGCGCGCGCTACCCCGGCGACGACTACGTCGTTCCGTTCGGGAAGGGGCGCGTGCTGCGCGCGGGCGACGCGATCACGGTCGTCAGCTGGGGCGCGATGGTGCACCGTTGCGCCGAGGCGGCCGCACGCGTCGGCGACGGCGTCGAGCTGATCGACCTGCGCACGATCGCCCCCTGGGACCGCACGCTCGTGCTGGAGAGCGTGCGCAAGACGGGCCGCTGCCTGATCGTGCACGAGGACACGGAGACGGCCGGCTTCGGCGCCGAGATCGCGGCGGTGCTGGCGAAGGAGGCGTTCTGGTTCCTCGATGCACCGATCGAGCGGCTCACGGTCGGGGACGTGCCGATGCCCTACCACCCGGTGCTGCTGGAGACGGTGCTGCCGAGCGCGGAGCGGATCGCGGAAGCGATGGAAGGGGTGCTGCGCGCGTGATGGAGTGACGGCTGGGCGGCGGGGCCTCGCGTGAGAGACGATTCACGCGGAGACGAGCGGATCAGCGCGGATCGGACGCCTGAGATCGTCCCGCGTTGCTCGTGTGAATCACGCGCTGGACGCGCGGTTTGGGTCCGAAGTGCAGGACGAGTCCGCGCTCGTGGTCGCAGCACCGCAGGTAGTCGTGCAACTGCCGTCGAGCGCTGGGGTCGAGGCGATCCCCCGCCTTGATCTCGATGATGAGGCGCCCCTCGACCAGCAGGTCGACCCGGAAGCGACCCACGACGGCGCCGTCATCCCAGGCTTCGACGAGCACCTCGGCCTCGACCTGGAGTCCGAGCTTCCGGAGCTCGCGCCGGAGCGCCTCCCTGTACACGGATTCGAGGAAGCCGTGACCGCGTCGATCGAAGGCACGATAGAACGCGCCGATCACTGCGCCTGTGAGCTCGGCATCGAGCCGATTCGTTCGTGCGGCGACGCCATCCGCGGCGCTCCGCTCGTTTCCGCGGGCATCGTCTCTCGCGCGAGGCTCTCCCAGGCGACGCCATCTCGCCTCGACGGCACGAACGCCCGGATCGTTTCGACGCCGAGCCGCGCGTGAACTCGCATGTCCGCAGCACTCGCCGGTCCGCGCACACCGGAGCACAGCCCTTGACGTCGTCGAATGTCGTCGTTAGCCTGCTCGACCCGCGGCTCCGGCCGCGGCTTCGTTCACCGTGAGGCTTCATGATCCAGTCCGCTTTCACCTTCATCGCGATGTGCCCGGCCACGGTCCGGGTACGTGTCGCGCCCGCGTTCGTCACGCGGGACGATGAGGGTGTCGCGTTCACAGGGATCGGAGCACGATCGGAGAGCCGCGCGCGCTAGACGCCGCCACGATCGAGGGAGCGAACGAGTCGCCCCACCTGCGCCGAGTCCAGGCCAGGTGGGGCGACTCGTTTTTCGTTCGTCGAGGTCACGGTATGTCCGCATCCCTGGAAACGATCGTCGCGGCACCGGATCGGTCGTCGCACTGGCGCCGCCGATGGCGCCTCCTGCTCGCCGCCGCGCGCGGCTCGCACGACCAGGACTACACCGAGGGGCCGATCGGCCGTTCGATCGTCCTGCTCGCCGTCCCGATGGTGCTGGAGATGGCGATGGAGAGCGTGTTCGCCGTCGCCGACGTCTTCTACGTCGCCCATCTCGGCGCGGCCGCGGTCGCGACGGTCGGGCTCACCGAGTCGTTGATGACGCTCGTGTACACCCTCGCGATGGGGCTCGCGATCGGGGCGACGGCGCTCGTGTCGCGACGGATCGGCGAGCACGATCGCGACGGCGCCGCGCGCACCGCCGTGCAGGTCCTCGCGCTCGGCGTCCTGCTCTCGATCGTCCTCGGCATCGTCGGCGCCGCCGCCGCGCCGGAGCTGCTCTCGCTCCTGGGCGCCGACGCGACGATCCGTGCATCGGGCTCGGCGTTCGCGCGCGTCATGCTCGCCGGCTGCGCGAGCGTCTTCCTGCTCTTCCTGGCGAACGCGGTGCTGCGCGGCGCGGGCGACGCGGCCTCCGCGATGCGCGCGCTCTGGCTCGGCAACGCGATCAACATCGTGCTCGCGCCGCTGCTCATCTTCGGCCCCGGTCCGCTCCCCGCGCTCGGCGTCCTGGGCGCCGGGATCGCGACGGTGACCGGGCGGAGCATCGGGGTGGCGTACGCCATCGTGCGCCTCACGCGCCCGGGCGGCCGGCTCGCCATCGCGCGCCGGCACCTCGCGCTCGCGCCGTCGATCATGGTGCGGCTCGTCCGGCTCTCGTCGGCGGGGACCTTCCAGGTGCTCGTCGGCAGCGCGAGCTGGATCGCCCTCGTGCGCATCCTCGCCGGGTTCGGACCCGCCACTCTCGCGGCGAACACGATCGCCATGCGCACGGTGATGTTCGCGCTGCTGCCGGCGTGGGGGCTGAGCAGCGCCGCGGCGACGCTGGTCGGGCAGTCGCTCGGCGCCGGGAAGCCGGAGCGCGCGGAGGCGGCGGTGTGGAGGGCCGCGCTCTACAACCTCGCCTTCCTGGGATCGGTCGGCGTCGTCTTCCTCGCGTTCGCGTCGCCGATCGTGCACGTCTTCACCGACGATCCCGTCGTCGTGCGCGAGGCGACGACCGCGCTGCGGATCGTCGCGCTGGGCTTCCCGTGTTACGCCTACGGCATGGTGCTCACGCACGCCTTCAACGGTGCGGGCGACACCTGGACGCCGACGCGCATCAACCTCGCGCTCTTCTGGGCGACGGAGCTGCCGCTGGCGTGGCTGCTCGCGCGACACACGCCGCTCGGCCCGGCGGGGGTGTTCGTCTCGATCGCCTTCTGCTTCTCCGCGCTGGCGGGGGTGAGCGCGCTGCTCTTCCGGCGCGGAGGGTGGAAGACGCGGGCGGTGTGAGCGCGGTCTAGAATGCCTTGAACTGCTCGAACGGCTGCCGGCAGGCGTTGCAGAACCGGATCGACTTGCAGGCGGTCGAGCCGAACTCGCTGCGCAAGGCGGTGTCCGGCGAGTCGCAGTAGGGGCAGCGTACGACCTCGCGCCGTCGGCGCAGCGGCACCAGCTCGTCGTCGGCGGACGGCGCGGGGCCCGGCGGCGCGATGCCGTAGGCGCGCAGCTTCTCGCGCGCCGCGGGGCCGATCCAGTCGGTCGTCCAGGCGGGGGCGAAGACGGTGCGGATGCGCACCCGCTCGTGACCGTGCGCGTGGAGCGCCCGCTCGATCTCCGCCTCGATCTCGCGCATCGCCGGGCATCCCGAGTAGGTCGGCGTCACCGTCACGACGACCTCGTCGCCCTCGACCGCCGCGTCCCGCACGACGCCCAGCTCGACGACGCTGACGACCGGCACCTCGGGGTCCATCACCGTGTCGAGCAGCGCGAACAGCTCGTCCCGCGTCGGCCGCGCGCGCGTCGTCACGCTACCAGCTCGCGCCCGGGTGCGAGCGCGCCACGATCTGCATCTCGGCGAGCATGATGCCGAGGTGCTCGGTGTGAAGGCCACGCCGGCCGCCGCGCGCCCGGAAGCCGTCGCCCGGCAGCGTGAGGGTGGCGCGCTCCACGACCTGCGCCACTCTCGCGCGCCACGCGGGTGCGAGCGCGCTGACGTCGGGCGCGATCCCCGCCGCGATCAGCGCGCGATCCACCGCGTCCACCTCGAACAGCTCGTGCGTGAACCGCCACAGCTCGTCGAGCGCGCGCTGCGTGCGCTCGTGGCTCTCCGCCGTGCCGTCGCCGAGCATCACCACCCACTCGGCGCTGTGCCGCAGATGGTAGCGCGCTTCCTTGTACGCCTTGGCGGCGATCCCTGCCAGCTCCTCGTGCGCGCTCCCTTGCAACGCCTCGAGGAACGGGACGTCGTAGGCGTCGAAGAGGAACTGGCGCACGATGGTGAAGCCGAAGTCGCCCTTCGGCAGCTCCACCAGCTGCGCATTGCGGAAGTCGCGCTCGTCACGGAAGTAGGCGAGCGCATCCTGGTCGCGTCCCATCCCTTCCGTCCTCCCGGCGAGGGCGAGCAGCAGGTTCGCCTGTCCGGTGACGTCGAGCGCGATGTTCGCGAGGGCGATGTCCTCCTCGAGCGCCGGTCCGTGTCCGCACCACTCGGCGAGACGGTGGCCGAGCACGAGGCGATCGTCGCCGTGCCGGAGAAGGAACTCGACGAGCGCGGGGCGCAGCGACTCGTCCATCACACCCCTCGCACGCCGCGCGGCACGCGATAGAACTGCGGATGCCGGTACGGCTTGTCGTTGCCGGGATCGAAGAAGGGCCCCATGTCCTCGGGGGTCGAGGCGGTGATCTGCGCCGTCGGCACGACCCAGAGGCTGATGCCGCCGCGGCGCCCGTAGACGTCGCGGGCGTTCTGGAGCGCGTGCTCGCGATCGACGGCGTGGACGCTCCCCGCGTGCTCGTGCGGCGCCCCCTGCTCTTCCTGAACGAAGACTTCCCAGAGCGGCCAGTCGGCCCCCTGCTCGCGGCGCTCGGCCGATGCGGTGCTCGTGCTCATCAGTCGGCGGCCATCTCCTGTCGGGAATGCTTGGCCGCGTAGGCGGCCGCGGCCTCGCGCACCCACGCGCCCTCGGCGTGCGCCTTGTTGCGTGCGGCCAGCCGCTCGCGGTTGCACGGCCCGTCGCCCCTGACCACCGCCCAGAACTCCGACCAGTCGATCGGCCCGAACTCCCAGTTCTTCGTCTCCTCGTCGTACCTGAGGTCCGGATCGGGGAGGGTGAGGCCGACGGCGCGCGCCTGCGGCACGGTCAGGTTCACGAAGCGCTGCCGCAGCTCGTCGTTGGTGAAGCGCTTCACGCGCCAGCGGAGCAGGTCGTCCGAGTTCGGCGAGTCCTTGTCGTGCGGGCCGAACATCATGAGCGACGGCCACCACCAGCGGTTCACCGCGTCCTGCACCATGGCGCGCTGCGCGGGGGTGCCGTTCGCGAGGTGCGCGACGAGCTCGTAGCCCTGCCGCTTGTGGAAGTTCTCCTCCTTGCAGATGCGCACCATCGCGCGCGCATAGGGGCCGTAGGACGCCTTGGCGAGCACCGTCTGGTTCACGATCGCCGCACCGTCCACGAGCCAGCCGATCACGCCGACGTCGGCGTAGGAGAGCGTCGGATAGTTGAAGATGCTCGAGTACTTCGCCTTCCCCGTGAGGAGCTGGTCCACCAGCTCGTCGCGGGAGACGCCGAGCGTCTCCGTGCCGCAGTAGATGTAGAGGCCGTGCCCCGCCTCGTCCTGCACCTTCGCGAGGAGGATCATCTTCCGCCGCAGCGACGGGGCGCGGGTGATCCAGTTCCCCTCGGGCAGCATGCCGACGATCTCGGAGTGCGCGTGCTGCGACATCATGCGCACGAGCTGCTTGCGATAGCGCTCCGGCATCCAGTCCTTCGGCTCGATCGATTCGCCGTTGGCGATGCGAGCCTCGAACTCGGCGAGGCGTCCGGCATCCTCGGAAGTTGGCGGCGCGGCATCCGAGCCGCGAACGGTGTCCTGCATGCTCGTCTCCGGTGCACCCGTCGCGATCGCGCGGGGTGGGCTGCCGGCGGGTCCGTGCGCCCGCCGGAATCGGGGTGAGGAGGGCCCGCACGGCGGCGGGATCCCCTCGTGTAATGAACACGGAAGTTCATAGATTTCAATGCCGAGCACGCTCGGGCTTGCTCCTTCGCACTACACTCGCCACGACATGACCGTTCCCCCCAGCGCGGCCCTGGCCGCCGAGGCAGGCCAGGTGCAGATCGACGTTCACGACGGCATCGCGACCGTCCGGTTCGCGCACCCCAAGGGCAACTCCCTCCCCGGCGCGCTGCTGCGCCGCCTCGCCGCCGCCATCGAGACCGCCGGGCGCGATCCGGCGGCGCGGGTCGTGGTGCTGCGCAGCGAGGGGGCCGGCCCGTTCTGCGCCGGCGCCTCGTTCGACGAGCTGACGCGCATCGACTCGCCCGAGAGCGGGCACGAGTTCTTCATGGGCTTTGCCCGCCTGATCCTCGCGATGCGCAGCTGCCCCAAGTTCATCGTCACCCGGGTGCACGGCAAAGCGGTGGGCGGCGGGGTCGGGATCGTCGCCGCGTCGGACTACGCGGTCGCGAGCGAGACGGCGGCGGTCAAGCTCAGCGAGCTCGCCGTCGGGATCGGTCCCTTCGTCGTCGGCCCGGTGATCGAGCGCAAGATCGGCCTCGCCGCCTTCCAGCAGCTGGCCATCGACGCGACGGCGTGGCGCGATGCGCGCTGGGCGGAGCGCCACGGCCTCTTCGCGTCGCTCCACGGCAACCTGTCGGAGCTCGACGCGATCGTGGACGGGCTTGCGCGCCGCCTCGCCGCCTCCAACCCCGCGGCGATGGCGCAGATGAAGCAGATCTTCTGGGAGGGCACCGACCACTGGGAGGAGCTGCTCCCGACGCGCGCCGCGATGAGCGGGACGCTCGTGCTGAGCGCCTTCACCCGGCAGGCGATCGCGGCGTTCAAGAGCTGAGGCGGGCGGCGGGCGCCTCACGCATGGAGGTCCCGCACCGCCGCCTCGAAGCCGATCTCGAACCGCCGCTCCAGCACGCGCCGCGCGCCGCGCCGCCCCACCTCCTCCAGCGCCCTGGCCGCCTCGAACATCGTCACGATGTCGAAGGGGCGGTCCTCGAGCCGGGCCAGGTACTCCTCGACCGCGGTGAGGTAGCCCATCATCCCGCCGAGCTCCGTCGGGCAGTAGAGCTTCCCCGCGGCGCGCAGGCGATCGGCGTCCGCGGGGTCGGGCATCGCCAGGTTCTCCGACCCGCAGACGACCTTGAGTCGCTCGTTGCGGGCGAGGAGGGCGCAGCTCTCCGGATCGAGCGACTGCCGGTTCGCGTTCACGACGACCGCGTCCACCGGCTCGGCGAGCAGCCGCGCCTTCTCGTCCTGCGTGAAGGTCGTGACGCCGGGGGTGCGCACGGCATCGCGGCGCCGCGCGCTGATGTCGAGCGCGAGGATCTCCGTGCCGTGCTCGCGCAGCCGCCGGAGCACGTGCTCGCCGATGTTGCCGACGCCGACGAGAGCCACGCGCGCGTTCCCGAGCTGCACGCCCGCCCCGTCCAGCATCCCCTTGAGCACGTAGTAGTTCCCCTCGGCGGTCGGCTTGGACGTGTCCGAGTGCACGCAGCCGAGGAAGCGCGCCGAGAGATAGTCGAGCGACTGGCTGCGCCCGTCGTGCATGAGGCCGTGCCCGAGATCCTGCCCGGTCGTGAGGCGAATGCCGCCGGTCGCCTCGACGTCGCGGAAGCACTCGAGGGCGAAGTCGAGGAGCGCCGCGTCGTGCGGCTGGCCGATCCGCGCGTCGTCGCTCGGCTGCATCACGCACTTGCCGCCGGCGACGCGACTGGAATCGCGCAGCGCGAGCGGACCGCCGATCTTCAGCAGCCGCGACCAGTGGACCTTCTCCTCCATCCCGAGGGCGAGGCCGATCGCCATGCGATCGACGTCGAAATCCGGCGCGGCGGTCAGCTCGGCGGGCACGATGCGGAAGCCGCCGAGGGAGAGTTTCCCCGACCCCGGCTCGGCGTGCGTCGCCACGGAGAGCACCCAGGGGCGGGCGGGGTGCTCGTAGCGGTAGACCCAGACCGGCGCGGCGTTCTGGTCGGGAGTGAGGACGGTGCGATTCATCAGGCGTGAGGTGGGGCGGTGCTCGGAGTCCGGTGCTCGGTGTCCGGTGGGACCGAAGCAAAGCTAGCACCGAGCACCGATCGCCCCGCAGTCGCCGCGCGCCGTTCGTACCGTCTCTGAACGCACGGCGCCGCTCCGAGACTCAGTCCGTCACCGTCGCCCCGCCTCCGCCCTTCAGCCGTTCGTGCTGCGCCTCGATCCAGCTGCGGTGGTACTCGCCGTCCTCGAAGTGCGTCGCGGCCTTCGCGACCTTGAGCGGGCGGAAGGAATCCATCATCACCGCCAGCTCGTTCGTCCACTTCTGGCCGATCGAGCCCTCGTAGCGACCGGGGTGCGGGCCGTGGGGGATGCCGTCGGGGTGATGCGTGATGCTGCCGAACTCGATCCCCTTCCGGCTCATGAACTCTTCCGACGCATAGAAGATCACCTCGTCGGAGTCCACGTTGCTGTGGTTGTACGGCGCGGGGATGGCGTTCTCGCCGAAGTCGTACGGCCGCGGGCAGAAGGAGCAGATCACGAAGCCGTCGCCCTGGAAGGTCTGGTGGACCGGCGGCGGCTGGTGCACGCGGCCGACGATCGGCTCGAAGTCGTTGATGTTGAAGGTCCAGGGGTAGAAGTAGCCGTCCCACCCCACGACGTCGAACGGATGGTGATCGAGGATGAACTCGTTGAGGCCGTCGTACTGCTTCACGAGGATCCGGAAGTCGCCCAGCTCGTCGTGCGTGTTGAGCTGCGTCGGCCGCCCGATGTCGCGCTCGGAGTAGGGCGCGCCTTCCAGCAGCTGCCCGAACTCGTTGCGGTAGCGCTTGGGCCAGCGCACGTGCCCGCGGCTCTCCATCACCAGCAGCTTGTGCGGCTCGGTGAGGTCCATCTTCCACCGGTGCATGATCCCCCGGTGGATGACGACGTAGTCGCCCTGCGTGTACGGGAGATCGCCGAAGGTCGTCTCGAGGACGCCCCGCCCCTTCGCGACGTAGACCACCTCGTCGGCCTGCGCGTTGCGATAGAAGTGCGCGTCGTGCTCGTCCGGCTCCACGTACGACATCGCGATGTCGGCGTTGAAGAGGAGCGGGACGCGATCGAGCGTCGGGCTCCCGCCGGACTTCGCCTGCGCGGTGCGGAAGTGCCGGTGCCTGAGCGTCGCGTCGTCGTCGGCCTCCCACACGAGCTCCTTGATCCGTCGCGCCGACTTGATGGTGGTGGGCGGATGGATGTGGTAGAGCAGCGCCGAGGTGCCCGTGAACCCCTCGTGCCCCATCAACTCTTCGGCGTAGATCCCGCCGTCGGGCTTCCGCATCGCGGTGTGGCGCTTCTTGGGGACCTGGCCGAGCGTGTGGTAAATCGGCATGTGACTCCTCGGTGCGATCTCCGTCACCCCGCAGCCCCGGAGGGGCTGTCGGGGCCAGGTCGCGTCACGCGTGGCCGCCCACGCGGTAAGGAAAGTGGCCCCGACGGCGCCTGACGCGCTGCGGGGTGACCGTGCGTCTCGCTACAGATTCCCGCGCAGCGCCTGCTCCCGCTCGATCGCCTCGAAGAGCGCCCGGAAGTTCCCCTTCCCGAAGCTCTTGGCGCCCTTCCGCTGGATGATCTCGTAGAAGACGGTGGGCCGATCCTCGACCGGCTTCGTGAAGATCTGGAGCAGGTAGCCGTCCGGATCGCGATCGACGAGGATGCCGTGCTCGGCCAGCACGTCGAGCGGCTCGTCGATCTTGCCGACGCGCGCCTCGAGCTGCTCGTAGTACGTCGTCGGCGTGCTGAGGAACTCCACGCCGCGGTCCTTGAGCGCGGTGACCGTCTTCACGATGTCGTCGGTGGCGAGCGCCATGTGCTGCACGCCGGGACCGACGTAGTACTCGAGGTACTCGTCGATCTGCGACTTCTTCTTCCCGCCCGCCGGCTCGTTGATCGGGAACTTGATGCGGTCGTTCCCGTTGGCCATCACCTTCGACATGAGCGACGAATACTCCGTGCTGATGTCCTCGTCGTCGAAGGTGACGAGGTTGCGGAAGCCCATGACGTCGGCGTAGAACTGCACCCAGACGTTCATCTTCCCCAGCTCGACGTTGCCCACGCAGTGGTCCACGTACTTGAGCCCCACCGGCGCCGGCTGGAAGTGCGGGGTGACGCGGCGGAAGCCGGGCATGAAGAGCCCCGTGTAGTGCCGGCGCTCGACCAGCGAGTGGATCGTGTCGCCGTAGGTGCGGATCGCCGCGACCACGACCTCCCCCTCGTCGTCGCGCAGCACGCGCGGCTCGTGCACCGGCTCCGCCCCGCGCTCCACGGCCCTGGCGAAGGCGTCGCGCGCGTCGTCCACCCACAGCGCGAGGTCGCGCACGCCGTCGCCGTGGGTGTGCACGTGCTGCGCGATGCGCGCCGCCTCCTCGCTCAGGTCGGGGCGGATCGCCGTCGTGAGCACGAAGCGGATCTTGTCCTGCTGCAGCACGTAGCTCGCGCGGTCGCGCGTCCCCGTCTCGGGGCCGCGATAGCCCACGAGCTGGAAGCCGAAGGCGGCGCGGTAGTAGTGCGACGCCTGCTTGGCGTTGCCCACGTAGAACTCGATGTAGTCGGTCCCGTTGATCGGGAAGACGTCGTGCGCCTCGGTCGAGGCGGGCATGGTCTGGGTGGCCATCGGGTGCTCCGGGTCGGTCGGATGCTAGGAATCTATGAGGAGTTTCGCAGCGGCAAGAGGGTCGGCGCGAGTCGTTGACGTGCCGCAGGCATCTCCCGGACGAATTCCGGGTCGCGCCTTCGCCATCTCGGTGCGGTCGCGGTGCACGATCCGGGAGACTTTCCAGCGGAGCCGTCTCTCATGCGCACCGAACACCGCACGCGACGCGCCGGCCGCGCGCGCCTCGCCCTCGCCGCGAGCCTGCTCGCGACCGCCTGCGCGACCGCCACCCCGTCCCGCGCCCCCGTCCTCGGCCGCGACGTCCTGCGGGCCGAGGACGTCCCCGCGACCGCCCGATCGTCGTCGGCGCTCGAGCTGCTCCAGCTCGTCCGGCCGGAGTTCCTGCAGAATCGCGCGCGGTCGACGCGTCTGTTCGCGCCCACCGAGCCGGTGGTCTACCTGAACGGGCATCGGCTCGCGGAGCTGTCGATGCTCCGCCACGTCTCGGGGCGCTCGCTCGTCGAGGTGCGCCATCTGCGCGGCGTGGACGCGATCGCGCGCTACGGGCTGGACCACGAGGGGGGCGCGCTCCTCGTGACGACGGCGCGTGCACCGTAGCTGGAGCGCTCGTCGCGCGCCACGAGCCCCGGCAACGCCCGAACGGGAATGGCAGGAACGGCAGCGCCGATGGGACGGACGACGGAAATCGGAGCGGTCATCCCATGCCTTCCATTCCCTGTCGTCCTCCTCCGGCCGTCGTCGGGGCTCGTTGCGCATCGCACCGGCGCAACGACGTCACTCGGCGGTGGATCGGCGCAGCTCGGGGAGATCGCGATACAGCTCGAGCGCGCCGGGGTTCGCCAACGCCTCGACGTTGTTCACTGGCCGGCCGTGGATCACGTCGCGCACGGCGAGCTCGGTGATCTTCCCGCTGATCGTGCGCGGGATGTCGGCGACCTGGATGATGCGCCGCGGCACGTGATGGGGGCTCGTGTTGTCGCGGATCTGGCGGCGGATGCGCTCGCGCAGCGCGTCGTCCAGGGTCAGCCCCTCGCGCAGCCGCACGAACAGCACGATGCGCACGTCGGCCTCGCCCCCGTCGTGCACCTCCTGCCCGACGACGATGCTCTCGACGACGTCCTCGAGCTGCTCCACCTGACGATAGATCTCCGCCGTCCCGATGCGGACGCCGCCCGGATTGAGCGTCGCGTCGCTCCGCCCGTGGATGATCATCCCGTCGTGCGCGGTGATCTCCGCCCAGTCGCCGTGCCGCCAGACGTTCGGCCAGTGCGCGAAGTAGGCCGCGCGGTACTTCGCGCCGTCGTCATCGTTCCAGAAGCGCACCGGCATGCTCGGAAAGGGCGCCGTGCAGACCAGCTCCCCCGCCCGCCCGCGGCGGGGACGCCCCTGCTCGTCGAAGACGTCCACCGCCATCCCGAGCGCGAGCGCCTGGAGCTCCCCGCGCCACACCGGCCCGATCGGATTGCCGCCGGCGAAGCACGAGATGATGTCCGTGCCGCCGCTGATGCTGCTGAGCCGCACCGTCGGCGTGACGTCCCGGTAGACGAAGTCGAACCCCTGCGGCGAGAGCGGGCTCCCGGTCGAGAGGATGGCCTCGAGCGCCGGCAGCGCGTGCGTGCGCGCGGGCGCCAGCCCCTCCTTCTCGGCGAGCGCGAGGTACTTCGCGCTCGTGCCGAACACGGTCAGCCGCTCCGCCTCCGCCAGGTCCCACAGCACGGCCGGCCGCGCCTTCGGAAGCGGCGCCCCGTCGTAGAGCACGATCGTGGCGCCGGTCGCGAGGCAGGAGACGAGCCAGTTCCACATCATCCACCCGCAGGTGGTGAAGTAGAAGACGCGGGACTCGGGGCCGACGTCGGTGTGCAGCACCAGCTCCTTGAGGTGCTGCACGAGCGTGCCGCCGGCGCCGTGCACCATGCACTTCGGGAGCCCCGTCGTCCCCGAGGAGTACATGATGTAGAGCGGATGGTCGAACGGCAGCCGCACGACCGGCGCGTGCGGCGCGCCGCCGGAGGACAGCGCCGCCCAGGGGATGCCGCCGCGGATCGCGCTCACGTCGCGCGGCGCCCGATAGGGGACGACGATCGTCCGCTCGATGCTCGGCAGATGCGACACGATGTCGGCCACGCGCGGGACGAGGTCGATCTCCTTCCCTGCGTAGCGGTAGCCGTCGGCGGCGATCAACACCTTCGGCGCGATCTGGCCGAAGCGATCGAGGACGCCGGCGAGCCCGAAGTCGGGAGAGCAGGAGGACCAGATCGCCCCCAGCCGCACCGCGGCGAGCATCGCGACCACGGCCTCCGGCAGGTTCGGCATGAACGCCGCGACGCGGTCGCCGACGCCCACCCCCATCGCGGCCAGCGCGCGCGCGACGCGCTCCACCTCCGCGTGCAGCGCGTCCCAGTCGAGCGACGTGCGGCGCCCCTCCTCGGTCCAGGAGACGATCGCCTCCGCACTGCCGCGCCGCCGCAGCAGGTTCTCGGCGAAGTTCAGGTGTGCCCCGGTGAACCAGCGTGGCCCGAGCTCCGGGTCCGGCGGCGCCATCCGGTCGCCGCCCACCAGGATCTCGTCCCACGGCGCGCGCCCGGGACGCTCCTCGGCGACGACGCCACCGAAGCGCCAGACGAGCGCCCAGAACGCCTCCGGCTCGGCCAGCGACCACGCGCGCAGCGACTCGAAGTCGGTCACCGCGCCCGCGGCGCCGCCGAGCGCTCGCGCCGCATCGATGAACCGCGTGAGATTCGCGCGGCGCCGCTGCTCCGCGCTCGGGATCCAGAGCGGGGTGTCGGTCATGGGCCCAATCTAAGCCACGGAGGATGCCGGAGGGATTCGGCGCCCCCCTCAGCGGATGCGCGCGACGAGGAACCGCAGCGAGGCGGGGACGGCGAGCCCGTTGGAGCTGACCTGGAAATACCCCTCGCCGTTCGCGGGGACGGTGAAGCGGTAGTAGGCGGCGGCCCCCGCCCGCAGCGCCACGCTGCTCGTCGTCTCCGAGCGCAGCGCGCGGATGGAGAGCGGAAAGGAGCGCGGACCGGGCACCACCGGAAACACGCTGCGGAAGTTCCAGCTCGGCTGCGTGAAGCGCGCCGGGAGCCCCGGCACCAGGTCGTCGAGGTAGAGGCTGACGGCGAAGTCGCGCAGCGCGGCGATCGGATCGACGCCGAACACCTGCTGCAGGTTCGCGAAGCCGCTCGTCGCCGAGTTCGCGAGGCGATACCAGAGATCCTGATCGGTGGGCGCGTGATGGTCCGCGAGGTAGCGGAGGAAGGCCCACGACGCGCCGCGGGACTGCACCGACGTCCCGGTCCCCTGGTCGTCGGCGAACGCCGAGAAGCTCTCCACGTTCTGGAGGAAGCTGCGCAGCCGCCCGAAGTTCGCCATCGAGTAGCGCAGGAACGCGTCGTCGAAGCGTCGGTCACCGAAGCGCGAGGCGTCGATGTTGGCGCGCGGCGCGGCGCCGCTCGCGCGGTAGAACACCAGCTCCTCGGCGACGTGGCTCAACGCTTCGTTGAGCCACCCCGCCTCGGGCAGCGCGGTGCGCGTCACGTAGACGCGCCGCGACGCGTTGATGAGATGCTGGTACTCGTGCGCGAGGGTGGCGACGGTGACGCTGTCCACGAAGCCGCGCGTGAACGCGCGGCTCTGCACGCCGGTCGGGCTGCGCACCACACCGTCCGGATCGGGGACGAGCAGGTAGAACAGCTCCCCCAGATTGCTCCCCGCGCAGGTGCTCGGGGCGAGGAAGTCGCGCGCCCAGAAGAAGCCGCCGACGTAGAAGTTCGCCGTCGCCGGCGACAGCTCGTTGACGGCCCGCGTGTAGAAGATCACGACGCGCCCGTTGCCGTCGAGATCCTGCGGCTCGCCGAACGCCGGCGCGTCCACCGCGTGGACCAGCGTGTCGAACGTCGCCGCGTAGTGCCGGTAGTCGGCGTCCGTGAAACCGCCGGCGGGGTTCGCCGTGTCGGCCACGATCACCGCGCGATCGGAGATCGCGACCACGCGCCCGGTGCGCAGATCCGGCTCCCGGCAGTCCAGCACCGCGTTCGCGTTGAGCGTGACGAGCTGTCCCAGTGCGAGCGAGCTGGGGATCCCGCCGACCAGCGACCGCACGCGCACGTCGCGCTCGGCCGCCGCGCGCCCGAGCAGCGGCCCCTCGCTTGCCCGCAGCCGCGCGTCGAGCGACTCGTCGCGCTCGAGCGCGCGCATCGCGACCGCTGCGATCGGCGGCTCCGACGCGGGGGGCGCGATGCCGAGCGGCAGGACGGAGAGCTGCGTCTCGGCGAGCGGCGACGTCGTCGCGGAGAATGGAATCAGGACCAGCTGCGCGTCGGCGCCGTCGCCGCGTACGCAGACGCCGCCCAGCGCGCTCACGTCGGCGACCTCGCCAACACCGAGCGAAAGGGTGGCCGCCGCCGCGGCACACGGGCGGAGGGCGGGATCGGCGATGGACACGAGCGCGGTGTCGGCGCGGCTCCCGGCCGTCGCGACGACGCGCGCCGTGCCGCCGCCGCGCGCGGCGCGCACGACCCCCGACGGATCGACGGTGAAGAGCGTCGGGTCGTCGGACGCGAAGCCCACCATGCTCCCCGGCGCCACGTTCCCGTGTCGATCCTGGACCTCCACGCGCAGCAGCGCCGACGCGCCGGGGCCGTTCAGTCGCAGCAGTCGCGGCGTGATGGTGAGCCGGGCGACCGGCCCGGGGAGCACCACCCCCGAGAAGCGGGCCGGCGCGGGGACGCCGTCGGCGGTGGCCGCCACCTCGAGCGCGCCAGCGACGGTCCCCGCGCGCAGCCGCACCGCGGCGCGTCCCTCGGCGTCGGCGCGCGCGGTGCCGGGGAGGAGCACCGCACCCGTCCCCGCGGTGACGCCGAACCGCACCTCCGCGCCCGGCACGGCGCGGCCGAACTGGTCGAGCACGCGCACGCCGAGCGGCACGTCCGCCTCCTGCTCCACGACGGCGCCGAAGGTGGCGCCCGACTCCACGCGCAGTCGCGCCGGCGTGCCGACGCGACGCGGCTCCGTCGCGTCTCGACAGGACGCGAGCAGCATCGCGCAGAGGACGACGGCTGCGCGCCGCGACGGACCGGACATGCGGGAGTACTCCAGGCGGGAACTCCCGAAAGGTAGAACGGCGCGGCGTCCGGGTCGATCTCCGCGCCGTTCCGGACGGGTGCCCTACTCCGCCGTCTCCTCGGCGAGCCCCCGCTCCGCGACGGCGCGGGCGACGTCGCTCGTGGTCACCACGCCGACGATCTCCCCGTCGCGTTCGACGAGCACCCGATGGATGCGGTGTCGCGCGATGAACGCCGCACCGTCCCGCACGGAGCAGGAGGCCGGGAGCGAGAGCACCTCGCGCGTCATCGCCTCGTCCACCGTGCTCGCCGAGAGCTCGTCCTCCTCCAACGTTGCGTCGCCGAGCCGTTCGACCGTCGCGGCCGGCCGCTCCTCCCACTCGTCCCATGGGAGTCCAGCGTCGATCTCGGCGTCGTCGCTCCAGTCGGCCTCGTCGGCGCGCGGCGCGTCGTGCAGGAGGAGCTCCTCGCGCGACGCCTGGAAGTCGAGGATGTCGCCGGAGGTGATGACGCCGATCACCTCGTTCCCCCGCACCACCGGCGCGCCGCTCAGGTGATGCGTCGCCAGCAGCTCCGCGGCGGCGCGGAGCGAGAGGTCCGGCGTGACCGTCACCAGAGGCGACGACATGATGTGCTCGAGCCGCAGCATACCCCCTCCTGGAAGATCGCCTCCGGAGGATGTGCCGCGACGCCGCGCGGTGCCGTCGGCCGAACGCCCGCCTCGCGTACGGAAATCCCGGATTCGCTCAGCGAGGTGACAGCGCGCTCGACGCTTCGCGCGCGCACTCGGCGAGCACCGCCGCGCCGACGAACAGGCTCTCCTCCGCCGGGTCGAAGCGGGGGGAATGCGCCGCGATCGGCGGCTCGCCCGGCCGCCCGGCGCCGATCCGGAGGAAGCACCCCGGGATGCGCTCCAGATAGTGCGCGAAATCCTCGGCGGCCATGTTCACCGTGCCGAGCGGCACCAGCGCATCGGCGCCGAGCACCGTCTCGACCGCGACGCGGGCCCAGCCCGTGGGCTCGAGCGCGTTCAGCAGCGGGGGCGTCCCGTCCTCCACCGCGGCGCGGGCCTCGAGCGCGTGCGCGGCGGCGACGCCGTTCGCGACGCGATGCAGCTCGTCGATCAGCAGCCGGCGAGCGGGCGCGTCGACGGCGCGGATGGTGCCGGTCAGCATCGCACGATCCGGGATGACGTTCGAGGCGCTCCCGGCGTGCATCGCGCCGACGGTGAGCACGCCCGGCGTCGCGGGATTCAGTCGGCGCGCGACGACCGACTGCAGCGTCACGACGAGCGTGGCCGCGCCGACAATGGGGTCGGCGCTCTCGTGCGGGCGGGCCGCGTGCGCGCCGCGCCCCACCAGCTCGATGCTGAAGGTGTCGGACGATGCGGCGAGCGGCCCCGGCTCCGCCACCACCTGCCCGACGGGGAAGCGCATGTCCACGTGCCCGCCGAAGATCGCCCGCACGCCGTCGAGCGCGCCCGCCTCGATGATGGTCAGCGCGCCCCGCCCCGTCTCCTCGCCCGGCTGCAGCACGACGAGGACGTCCCCCTCCGCGGGGTGGAGCGCGAGCAGCCACGCCGCACCCACGGCCCACGACGCGTGGATGTCGTGCCCGCAGGCGTGCATCACGCCCGGCACCTGCGACGCATACGGAAGCCCGGTCTCCTCGCCGATCGGGAGCGCGTCGATGTCGCCGCGCAGCGCGACCGGCGGCAGGTCGCGCTGCCGGCCGGGGACGCGCGCGACGAGCCCCGTCGCGCCGACGCGGCGCACGTCGTCGATGCCGTGGCTGCGGAGCGCCGCCTCGAGCCGCTCCGCGGTGCGCACCTCGAGCATCGACAGCTCCGGCTCCGCGTGGATGGCGCGCCGGAGCGCGACGAGCTCGCCCGCGAAGCGGGGATCGAGCCGCTCCCGCAGCGCGGCCGGCGCGCGCGCGAGCTCAGACGTGGACACCGGCGGCCTCCAGGCGCTCCGTCCGCACCGTGAGCGCGTCGATGCGGCCGAGATCGGGGGTGACGCCGATCCCGGGACGCTCGCGCGGCACGCGCACCATCCCCTCCGCATCCATCGTCCACTCCGGCTCGACGATGTCGCGCTCCCAGTAGCGCGCGCTCGGCGACAGGTCGCCCGGGAGGGAGAAGTTCGGCAGCGACGCGAGCGCGACGTTGTACGCGCGGCCGATCCCGCTCTCGAGCATCCCGCCGCACCAGACGGGGATCCCGGCCGCCGCGCACAGATCGTGGATCGCGATCGATTCGGTGAATCCGCCGACCCGCCCCGGCTTGATGTTGACGATGCGCCCCGCGCCGAGCGCGATCATGTCTTCGCAGCGATCGAGATCGCCGATCGACTCGTCGAGGCAGACCGGCGTGCGGAGCCGCCGCTGCAGCTCGGCGTGGCGACGGAGATCGTCGCGCCCGAGCGGCTGCTCGATCATCAGCAGGTCGAGATCGTCGAGCAGCGCGAGGTGCTCGACATCGGCGAGGGTGTAGGCGGAGTTCGCGTCGGCCATGATCTGCACGGAGGCGCCGAGCGCCTCGCGCACCGCGCGCACGTACCCGACGTCGGCGCCCGGCTGGATCTTCACCTTGATCTTCCGGTAGCCGTCGGCGAGCGCCCGCGTCGCGCGCGCCACGAGCGCGTCGGGGCTCCCCTGGATCCCGATCGAGATCCCGGTCGGCACGCGGTCGCGCGTCCCTCCGAGCGCGGTCGCCAGCGGCACCCCTTCGCGCTGTGCGTGCAGCGCCCACGCGCCCATCTCGAGCGCGGCCTTCGCCATCGAGTGGCCGCGCACGTTGTGCGCGAGCACGGCGTGCAGCTCCCGCGGATGCGCGAGCGCCCGCCCGAGCAGGCGCGGCGCGAGCCACTCGCGGATGGCATGCCACGCGGTGTCGACCGTCTCGGGGCCGTAGTTCGGTTGCTCGCCGGCGACGCACTCCGCCCACACCTCCACGCCGTCCACGTCGCGGAGCGAGAGCAGGAAGATGCGGCGCTCGGTGCACACGCCGGAGGAGATGCGGAAGGGCTCGCGCAGCGGGAGCCGCAGTTCGCGCAGCTCGACCGATTCGAGATGGATCATGTGGAGGGAGCGTGTCGAAGCAGGTAGAAGCCGCGCGCCGCGGCCTCGTCGCGGAGGAAGCCGTCCACACGATAGCCGGCGGCGAGCGCCGCGGTGAAGGCGTCGCGCGTCGCGAGGCGCCAGCGGAACGCGAGGTCGAGCGACTCGCGCTGCACGGCGCCGATGTCGAGCGGGATCTGCACGCGCACCGCCGGAGGCCGATCGGCGAGGAGCGCCGCGGGGGAGACGCTCGTGCCCGGCGCGCCGGCGTTGAGAAGCGGCGCACCTTCGACGCCGACGCCGAGGACGCGCGCCGGCGCGCCGTCCAGCCGCCAGGCCACGATGAAGCGGTCGGTGCCGAGGCCGCGATGCAGGTCGCTGTCCGTGACGCCGTACATGTCCTCGACGTACTCGTCGACGTCGGCGCCGAGCGTCATGAGGTTGAGCCGCGCGTTGCGCGCCTGCAGCGGATCGAAGGTCCAGTACATGACGTCGACGCCGAGCGCGCGCACGAGATCGCGCTGGTACGCCTTGAGGGCGCGCCCGATCCCCTGGTCGCGCCGCTCCGCGCGCACGGCGAGCATGTCCGACCAGTGCACCGACCGGCCGCGATGGAGCCCCGTCATGCCGAAGACGAAGCCCAGCAGCCGCCCGGACGGGTCGAACGCCCCGGCGGCGACGCCGCCCAGCCGCTGCGTGATCTTGAGGATCGTCGGGGGGACGAGGTCGGTGAACTCGCGCCCCCACGTCTCGCGCTGCAGCTCCACGCAGGCCGCGTACTCGGTCGCCGTGGTCAGCGGTCGGATCTGGAAGTCGGGTGACGACGATGCTGGCATGCCAGCAATATCTCACCGGAGCTCGCCCAACGCCTCCGCCGTGATCGCCGCGACGGCTCCCGACGGGGTGCGATGCCCCGCCCGGAGGAGCGCCCCCACCCCGCCCGCGCCGTCGAGCCGCTCCGCGGCGACCCCGGACACCTCCTCGACCATCGCGCCGTGGTCGAAGGCGTCGCGCACGAGCGCCTCGGCGACGCCGGGATGCCGGTCGGCGAAGCGACGCGTGAGCACCAGCTCCTCGACCGCGCTCTCCTCGAGCGCCCACTGCGTGCGCGACTGCGTCGTGACGCTCACCCCACCCGCGCAGGAGCGGAGGAGCAGCGCGTCCACGATCGCCGTCTCGTACTCGCGCCGGAGGCTCGCCAGGGCGCGCTCCACCGCCTGGGTGATCTCGAACTCCCCGGCCGAGGCGGAGAGCGGCGGCATCACCCGCGCGCGGCGCGTGAGCCGCGTGGGCACCGCGGCGGCGAGCGCGGTCGCGTAGCCGGGGGGCCCGCCGAAGAGGAGCCAGTCGTCGCGCGACGAGAGATCGAGCATCCGGTCCACGAGATCCGCGACCTCGCGATCGAAGTCCGACCGCCCGAGCCCCCGGTAGGTCGCCAGCAGCTCGAGGCGCCCGCGCCGGTAGCGATAGAGCCGCGTCGCGCGCGCGTCGGCGAAGCCGAGGACCGCGCCGCGCAGCAGCTTGAGCGGCCGCAGCATCGGCACCGCGCGGATCCCCGGCCCCCAGGCGAGCGTCCGCCCCGCGGCGACGGGAAGCGGCTCGGCGTACGCCACCTCGTCCGCCGTGACGAACGCCGCCCAGCCGGCGGAGCCGATCGCGCCGGTGATCGGGGCGAGTCGGCCGGACAGCAGCGCGACCGCGGACTCGAACTGCAGTCGCGCCGTGCGCGTACACGCCGCCGATTGTCGGATCGACTCGAGCTCGTAGTCGAGCCGCCGGCGCCAGGCGGTGCGCGTCGCGGGTGTCGTGACCTCGCCGTCGAGGTACACCGACAGCACGAGACGGTCTCGCAGCGCTCGCTCGAGCGCCACCAGCTCCGCGTAGTTCATCGGCCTCCGACCGCTGCCCGGGCCGCTGCCGGCGCCGGGATGATGAGCACAGATGTCCGATGGGTCCGATCGTCCGGACCGCGAGGTTCTGATTCTACCTCCAGGCCGGCATTCCGCTACCTCCCCCTTTCCGGACACGCGGTCGGGAGTTCTCCCTGCTGGCTGCCCCCCGGACGCGGGGCTATCCATTCAGGGCGCGCCGCGAGCGGGGCGCGCCCGGGCGGCGCCGGCAGGCGCGGACCGAGTCCTCGAACCAGGTGAGCCGACATGGGTGTGACCAACGACTCGGTGACCAGGGGCGCCGAGCCGCATCTCGCGGACCCCGATCACAACCCCTCCTTCACGAAGGGCGTCTTCCTCGGCGAGATCCGGGAAGCGCTGGTCTTCCCCTTCCCCGAGCTGTCGGTCGAGGAGCGCGAGTCGCTGCGCATGATCCTCGACACCTTCCGCAGCTGGGCGGGGGAGACGGTCGATCCTCGCCGGCACGATCACGACGCCCGCTTCCCCGACGAGGTGCGCGCCGGGATGGCGGAGCTCGGGCTCATGGGGCTCAACATCCCCGAGGAGTACGGGGGGTTCGGCGCGTCGGCGATGGTGTTCAACCGCGTCTTCGGGGAGATCGGGGCGACCGATCCCGCGCTCACCGTCTACTTCGGCGCGCACCAGTCGATCGGCTGCAAGGGGATCACCCTCTTCGGCACGGACGCGCAGAAGCGCGAGTGGCTCCCCCGCTGCGCGAGCGGCGAGACGATCGCCGCCTTCTGCCTCACCGAGCCCGGCTCCGGCTCCGACGCGCAGGCGATGCGCACCACCGCGGTGCCGAGCGAGGACGGCTCGCACTACCTCCTCAACGGCACGAAGATCTGGATCTCGAACGCCGGCTTCGCGGGAGTGTTCACCGTCTTCGCCAAGGTACCGGTGGAGATCGACGGAAAGACGAAGCAGCGGGTGACCGCGTTCATCGTGGACGCAACGAGCGAGGGGATCACCCTCGGCAAGCTCGAAGACAAGATGGGGATCAAGGCGTCGGACACGCGCACCGTGAGCTTCGAGAATGTGCGCGTCCCCGCGGCCAACGTGCTCGGCCAGGTGGGGCAGGGCTTCAAGATCGCCCTCGAGATCCTCAACTCCGGGCGGCTGGGGCTCGCCAGCGGCTCCGCGCGCGGCGCGCGGCGCATCATGGACGAGGCGATCGCGTACGCGAAGCAGCGGGAGCAGTTCGGCCGGCCGATCGCCTCGTTCGAGATGATCCAGCGGAAGATCGTGCTCAACGCCGTCGAGACCTACGCCGCCGACGCCGCGTGGGTGCTCACCGCGGGGATGGTCGATCGCGGCGGCGTGGACTACTCGCTCGAGACGGCGGCCGCGAAGGTGTTCGCCTCCGAGCTCGCCTTCCGCGCGTCGAACGACGCGCTGCAGATCGCCGGCGGGATCGGCTACTCGAAGGAATATCCGTACGAGCAGGCGGTGCGCGACTCGCGCATCAACCTGATCTTCGAGGGGACCAACGAGATCCTGCGCGCGCTCATCGCGCTCACCGCGCTGCAGCAGCCGGGCGAGCGGCTCCGGGAGATCGGCGAGGCGTTCAAGCACCCCATCCAGTCGCTCGGCGCGATCGGCACCTTCCTCGCCGGCCGCGCGAAGCGGCAGGTCACCAACCCGAAGTTCACGAAGGTCCATCCCGCGCTGCGCGACGAGGCGGAGCTGGTCGAGGAGCTCGTGCACGACCTGGGGCTCGCGGTCGAGGCGGTCCTCATGAAGCAGGGGAAGCAGGTGATCGAGCGGCAGTTCCTGCAGGAGCGGATGGCGAACGCCGCGATCGACATCTTCCTCGCGACGGCCGTGCTGTCGCGCACGACCTGGGAGATCGAGCGCGCCGGCGGCGACCTGTCGGCGGTGGCGCAGGAGCTGGACTGCGCCCGCATCTTCGTGCCGATGGCGTACCGGCGGGCGCGCCGCAACATCCGCGGGCTCCGGCGCAATCAGGACGGTCGCCTGCGCGAGATCGCGGCGCGGGCGACCGAGCGGGGGGAGCTGGCGCCGCCGGCCCCGGTCGATCGAGAGTAAGGGAACGCCTCCCCGCCCACGGGGCGCCGGGGGGAGCGGACGTCGTCGTGACGACCGCTCCAGCTCGGCAGTCTAGCCACTGATGAGACCGGCCTCTGCCGCGCGACCCGTCGTGCCCTCACACCTCCTCCCTCCCTCCGACTCCCCTGGCGACGGGGAGCACCTCCCCGTCTCCGGGCGCAGCGAGCTGCGGGGGGAGGGCGTGAGTGGCACCCCCCAGTCGGGGCCTCCCGTCCCACCGGGAGCATCGGGGACGCCGCCCGCCGCGCCGCGCGTGGGGGCGACCGCGCCGGCCGCTCCCCTGCACGGCCCCCTCGCCGCGTCGATGGAGCGCCTCACTGCGCTCGCGGCGACCGCGCTCCGCGCCCCGCTCGCCTTCATCGCCCTCGTCGGCGAGGATCGCCGCTGCTTCGCCGTCGGCGCCAAGGTGCCGGCCTGGGTCTCCCACGATCCCGGGCTCCTCACGCGCGCCGGGCTGCTCGATCGGATCTGCGCCGCGCACGAGCCGGTGGTGATCGAGGACGTGGTCACCCAGGCGGCGGCGCACCAGGTGGACGCGGCGCGGGCGCTGGAGATC
>Ga0182741_1001686_pt1 | contig 27793 bp, 19 predicted proteins | sample eDN5th37CBELigOP_FD_128874 | JGI IMG/M metagenome (GOLD analysis project Ga0182741, IMG submission 128874) | Enriched Organic Plus compost microbial communities from Emeryville, California, USA - eDNA 5th pass 37_C BE-Lig OP (version 2) (version 2) ... | reverse complement strand
TTATCCCGTCGAAGCTTCCGCGATGGCCGCACGGCTGGTTCGATGGTTGCCGGATGCCGATCATTTCATCCGCGTGATCGCCGATGGCCCGCGCCTGCTTGGCTGGATCACCGCCGAGCGGCGCCTGTCGCTGGAATCCGGCGACAGCATCGAGATCACCGGCCTGGTGGTGGATCGCACGATCCATCGCGGCGGCGTGGGTTCGACGCTGGTGGCCGCGGTCGCGGACTGGGCGCGTTCGCAGGGCGATGCGCACCTGATCGTGCGTTCCAACGTGGCGCGCGTGGAATCGCATCCGTTCTACGAGCGCCTGGGTTTCACGCGGACCAAGAGCCAGCACGTCTACCGGCGGGATCGCTAGCCGGCACGGTCGGGCGCAGGCCCGCCGCCGATGCCGGCAGTCGTGAACGCGGACAACAGGAGGCCCAGAATCCGCCGGTGGCCGCGCCTGCGCACTGGTCATTTTTTCGCCATCCATCTTGACAGCCCCGCTGCACAAGGGCGGCGCGGGCTTATCCACATGTTTGTCCGCGAATCATCCACACGCGTTGTGGAAAACCCGGAACTTTCGTTTCACGGACGTGAAACGCGCTGGTCATTTTTTCGCCAGACTGCTTGACAGCCTTGGGCCGCAAGGCGCCCCGACGCTTATCCACATGTTTCTCCGGAATCGGTCCACACCGGATGTGGACAACCCGCACGCCGCGATCCCGCAGCGGTAATGCGCATGACGCGAGCCGCCCGGCCGATCAGATGCGCGAATACTGCCAGGACACCATGCGCCCGTCGCGGTAAGGCATGACGCCGTGGAACCCGCGCGGATCCGCGTCGAACACCAGCGGCAGGAAATGGCGGTCGCCGTCCCACAGCGGCAGGTCGAGAATCCGATCCACCGGCACCCATTCCAGTGCGCCCTCGGGGTTGCGCTCGTGCGGCGTGCCGGAGTACGCGGTGATCAGGAACACGAAGCCCAGCCAGTCCTCGCCATGCTTGCCGAAGCCCGGCCAACTGATGGTGCCGCGCAGCAGCATCTCGTCGCAGTCGATGCCGGCTTCCTCGCGGATCTCGCGGCGCATCCCGGCCACGACGTCCTCGTCCGCCTCGACCTTGCCGCCCAGGCCGTTGTACTTGCCCAGATGCAGATCATCGGGCCGCGCGTTGCGGTGGATCAGCAGGACCTGCGAACGATCCGGCGACAGGACATAACCGAGGGTGGCGACGATGGGGGTATAGGGCATGGCGGGACGTCGAGCGGAAACCGGCATTCTAGCCGCGCGGCGTGACCGCTTCCGGCGTGCCGCGCGCGGTGGCTCAGGACACGGCCATCGTCCGCCCGGCGCGCGCCGCCAACAGGCGGTCCAGCACCGACTTCAACGCCAGCGGACGCACCGGTTTGGCCAGCAGCGACAGGTCGGCCTCGCGCACCGCGCGGCGGACCGCTTCGGTCTGATCGGCGGACAGGAGCAGGCACGGCCGCGCGCCGAACCGCGCCGACAGGCGTTGCCACAGCGCCACGCCGGTATCGCCCGCATCGAGATGGAAATCGAACAGCCAGGCATCCGCCGGCATTTGTGCCAGCGCGCGCTCCGCACCCGCGCCGTCGGCGGCGCAGGCCACCTCGCAGCCCCATCCGGCCAGGGTCTGCCGCAGCGCGTCGAGCGCGATCGGATCGTTGTCCACCGCGAGGATGCGCAGGCCGGCGAGGCCGGTGCGGGAAACACCGGCGAAGGCCTGCATCACCGGCGCGCTGACCCGCGCCAGTTCGACGGAGAAGGCGGAACCGCGGCCGCCGCGACTGCGCAGGTCCAGCGGCGCTTCCAGCAGCGCGGCGATCCGATCGGCAATCGACAGGCCCAGGCCCAGGCCCTGCCCCGCCGCGTCCCCGCCACGCCGGAACTCGTCGAAGATCAGCCGGCGTTCCGAGTCGGGGATGCCCGGTCCGGTATCCAGCACCTCGATGCGCAGCCGGCCCGGCGCGCCGCGGCGGACGCCCAGCAGCACGCCGCCGCGCGCGGTGTAGCGGATGGCGTTGGCGAGGAAGTTCTGCAGGATCCGGCGCAGCAGTTGCGGGTCGCTGTGCACCCACGCGCGCGTGGGCCGGTAACGGAAGCGCAGGCCGCGCTCGGCGGCCAGCACGCCGAACTCCGACGCCAGCGGTTCCAGCACTTCCGCCAGCGGGAAATCGCGCGGCTCGGGCACCAGTCCCCCCGCTTCCAGCCGCGACATGTCGAGCAGGCCGGTCAACAGATCGGTGGTGGAATCGAGCGCGCCGCGGATCTGCCGCGCGGACTGGCGCGCCTCGCCATCGGGCAACTGCTGCGCGAGCGCGTCGGTGAACAGATGCGCCGCATGCAGCGGCTGCAGGAGATCGTGGCCGATCGCGGTCAGGAAGCGGCTCTTGGCGTCGTTGGCGTGTTCGGCTTCGCGTTTGGCGGTCTCCAGCAGGGCGGTGCGCTCGGCCACGCGCTGTTCGAGGGTTTCGTTGGCGCGCTTGAGATCGCGTTCGGCATGGCGTGACGCGGTGACGTCGGTGTAGGTGGCGACGAAGCCCCCACCCGGCATCGGGTTGCCGCGGATCTCGACGATGCTGCCGTCCGGGAACACGCGTTCGGTCAGGTGCGGCGTGCCGGCGCGCATGAAGGCCAGGCGCCGCTGCAGCGCGCGGTCGTCGTGGCCGCGATGCGGCATGCGCTGCAACGCCCAGCGGGTCAGATCGGCGATCGGGCGGCCGACCTGCAGCAGTTCCGGCGGGAATCCGAACATCTGCTCGTAGCGGCGGTTCCAGGCGACCAGGCGTTGTTCGCGATCCACCACGCTGATGCCCTGGCTCATGTTGTGCAGCGCCGCTTCCAGCACCTGCTGGTTGAAGCGCAGGTCCTGCGAGGCTTCGCCGACGATCGCCGCGACCGTGTCCAGATCGCGGCTTTCCCGGCGCGCCGCGTCCAGCAGCAGGCGCGCCGATGCCGATCCCAGCACCGCGGAGAGTTCGCGTTCCAGCCGCGCCTCCATCGCCGCCGGCACCGGGCCCTGGCGCGGCGCGCCGGCAAGCACTTCCTCCACCCGCTCGCGCGGCAGGAAACGCCGCCCGGCCTCGCCCAGGCTCTGCCGATCCAGGTTGCGCTGGCGCTGGTGCGGCGCCTCGCGCCGCCAGGCCATCGCCAGCAGGGTGGCGACGGTGCCGGAGAACAGGCTCACGCCCACCGCGCGGCCGAGCGGGCTCCATCCGGTCAGCCCGAACATGCCCTGCGGCGACAGCCAGGCCTGTCCGAACGGCCCCTCGCGCAGCCAGTCCGGCGTACTGCCGGAGGCCGACAGCAGGGTCGGCACCAGCAACACCCAGGCCCAGGCGAGGAAGCCGGCGGCCACGCCGGCAATCGCCGCGCGCGGCGGCGTCTGCGGCCGCCATACCGCGAAGGCCAGCACCGGCGCCAGCGTGGCCAGCGCCGAGAACGACACCGCGCCCACGTCGGCCAGCGCGTCGCTGCCGGTCACCAACCGGCTGTAGGCCCACGACAGCAACATGATCACGGCGATGCCGGTGCGGCGCAGCGCCAGCAGCGCGCCGCGTTGGTCGCCGCCCTTGCCACGCGACCAGGCGCCGCGCAGCAGCCCGGGCGCGAACCAGTGGTTGCCGATCATCAGGCTCAGGGTCAGCGTACTGACCACCACCATGCCGGTCGCCGCGCTCAACCCGCCGAGGAAGGCGAACAGTGCGAGCCCTTCGTGGCCCCGCGAGAACGGCAGCGCCAGTGCGTACATGTCCGACGGCACCGAACCGCCCAGCAGGGCCATGCCGGCGCGCGCCAGCGGCAGGCCCGGCAGGGCGATCAGCACCAGGTACAGCGGGAACAGCCAGCGTGCGGTGCGCACGTGGCGCTCGTCGCGGCACTCGACCACCGCGACATGGAACTGGTGCGGCAGGATGAACATCGCCAGCGCCCCCAGCAGCATGAACGGCGCGAAGCCGCCCGAAGGCTGCGGTGGCAGCGGCGCGGCGGGCAGTTCGGGCCACTCGCGCAGGCCCAGCCAGACGAATGCGCCCAGCGCCAGCATCGCCGCCAGCTTGAAGATCGATTCGAACGCCATCGCCAGCACCAGCCCGCGATTGTGTTCGGCGGCGCTGGCGCGGCGGGTGCCGAACAACATCGCGAACAGCGCCATCGCCAGTGCCACGTACAGGCCGCTGTCGCGCCAGAACGGCAGCGACTGGCCGGCCTCGCCGGCCGCCTGGGTGAGCGTGGCGAAACTCATCGCCACCGCCTTCAACTGCAGGGCGATGTAGGGAATCAGGCCCAACGCGGCGACCAGCGTGACCGTGCCCGCCAGCCACGCATCGCGGCCCAGCCGGCTGGCGATGAGATCCGCCAGCGAGGTGGCGTTGGTCTCGCGCGCCAGCCGCACCAACCGCATCAGGAAAGCGACCGCCAGCGCATAGAACAGGATCGCGCCGAGGAAGGTCGGCGGCAGCGGCCAGCCGTAGCGCGCGGCCTGGGTGATGGTGCCGTAGAAGGTCCAGGACGTGCAGTGCACCGCCAGCGACAGCGCGTAGATGTGCTGCCAGTGCCGGGCCAGCACGGTCGGGCGCCGCTCGCCGTACAGCGCGGTACCGAACATCAGCGCCAGCCAGGCCAGGCCGGCCAGCGCCACCACCCACAGGCTCAGCATCCGGCCGCTCCATCCCGCATGCGCGCGATGGCCCGGCACGCCCCGTGCCCGCCGCCGGTGATGGCGGGCGACCCGGAGAAACCATTGCGAAGAAGGCGCGGCGGCATCGCGCGAGCATAACGCAGCGGCGGCGGGCTTCCGCCCGCCGCCGCTTCACTGCAGGGTGCCGCCACCGGCGTCAGAAGTCGTAGCGCGCGGTCAGCGAGTACTGGCGCGGGGGACCGTAGAAACCGGTCAGCACGCCATAGGCAGCGATGTTGTAGCCGGTCGTGCGGTACTCCTTGTCGGCCAGGTTGCTGCCCTGCAACGAGAACGACCAGGCATCGTTGACCTTCCAGATCACGCCCGCATTGAGCAGGCCGTAGCCGTCCTGCCTGATCAGCGGGCTGAGGTCCGTGGTCGGCCACACTTCGCTCTGGTAGGCATATCCCACCCGCGCGGACAGATTGCCGCCATTGGCCAGGTCGGTGCGGTATTCCACGTTCAACGCGCCGGAGAATTCCGGGGCATTGGTGAACTTCTGCTGGTCGGCCACGTTGACGCCGCGGTCCATGTACTCGTCGTACTTGGCGTCCAGCCAGGCCAGGTTGCCGCTGATCAGCCAGTGCGCGGTCGGCAGCCACTGGTACTCCACTTCCAGGCCCCGCACCGTACCCTTGCCGGCGTTGGTGAAGTCGCCGAAGAAGCTCTGCGTGCCGTCGGGCAGCGTGTACGAGGTGAACACCGACAACTGGATGTCCTCGTACTGGTTGTGGAAGTAGGCGAAGTTCAGGAACAGCCGCTGGTCAAGCAGCGACATCTTGCTGCCGATCTCGTAGCTGTCGACCTTCTCGTCGTCGAACGGATCGCCCGAACGCGGCACCGCCGTGGTGTTGGCGCGGATGTTGAAGCCGCCCGACTTGAAGCCGCGCGAGGCCAGCCCGTAGATCATGACCTCCGGGGTGATCTGGTAGTCCAGCGAAACCTTGGGCGAGAAATTCTTGAAGTTGACGGTCTTGTCGAAGTTGGCCGCGGTGCCCCAGGCCGTGCCGTAGTCGAGGCCGGTGTAGAAGCGATTGAGCGCGATCGCGTGCTTGTCCTCGTCGGTGTAGCGCGCACCGACGTCGAGCTTGAGCCGTTCGGTCAGATCGAAGGTCCAGTCCGCGTACACGGCGATGCTCTGGGTGTTGACCACGCCCTGGGTATCGCCGAACAGCGGATTGGTCAGCGAGGTCGGCAGGGCCGGATTCCAGAAATGGTTGAGCACCTGGCCGCCGGCATCGCCGTCGAACGCATACACGCCCATCACGCCGCGCGCGCGGCCGCCGCCGTCGTAGTTGGCCTGCACCTCGTGGCTGACCTGGCTGTCGTTGTAGAAGGCGCGCACGTCCACCAGGGTGAGTGGGGTGGTGTCGAAGTCGATGTTGGTCTCGGTGTCGGATTCGCGCTTGGCGACGACGTACTTCAGGGTCCAGTCGTCGCTGACCCGCCAGTTGAACGTGGCCGAGGCGCCCTTCATCGTGGTGTCGTTGATGTTGCGCATGGCGCTGCGGATGTCGTAGCGATCCGGGGTCGGCGGATAGGTCGGCGCCAGCGGGTTGGGCGCCAGCATCCTGGCTCCGCGCACGCCCGATTGGTCATCCATCCAGTCGAACGCGAACTGCACGTCGAAGTCGTCGCCGGCGTACGCGCCCAGTTGCAGGCGCGCGGCATTGATTTCCTTGTCGCTGACGTCCTGGTGGGTATAAGTGTTCTCGCCGTAGCCGTCACGGTTCATGCTGGCCACCGCCACCCGCCCGCGCAGACCGCTGTCGGCACCGCCGATGGAACCGCCGATCGCGGCCTTGGCATCGAGCTGGTTGTAATTGCCGACCGTGATCGAAGCGAAGCCCTGGGTTTCGGTGGGCAGGCCGCGCGAGACGTACTTGATGGCACCGCCGATGGTGTTCTTGCCGTACAGCGTGCCCTGCGGGCCGCGCAGCACCTCGATGCGTTCGACGTCGAACACGTCCAGCAGCGCGCCCTGCGGACGGGCGATGTAGACGTCGTCCAGGTAAATGCCCACGCCCGGATCCACGCCCCACAGCGGATCGGCCTGGCCGATGCCGCGGATGTAGGCGGTGACCGTGCTGGTCGAGCCGCGCGCGGCATAGATGGTCAGGTTCGGCACCTGCGCATCGAGATCGCCGATGTCGCGGACATTCATCTTGTCCAGGGTCTCGGAGGTGAACGCGGTGACCGCCACCGGCACGTCCTGCAGGGTTTCCTCGCGCTTGCGCGCGGTCACCGTGACCGAATCCAGCGTGGTGGCGCGGTTGGCCGGCTGGCCGCCGTCCGTCACCGTGTCCTGCGCGAACGCGCAGGGTGCCGACGCCAGCAACACGGTGCCGATCGCCAGGCTCAAATGCTTGCGCTTCATGGATCTCCCCTCCTCCCGGGAATGCGTGCGGCGGACGGTTGTCGCCGATGCTGGAGAAGGCTAGAGGCGGACCGGACGGACCGGCATCGTACCTTCGTACAGTGGGCCGCCACCGGAGGGCTGCGGATACTCGCGCCACCTGCCGCAATCGCCGGCAGCCGACGAATTCACGGCGCCGAGGAGCCACGGATGTCTTTTCTGATCGTACTGGCCGCGCTGTGTTTCCTGATGTTCGTGGCCTACCGCGGCTACAGCGTGATCCTGTTCGCGCCGATCGCGGCGCTGGGCGCGGTCCTGCTGACCGATCCTTCGCTGGTCGCGCCCATGTTCACCGGCCTGTTCATGGACAAGATGGTCGGCTTCCTCAAGCTGTATTTCCCGGTGTTCCTGCTGGGCGCGGTGTTCGGCAAGCTGATCGAGATCTCGGGGTTCTCCAAGGCGATCGTCGCCGGCACCATCCGGCTGGTCGGGCGCCAGCGCGCGATGCTGTCGATCGTGCTGGTGTGCGCGCTGCTGACCTATGGCGGCGTCTCGCTGTTCGTGGTGGTGTTCGCGGTGTATCCGTTCGCGGCCGAGATGTTCCGCCAGAGCGACATCCCCAAGCGGCTGATACCCGGCACGATCGCCCTGGGCGCCTTCACTTTCACGATGGACGCGCTGCCGGGCACGCCGCAGATCCAGAACATCATTCCCACCTCGTTCTTCGGCACCACCGCGTGGGCGGCGCCGGTGCTCGGCACGCTGGGCGCGGTCTTCATCCTGGCGCTGGGCATCACCTACCTGGAATGGCGGCGGCGGGTGGCACTGCGCGCCGGCGAAGGCTACGGCGGCGATCTGCGCAACGAACCGGAGCCTTTCCGCGGGGATCGCCTGGCGCACCCGCTGATCGCGATCCTGCCGCTGCTGCTGGTGGGCGTGGCGAATTTCCTGTTCACCCGCTGGATTCCGGGCTGGTACGGCGAAACCCAGTCGTTCGTGCCGGCGGTGATCGGCAACCCCGCGCCGGTGGTCCAGGACGTCTCCAAGGTGGCGGCGATCTGGGCGGTGCAGGGCGCCCTGCTGGTCGGCATCCTGAGCGTGCTGCTGTTCGCCTGGAAGCCGGTGTTCGCCAGCTTCGCCGAAGGCACCAGGAGCGCGATCGGCGGCGCACTGCTGGCTTCGATGAACACCGCGTCCGAATACGGCTTCGGCGCGGTCATCGCCGCCCTGCCCGGCTTCCTCGTGGTCGCCAACGCCCTGCAGGCGATTCCCAATCCGCTGGTCAACGAGGCGATCTCGGTGACCGCGCTGGCCGGCATCACCGGTTCGGCCTCCGGCGGCATGAGCATCGCGCTGGCCGCGATGGCCGACAGCTTCATCGCCAATGCCAACGCCGCGGGCATCCCGATGGACGTGCTGCACCGCGTGGCCTCGATGGCCTCGGGTGGCATGGACACGCTGCCGCACAACGGCGCGGTCATCACCCTGCTGGCGGTGACCGGACTCAGTCACCGCCAGTCCTACAAGGACATTTTCGCCATCACCCTGATCAAGACGATGGCGGTGTTCTTCATCATCGCGCTGTTCTACCTGACCGGCTGGATCTGAGACAGGCGAGCCGGCCGCGCGCGCGCCGGACCACTCACCGGAACGACAGGCGGGCAACGCAGCGGCGCGACCGCCGCGCGCGCATCAGGACAATATCGCCGCCCCGCGTCGATGCTTCAGCCGGCGCGGATGCGTCCGTCACCGACCTTCCCGCGCGCGCCCGGACCAGGCCGCGGTCAGCCGTTTTTGCTGGCGTGCCAAGCCTTGAGCAGTTCGGCTTCCTTCTCGCGGCCGATGCCGGCGCGCAGCTTGGCCTGGCGCTCGGCGGGCTGGCTGCGGAACCACGCCATCAGATCGGTGATGGTGGTGTCGAGCGGACGGTAGGTGAGGCCGGCCGCCACCGCGCGCGCATTGCTCACCTGGCCGTAACCGGCATACGGACCGCTCTTGGCGGACACCCAGATCGGCAGTTCCTCGACCTTCTGCGCTTCCAGGAATTCGGGCGTGACGTGGGTATAGGTCGGCTTGCCGCTCGTCGCCCGCTCGCAGGCCTGCAGCATGGCGTCCATCGGCAGCAGGTCCTTCGGGCCGACCGCGTTGAACACGCCATAGGTGCGTGCTTCGGCCAACCGGATCATCCATTCGCCCAGGTCGCGGCCATCGATTACCTGGACCGGATCCCTGCCGTCGCCGGGCACCAGCACCTCGCCGCCCTGGGCGACGCGGTGCGGCCAGTACGTGAAGCGGTCGGTTTCGTCACGCGGGCCGACGATGTAACCCGGGCGCACGATGGTCACCCGCTCGCCGAACTGCTTGTGGGCCTCGGCCTCGCTGAGCGCCTTGAGCGGGCCGTACAGGCCTTCGATGTCGGCGCGCAGCGACTCCTGCGTTTCGGCCATCGCGTCCTTGCCCTTGTACGGCGCCAGCGCGTCGTCTTCGCTGATGCCCGGCCTGCTGCCGTCGGCGTAGACCGAAATCGTGGAAATGAAGAGGTAATGATCGACATTGCCCTTCAGCACCTTGCCCGCGTCGCGGACCCAGAACGGCAGGCTGGTCGGATTGTCGATGCAGACATCCCACTTGCGCCCTTCCAGCGCTTTCAGATCACCGGTGTTGCGGTCGCCGTGGAGCTGTTCCACTTCGCTCGACCATTCCGGCGAGGGCCGCTTGCCGCGATTGAACAGGGTGACCTTGTGGCCACGCTCCAGCGCATAGGCGACCTGGAACGGCCCGGTGAAGCCGGTGCCGCCGAGGATGAGGATGTTCAGCGGCTTGGCGGCCTTTCCGGCATTGCCGGCTTTGGCCGCCCAGGCCAGCGAGGGCATGGCGGAAGCGGCGGCGGCAAGCGCACTGAGTTTGAGCAGATCGCGGCGGCTGGTCATTGGCGGGAGCTCCGGTGGTGGTGGTGGTGGTCCGGGGGGAAGCTGCCTTGATACCACCCGCGCGCCCCGCCGCGCCTATGGCGAAAGTCGGGGCCGGTTTGCCGCAGCGCGCCATCACAGTGCGGCCACGAGCCCGCCGGCAAGCCGGCCTCGGGCAGCATCGATGCGGGCCGCGGGCAAACAAAAAGCGGGCCGAAGCCCGCTTTCTGCTGTCCTGGAGGTAGAAGGACCGGCTTACTCGGCCGGCACGCCTTCGCCTTCCTCGACGGCCTTGATCGACAGGCGGATGCGGCCCTGCTTGTCGACTTCCAGCACCTTGACCTTGACCACGTCGCCTTCCTTCAGCTTGTCGCTGACCTTCTCCACGCGCTCGCTGGAGATCTGGGAGACGTGCACCAGGCCGTCCTTGCCCGGCAGGATGGTGACGAACGCACCGAAGTCCATGATCTTGGCGACCTTGCCTTCGTAGATGCGACCCGGCTCGACGTCCGAGGTGATCTGCTCGATGCGGGCCTTGGCGGCCTGCGCGGCGGCGGCGTTGACCGAGGCGATGACGATGGTGCCGTCGTCCTGGATGTCGATCTGGGTACCGGTTTCCTTGGTGATGCCCTGGATGGTGGCACCGCCCTTGCCGATCACTTCGCGGATCTTGTCCGGGTGGATCTTGATGGTGAGCAGGCGCGGCGCGTAGTCGCTCAGCTCGGCGCGCGGCGAGGTGATGGCCGCGGCCATCTCGCCCAGGATGTGCAGGCGGCCGGCCTTGGCCTGCTGCAGTGCCTGCTTCATGATTTCCTCGGTGATGCCTTCGATCTTGATGTCCATCTGCAGCGCGGACACGCCGTCGGCGGTACCGGCGACCTTGAAGTCCATGTCGCCCAGGTGATCTTCGTCACCCAGGATGTCCGACAGCACGACGAAGTTGTCGCCTTCCTTCACCAGGCCCATCGCGATGCCCGCGACCGGCGCCTTCACCGGCACGCCGGCGTCCATCAGCGCCAGCGAGCTGCCGCAGACCGACGCCATCGACGAGGAACCGTTCGACTCGGTGATTTCCGACACCACGCGGATGGTGTACGGGAATTCCTCGATGGTCGGCATCACGGCCAGCACGCCGCGCTTGGCCAGGCGGCCGTGGCCGATTTCACGGCGCTTGGGCGCGCCGAAACGGCCGCACTCGCCCACCGAGAACGGCGGGAAGTTGTAATGGAACAGGAAGTTTTCCTTGTACTCGCCGCTGACCGCATCGATGATCTGGCCATCGCGCGCGGTGCCCAGGGTGGCGACCACGATCGCCTGGGTCTCGCCACGCGTGAACAGCGAGGAACCGTGGGTGCGCGGGAGCACGCCGACCTTGGAGGTGATCGGGCGGACGGTGTCCAGCGCGCGGCCGTCGATGCGGACCTTGGTGGCCAGCACGGAGTCGCGCATGGTGCGGTATTCCAGCTCGCCGAATTCCTTCGACAGTTCGGCACTGCTCCAGCCTTCGGACTCGGCGCGGCCGGCCAGGCGCTCCATCACGTCCTTCTTGATCGCGGCGATGGCGTCGCGGCGCTGCAGCTTGTCGCGCACCTGGAACGCTTCGGCCAGCTGGTTGCCGACGGCTTCCTTGAGTGCCGAGATCAGCGCGGTATTCTTGGCCGGGGCCACCCAGTCAGACGGCTTGGTGCCGGCTTCGACGGTCAGCTCGTTGATCGCGTTGATGACCTTCTGCATTTCGCGATGGCCGAACATCACCGCGCCCAGCATCACGTCCTCGGACAGGATGGCGGCTTCGGATTCGACCATCAGCACCGCATTGGCGGTACCGGCGACGACCAGCTCCAGCTGCGATTCCTTCAGCTCGCTGGTGGTCGGGTTGAGGATGTACTCGCCGTTCCGGTAACCGACCTTGGCGGCGCCGATCGGACCCATGAACGGGGTGCCGGCCAGGGCCAGGGCGGCGGAGGCGCCGATCAGGGCCGGGATGTCACCGTCGACTTCCGGGTTCAGCGACATCACCGTGGCGATGATCTGGACTTCGTTCTTGTAGTCTTCCGGAAACAGCGGGCGGATCGGGCGATCGATCAGGCGCGAGATCAGGGTTTCCTTCTCGGTCGCGCGGCCTTCGCGCTTGAAGAAGCCGCCGGGGATGCGGCCGCCGGCGTAGAACTTCTCCTGGTAGTCGACCGTCAGCGGGAAGAAGTCCTGGCCGTCACGGGCGGACTTGGCGGCGACGGCGGTGACCAGCAGTACGGTGTCGTCCATCTTGACGATGACGGCGCCGCTGGCCTGGCGGGCGATTTCGCCGGTCTCCAGGGTGACGGTGTGCTTGCCGTACTGGAAGGTTTTGGTGATTTTTGCCACGTGGTTTCCTTGAATATTGCCTGTTCGGATGCTGGACCGCCCGCGGCCCTTGCCGTCGGCGGTTGGCCGGGGTATCCGGCCGGGGTCTTGCGGGAAAGGCGCATGCCGCTCAGGGGCACGACGCGAGGTTTCCTTCCCTCAAATGCAAACCGCGGCGCATTGCTGCGCCGCGGTGGGGTATGACATCAACGACGCAGACCGAGCTTTTCGATCAGGGTCTTGTAGCGCTCGTTGTCTTTCTTCTTCAGATAGTCGAGCAGGCTGCGGCGGCGGTTGACCAGTTGCAGCAGACCACGACGGCTGTGGTGATCCTTCTTGTGGACCTTGAAGTGGCCGCTCAGCTGTTCGATGCGGGCGGTCAACAGGGCGACCTGCACTTCCGGCGAACCGGTGTCGGCGGCGCCGCGCTTGTTTTCTTCAATGATCTTCTGGGTATCGATGGACATGTGGTTTCTCTGAGATGCGAAGCCTGCAGGAACGCCGGGAGATACCGGAGTAGACCGGAGCACCGCGTGGCTCGCCGTGAACGAAAGGAAATACCGGTGTAAAACCGGCGGCGTAGTGTAGCCGCCGAAGCCTTTTGAAACAAGGTTTTAATGTTTGGGCCGGGCCGCCGCCGGGGTGTTCAGGACCGCCCAGCTGAACAGACGCTGCGGCACCAGCGTCCCTTCCGGATCCACGCTGCCCAGCCCCAGCACCCGCCCCTCCGGCCCGAATACGGCCACCGTTTCCGCCCGCGTGCCCTGCCCGCGCAGGCGCTGCCCCATGCCGAAACGGCGGGTGCCGCCGGCGTCCAGATCGCGGCGGGGAAAGCCGGCCAGGCCGGCATCGACCGGCAGCAGGGCCGCCAGCAAGGCGTCGTCGCCCTGTCCGGCCAGTGTTTCCAGCGCCTCCAGCGTGTACATGCGCGGGGCGAGGAACGGTTCCACCCACAGGCGGCGCAGGGCGGCCACGTGGGCGCCGCAGCCCAGCGCTTCGCCCAGATCGCGGACCAGGCTGCGCACGTAGGTGCCCGAGCCGCATTCGACCCTGAGGCGGACCCGGTCGCCCTCGGCTGCCAGCACGTCGATGGCATGGACCACGACTTCGCGTTCCGGAGCCTCGATGGTCTCGCCCCGCCGTGCCTTGGCGTACAACGGCTCGCCGCCCTGCTTGAGCGCGGAATAGATGGGCGCGCGCTGGCGGATGGAACCTCGCAGCGGCGCCAGTGCCGCCTCCAGGTCGGCGAGGCCCAGTGCCGGCACCGGCCGCTCGCGCAGCACGGCCCCGTCGGCGTCGTCGCTGTCGGTGGTCACGCCGAGCACGGCCGTGGTTTCGTAGGCCTTGCGCGAGCCCAGCAACAGCCCGGCAATCTTGGTCGCTTCGCCGAAGCACAGCGGCAGCAGGCCGGTGGCGAGCGGATCGAGGCTGCCGGTATGGCCGCCCTTCTCGGCGCGGAACAGGCGCCGCGCCGCCTGCAGCGCGGCGTTGGAGCTCATGCCCTGCGGCTTGTCCAGCAGCAGCAGGCCATCCAGCGGGCGGAAGCGAATCTTCGGGGGCATCCCTCTCCGGGTCCTTTCAGGGTCCTCGGGCACGGCCGGCACCTGCACGGCGGCCGCACGCCGACGATGTCCGGCGGGCCGCGCCCGCGCAGTATCAACGAAAAACGGTGGCGGCGCGGTCTCGGGGCCACGCCGGGCGGGATTCAGCCCTGCCCGTCGTCCTGGCCGTCCGGGCCGCGTTCAGGCAAATCGCGCAGCAACTGGTCGATGCGCTCGCCGCGATCGACCGAATCGTCGTAATGGAAATGCAGTTCCGGCACATGGCGCAGCTTGACCCGACGGGCCAGTTCCATGCGCAGCTCGCGCGCCAGCTCCCGCAGGCCCTTGATCGCGTCCGCCGAACGTTCCGGCAGCAGCGCCGTCACGTAGACCTGGGCATGCGCCATGTCGCGGGTGACCTCGACATCGGACACGCTCACCGACGGCAGGCCGTACTCGCGCACGGCCTCGTGCACCAGCGTGCCCAGCTCGCGGCGGAGCTGTGCGGAAACGCGGTCGGTGCGGTGGAAGGATTTGGTGGGCATTTAGGCGGAAATCGGGAATTGAGAATCGGGAATCGCGGTCACGAGACGGGAAGGATCCGGGTGGGGCACCGCTTTGCGATTCCCCATTCCCGATTCCCGGCTCCCGTCAGAGCGTCCGCGCCACCTCGATGCGCTCGAAGCACTCGATCTGGTCGCCCGGCTTGATGTCGTTGTAGGCCTTCACGCCGATACCGCACTCGGTACCGTTGCGGACTTCCTCGACGTTTTCCTTGAAGCGCCGCAGCGATTCCAGTTCGCCCTCGAAGATCACCGTGCTGTCGCGCAGCACGCGGATCGGTTTGTTCCGCTTGACCACGCCTTCCACGACCATGCAGCCGGCGACCGCGCCGAACTTCGAGCTGCGGAACACGTCGCGGACTTCCGCGATACCGATGATCTCTTCGCGGATTTCCTTGCCCAGCAGGCCCGAGGCCACCTGCTTCACCTGATCGATCACGTCATAGATGATCGAGAAGTAGCGCAGGTCGACGCCGTTGGCCTCGATGATCCGGCGGGCCGAGGCGTCGGCACGTACGTTGAAGCCGATGACGGTGGCCTTGGCGGTGACCGCGGCATTGGCGTCGGACTCGGTGATGCCGCCGACGCCGGCGGTGATCACGTTGATGCGGATGAGTTCGTTGGACAGGCCGACCAGCGATTGCTTCAGCGCTTCCACCGAACCCTGGACGTCGGCCTTGATCAGCAGGTTCAGCACCTGCTGGCCTTCGCCCTGGCCCATCTGCGCCAGGATGTCTTCCATGCGGTTGCCGGCCTGCTTGACCAGGCGCGATTCGCGGCGCTTGGCGTCGCGCTGCTGCGCCACGTCCTTGGCCAGGCGCTCGTCCTCGACCACCACGAAATCGTCGCCGGCGTCGGGCACGCCCGACAGGCCCAGCACCTGCACCGGAATCGAGGGACCGGCCGAGGCCGGCTGGCTGCCGGTTTCGTCGAACAGGGCGCGCACGCGGCCGTACTGGATGCCGCACACCAGGTAGTCGCCCTTCTTCAGGGTGCCCTGCTGCACCAGCACCGTCGCGACCGGGCCGCGTCCCTTGTCCAGCGAGGATTCGATGACCACGCCGCTGGCACGGCCGTCCTGCACGGCCTTCAGTTCCAGCACTTCGGCCTGCAGCGAAATCGCGTCGAGCAGTTCGTCGATGCCCTGGCCGGTCTTGGCGGAAATCTCGACCATCTGGGTATCGCCACCGAACTCTTCGGCCACCACTTCCTCGGCCAGCAGTTCGTTCTTGACCCGCATCGGATCCGCGTCGGACTTGTCGATCTTGTTGACCGCCACGATCAGCGGCACCTTGGCCGCCTTGGCGTGCTGGATGGCTTCCTTCGTCTGCGGCATGACGCCGTCGTCGGCCGCCACGACCAGCACCACGATGTCGGTCAGCCTGGCGCCGCGGGCGCGCATCGCGGTGAACGCGGCGTGGCCCGGAGTGTCCAGGAAGCTGATGACGCCCTTCGGCGTTTCGACGTGGTAGGCACCGATGTGCTGGGTGATGCCGCCGGCTTCGCCGGTGGCGACCTTGGTGCGGCGGATGTAGTCCAGCAGCGAGGTCTTGCCGTGGTCGACGTGGCCCATGATGGTGACCACCGGCGGACGCGCGACCTTGTCGCCCTGCTGCTCCTCGGTGTGGGCCAGCAGTTCGGTCTCGGCGTCGTTGCTCTCCGCACGCACCGGGCGGTGACCCAGTTCCTCGGTGACCAGCGCGGCGGTGTCGTGATCGATGGTCTGGGTGATGGTGGCCATCACGCCCATCTTGAACAGCGCCTTCACCACGTCGCCGCCCTTGAGGGCCAACTTCTGCGCCAGATCGGCCACGGTGATGGTTTCGCCGATGGCGACCTCGCGCACGACCGGTGCGGTCGGGCGCTCGAAGCCGTGCGCACCGCCGCCACCGCGGCTCTGCTCCATCTGCCGGCGCGGCTTGGGTTTGCCACGCGAAGTGGTGCGACGCGCGCGCTCGGCGGCGGACAGGTGCAACTGGCCGGCGAAACGGCTGGCCGCGTCGTCGTCCTCGATGCCGCTGACCATCGCGTGCGAACCGCGGGTCTTGTGCTTGTGCGCGGCGGCCGCGCCGCCGTTGCGGTCGTCGACGCGCGGCGGATCCTTGCGGACCACCTGCTTGGGCACGTGGTGCCCACCGGCGCGGGCCGGGCGCTCCTCGTCCGATGTCCCGGCGGCGCTGGCGGCGGCTTCGGCCTCGGCGCGCGCGGCGGCCTCGGCGGCCGCGCGGGCGGCTTCCTCTTCCTTGCGCTTGCGCTCGAGTTCCTCGGCGCGGCGACGGTCATCCTCGGCCAGGCGCTGCTGTTCCTGCAGATTGCGCTGCTTGGATTCCTCCAGCTTGCGCAGGATCTCGGCGCGTTCCGGGTCGGTCTCCGTCTGCGAAGTGGTCGCGACGGTAGGCGCATCGACCTCGCTCGGCTTCACGTAGGTGCGCTTCTGGCGCACTTCCACGTTCACCGTGGTCTTGCTGCGGCCGGCGGCGACGGTCACTTCCTGCACCTTGCGGCGGTTCAGGGTGATCTTCTTCGGCGCGACGCTGTCGTCCGCCGCTTTCTCGCTCTTGCCGTGGGTACGGCGCAGGAAGCCGAGCAGCTTCATCTTCTCGGTGCTGGTCACGACCTGGTCGGGGCCGCTGAATTTCATGCCGGCCTCGGCCAGCTGTTCCAGCAGTTTCTCGACCGGCGTATTGACCAGTTCAGCCAGCTTGCGGATGGTGGTTTGCTGCGACATTCGGATCCTAGTTTCTTTGTAGCGCCCCTCTGCCGTCAGCGAAGGAGCGCCCCATTTCAAGGTTGGGGATTCTAAGCCCTGCGGGTGCCAGGGCGGTGCTCATCGGTGGATCATTCGCCACGCTCCAGGCGGGCGATCTCCTCGGCACGGGCGGCCAGGATCAACGCCGCGGCGCGCTCCTCGTCCAACCCCTCGATGCCAAATTCCACCACTTCGTCGGCGGCCAGGTCCGACAGGTCCTCGCTGGTGCGGACGCCATGCGCGGCCAGCGCGTAGGCGGTTTCCTCGTCCATGCCCTCCAGCGCCAGCAGATCGGCGGCCGGCTGGTTCTCCTCCAGGCCTTCTTCCTCGGCCAGCGCCTCATTCAGCAGGGCGTCGCGGGCACGGGCGCGCAGTTCCTCGACGATGTCTTCGTCGAAGCCCTCGACCGCCAGCAGCTCGCCGACTGGCACGTAGGCGATTTCCTCGACCGTGCTGAAGCCTTCGCTGACCAGGATGGCGGCGATTTCCTCGTCCACTTCCAGCTTGTCCATGAACAGCTGGCGGGCGACGGCCTGCTCGGCCTCGGACTTGGCGGCGACCTGGTCCTGGGTCATCACGTTGAGCTGCCAGCCGGTCAGGCGGCTGGCCAGGCGCACGTTCTGGCCGCCCTTGCCGATGGCCTGGGCCAGCCGGTCCTCGGCCACGGCCAGATCCATCGAATGCTTTTCCTCGTCGACGATGATCGACTGCACTTCGGCCGGCGCCATCGCGTTGATGACGAAGGTGGCCGGATTGTCGTTCCACAGCACGATGTCCACGCGCTCGCCGTTGAGCTCGTTCGACACCGCCTGCACGCGCGAACCGCGCATGCCGATGCAGGCGCCGATGGGATCGGTGCGGCTGTCGTGCGCCAGCACCGCGATCTTGGCGCGGTCGCCGGGATCGCGCGCGCAGGCCTTGATCTCGACCAGGCCCTGGCCCACTTCCGGCACTTCCAGCTTGAACAGTTCGATCATGAACTCCGGCGCGGCGCGGCTGATGAACAGCTGCGGGCCACGGGGCTCGGAACGCACGTCGTACAGGTAACCGCGCACGCGGTCGCCGGCGCGCAGCACGTCACGCGGAATGCCCTTGTCCTTCGGGATGAACGCCTCGGCGTTGCCGCCCAGGTCGACGTAGATGTTGCCGCGCTCTGCACGCTTGACCACGCCGGTGACCAGTTCGCCGACGCGGTCCTTCCACGCATCGACCACTTGCTGGCGCTCGGCCTCGCGCACGCGCTGCACGATCACCTGCTTGGCGGCCTGCGCGGCGATGCGCCCGAAATCCGGGTTCTCGATCTGCTCCTCGATCCAGTCGCCGACTTCGACGCCTTCGGCTTCGTCGACGGCATCCATCAGGCGGATCTGGCGATCCGGCGATTCCATCACCACGTCGTCGGCCACCACTTCCCAGCGGCGGAAGGTCTCGTAGCTGCCGTCCTTGTGGTCGATCGACACGCGGACCGACACGTCCTGTTCCAGGTAACGCTTCTTGGCGGCGGACGCCAGCGCGGCCTCGATGGCATCGAAGATCACTTCGCGCGGCACGCCCTTTTCGTTGGCGACCGCATCCACCACCAGCAAAAGTTCCTTACTCATCATTCACTCCGCACGCGGCTTGCGAGCCGCCGGCTTGTTGGGTTGTTGCTTGGATTCCTGCTTCGCCGCGCCCTTCCCGGCTGCGGCCCGATTTCCGGCGCCGGCCTTGCGACCGCCGCCCTTGGGTTTTTCGGGAGCCAGGCCCAGTGCCGCCCAGTCGGGGACCAGCCTGGCCTTGTCAATATTATCGAAGGCCACGGACAACGCCGCGCCATCGACCGTGAAAACGACCTGATCGCCCTCCACCCCGGTGATGGCGCCCTGGAAACGGCGTCGGCCGTCCTGCGGCAGCTTCAGCACCACCTTCGCGCTCTCGCCCTGGTGGCGCGCGAACTGGGCCAGTGTGAACAGGGGGCGGTCGACGCCCGGCGAGGAGACTTCCAGCGTGTAATTGCCGGAAATCGGGTCCTCCACGTCCAGTTGCGCGGAGACCTCGCGGCTGACCGCCTCGCAGTCGTCGATGTTGACGGACCGGCTGTCCCGCTCGGCGTCCTGCACGTCGATGTACAGCCGCAGGGTGGCGCCGCCGGGTGCGGGCAGGTACTCGATGCCCAGCAACTCGAGCCCGAGTGCCTGGACCGTCGGGGCCAGGAGTTCCGAGATTTGAGTGGCCTTGTCGCTCACGGAATGACCTTTGCCAGAAGATTTCAAGGTTGCAGAAACAGCAAGGGGCCCGGTGGGCCCCTTGTCCGATAACGCTGGATTTCGGTGTGAAAGCGGAAGCATGCGCTTTCACCAGCCCGAGCTCCGGACCAGGAAGCCGGAAGGCTTCCTCGACCGCAAAGCTTGGTAGCGGGGGCAGGATTTGAACCTGCGACCTTCGGGTTATGAGCCCGACGAGCTGCCAGACTGCTCCACCCCGCAGCAGAAGCGGAATTATGAAGGCTTCCGTGGATTCTTGCAAGCCTTCACATCAACAAAAACTATCGACCGGAGAAAGACGTCCGGGCGCAGGCCGTTCCTCCGGCCTCAGCCGGCGAACGCCTGCTGGCACCACGACATGATCGGGTTCCAGAAGATGCCCAGCACCAGCAGCGCCAGCGCGTTGACCCCGAACACGACCGGCACGACCCGATCCTGGCGGGCCGGCTGGCGCTCGCCCACCGGCTCGTCGAAGTACATGACCTTGATGACGCGCAGGTAATAGAACGCACCGATCACGGCGCAGACCACGCCCAGGATCGCCAGCCAGGTGAAACCGCCCTTCAACGCCGCCCCCAGCACCACCAGCTTGGCCCAGAAGCCCAGGAACGGCGGCACGCCGGCCAGCGAGGCCATCACGCACAGCACCAGTCCGGCCTGCCAGGGATTCCGGGCGTTCAGGCCCTTGAAGTCATCGATCCTGTCGGCCTCGAAACCCTGCCGCGAGAGCACCACGATGGCGCCGAACGCGGCCGCCGACATCAGGGCGTAGCTGATCGCGTAGAACAGCGCCGCCGAATAGCCGGTCGCGCCGCCACCGGCGAAGCCGACCAGCAGGAAGCCCACGTGCGAGACCGTCGAATACGCCAGCATGCGCTTCAGGTTGGTCTGCGCGATCGCGATCAGGTTGCCGATCACCAGCGACGCCGCGGCCAGCCCCGCCAGCAACCACTGCCATTGCTCGGTGACCGGGCCGACGCCGCTTTCCAGCAGGCGGTAGGCCATGCCGAAGGCAGCCAGCTTGGGGCCGGAACTGATGAACAGCGTGATCGGGGTCGGTGCGCCCTGGTAGACGTCCGGCAGCCACATGTGGAACGGCGCGGCGCCCAGCTTGAAGGCCACGCCCGCCACCATGAACACCACGCCCGTCAGCAGCAGGGTGCGGTCGGACGCCGAGGCGATCGCGGCATGGATGCCGTCCAGGTGCAGCGTGCCGGTGGCGCCGTAGATCAGAGACATGCCGTAAAGCAGCAGGCCCGAAGCCAGCGAACCCAGCACGATGTACTTCATCGCCGCTTCCGCGGACAGGCCGTCCTCGCGGTTGAGCGCGACCAGCGCGTAGGAACACAGCGCCAGCAGTTCCAGGCCCAGGTAGACCATCACCAGGCTGCCGGCGGAGACCATCATCATCATGCCGGCGGTCGCCAGCATCACCAGCACCGGCACTTCGCCCGGATACAGCTTGCGCTCGCGGAGGTAGGGCCAGGCATAGACCAGCGACAGGCCGCTGACCAGCAGGATCGCCAGCTTGGTGACGTTGGCCATCACATCGCGGACGAACATGCCGTTGAAGACGGTACCGCCCCCGCCGACATCGGCGAGGATCATGAAGAACGACGCGGCCAGCGTGGCCAGGGCCAGCACGTGGGTAATCACCCGCTGGCGGTCGCTGAGGAACAGGTCCAGCATCAGCAGCGCGAACGCGCCGGCGATCAACACGACTTCCGGCAACAGCGGCAACAGGTCGGCGGCGGTGGGGAGCATCGACGTGGTCATCATTCTTCCTTACAGCTTGCTGTTGGCGAGCTGCATCGCCAGGTTCGCAATCGACGGTTCCATCAGGTCGACGAGCGGCTTGGGATAGACGCCCAGCACCAGCACGCCGATGGCGAACACGCCCAGTACCAGCGCCTCGCGCCCGTTGATGTCCTTGAGCTCGGCCACGTGCGAATTGGCCACCTCGCCGTACATCACCCGCTTGACCAGCCACAGCGTGTAGGCCGCGCCGATGATCAGGGTCAGGGCCGCGACCAGCGCGATCAGCGGATGCTTCTGGAAGCTGGCCACGATGACCATGAACTCGCCGACGAAACCGCTGGTGCCCGGCAGGCCGGAGTTGGCCATGCCGAACAGCACGAAGAACACCGCGAACCAGGGCATCACGTTGGCGACGCCGCCGTAGTCCTTGATCATGCGGGTGTGCATGCGGTCGTACAGCACGCCGACGCAGGAGAACATCGCGCCGGAAACGAAACCGTGCGAGATCATCTGCACCATCGCGCCCTGCAGGCCCAGGCGGGCACCGTCCAGGTTGCCGTAATCGCGGACCAGGCCGAAGGCGATGAAGATGCCGAGGGTGACGAACCCCATGTGCGAGACCGACGAGTACGCGATCAGCTTCTTCATGTCGTCCTGCACCAGCGCCACCAGGCCGACGTAGACCACGCCGATCAGCGACAGCAGGATCACCAGCCAGGCCCACTCGAAACCGGCGTCCGGCACGATCGGCAGGCTGAAGCGCAGGAAGCCGTAGCCGCCGATCTTCAGCATGATCGCGGCCAGGATCACCGAGCCGGCGGTCGGGGCTTCCACGTGCGCGTCCGGCAACCAGGTGTGGACCGGGAACATCGGCACCTTGACCGCGAAGGCGATCAGGAAGGCGAAGAACAGCCAGGTCTGCTCCTTGGCGCTCAGCGGCAGCGCGTACAGGTCCGAAAGCTGGAAGCTGCCGCCCTTCAGGTACAGGTAGATCAAGCCGATCAGCATGAACACCGACCCGAGGAAGGTGTACAGGAAGAACTTGATCGAGGCGTAGATGCGGCGCGGACCGCCCCACACGCCGATGATCAGGAACATCGGGATCAGCATGCCTTCGAAGAAGACATAGAACAGGATGGCATCGAGCGCGCAGAACACGCCGATCATCAGGCCTTCCAGGAACAGGAATGCCGCCACGTATTGGCTGACGCGCTTCTCCACCGACGACCAGGCGCCGATCAGCGCCAGCACGGTGGTCAGCGTGGTCAGCACGATCAGCGCGACCGAGATGCCATCGGCGCCGAGCGCGTACCAGATGTTGAACGCCGGCACCCACGCGCGCTTTTCGGCGAACTGCATGCCGGGGTTGGCGAGGTCGAAGCCGGTCAGCAGCGGCAGGCTCGCCAGGAAAGTCAGCAGTGCCACGCCCAATGCCACCCAGCGGGCGGCACTGGCGCGACGGTTGCCCAGGGCGAGGACCAGCGCGCCGCCGAGAATCGGCAGCCAGATCAGAATGCTAAGCAAAGGCCAGTTCGACACGAGTGGTATCCGTTAGTTCAGCGCCAGGGCGGTCATTGCCAGAACCGGATGAGCACGGCCAGCAAGGCAATCAGGCCGAGGATCATCGCGAAGGCGTAGTGGTAGAGGAAACCCGACTGGGTACGGCGCAACAGGTTGGCGGCCAGATCCACGATGCGGGCGCTGCCGTTCACGGCCACGCCGTCGATCACGTGGGTGTCGATGGCACGCGAAGCCTTGCCCAGCTTGACGCTGCCGCCGGCAAGGCCGCCGATCCACAGATCGTCCATGCCGTACTTGTTTTCCAGGATGCGGACCGGCAGCGCGAAGGTGCGGCGCAGCTTGCCCGGCAGGTCCGGCTTGAACAGGTACAGGAACGTCGCCAGCGCGAAACCGGCCAGGGTCAGCCAGAACGGTGCCGCCTGGATGCCATGCAGGGCGAACTCGAACGGTCCGTGGAAGTTTTCCTTCAGCTGCGCCACCGTGTCCGACGCCGGATTGATGAAGTCGATCGCGCCCAGGAAGAACGGCAACCGTTCGTGGTGGCCGCTCCAGTCGGTACCGAACAGCATCGGCCCGATCGTGAAGTAACCGACCAGGATCGAGGGAATCGCCAGCAGGATCAGCGGAACGGTGACCACCCACGGAGACTCGTGCGGCTCATGCACGCCGTGGTGGCCGTGCTCGTCGCCGTGGTCATCGCCATGCGTGTCGGCATGGTGATCGCCGTGCGCGTGATCGGCGTGGGCATCACGGAAGCGCTCCTTGCCGTGGAAGGTCAGGTACAGCAGGCGGAAGCTGTAGAAGCTGGTGACGAACACGCCCAGCAGCACGGCCCAGTAGCCATAGGTCGCGACCCACTCGCTGGGACCGTTGATGCCCTGCGCCATCGTGCCCAGTTCGGCGATCCTGTGGGCGAACTCGCCGGCCTGCTCCTGGTGGTGCTTGGCCGCCTCGATGATGGTGTCCTTGGAGTAGAAACCGGAGAGGAACGGCGTGCCCACCAGCGCCAGCGTGCCGATGAGGCTGGTGATGTAGGTGATCGGCATGTACTTGCGCAGGCCGCCCATCTTGCGCATGTCCTGCTCGTGGTGCATGCCGATGATGACCGAGCCGGCCGCGAGGAACAGCAGCGCCTTGAAGAAGGCGTGCGTCATCAGGTGGAACACCGCCGCCGAGTACGCCGACACGCCCAGCGCCACCGTCATGTAGCCCAGCTGCGACAGCGTGGAATATGCGACCACGCGCTTGATGTCGTTCTGGACGATGCCGATCAGGCCGGTGAAGAACGCGGTGGTCGCACCGATGAACAGCACGAAGTCCAGCGCGGTCTGCGACAGCTCGAACAGCGGCGACATGCGCGCGACCATGAAGATGCCGGCGGTCACCATCGTCGCGGCGTGGATCAGCGCGGAGATCGGGGTCGGGCCTTCCATCGAATCCGGCAGCCAGACGTGCAGCGGCACCTGGGCCGACTTGCCCATCGCGCCGATGAACAGGCAGATGCAGATGAGGGTCGCCATCGACCAGATCACCGGCTGGTCAAGCACCTGCCAGGTCTGGCCGAACATCGTGATCGCGCCGGACCACACCGGAATCGCCTTGCCCGCCAGCATCGGCGCGTTGGCGAACACGGTGGCGTAGTCCAGGGTGCCGAACATGAACAGCACCGCGGCGATGCCCAGCAGGAAGCCGAAGTCGCCCACGCGGTTGACCAGGAACGCCTTGAGGTTGGCGAAAATCGCCGAAGGGCGCTTGAACCAGAAGCCGATCAGCAGGTATGACACCAGGCCCACCGCTTCCCAGCCGAAGAACAGCTGCAGGAAGTTATTGCTCATCACCAGCATCAGCATGCTGAAGGTGAACAGCGAGATGTAGCTGAAGAAGCGCTGGTAACCCGGATCCTCGGCCATGTAGCCGATGGTGTAGATATGCACCAGCAGCGAGACGAAGGTGACGACCACCATCATCATCGCGGTCAGCTTGTCGATCATGAAACCGACGTGCGCGCTGTAATTGCCCACCTCGAAGAAGGTGTAGACGTTCTGGTTGAACGGCGATGCGCCCTGCCCGACCAGTTGGTACAACACCCAGCCCGACAGCGCGCAGCTGACGGCGACGCCGAGGATGGTGACGATGTGCGAGCCCGCCCGGCCGACCTGCCGGCCGAACAGGCCGGCGATGATGCTGCCCAGCAGCGGCGCCAGCACGATGGCCAGCAGCACGTTCTTGGAAATAGCGACTTCCAGACCTGTCATGGGGGCATCAGCCTTTGAGCGTATCGACTTCGGCGACGTTGATCGTGCGCCGGGTGCGGAACAGGGTGACCAGGATGGCCAGGCCGATGGCGGCCTCGGCGGCCGCCACGGTCAGGATGAAGAACACGAAGATCTGGCCGGCGGCGTCGCCCAGTTCGCGGGAGAACGCCACGAAGTTGATGTTCACCGACAGCAGCATCAGTTCGATCGACATCAGCAGCACGATGACGTTCTTCCGGTTCAGGAAGATGCCGGCCAGGCTGATGCAGAACAGCACCGCGCCCAGCGCCAGCAGGTGACCCAGGGTAATCATGCCTTGCCCTCCCCTTCGGCGGCTTCGTCGGTCGAGGCGCGGACCGGCTTCTCGGCCGCCATCTTGACCATGCGGATGCGATCGCCGGCCTTGACCCGCGACTGCTCGGACGGATTCTGGTGCTTGGCGCCCGCGCGGCGGCGCAGGGTCAGCATCACCGCGGCGACCACGGCCACGGTCAGGATCACGGCGGCGAACTCGAACGGCAGCAGGAACTCGGTGAACAGGCTGCGCGCCAGCCAGGCCGTGTTCGACACGTCGGCGGCCGCGGCCGCGGCGTTGTCGGGGAAGGCCGCGCCGGTGCGCGCCTTGACCCCGATCAGGGTCAGCATCTGCACCAGCATCGCGACCGCGACCACGATGCCGACCGGCAGGAACTTCACCCAGCCCTCGCGCATCTTGGCGATGTCGATGTCCAGCATCATCACCACGAACAGGAACAGCACCATCACCGCGCCCACGTAGACGAGGATCAACGCCACGCCGAGGAACTCGGCGCCGACCAGCAGCCAGATGCAGGCCACCGAGAAGAAGGTCAGGATGAGGCACAGCACGGCGTGTACCGGGTTGCGTACGCTGATCACCGCGCCGGCGGCGACCGCCGCGATGGCGGCGAAGATCCAGAAAGCGATATTTACCCAATCCATCTCATGGACCTCAGCGGAATGCGGCGTCGGCGGCGCGACGTTCGGCGATCTCGGCTTCCAGCCGGTCGCCCAGCGCCAGCAACTGCGGCTTGGTGACGATGTTCTGGCCACGCTTGTCGAAGTGGTACTCCAGCACGTGCGTCTCGACGATCGAGTCCACCGGGCAGCTCTCCTCGCAGAAGCCGCAGAAGATGCACTTGAACAGATCGATGTCGTAACGGGTGGTGCGGCGGGTACCGTCCTCGCGCGGGGCCGAATCGATGGTGATGGCCAGCGCCGGGCAGACCGCCTCGCACAGCTTGCAGGCGATGCAGCGCTCTTCGCCGTTCGGATAACGGCGCAGCGCGTGCAGGCCGCGGAAGCGCGGCGACTGCGGGAACTTCTCCATCGGATACATCAGGGTGTACTTGGGCTTGAACGCGTATTTCAGCGTCAGCCACAGTCCGCCCAGCAGCTCGAGCAGCATCAGGCTCTTGAAGTAATGGATGACCTTGTTCATTACGTCAGACACCCTTCTCGAACACGCCAAAGAACACCATCAACGCCGTCACCGCGATCCACGCGATGGTCAGCGGGATGAACACCTTCCAGCCCAGCCGCATGATCTGGTCGTAGCGGTAGCGAGGGAAGCTCGCGCGGAACCAGATGTAGGCGCTGGCGAAGAACAGGACCTTCAACAGCAGCCACGGCCAGCCGCCGGTCCAGATCCAGTTGACCCAGGGCGAAACGTCGGCCGTGATCCAGCCCTGCAGCGGGCTCAGCCAGCCGCCGAGAAAGAACAGCGACACCAGGAAGCTGACCAGGATCATGTTGGCGTATTCGGCCAGGAAGAACAGCGCGAACGCCGCACCCGAGTACTCCACCATGTGGCCGGCGACGATTTCCGATTCGCCTTCCACCACGTCGAACGGCGAGCGGTTGGTTTCGGCGACGCCGGACACCCAGTACACGATGAACAGCGGGAACAGCGGCAGCCAGAACCATTCGAAGAAGCCGTTGTTGCCGGCCTGCGCCATCACGATGTCGCTCAGGTTCAGGCTGCCCGCGGCGATGAGCACGCCGACCAGGGCGAAGCCCATCGCGATTTCGTAGCTGACGACCTGCGCGGCCGAGCGCATCGCACCGAGGAAAGCGTACTTCGAATTCGATGCCCAGCCCGCGATGATGATGCCGTACACGCCCAGCGAGGTCATCGCCAGCAGGTACAGCAGGCCCGCGTTGGCGTTGGACAGCACCAGCTTGGCGTCGAACGGCACCACCGCCCAGGCCGCGAAGGCCGGCGCCAGCGTGATCAGCGGCGCGATGATGTACATCGCCTTCTGCGCGCTGCTGGGCTGGATGATTTCCTTGAACAGCAGCTTGAACACGTCGGCGAAGGCCTGGAAGATGCCCATGCCCACGTACATCGGTCCGTGGCGCACGTGCATCCAGCCGATCAGCTTGCGCTCCCAGACCACGTAGAACGCCACCGCGATGATCACCGGCACCGCGATGGTCAGGATCTTCAGCACGATCCACAACGCGACGCCGATGTCGCCCAGCCCGAGGAACCACTCGCGGAGCGGCCCGACGGCATTGATCAGAAGCTCGTTCATGCGCTCACCACCGTGACACGTCCGGCGCCCAGCGGCGCGGTCGCGCCGTAGCCGCTCTCAATCCAGGCACTGCCCCTGGCCACGCGTGCGTCCACCACCACCGGCAGGGTCGCGGTGCCGTGGGCCGAGCCGACCTTGGCCATCGCGCCTTCGGCGACGCCGGAGGACTGCGCGTCGGCCGGGTTCAGGACGATGCGGGCGCCCACGTTGAGCGGGTGTGCCTGCAACGCCTCGGCGCGGCGCACGGTGCCGTCGGTGCGATAGATCGCCGCGCTGACCGCCAGTTCCAGTCCTTCGCCACCGGCGCTCGACGC
>Ga0182741_1001685_pt1 | contig 27803 bp, 8 predicted proteins | sample eDN5th37CBELigOP_FD_128874 | JGI IMG/M metagenome (GOLD analysis project Ga0182741, IMG submission 128874) | Enriched Organic Plus compost microbial communities from Emeryville, California, USA - eDNA 5th pass 37_C BE-Lig OP (version 2) (version 2) ... | reverse complement strand
GCGCTTCTACCAATGGTCGGAGCAGACCGGTGTCGGCCTTCCCGCCGGATACAACTACCCAGTACCCGCTTATTACGACATCCATCTGTCGGCCGGCGAGTACCTCATGGTGCTCATGCCGGGTTTGGGCTGGGAGTGGGAGGTCGCACCGGAGCTAATGCCCGGCAAACCGCCCCTGTGGCTGTCGTCTTCGTGCTCGACTTGCACCGAGGGTGCGCCGTACACGTTCAAGCTGGAGCCCTACTACTACGGCGGATACGGCTACGGCGACGAGGAAGATCCGGCGCCGGACTGGACCGAGTTCGACGCTTCCACTCATTTCGTCCGTTACCTCCCCGTCACCCACGCGGACCGGGCCCAGCGCTATTGGGAGTCTCGTCACGCCTACATTCTGGGTGAGAACGACATCGGTAGTCATGAGCTGGTGGTCCAAGTCCAGGAGATGACGTCCGAAGGGGTGCGTACGTTGCAGGCGCGCACCTTCACCTTGAACGTGGCGCCACCCGGCGGTTGCGCGGCACCGACCATGGAGGCCGTGACCGGCACGGGGGGACGCCCAATCTATGTGACCCCGCGGGGGCGCGCCGGGTGGGGCCACCGGGTCGGCTACGACGACGCGTCGCCCTATTTGAACGTCTGGACTTGGCTTGGTGATGCCTTCGCCACCGACTACCAGAACCTCAACTTCCAGCCGCTGACCGTGCGGCTGGACGCGCCGAGCGGGATCGCGTCGGTCGAGGTGCTGAACGATATCCCGGTACCGGATGACGACTGGCATCACGACTACGAGGAGTATCCGCAAGTCTATGCAGCCACTTCGGCCGAGAACGACGGCGAGCGTGCCTTGGCCGACTATCTGTGGAGCAACGACGGGCGCTACTGGACGTTGCGCGGCGAGGCGGCGTACCGGGCGTTGCGCGCCGCCGGTCGTAACTCCATCACGCTGCAACTGACGTCCAACTGCGGTTCGTCGAGTCAGATCGAGCTGCCGCTGGAGATCGTCGAAAGCCCCGCGCCCACGGTCAGCGTGGTAGGCGCCGGCTCGGGCGTGCAGTTCATGCAAACCGAGGCCGGTGCCTTGGACGTGGTGGTGGACGCGCCGGGACGGGACGTGCTGGCGCTGGCGGCGGTGTTCTATCCCAAGGGCTGGGACCCGGCGGAAAACGGTGTAGAGCTGTACGACGGCAGCGGGATCGTCAGCAGCGGCTATGGAGACTTGCGGCAGCTCGGTATGGTGATCGGCGCGCAGGAGTGGTGGCGGCCGGTGTATGAGACGTATGTCGGCTGGCCGTACTACTATGTCTGGGCCGGCACGCCTGCCAACGCGATCGACCGTGACAGTTTCCGGCTGCGGCTGCCAACCTCGATATTCGCACCCACCGGCGAGTACGACCTGCGCTTCCTGATTCAGCAGGTGGACGGACGGTTGACCATCTCCGATCCCGTGAATGCCGAGGTGGTGGGGCATCCGTTGCCGCCGCTGGTCATGGCGTGGGCGCCCGACTATGCCGTGCCGCCGGGCGAGTCGATACCGATGTGGATCTGGGCGAGCAAGCTTGGCGCGCTCGATAGGCTCGAGGTGGTGACCACCGACCAGCACGGCGAGATCCTCGCCAGCGAGGAGATCGACCTCGACGGTGCCGGCGAGATCGATGAGGAGTTCTGGATCCAGGCGCCGCTGGGCGTGAGTCCGGGCGATGTGGTCACCGTTACGATCAGCGCTTTCGACACGGCCGGCCAGTTCAGCAGCACCGAGGTCCCGATCGAGATCGGTCAATGGGGCGACCGTACTGTTTCGGTTACCGGCTGGAGCTATTTGAGCGACTACGAGCGCTACGCCCAGGTAGTGGTGGAGCCGGGCGGTACGCTGGAAATCGGTACCGCCAATGTTCCGCTAGATCGACTGATCGTGCGCAATGGCGGGGTGGTCAGGATTAGAACCTGGCGCGATGGCCGCCCGTTGCGACTACACACTGAACTGCGCGTCGAACAAGGTGGGCGAATCGAAGCCGTACCCGAAAGTTGCTGCATGACCGGCGGACAGCACGGCGGCGACAGCGGCGCTGAGGCGTCTCGGCGCGCCTACGGCGATTTCCGCGAGCCGATTTACCCCGGTGCGTACGGCGTCGGGTCTTCCTGGTACTACTCCGTCAACGGCGGCGGCGCGGTGCATATCGAGGCGCCGGCGATGACGATCGATGGTGCGATCTCCGCCGATGGCGCGAGCATTCCGACCAACGTTACGCAGAGCTACTACCTCGTCGCTGGAGCGGGCGGATCGGTAAATCTTCGCACCCAGCATCTGCGGGGAAACGGGACCATCACCGCCAACGGCGGCGCGGTGAACACTATCAGTCAGCGCGCCGGCGCCGGCGGTCGTATCGCGCTCCATTACGCCAGCTATGGCGACGGAACCCAGAGTCCCGCCGATCTCATGACGCTGCAAGCGTTCAGTGGTGCCGGTCCGGTTGGTGACGCGCAGTCCGGCCCCGGTACCATCTACCTGCAACGTAGCCAGCAATCGAACGGTGAGTTGCGTATCGTCAGCGGCGGCCGGGCCAGTACAGTGGCCGGCACGACGCTGCGCTCCATCGGCCGTCATGTAATCAGCGAGGTGACGCCGCACCAGTATGTCCCAGGCCGATACTGGATTCGTGTCGCCTCCGCCAGTTGGCCATATCCCAGTGATGATCCTTGGACATGGCAGCCCGGCGTCCGCGGCCTCTATGTCAGCCTCGACGCGGACGATCCGCAGGCGCCGCTGTACCGAGTCATCAGCAACACTTCGAATCAGTTGCTGATCGAGTCGACGCAGCCGCTGCCCGATCTCACCGGCCGCTCGCTGATCGGCGTGATGCGGTTGGACCGCTTGGTGACGGACGCTGGCGTTCGAATTCATGCACAGGACCGCATCTATGCCGACGACTTCGATGTGGCCGACGCCGCTTCGCTCGAAGGGGTCGCGGAGCTCGCGACCGACCAAGTGATCGATGTCGATCAACTCGTGGTCGACGGCCAGAACGCGCTGTACGTCGCCAACGTCAACGCTCAGAGCGTGCAGGTCAGCGACGGTAGCGCGGTGTTCCGGGGGCAGCTCAACATCGCCGGCGCGCTCACCCTGCGCGATGCCAGTGTCACCGTTAGCCGCGGGCTGCAGGTCGGCGGCGACGCGCACTTCTCCGGCATGCTGACGCTGCGAGTGCCGTCCGCCGATATCGCCGGCAATGCCACCTTCGACGGTGCGCAGGCAACCTTGGCCATGACGGGAGAGTTCCGCGCGCGCGGCAATCTGGTGGTTACCGGCGATTCGAGCTTGTCGGTGCCGTACGCCGATGCGACCGCGAAGCGCTACTACGTGGCCGATCTGCGTGCCGACGGACTGCTCCGCATCGACGCCGGGTCGGCGGTGGACGTGACCGGGCGAGGTTTGCCGTCGAGTCAAACCATCGGCTTCCGCAGCTTCAGCGGTATCCGCCACGGTTCGCACGCCGGCGAGGGCGGACTGAGTTATGAGAGCACCGGTCAGGAGACCTCCATTTTTGGTGATTTCCGTATACCGTCCTTGCCCGGTGCCGGCGGATCGAGCGCGGGAGCCTGGGGCGGCGGTGTGATCAACCTGCGGGCCGACACGCTGTTGCTGAACGGCGCGCTGCGAGCCAACGCCCAGCCGGTGAGCGGCGGAACTACCGGTGCCGGCGGCAGCGTCATGGTCTCGGTGAACACCTTGAGCGGGTCCGGCGGCATCGAGGCGAACGGCGGCGGCACTACTTACGTGTCGGGCGCGGGCGGTCGGATCGCCATCCATTACCAAGACGCGGCCTTCACCGGCGGCTATACCGCTGCGGGTGGTGCCGGGCCCAGCGATCAATATCCATACCGGCAGGGTGGCGCCGGTACCGTGTTCGTGCGCCAGGGCAATGGCAACGGTCACCTGATCGTCGATAGCCTGGGGCGCGTCACCACGCAGCCCACCGGAGTGCGAACGGTAGGCCGGCAGACCATCGTCGGCGCGGTGCTGGAGAATGGCGCCGATTGCCGGATCAGCGTCGCCGGTAGCCCGTGGATGGCTCCGGCCGACTCGATCGATGGCTTGGGACTGCGTGGCTTGTGGGTCGATCTGGACGCAGGCACGCGTGACGGCGACCTGTTCGAGGTGCTGGACAACGACGCCGCGAGCCTGGTGATCCGTGCGCCGGGCGGTGCTTGTCCGAGCACCGGATTGGAGCTGATCGGCGTCATCGCGCTCGACCGGCTTACGATTCGCGGCGGCGCGAACTTCCGGGCATTGGACCGCTTGGTTGTCGCCGATGCGGACGGCGTGGAGACGGTTTCGGCCGACCTGACGATCGGCGACTTGATCGTCGGTTCCGACAGCTGGGAAGGCGTCAATTGGGGCGCCGGCAGCCGCCTGGTTCTGACCGGCGATCAGGTGCTCGGTGGTAGCCTGACCATCGATGACTGGTCGTTGACGGTGCAGGGCGGCCTCAGCATCGGCGGTAACCTGACCCTGGCGGGTGATCAAGCCGCGCTGCGAGCCGAGCGAGTGCAGGTAAATGGCGATGCCGCCATCAGTGGCGTCGGTAAGGCGCCCATTCTGTGGGTCGATGGCGTGCTAGGCGCGGCGAACACCGCCGACTCGGTGCACCGCTATCCCTTCACCGTGACACGTAGTGCCTCAGTGCTGCTGGCGGTCGGCGGTATCGACGCGCCGGCGGGTTTCTATCTCTACCGCAACGGTACCGTTGCCGCTAGCAACCGAATCCTGAGTGCCCAGAGTGGCTCGGCTACGACGTATTGGTTGGATCCCGGCGACTACGTCATCGTGGTCGGCGGTGGGGTGTTCAATTCCTCCGAGGCCGAGTCGGGCATCAGCGACGAAGGAAACATTAGCTATCGGCTGGAGGTGCGTGACTACGCGGACATGACCTCGCCGCTGCACGTCGATAGCCTGACGGTGCTCGGCAATATGACCTTGAACGATGCCACGCTGGCCACGCGGGAAGTTCAGGTCGGTAGCGATCTAAGTCTGATCGGACGCAGTCAGATCCGGCTGGCGGATTGGTATGACCGATGGCTGGAGGAGCTATCCGCGCCGCTGTCGGTGCACGTGCCGTCCGGCACGCTCAGCATCGGCGTCGGCAGCGCTATCACGGTGGCGGGGCAATCTGGCCTCCCCGGAGGAGCAAGCGAATGCTATAGCTTCGGCGGCGCACATGGCGCCGACTCCTCCTTGAGCTCGACCAGCTACAGGGCGCAGCAGCGGGCCGGATACGGGGACTTCCGCGATCCGCGTCTTGCAGGCGGATGCGGCGGCTATGACTACCGGTACGCCGGCGGTGCGCTAGCCATCATGGCGGCCGACCTGATCAACGACGGCGTGATCGATGCCAGCGCCGACATCAGCAGCTACGCCGCCGGCGGCAGCATCTCGCTGGACGTCGGTACCTTGGCGGGTGGCGGCGACATCCTGGCGCAAGGCGGCAATCGCAACTACCCGACCAGCATGGATGTCCCGGCCGGTGCCGGCGGGCGCATCAGCGTGGTCTACGGCGATATGAGCGGCTTCGCTGGCCGTGTCTCGGCCGCCGGCGGCCTGTCGTCGCGGGCACGTAGTTATGGGGATGCGCCGCGGCTCACGTCGACCGGCGGTGCCGGCACCGTGTTCCTGCGCGATCGCCAGGAGACCGTCGGCCGGCTGATCGTCAAGAACGTCGAGGCGCGCACCGGACAGGTCCGCCCAAGCGAGAACTACACGCGCTTGCGCGGCGTCGGCCGCCATACCATCACCGCGGTCGCGCCCTTGGGCGGCAACTTGTTGCGGGTCGAGGTGCAGGGTCAGCCCTGGGTGGAGCCGGCGCTTTCGGTGGACGGCCTCGGTCTGATCGGGCTGTGGGTCGACCTCAACGCCGCCAACGACGCCGGACCGCTGTACCGAGTGCAGAGCAACGGCAGCAACTACCTGATACTGGAGGGCGTGACGGAACCCGAGGTGGCCGAGGTCGGCAACGATCTGATCGGCGTGATCGAACTTAAGCGGCTGGAAATCAGCGACGGCGCCCGCCTCGCCACCGTCGACCGCCTGGTGATAACCGACGCCGATGGACTGGTGGTGGCGGACGACGTCAAGGCGCTGCAGGTCGGTCAGCTCAGCGGTTGGGAAGACCGGGTGTGGCCGCAGGGCATGCGTCTGCATCTCAAGGGCGATCAGGCCGTCTCCAATCTCGCGGTAAGCAACTACGCGCTGAGCGTCGACGGGCGGCTGAGCATCGCCGAGGGGCTGGCGGTAGGCGGCGCCAATGCATCCGTCAGCGCCGACGCGATCAGTACCGGGGATGCCGTGTTGATCAGTAGCGGCGCGACCGTGGCCACGTCGTCGCTGACCACCACCAACGGAGCGAACCTGATCTTGGTGGACGGCGGCGTGCTTACCACGTTGCCGTCCACGCAGGAGCAGTACTTCCCGCTCGAGATCGATGTCGCGGGTACGGTCAGCCTGTACGGCGGTTCCCGCATCGATGTCAGTGGCAAGGGCTGGTGGCGTCGCATCAACTGCTGCAATGGTGGTGGCAGCAGCGCCGGCGAGGGCGGCGGTAGTTCGGCGCCCACGACTTATGGCGCCTATCGCAACGCTCGTTATCCCGGCGAGTTCGGTTACGACACAAGCAGCGACCTCGGCGGTGGCGTAATCCGTCTGCGAGCAGCGGCACTGGAGCTCGTCGACAGTAGTGTCCTTGCCAATGGCGCGCCGAACACCAACACGTCGCGTCGTGCCGCGGGCGGCAGCATCGAGATCGCGGTGCCGCGGCTGATCGGCAACGCGGCGAGCCAGATTGCCGCCGATGCCACCGGCTACCTGTACGGCTATGGCGGCGGTGGCGGCCGCGTGGTGCTCGACATCGGCCTCGAGGATGGCTACCTCGGTTCCGTGTCCGCGCTCGGCGGTCCCGGTAGCGGCAACCAGGCGACTGGTGCCGCCGGCACCATCCTCAAGCGCGTGGCCGGCAGCGATGGCCAGTTGCTGGTGTCCAACCGTGATCCTCGCACCAACGCCGTGATCGCCTCGCAGCGCACCACGCCGTTGCAGGCTATCGGCCGCCATGTGATCTCGGCGGTGGCTCCGGGCAGCGCGCCGGATACCTGGCTGGTGAGCTTGAGGATGCCTGCGGTGCTGGAGTCCAGCACGGGTTCGGTAACCGACAGTCGGTTCCGCTACCACCGACTCGAGGTTACTCGGCGGGTGGGGCTGACGTTGGCCATCGCCAGCCAGCCGTACCAGGGGGCGTTCCTCCTGTTCAAAGGCAGCGATCCGTCGGCGCTGGCCCCCGCTGATGCGGTTGACGTAACGACGTCGACTACGTCGCGGCGCTTTGTGCTCGAGCCAGGCAGCTACACGCTGGCTGTTAGCGCGACCTACGGGCGCTATGGCTGGAATGGCAACTTCACCGCTTATTCCATCGCGGACGGACAGAATCCGTACTGGCCCGGCGACCCCATCGACTACACGTTGACCATGACCGTGGACGCCGCCGATATGCCGTTGTCCGAGTTCGGCGGGCCGGCCGGCTATTTGGTGGATCTGGATGCTTCCACCGACGAGGGGCCGTTCTACCGCGTTCTCGGTAAGCAGGGCGACAACCAGTTGCTGATCGAGTCCGCCCACGACCTGAGCAGTGCGGTCGGACGCGAGCTGGTGGGCGTGCACCTGCTTGATGAGATTCAGGTGTCGGGTCAGGCCACGGCCGATTTCGGTGCCGATCGTTTGGTCGTGAACTACCCCGAGCGCACCGTGGTCGCCGCGGACAGCGTGCTCCGCGCCGGCGGGTTGGATGGCGCCAGCTTTGAACTTCTGGCCTCGGGGCATAAAGGTGGACGTTGGATGCTCGGCACGCCAGGTCGGCTGAGCGCGATCATGCTCGATGCCGCGGAACTTTCGGTGGAAGGCCCGTTGCAGATCGATACCGACCTGGTGCTGGCTCAGGGCGGCAAGCTGGCCGTGACCGGCACGCTGCAGATCGGCGGCGCCGCTACGCTCGGCACCGGCACCGAGCTCACCGCGCCTTCGCTGCAGGCTCAGTCGCTGGTGGCGGACAACGCGCGTCTGCAGATTGAAACCCTGAACGTCACGCAGGACCTGCGGTTGCGCGGCGGCTCGGTGCTGACCATCGCCGATCCGGTGTACAGCCCGCTGCGCGTGGGCAGCCTCACCGTCGACGTCGGCGGCGAATTGGAGATCGACCTGCAGTCGCGGATCGACCTCAACGGCAAGGGCTATCCGGCAACCCGCAGCGTTGGCGGCAGCGCCGATCGCTACGGCTGCTACGGCGGCAAACGCAGCAATAACCCCACCGCGGACCAGGGCTGCATCTACGGCCGCTACGACCGCGCCGAGTATCCCGGCTCGGGCGGCACGTCCTACTACAGCGATCAGCCGGCCCGTGGCGCCGGCGGCGGTGTCGGCCACATCAAGGCTGTGGAGCTGATATTGGACGGTGCGATCACCGCCAATGGCGACAGCTATTCCGCGGCGAAGGGCGCCGGTGGTGGTCTGCACTTGGAAGCCGACGTGCTGCGAGGCAATGGTCGGATCGAGGCCAAGGGCGCAGGTGGCGGCAGCTCCAGTTATCCCTCCGGTGGCGGCGGCCGTATCAGCCTAGCCGTGGCGACCGGTGGCAACCTGTTCGCCGGTAGTTTCGACGCCGCTGGCGGCAGCTATAGCACGACATCGCAGATCGCCGGTGCCGGCACGGTCTACCTGACGGAAGCGGGCGGCGCCGGCGACCTGACGGTTCGCAACGGCAACCGTACCGCGCAGGCCGGCAGTACGCCGATGCCTGCGGTCGGCCTGGCCGAGATTACCGCGGTGACTCAGCTGACGGCTACGCGCTGGGAGATCGCCAGCGGGGTAAACAACGAGGTCCACCTCGCCGGTACGCACCGTCTGACCGGCCAGGCCGGCAAGGCGATCCTACAGGTGCCGTTCCAGCTGGCGGCTGCGCGCGACGTAGAGCTGCGTGTGCGGACCGACTTCACCGGCTCGGTGCATCTGGTGCGGTTGACGCCGTCGTGGTCGCGCTTGACCTACTGGAACACCAGCAAGGGACAGGAACTCAGCGTCAAGACCGGGGTTCTGAGCGCCGGCAACTACGTGTTGATGATCGCCGGTGGTAATCCGAGTACCTACTACCTGCAGTGGGACTTCGACTACTACTCCAGCCTCGACGCCGGCGACCTCCAGTACCGGGTCGACACCTACGGCGGCCTTTGGCAACCGTCGGAGCCGGCGGCCGCGCGCGGCCTGCAGGGGCTGTACGTCGATCTCGACGCCTCCGACGTCGAAGGCCCGTACTTCAAGATCGTTTCCAACACCGACAACGCGCTGGTGGTAGAGAGCGCCCAGCCGCTCAGCCCGTCGGCGCTGGTCGGTAAGCAATTGATCGGCGTGCACCAGCTGCGGCGATTGGTGGTGGGCGAGGGCGCGTCGGTGGACTTCCTAGGGGACAGGGTGATAGTTGAAGATCTTGCTAATTCCTCGACGGGTGGCCGAGTTATCGGTCAGTCGGCGGACAGCGTTTTGCCGCCGTGAGGAAGGGCAAGCCCAGCAATGGGCGTGAAGGGAACATTAAGAAAATAAAGAAGTAGGAGCGGTTAATGGGTAAGGCATTGTGGATGGCGCTGGGTCTGGCCGTTGCCTTGAGCGGGTGCGGTAGCGCGGACACGGTGGCGACCGTGGGGGGCGAGGCAATCAGCAAGGAGCAGTTCGAGGCGTATCTGAAGTTCAAGCGGGTACCCGAGAACGATTCGGCGCGGAGGGCGGCGGCGCTGCGTGAGTACACCGAGCGCGCGGCCCTGGCCAAGGCGATCGAGGACAGCGGTCTGCTCGAGAAGGAGCTGACCGCGGCGGAGCTGGAGGAATTCCGCAAGGAAATGCTGATCAGCCGCTACTTCCAGAAGTTCCTGGACGAGCGGGTGAGCGATCAGGCGGTCGAAAGCTACTACGCGCAGAACGCCGACCAGTTCCAGGAAAAGAAGGTGCACGTCGCCCACATCCTGCAGCGCACCCACAGCAAGATGAGCGAGGAGGAACGCAAGGCCAAGCTTACCGCGCTGCAGGAAGCGTTCAGCAAGCTCAAGACCGGCGCCGACTTCGCCGAGGTGGCCAAGCAGTACTCCGAGGACAAGGTCTCCGGCGGGCGCGGCGGTGACCTGGGCTGGATGAAGGAAGGGGCGATCAGCCCGCGCTTCTCCGAGGTGATCTTCTCCACCGCCGCCGGCCAGATCTCCGAGCCGTTCGAGACCCCGTTCGGCTACCACGTGGTCAAGGTCATCGAGGGCCCGATGGTGGTGAAGCGGCCGATCGAAGCGGTGAAGGGCGACGTGCGCTACCAGCTGCGCAATCAGGCCAAGAACGCCGAAATGGAGCGGCTGCGCAAGCAGGTCAAGGTCGAAATCCGTGAACAGCAACAACCCAAGGGCTGATTGGCTGCGCCGGGGCGCGCTGGCGGCCGTGGTGCTGCTGGCCGCCGCTTGCGCCGAGAAGGAGCCGGCGACCGGCCAGCCGCGCGCGGTGGCGCGGATCGACGGCCAAGCGGTGACGGAGGTCGAGCTGGACGCGCATCTGCGCCGGCTGTTCGGCGAGCAGGGCCTGGCGGATCTGCCCGCGGACGCACGGCGCAAGGCACTGGAGAGCCTGGTGATGGCGCGCCTCATCGCCGCCAAGGCGCAGGCCGAGCTGAGCGCCGACGAGCGGGCGCTGGTGGACGCGCAGACCACGCTCTACCGCGAGCAGCTGCTGGTGGCGTCCTACCTGCAGCGGCACGCGGAGCCGGAGCCGGTCAGCGCGGCCATGGTCGAGGAGTACTACCGCAAGCATCCCGAGCGCTTCGGCGGCGGCAAGGAACGCAGCTTCGAGCTGATCATGGCGGTGGACATGCCGCCCGAGATCAAGCGCAACGAGCTGCTGCAGGCGCTGCAGGGCGCGGCGCAGCGCGGTGATTGGGCCGCGCTGGTACAGGAGTTGAACGGCAAGGGGTTCAACGTCGAGTACCGGCGCGGCACCGCCGACGACAAGCTGCTGGACGGCCGCTTGCTGTCGGTGGTGACCCAGACGCCGGTGCGCCAGACCTCGGCGCCGGGCCTGCTCAACCGCAAGCCGTTCGTGGTGCGCGTGGTGGATGAGGTGGACCGGCCGCCGCGGCCGCTAGCCGAAGTCAGCGCCGAGATTCGCCGTAGCCTGGCCCCGGCGCAGATGAAGGAAGCGGTGCGCGCGGTTGCCGAACCGCTGTTGAAGGAAGCCAAGGTCGAGTACCTCGACGGCGGCGAGCAAAACAAGAACTGACCGGAACCAACGACTGGGGGGTGGGGTGTCCGGCCGGCGCGCGAGCGCCGGCCCGGCCGCCCCGATAAGCGGAAATGGTTGATCCGATACCGCGGATTTCGCATGGAAAGGCGGCGCGTGCCCGATCGCTTTGGCGCACGGTTCTGCTTGGCTGTCTGGTCGTCCTGCTGGCGGGCTGCCGCGTCGATTTGCCGTACTCCAACGGCTTCGAGCCGAAAGCCAGCAAAGTGCCTGGCGAAACGGTGGGCGATAGCAGCGATCTGGAGTATCACGGCGCCTGGGCCGCGGTGCGCTCGAGCACGGGGTGGCCCAGCCGCAGCGGCAATTACCACCTGGACAGCAATCCGCTGGGGTTGCGAATCCTGGTGGCGGTGCATCCGGAGCAGGCGGCGCAGTTCCGCGGCACGCTGAACGTGCCTACCACGGGCGGCACCCCGTACCTGACCTTCTGGCACAAGTTCACGCTGGCCGAGAACGACGACGAGTTCTTGGTGCAGTTGGCCATTCCCAACGAGCGCAATTGGCACACCGTCGCCTCCTTCCGCAAGGCCGACGGCGTCGGCCAGTACACACAGGTACGCATCCCGCTCAGCGCCTACCGCGGCAAGGAAGTCGGCTTGCGCTTCACGCAGCGCATCCTGCGCCCGTCGCTTGGGCTGCGGCGCTGGGCGATCGACGATCTGCGCGTCTATGCCGAGCCGGGCTCCATTCAGTCGCTGAACGCGGTGCAGGAGGGGCGTTCCGTCCGGCTTAGCTGGACTGGCGCCGGGGGGGTAAGCGGCTACGTGATCCGGCGCCAGGCCGGCAACGAGCCGGCGCAGCGGTTGGGCCAGGTCGGCGCCACGGCGCAGGAGTATGTCGATACCACGCCCGCCAACGGCACGGGCTACCGCTACAGCGTCGCGCCGCTGGATGAATCCGGTCAGGAAGGCGAGGCCGCCGCAGCCCAGGTGTTCGTCGCCTACCACGATGCAGCGGTGCAGGGCCTGACGGTGCAGCGCGAGGGCTGGGACGGTCGCCTGCGCTGGACCGCGCAGCCCGGTACCCGCGTGCGCCTGTACCGTGCCGCCAGGGCCGAGGCGCAGCCGGCGTTGCTGGCGGAAGTGGCCGCCGACAGTCATCTCGACGTCCGGCCCGGCTGGCAGGCGCCGAGCTACTACTGGGCCGAGAGCCTGCGCGACTTCACCAATCCCTTCACCGGTGCGCAGTTCACCCTAGCCGGTCCCCGTAGCGGTCCGGTGGTGCTGGTCGCGTTGCCGCCGCTGGGCGCGACGCTGACCGGACTGCGCGGATCGGCGGCCGACGGCTACGACCTGATCTGGAATGGCGAGGCGCACGTCGTGGTCAACGGCGAGTACCGCGACGCCGTCGGCCCGGTCGAGGTGGTGGCCAGCGGCAGCGGCAGCCCGGTGCGGAGCACGGCCGCGGATGGCGGCTTCCGCCTGGTGCTGCCGGTAACCGCCGCCGCGAACTGGCAGATCGTGGTGAGCGAGCAGGGCGAGCCGAGCCGGGCCGTCGCGCTGGCGCTGCGGATAGCGGGGGACACCAGGCCGCCGCAGGTCAGCATCAATGGTCCGGCGACGCTGTCTACCACCGCCGAGACCATCTCCCTGCAGGGCACGGCGCTCGACGCCGAGTCCGGGCTGGCGGGCGTCAGCATCATATCGAGCCGCTTTACCGGCAGTGCCTTCCAGGCCTTCACCGGCGCCGGCGGCAGCTTCGAAGCCGACGTGCCGCTGTTGCCGGGCTTGAATCTGATCACCGTCATCGCTCGCGACCGCGCCGGCAACGTGGCGAGTGCGCAGGTCGAGGTGACCCGCCAGATCGGCGCCCTGCCGCGGCTGGAGATCGTGCAGCCGGTCAACGGCAGCGTGGTGCAGGCCGAGTCGGTGACCGTTGCCGGCGTGGTGTATAGCAGCCAGGCGGCCAGCAATCTGCGCCTGACGTTGGGTGGCGAGGTGCTGTTCCCGACGACTTCGAACGCGCCCGGCGTACATTCCTTCGCGTTCCCCGGCGTCCGCCTCAACCAAGGGGCCAACCAGATCCTGGTAACGGTGGAGTCGCCGCAGGGCACCGACCAGGCCGTGGTCGTGGTCACCCGCGGCGAGTCGACCGAAGCCGAGCCGACGCCGCCGCAGATCGACATCACCGCGCCGACGCATGCCGACTACACCAATCAGGACCAGGTCACCGTGGCCGGCACGGCGCGCAGCAGCGCCGGTATCGCCTCGGTGAGCATCAACGGTCAGCCGGTGGCGGTGAGCGGCGCCGACAACAAGTCGGTGGCGTTCCGGCAGACCGTGCCTGTGAGCGAGGAAACGGCGATCGAGATCGTGGCGCGCGACGTCAACGGCCTGACCAGTTCGCGCACCATCACCCTGCGCCGCGACAGCGAGCCGCCGCAGGTGCGTCTGTTCAACACCGATCTGCAGACCGGCGGCGTCAGCATGGTGCGCAGTAACCCGTATCGGCTGAGCGGCACGGTCACCGATCCGAATCTGGCCGGCCTGACCTTGAACGGCCAGAACACCGGCTTGCTGCCCGGCACCGAGCCGAACAGCTACCAGTTCGACGCCGTGCTCAACCTCGGCGCCGGCCAGCCGGTAACGGTGACGCTGGACGCGTGGGATCAGGCGCGCAATCGCACCGTACTCGAATACGTGCTGCAACTGGATGCCGCGGTTGCCATCGACATCCTGTCGCCGCGCGAGGGCGCCGAACTGGAAGGGGCGGGCGATCAGGTCACGGTGCCGGTGATCGCCCGGCTCGGCACCCTGGCCGCCGGCCATACCGTCAGCGCGCGCGTGGGCGGCGGCCAGCCGGCGACGCTGACGCTGGATGAGGGCGTCGGCCGCGCCAGCCTCAGCCTGCCTGCCGTCGACGCCGCGCACGAGCTGCTGGTCGAGGTGCGTAACGAGGCGGGTACGGTGGTGGCGGCGGCGCGGCGGCAGTTCCGGGTGGTCAATCTCGATCTGATTCCGCTCGCCCTGGAGCGGGCCACGCCGGAGAACGGCGCCGCCGGCATCGAGCCGAACGAGCCGATCACGCTGATCTTCAACAAGCCCATCGTCCCGGCCAAGCTGCAAGTGCTGGTGACCGAGACGGTGCACGGTCACACCTACGATCTGTCCGCCAACACCGGCAAGAACGCGCTGCACACCGGCGGTAGCGCGCCGATCGTCGAGGTGCACCGCGACCATGCGCCGGTGGCCGGCAATTTGTCGGTCCTGCCGGACGGCCGCGGCGCCGCGTTCTACATGGAGCGGGAGTTCGCCTATGGCGCGCAGGTACTGGTCGACGTGATCTACGACGGCGGCTCGCTGGCGCGCTTCGGTTACCAGGTGCGGCCGCTGCCGACCCTGCTCAGTGGCCTGGTGGTCGACCAGCTCGGCCAGCCGGTGCCTGGCATCACGGTCAGCCTGCCGGCGTTGAACCGGTCCACGCGCACCGATCAGAACGGCACGTTCTCGTTCGGCTACGGCGAGAGCGCCGCGAACGGGCTCAAGGGCGGCCGTCAGCGTCTGGTACTCAACCCGGGTTTGCGCGACGTTCGCTTCGGCACCCTGGAGCAGTGGGTCAGCATCGAGGAGGGCCGTGCCACGCGTCTCGCGGCGCTGCCGCTGGCGGCGCTGAGTCCGGAGATTGCGTTCCAGCGGGTGCAGAGCGGGCAACCCGACGTGTCGCTGGCGCAGGGCGAGCTGCGCCTCGACCTGAGCCAGGCGCGGCTGGTATTCGTCAACGGCCGCGACAACGGCGATCTGCACGTGCAGTTCGCCACCCGCGCCGAGGTTCCGTATCGCGCGCCGCAACCGTCGGTCAATCCGCTCTGGCTCTATGCGTTGCAACCGGGCGCGCGGGTCGAGGGCAGCGTCGGCATCTCCATCGCCATGCCCAGCCTGCGCGGCAGCTACGACTACATCCCCGCCGACGGCACCTTGGTGCTGCTGGTCGGCTTCGAACCGGACGAGCTGCGGCTGGTGCCGGTGGGGGTGGGACGTATCGAGCAACGGCGCGTGGTGAGCGAGGGGCGGGTCGCGCTACCGGCCTTGAATTACCTGGGGTACGTGCTGGTGGACGAGGCGCGGCAGCAGCTACTGGCACGTTATCGCAATGGTGAGCTCAGCCTCGAACAGCTGCTCGCCGAGTTGGACAAGCAAAGCTGAACGGCAAAATAACAATGAAGAGCTTTGGGTTGAAACGGATATTCGCATTGGCGGCTGTGGTGCTGGGCGTTGGGGTGGGCGCCCAGGGCTGGAGTGGCAGCGCCGCCGCTAAGGTCATAACCGGGCACGTTTATTCACGCGCGCTGGTGATGGGGGCCAGCGGCAAGCCGATCTTCGCCGAGTTCGACGAGCGCGGAGAGGTGGCCAGCATTATCGGCGAGGCCACGGGCGAGTATGCGAACGCCCAAGTGATGTCGGGCGATGCCTACCGCCTGTTGGTTCAGGCCTATCAAGACCTGCTCAATCAGCATCGGGACGGCGCAGCGCGTGGCGCGTATGTGCTCGATCGCGCCAGCTACGAATCGACGCAGTTCCGGACATTCAATAACCAGCCGGTCGCCCGCCAGCCGCTGCGCTGGGCGGAAACCCGCTCGGTGCTGGTGCGCGGCCAGCAAGCGATCCCCACGCCCTCGACCAACCCGGTTCTGCTGGAATCGCCTATCGACCTGAGCAACGTTCAGTTCATCGGGCCGAACATCAAATCGGTATTGGTGAGCCGGGAAGGGCGGGTGTTGCTGGCCAGCCCCAACACCATCGGCTATCGCTCGGCGTATCTGGCCAGGGGCCCGGAGCAGCCGGCGGAATGCACGATAGAGACCGCTTACGGCACGAATCGCGACGGCGAGGTTGTAATACGCCAAGGTGAGGATGCGCTGTGCGGTCCGATCTCCGGGGCCGAGGCAACCACCTGGACCTGGTACGGCGACGTTTATGCTTGGACCGACCAGACAGGACGTTTCGCGCTGGACTATCGGAACCTGCCGTGCCCTGGTTTCGATTTCGAGTACACAAACCACATTTTCCAGAAGGTTTACTACACCCATTTCCACCCGAGGTCGGTGGCGGCTCCGCGTTTCCGTTATCAGCAGAGTACCGTCTACGACTACTGCCACGGCTCGCACATGGCACTGCTCGCCTCGGGCAGTTTGGCTGGGTTGATGACCTACGTCGCCGTCGAAGGCATTCTGGCCACCAGTGCGACTTCCGTCACCCGTTTACGTTTCCCTGTCGACGTGACCGCGCTCACCGGCTGGGGCGACATCAGCAACGCCCTGGTCGGCGGTGGCTCGGTGGCTCGCGGTGAAACGCGTTACGGTCTCAATTTTCCGGGATTGCAGAGTCCTACCCCTCCGAACTGGGATTACGACGCGGATGGCAGGCCCGATACTGTCCAGCGCTGGACCAATGGGGAATGGGGCGTATGGCTGAGTGGACGTAGCCCCAGCGACCGCGGCTCAGACAATCAGCCGTTGCCGCCCGATTTCACCGTCTTGTCCCACAGCAATCCCGACTTCGGCAACCAGGGCCTGCTGCAGAGCCTCAGCGCGGACGACCTGCGCCAGACCGATCTGTACGTCTACCGTGTCTCCAACGGCGAGCGGGTGGCCGAGAAGCGCGGCCTGAATGAGCTCGAGATCGACGACACGCAGAACCGGATTTACGTCAGTTTGGTGTTGCCGACCGGCCAGGTCTTGGCGTCGACCGCGCAGCGCATGCGTAGCTCGTTCGAGACGGGGCTGAGCTACAACCCGCGCTTGCTGGAGAGAAACACCGACCAGCTGCGGCCCGGCGAGCTGCTCAAGGTCATCGCCATCAACCGCAAGACCGGTTACATCGGCACCACCACCACCGAGCTGAAGACCCCGGCGGCCGGTCGTATCGATATTCCGGTGCAGGACCTCGTGCTTGGTCCGCCCAATCTGAAAATCCGGGCCGAGCGCTCGTACCAGATCGAATCCGGCCTCACCGCCGGTGAAGACCGCAAGTATCTCATTGGCTTCGAAGGTAGCGGGCTCACCTCCGACACGCTGATCGCCGTCACCACCGAGTGGTATGACCACGACGGCATGCCGCTGCCGTCGGACCTGCCGGGGTATACCGGCCGCCTGGCCAAGACCGTCGGCGATCGCACCTTGGGCGCCGGCATCGCCCACTTCGGCATTAGCCCCGGCACCAGGATTCAGCTTCTGCGGCTCAGCGGCACCGACCTGGTGAACGAGCACTACTACGTGCACGTCAACGCCCAGCCCATCGATCAGGGCTTGCCCGATTTCGGCGGTATCGGTGCGGGCTCCGGTGAATTGCAGTTGCGGCCGCGCTACTACGTGCCGGTGATGGTGCCGGTATTCGACGAGGACGAGACGCGCAGGCGGCGCAATGCGCTGGCGGCGGCGGTGCGGGAAGGGCAGCAGCCGCAGAGCTTGGTGGCGGATCCGGCATATCGTTGGGTGTACCGGCCGGAGATGCAGTTCACCGTTTACGACCTGGAGGTGGCGTCACTACAACAGGGCTCGGCTGATGGCGACCTGACTGCGGTCGATCTGAGCAATCCGCGGATCTCGCTGCAAGAGGATTTCGTTCAGCTGCTGTATCAGCTCGCTGGCAGCGCGTTCGAGCGGCTTGATCCGCTTAGTGATGGGTATCACCACCAGCTCGTTTTCGCTATCGGGGAGCAGGAAGTCGTCGCGACCATCGGCGAGAACCAAACGATCCAACTTGGCAATCTCGATCACCTCGCCCTGCTGTCGCCGACCGACTATCTAACGATTCAACTTTATGTGAACGGCGATAGCGCCAACGTGCTGTGGCAGTTGGCGTTCGGGTTGGCGCTGCAAGGTGATCCGGACGTGGCCGAGATCAGCGCCGATGAGCCGATGCTCGACCTCATGGTCTATGCGACACGCACGGCTTGGGAGCGGGAGACTACCGCGCCCGATCGAAACATCACGCTTGAATGGGCGCTGGAAGGCGAAGGCGGCACGCTAGCCGTCACCAACAGCACTTCCCCGTTCGGTTTGTTCACGAACAACTTGCAGGTCGCGCCGGTTGCCGGTCGGGAATACCGTGTGCGGGCGACGGTTCTCTCGTCGGACGATCCGAGAGTCGTTCGAGGGGACAGCATTACTCTTGGTCCCTTCAAGGTCGTTCCGGGCGAGCCGCATCGAATCGAGCTAGACGGTAGCGCCAACGAGCTACCGGCGGATGACGTCAGTGAAATGGCGGTCAGCGCCACGGTGTATGACCAGGCCGGCAACCGGGTCTCCGACGGTACGGTTGTCACATGGGCGCTCGATTACGACGGCCAGATCGAAGAACAAGTTACGAGGACCGTCGACGGAAAGGTCACCGCTCGATATAAGACCGGCGACCGGGTCGACCCGACCGGCGTATTGGTACAGGCCGGCGGCGCGATCGAGCGTATCGAGGTTGCAAAGCGCGAGATCGAGTTCACCCTGACCGCTTCCCAGACAGTGCTGCCCGCGGGCACCGTCGGTACGAGCACTCTGACCATCGAGACCGGAGCAGCCGATGGGACGCCGGTAGATTGGATGACCACCCGCGGTACGCTTCTGCATAGCGATACCGCGATCAGCAATGGGCGAGCGACGGCGACCCTGCAGGCCGATCCACAACCGGGCAATGGCATTGTCGTTGCCAAGGTCGCCAAGAACTCGCGCGCGATAGAGATACAGCATGCACCCTCGACGAGCGGATCCTGGGTGGAGTTCGAGCATGCTGCCATCGTTGCCGCCGATGCGCCCGGTGAGGTTAGCGTCGACGGGCTCCACGGGCCGGTGTCCCACCGCTACATCAATTCGACCACGGCTACGCTGCGCGGTGTTCCCGGCGCGGAGCTATCGCTGAGCATCGGCGGGTTCTTTACCCCGAACGCCGTGCCCGTGCTGCATCTGCCCATGAATGGGCTTGAAGCGATTTTCGATCCCAATCGTCCCGAGGCTCCGCCCAAGTACCAGGTCACCGATATCTCGAACGGAATCGTCCTGCAGGCGCTCGGAAATATCGAGGAGGACTACGAGAACGCGTTCACCAGGCCGGGGATGAGCTTCGCTTTCGATGGCGGCCAGCTCATCGTCAATGGCGAGCCGCGCCTAAACATTCCGAACGATCTGTTCGTGAACCTGCGCTTCCGGCCGGATGGGACTGACGCCGACCAGATCCTGATTCGAAAGGGCAACGGTTCGACTGCCGAGTTCGAGCTGCGCTTAGTCAACGGCGGCCGAACGGTGCGCGCCACCGTAACGACCAATGCGGGAACGTTCAGTGTCGACAGCGACACCGAGCTCGAACTGGGGCGCTGGTACATCGCTGGTCTGCGTGTGCGCAATGGCGGGCTCGAACTCGGTGTCAATACCGAGCGCAAGCGAGTACCGATTGCCGGCACGCTGGTCGCTAGCGGCGGCGGGCTCTCGATCGGCTACGGCTTCAAGGGCAACCTGGACGATGTCAAGCTGGGACGCGAGGGCTTAGACAACGCTCTGCTCGTCTTCGGAAACGGTGCACCGAGCGAATCTGTAGTCGTTGGTGACAATGGCACCGTGCAGGTCACCTTGCGTGCGACCGGTAACCAGGGCGGACGCGGTCAGACCGTTGGTCTGAGCATGCTCACCGGTTCCGGTGTCGCCGCCAACGAGCAGCGCCAAGACGTCCGGTTCGGCTCGCTCGCCATCAACTTCTTGGCCGGGGCGTTGGGCGTCGACATCGCGTATGCCGATGACACAGCTGGTGCCCAAGAGGGCGGTTTAACCCTGGCCACTCCCCAGGAGTGGGGCGCCGTCGCCGAATGGTTCGGCAGGCGGCTGTTCGGCGAGTACTTCGACGAGATAAAAGCGGTAGCTGACTTCGTTGCCGGGCTCATGGGCATCAGCGACGTCGTGACGCTGGTCAAGGCCGTAATCGCCATCGTTGACGGACGTCCAGGGGACATCGATCCGTTCGAGGTGACTTTCGCCGCAATTGGCATAGGCGTGACGGTGCTGACGGTCTTCACCGGCGGTTCTGCCGCGCCGTTAAGACTTGGTCTCAACGGAATCAGACCGGTATTGAAGGAACTGTTCAGCACCGGCCTGAAGGAGGCGATCCAAACCGGCATCCTGGTCGGAAAGTTTCTGGTAGGACAGCTGAAAGCGTTTATCAGCAATCCGCGTGCGGCCCTGGTGTCAATCCAAGAGACGGCGACCGCCATGGGGTGGATCGTTCGCGATGCATCGGGACGAGCCATCCGGTTCTTGTTCCGGAGTGTCCGCAGCCTCGACGAGCTCGAGGACACGATCCGGTTGCTCGCCAAGGCGGACGTCTGCCCCATGCAGCGACTTACTGATCGTTCGACCCCGGCCTCGCTCCTCGACGAGCAGCAGTTGCTTGCCACGGTCTCGCAGGAAGCGGTCGACCAGTTCCTGGACGCGCTGTTCGGCAAGAAAGCCCACGCGGCGGGGCCACCGCTTTGCGGCCAAGCGTTGGTGGATCGAATCGTGGATATCGCCAATGACGCGCGATATGGTGGCGAGGCCGGCAGGTTGGCCGCCAACATCGGCCACGTCGCCGAACGCCTCCGGCGCATGGACATTTCTCTCGATGAGGACCAGGTGAAGGGGCTGATCGCGATCTCGTATCAGCGAATTGGTGATGGTTCCCGCCGCGTCGCGATCGGTAAGGAGCAGCTCGACTTCATGATCGACACCCTCCGGAGTAGAGGCGACCTAGGCGCGGTGCTATCGGCAGCCAAGAAATTGGATGAACGGCTGCCACCAATCGAGAACGTGGAGCGCATTTACAAGCAATTGGCGAGCCGCAACGCAAACGATGTGCAGGGTGCCACTCACGTTCTCAAGGATATTGAGAATGGAGGACTTCCAATAGACGATATAAGGGGATTCGAAATTCCGGAATCAATTTCCGTGCCTGGACAGCCGGCGCTGAACCGGCGATGGGACGTTGTACGAAAGGATAGGACTGTCCTTGAATACAAGGCCTGGGAGGCCGGGCGTGTTGATTGGAGTGAGAATATTTCTGCCGAGTTCGTCAAGGATATCGCTTCAGGGCATAAGTTTCAGTGGGTCATCCATAGGAATTCCGACAAGGATGACCTGGTGAGGAAAATGCGCTGTAGCCTTGGTGATAAAGATGCCGGAACTAGTTGTGTCAGGGACGATAGGATTAGTGCTCTTATTAGGGCGGGAAAAATTTCCCTCGACGACGTAACAGATCTTATCGAGACTCTGAAGAGTCCTGCTAACAACCTCGTGCGATACGGTGCTACTTGATCGCGAGATATGAGCTGATGAACTATTTGACCGATTTGTTTTCGCCGTCGCGCCTGGTCCCGAGCCGAAATATGAGTCTGGATTCTGTTGGTGTCGAGAGATGGCCTGATCGGTCGCTGCCGCTGATCGCCGACGGCCAGATCTTGGTTTCTGTTCCTAGTGAAAGCCGCGTCGTGGGCGTCGATGAGCGAACCCTTGCTGTAAACGGATCTCTCTACGAGAGCCCTGATTTCATCTACGGCCCGGGAGGGCTAAAGGACAGGACCTTTCTGGTCCAGGATGAGATCGGTGGGGACATGGAGCGGCTCACGATACGTGTTGTCGATCTCGAGCAGGGGACTAGCCGGGTACTTACACACGGTGAACCGATCACGATGGTGAGAGGAACAACTGTCGTATCTGGGAAGTATATCTTTCGCGACCTCCGCGGAGGATGGGTTGCTGTGGATAGTTCTTCCGGGGAAATATGTTGGCGCGCCTTAAGTGCACGGGAATGTGTGACATATGCGGCCGATGCGAACAGCAACTGCGTTGTCTCCGTCGGCGCTGATTTCGTCGTTTCATGCCTCGACCTTACTTCAGGCGCCGTCAAATGGCAGCGTCGTCCTGCCGATCTCGGCTTGGCATGGGGAACGAGCTATGCCGGGCGCCGGATCAATGTGTATCCTCACATCTTCCAGGATCTAGTGGTTGTCGCCATGCCCGGTCAACAGATCGTTGGGTTGAATCTGAGCGACGGCAGTCTCATCTGGAACTGGAAGGCTGAACGCGAGGCCGATCCGTACAGCTATCATCCGTGCGTTACCGAGGATGGAGAAATTCTCCACATCGCAAACGGCGCGCTATATCAGGTTTCCGCGGCAACCGGCCAGGGAAGATGTATCGGGCAAATTTCAGGCTATGGTAGTGATTCTGGCTTCGAAATTAACGCAGTTTTTTGCGACGTTACCACGACTCATGTATGGGGCGTTACGCATACGGGAGTTATTTATGCCGTGAGTCGCGAGACTGCTGCCATCGAATGGTTTACTGACTTGGGCGCCAAATACGCGTTGGGCCACCCATTTGTGCTCTGTAATAATCGCATCTACGTGCAGACCACCGAAGACCAGTTCGTGATTCACGGCGGTGGAGGCTATCGGTTGGACTGAGCAAGATCGGATCGGTGTTCCTGTTTGGCGGGGTTGACTTCCGGGGAAGCGTGCGACAAGCGCAGGGACGTGGATGTTCCTAGGGAGCGAGCGCTATTGGGCACGGCGACTGTCAAGGCTGCCCCGTTAGCTGCTGCGCCGCGCAAGACCTTTTCCCGCATAGAAGAGGCCGGATTAAGTATCAAGTCTAATCGCATGACAGATCCCTTCCGCCCACCGAAATAGAATGTCGCCGATGTCAAACCGTTCGTTCCAGGATCGCCGGTAATAGCCTTGCTGGTCGGTGTCGTGGTCGATATCGGCGGCACTCTGCGCGCCAGTTCGTTATCGGCGTGATCTATAGCGTTCAGTTGTTCGCGTCCGGTATGGCGCCGGAGTCGGCGGTCGACGCGGTGAGCGATCTGACGTGGATCTCATGGCCGGAAAGGGCGCCGCACCTCGCTGATCGCCCCGGCCTTAGTTCGTGACCGGCGTCGCGGCCGGTGCTCCGCGCTCCCTGCGCCGCCGCCGCACCGTGTCGGATATCCAGGCGGGCAAGGTCAGGCTCGCTACTACGGCGGCCGTATAGATCGATTGCGTGGTCCAGGTCGTGCCGCGCAGGGTCTTGCCGACCGGTGCCAGCGCGAACACCAGCACGATGTGAAAGCCGAACACCGCCAGGGAGTTGCGGCCGAGCAGGGCGAGCCAGCGCCAGCATAGCAGTTGCGGCCAGCGCCGGGTCAGGCGCCAGACCAGGTAGGTGAGCACGGCGAAGTTGAGCAGGTACAGCGGCGCGACCACGGTCTTGCCGTTCCAGAGGCGGTCGGCGAGCAGGGCGTGGAGTAGGGCGTCGGCCAGGACGAGGCTGTCGGGCAGCCAGGCGCGGGTGATCGGGGAGTGTGCCCAGGCATGCGCCCGGCCCAGTGCCAGCAACGCCAGTGCTATCGCGATGACCAACGCCAGCAGGATGCGGCCGTGCATGAAGGCGGGTAGCGGCCGACGGCCATGCCAGTAGCCGAAGCTCAGGCCGAGGAAGTACGGCAGTTGCCAGGCCAGCCAATTGAACTGCCCGGGCTTGAGCGCCAGCCAGGACAGCGAGGCGCTGCGCAGCAGCAGTTGGAAGTCCGGTGCGATCTGGGCCGTTGCCCACAGCACGGTGCTGATGGCTATCACCCAACCGGTTCGGTGACGGTGGAACGCCGCTAGCGCCAGCGGCGTGGCGAGCAGGCAGACCACGTACATGGGCAGGATGTCGAACAGCGTGGTCTGGTATACCAGGCTGGCGTATTTCAGCCAGGCGATGAGCAAATCGTCGCGGAGCAGATGGCGCCAGGGCCAGTAGCCGGCCAGTTGCTGGCGGTAGAGGGCGTAGATCGTCAGCAGCAGCGCGGCCAGGCCGGCATGTACCAGCCAAAGGATGAGTGCGCGCCGCACCAGGCGCCGCCGCGCTTTCTCCGGCGGCAGCGGCTGCGGGCCACCGAAGGTGCGGCCGGCCGACATGCCGGCTAGGAACACGAAACCGATCGCGTCGCCGATGAAGCCCAGCCCGTAATGCACGTAGGTGACTAGCCGGCTCGAGCTGTGGGCGATGGTCATGATCACCAGCATCAGTCCGCGCAGGCTGTCCAAGTGTGGATCGCGGGGGCGGGTGCCGGTGTAGGGCCAGGCGGCGTTGGCGGGGCAGTTTCCGGTCGGTGTGCTGGCCATCGATTCGTCCGTGAAAGCGCTGATCTAAGCCGTCGAAGCTTCGTTCTATTGGCGGGAATTTACTTGGTTTTACGCGGGGAGGAGAAGTCGCGGCAAATACTGGCGCAATGGAGGGTGGCGAAACCGTGGCGGCTGACAGCGTCCGCCGCTCATGCCACACTTGCGCCGCGCGCACCATGATCTTTGCACTCGTTTTCGCGGAGACGATGATGGTGCTCATGGCACATTCTACTACCGCGTCCATCGTTATTCGGCGCTTCGCGGTTATTTTGTCCCCGCTCCCTGTCCCTCTCCCGCAAGGGGCGAGGGGAGGCTAGGACCTGGCGCATGGACCGAAATTCGATGGACGCGGTACTACGCGGGGGAGCTTGAGGCATCGTGCTTTCGCGCGCTCGAACTACAACGATGCTTGCTTCGGAAGGGCATTGAATCGCCGCCGGAGACAACTCGAAGGGATTGGGGAAATGCGTTCATTCTTGGCCGATTCGGCCGGCAATGCCACGCCCGGGATATCAATCGTGGTGCCGGTATTCAACGAGCGCGACAACCTCGCTCCGCTGATTCGTGAGATTCACGACACGCTCGGCCCACGCTTGGATTTCGAGCTGATCTACGTCGATGACGGCAGCGACGACGGCAGTTGGGCGCAACTCGAGCGGTTGAGCCGGGAGTTTCCGGCCTTGCGTCTCGTCCGTCACGGCGAGCGGCGCGGACAGAGCGCCGCGCTGCGTTCGGGCGCGGAAGTCGCCCGCGCGGCTTGGATCGGCTGCCTGGACGGTGACGGTCAAAACATCCCCGCCGATTTATTGACGCTGTTGGCCGTGCGGCACCAGCACGGACTGGACGACGCGCCGGCGCTGATCCTCGGCGTCCGCGAGCAGCGGCGTGACGGCTGGCGCCGCGCGGCGTTCTCGCGCTTGGCCAACGGCATCCGCAATTTGGCGATCGGCGGGTCGATCCCCGACAGCGGTTGCGGGTTGCGGCTGTTTCGGCGCGACGATTTCCTGTCGCTACCGCCGCTGCACAGCCTGCACTGGTTCTTGCCGGTTCTGTATCGAGCATACGGTTGGAGCGTGTTGCTGGCGCCCGTGGGGCACCGGCCGCGGCAAAGAGGCCGCTCCAAGTACCGGCTCAGCGTCGAGGCGCTGCCCCGGTTGCTGGACCTGCTCTGCTTGGTCTGGTTGCTGCGCGCGGCGCTACGCCGGCAGGCACCGATGCCGGAGGCGGTCCGCCGCCGCTACGCATGAACGGCGCCGAAGCGGCCATGATGCGTCCCGACGGAGGACGCGGATGGTGGTTGGCGCCGACGACGTTCGCCGCCGCCATGGCTTTGCACGCGCTGCACATCGCGCTGGCGGGGTGGGGGGAGGCGCTGCGTTCCGCTTATCCCAATTCCGACGCCTTTTTCTACGTTCAGACGGCTTGGCACAAAGCCTTCGTCGATCCCGCCGGCGGCTATCTCGGCAGCTTCACGCCCGACTCGCCCTACGTATGGGTGCTGACCGCGGCCTACCGCTGGTTCGGTCCGCACAGCGCGGTGCCGTTCTGGACGAACGCGGTGCTGATGTCGCTGGCGGTGGTTTTCACCGCGCTCACCACGCGGCGCTTGTTCGGCGCGGCGGCGGCGTGGGCGACGGCCTTGCTTGGGGTGCTGTGCGGGCCGCTGGTCTTCTTCGCCGGCATCACTGTGAAGGTCAATATCGAGCTGCCGCTCATCGCCGCCGGGTTCTACTGCGCGCTGCGGCACCTGCAGGGCGGCGGAGTGGGGTGGCTGCTTCTGGCGCTGCTGCTGCCCGGACTGGCGGCGATAGACCGCAACACCGTCGCGTTCCTGCCGTTGTTGATCCTGGCCGTCGCCCTGTGGCAAGGGCATTCGTTGCGGCAAACGACGCGGACGCAACTGCTGCGGCTGATGGCGTTCGTGGTGAGCGTGGGGGCGGTGCTCACGCTGTCGAACTGGCAGTTCGGCGCGGTCGAGCAGACGTTCTTCTCGCCGGTGGGAATCAATTTCTACGCCGGCAACGCCCCCGGCTCGCGCGGCGGCTACACGCCGATCGCCGGATTGCGTGACAACATGCGCGGCCACCTTGTCGATGGACCGAAGCTGGTCGAGCGCCGGCTCGGCCGCCCGGTAAACCGCAGCGAGGCGAGCGCCTATTGGTTCAGGTTGTCCTACGACCACTTCAGCCGGCATCCAGAGGAGTATCTGCTGCTGCAGTCGCGCAAGCTGGCGATGATGCTGGCGGCGGAGGCGTATGGACTGCCCGAGCAGTTCGGCGTCTGGCGTTGGCAGCGGCCGGCGCTGATGATTGCGCTGGTGGATTTCGCCGTGATCTTGGCGCTGGCCGTGCCGGGGCTGCTGCTATTACGGCGCGGCGGCGGCAGCCGCCTGGGTTGGCTGTTGCTGGTGTCGGCGCTGTTGTACGGCGGCAGTCAGTGGCTGTTCTTCATCGGCGAACGTTACCGCCTGCCGTTGTATGTGATGCTGCTGCCGTTCGCGGGTTATGGCCTGGTCATGTTGCTGCGGCAACGGCCGCCCGGGTTGGCGCTGCTCGCCATCGGTGTGTTAGCGCTGAGTTGGCTGCTCACCGCCGTACCCGATTACGGTCCGGGCTGGGCCAAGGACAAGGCGCGGGTGCGCGTCATGGAGGCGCAGCGGCTGGTGGGTCTGACGCCAATCTACGAACTGCAGGAAGAGCTGCCGCGCCGGCCGTTCGCCGACGGTTGGCTGGCGCTGGCGCGCTACGCGCAGCAGCGGCGCTTCGATGGTGACGATGCAGTCTATATCGAGCGGGCGCTGGCTCTGGAGCCGGCCCGCGTCGATGCCTACGAGTTGCTGGCGGCAGGACTGCTGCGCTCGTCGGACGAAGCGGCGCTTCGAGAGCTGCTCGAGCGGCTGGACGGACTCACGCCCAGCGATCCGCAGGACGAAGCCAGATTGCAGCAACTGAAGGACAGCGTGGCGGCGAGGTTGCGGAACCTGCAGCGGTCGCCGGTGGGCGGTGCGCGTGCGGGCGGTTAGTCGAGTTCTCGGCCGTGCCGTGCGTGGTTGGGGACATCCCTGCTGCGGAGCGCGCCGCAGGTTGGGTGGGCGCGTTTGGCTGCAAACATCAAAGGCGTTCGCGGCGGAGCCGCTCCCACAGGGAAAGGCACAGGAGAAGCTAAAGAAGACGCCACAGTCCGGCTGCCCGCCCAAAGACACCGGCAGGCTTACGTCGGAACATGGAATCTCCCACTGGGAGAAAGGCGCCTCTTCCTGTGGGAGATTCTATGTTCCGGCACAAGGCTGGATGTGCGGTTTGGGCTGGTAGGTGGTCTGGTTTTTCATCAGGGCGAAGGCGACGCG
>Ga0182741_1001679_pt1 | contig 27835 bp, 26 predicted proteins | sample eDN5th37CBELigOP_FD_128874 | JGI IMG/M metagenome (GOLD analysis project Ga0182741, IMG submission 128874) | Enriched Organic Plus compost microbial communities from Emeryville, California, USA - eDNA 5th pass 37_C BE-Lig OP (version 2) (version 2) ... | reverse complement strand
GCGCGGCTGATGGGCGTGGCGCCGACCGGCAACGGCCGCCGCGAATCGTTCGCGCACATGACCATGCCGCGCATGACCAACACCTACATGCGCGCTGGCAGCCACGACCCGCAGGAAATGATCCGCTCGGTGAAGAAGGGCCTGTACGCGGTGAACTTCGGCGGCGGCCAGGTGGACATCACCAGCGGCAAATACGTGTTCTCGGCGACCGAGGCCTACCTGATCGAGGACGGCCGGATCACCGCGCCGGTGAAGGGTGCGACCCTGATCGGCAACGGCCCGGAAACCATGCAGAAGGTGCGCATGGTCGGCAACGACCTGGCGCTGGACGAAGGCGTGGGCATCTGCGGCAAGGACGGGCAGAGCGTGCCGGTCGGCGTCGGCCAGCCCTCGCTGCTGATCGACGGCCTAACCGTGGGCGGTACGCAGGCCTAGTGCCGGTTGCTTGCTTCCCCTTTTTCCTGCGGGGCTGTTGCCTTCGGGGATGCCCCTCACCCCAACCCCTCTCCCGCGGGGAGAGGGGCTTCAGGCTCAATCGCGCGTGCCGGCTTCGTCGTCGAGGTCGTCGAAATCATGTTCGGCGTCGTTGTCCTCTTCCCCGTCCTGGCCGGCGGCGGCCTGCGCCGGCAGCATCAGCTCGCGCAGCACCTGGTAGAGCTCGCGGAACGCACGCGGCGGCTTGTTCTTCGCCTTTTCCGCCAGCGCGTTGCGCACCAGGGTGCGCAGGGCCTGGCGGTCGGCGCCGGGGTATTCGTCCAGCAGCTCGGCCAGCGCGGCGTCGCCTTCGGCCAGCAGGCGCTCGCGCCAGCGCTCGATGCGGTGCATCAGCGCCACCGCGCGCTTGGAGGTCTCGCTGTTGGCCTCCATCGCGTCGCGGATCGCGTCCAGCGTGGCGTCGTCCTCGCGGCGCATCTGCTTGGCCAGGAACGCCAGCTGGCGCTTGCGCGCGCCGTGCGAGGTGATGCGCTTGCTGTACTCGATGTGCTCGAGCAGGTCCTCGGGGATGGGCAGGCGCGCCAGCTGCGCGGCCGTCAGTTCCACCAGCTTCTCGCCCAGCGCCAGTACTTCCAGCGCCTCGCGCCGGTTCTGGCTGCGGCTCTCGCTGAAAAATTCGCCGGTCTCTTCGTCGCGTCCGCGCATTGCCTTGTTACTCGATTAAAGTTCGCATGTACCCGCCAGCTGCCGTGGAAAGCCCCTCTCCCGCCGGGAGAGGGGTTGGGGTGAGGGGAAATGGAGTCCGGATGCTTCAAGCATCGCTGGCTCCGTCGACCCTCATCCGGCGCTCCGCGCCACCTTCTCCCGAGGGGGAGAAGGGAACGGCGGCATGGCTGAAGACCTGAAAGGATAAAGCATTGGACACCAACCCCACCGAAACCCACTCCAGCGACGACAGCCTGCAGCGGCTGGAACAGCTGGCCGGCATCTCGCAGCGGCTGCTGGAAAAGGCCCGCGCGCTGGGCGCCAGCCAGGCCGAGGTCAGCTGCAGCGAGGACCGCGGCCTGGAGGTGAACGTGCGCCTGGGCGAGGTGGAAACGGTCGAATCCACCCATGACCGCGGCATCGCCGTCACCGTGTACTTCGACCAGCGCAAGGGCAGCGCCAGCACCGCCGACCTGCAGGAGAGCAGCCTGGAGGCGACCGTGGCCCAGGCCTGCGCCATCGCCCGCCACACCGAGGACGATGCGGCCGCGGGCCTGGCCGACGCCGCGCTGATGGCGCGCGATTTCCCCGACCTGGACACCTGGCACCCGTGGGCGCTGGACGCCCGCCACGCGGTGGACCTGGCCCTGGCCTGCGAGGCGGCCGGGCGCGGCGCCGACCCGCGCATCGCCAATTCCGATGGCGCCTCGGTGGCGACCGCGCAGAGCCTGTCGGTCTATGCCAACTCGCACGGCTTCATCGGCCGCGAGCGCAGCAGCCACCATTCCATCGGCTGCGCGCTGATCGCCGGGCAGGGCGACGGCATGCAGCGCGACGGCTGGTACAGCAGCGCGATCGCGCGGGCCGACCTGCAGGACCCGGAGGCCATCGGCCGGCGCGCGGCAGAGCGCACCGTCGCCCGCCTGCAGCCGCGTTCGCTGGCGACCGGGCAGGTGCCGGTGCTGTTCGCCGCCGAAGTCGCGCGCTCGCTGGTCGGCCACCTGCTGTCGGCCATCTCCGGCGGCGCGCTGTACCGCCGCGCCAGCTTCCTGCTCGACAGCGCCGGCACGCAGCTGTTTCCCGACTGGTTCCACATGGACGAACAGCCGCGGCTGCGCCATGGCCTGCGCTCGTGCGCGTTCGACGGCGAGGGCGTGGCCACGCGCGATTCGGCGCTGGTGAGCGGCGGCGTGCTGCAGCGTTACGTGCTGGGCAGTTACTCGGCACGCCGGCTGGGCCTGCAGACCACGGCCAATGCTGGTGGCGTGCACAACCTCAAGGTCGCGGCCAATGCCGGCGACCTGCGCTCGCTGCTGTCGGGCATGGGAACCGGCCTGCTGGTCACCGAACTGATGGGCCAGGGCGTCAACGGCGTGACCGGCGACTACTCGCGCGGCGCCGGCGGCTTCTGGGTCGAGAACGGGGAGATCGCCTGGCCGGTGGACGGCATCACCATCGCAGGCAATCTGAAACAGATGTTCGCCAGCATCGAGGCGGTGGGCAGCGACGTCGATCCGCGCTCGCATGTCTCGACAGGATCGATCCTTGTCGGGAGAATGACGGTCGCGGGCGACGATTGACGTATTCTTCGGCAGCCGCCGCTGCGGGGCGATCCGGGGGACCGCGGATGACAGCACCCCACACATTCCATAGACCAAGGTAAAGGAAACACCATGAGCGATTACGAGAACAGCACTCCGCCGGCGGCAGGCTCCGACGACAACACCCTGGCCATGCTGGTGCACCTGTCGGGCATCATCCTGGGCTTCATCGTGCCGCTGATCATGTGGCTGGTGAACAAGGACAACCCGCAGAAGTCGTTCCTCACCGACCAGTCCAAGGAAGCGCTGAACTTCCAGCTCACGCTGCTGGGCGTCTACATCATCGGCACCATCCTTTCGATCATCCTGATCGGCGCGCTGATCAACCTGGTCGCCTGGATCGCCTGCATCGTGCTCAGCATCGTCGCCGGTCTGGCGGCCAACAAGGGCCAGGCTTACCGCTATCCGTTCGCCATCCGCCTGATCAAGTAATCCGGCGGCAGCGGAACGAAAAGGCCCGGGATTCCCGGGCCTTTTTTGTTCCCGCATCCCTGGCGGAAAGCCTTCGCGAAAAACCGTGCCGGCCGGCTTCCTGCCGGTCATGCGCGGGAGCGCGCCCTGCGGCGCGATGGTGCTTCCCGGGCAGGCACCACCGCGCATCGAGGCGCGCGCGGGCGCTGCGTCAATGCGAGCGGCGGATCGCCAGTTCGGCCAGCGCCGACAGCGCGTCGGCGCGCGGGCCGAACGGGGCCAGCGCATCGCGCATGACCACGGCCAGCGCTTCCAGCCGCGCCTTGGCGCCGTCCATGCCCAGCAGCGCGGGGAAGGTGGACTTGTCCTGCGCCGCATCCTTGCCGGCGGTCTTGCCCAGCTGCTCGGAGCTGGCCTCGACGTCGAGGATGTCGTCGCGTACCTGGAAGGCCAGGCCGAGCGCATCGGCGAAACCGTCCAGCCTTGCCAGGTCGGCGTCGCCGGCGCCGCCGCACAGCGCGCCCATGCGCACCGCCGCGCGGATCAGCGCGCCGGTCTTCAGTGAATGCATGCGCTCAAGAGCGGCCAGCGGCTGCTGGCGGCCGGTGGCGTCGATGTCCAGCGCCTGCCCGCCGCACATGCCGGCCGCGCCGGAGGCGGTGGCCAGGGTGCGCAGGCAGGCCACGGCCAGCGCCGGCGGCAGCGCCGCTCCGGCCAGCAGCTCGAAGGCGCGGGTCTGCAGCGCGTCGCCGGCCAGGATGGCGGTGGCCTCGTCGAAGGCGACGTGGGTGGTGGGGCGGCCGCGGCGCAGGGCGTCGTCGTCCATCGCCGGCAGGTCGTCGTGCACCAGCGAATAGGCGTGGACCAGCTCGACCGCGCTGGCCGGTGCGTCGAGCAGCGCCGGGTCGGCGCCGAACAGGTGGCCGGTGGCGCGCACCAGCAGCGGCCGCATGCGCTTGCCGCCGCCCAGCGCGGCGTAGCGCATGGCCTGGTGCAGGCGCTGCGGCGCGGTGTCGGGGTCGGGCAATACGGCGTGCAGGTGCTGTCCGGTGCGTTCGATCCAGCCGGCGAACAGGGCCTCAGTCGACATCGCCGGCCTGTTGGAACGGTTCGGACTTCTCCGGCTGCGCCGGGTCGGTGAGCATGCGCACGCGCAGTTCGGCCTGTTCCAGCGCCTGCTGGCATTGCCGGTACAGGCCGACGCCGCGCTCGTAGGCGGCCAGCGACTGCTCCAGGCTCAGTTCGCCGGTTTCCATCTTCTCCACCAGCTGCTCCAGTTCTTCCAGCGACTGCTCGAAGTGGGCGACCGGCGAGGTCTCGTTGGGGGACTTCTTGGACATGGGGCAAGTGTGAGCGGCGGGCGGTAACGGGTCAATTCGCGCCGTCCGGCGCCTGCCAGCGCAGCTGCCCGCCGCGCGCCTGCAGCCAGTCGTGCAGCGGCGCGGCGAGGATGCGGTCGCCGGCGGCGAGCACCTGCGTGCCGTCGCACAGCAGCGGCAGGTGCGGGCGCAGCCAGGGCGGGATGGCCGAGGCCTGCAGGCGGTGCTTGAGCAGGTGCGAGTGGCCGCGGCCGGGCAGATGGATGCGTTCGCCGCCCTCGCGCTGGCGTACCTGCAGCGGCGCGTCGAAGCCGGGCGCGCCCTGCAGGGCCAGCATGCCGCCATCGGGCAGCGCCAGCGGCGCGCGGCCGTCCCAATCGGCCTGCCAGCCGGGCGGCCAGCCGCGCAGCCCGGCCACGGCATGCAGGCGGCCGCGCCAGCGCACGATGCGCGCCTGCTGCCAGCGGAATTCCGCCTGCCGGTCGTGGCCGGCGCCCAGCAGGTCGTGCTGGATGCGCGCCACGCCGTTGCCCGGCAGCGGCGGCAGGCCGCATTGCCGGACCCACAGCCGCAGCACGCGGGCGCAGGCGGGCTCCGGCAGCGCCGATAGCGCCGCGACCGACAGCGCGTCGCCGTCATCGCCATCGCCAGCTCGGCAGGCGTGCAGCCATCGTTCGTCCTGCGCCTGCAGCAGCGCCGCGGCCTCGCCGGCCAGCGCTGCGCTGCGCGCGAACACGGCGGCCGCGTCGGGCCAGCGCGTGGCCAGCAGCGGCATCACCGCGTTGCGCAGGAAATTGCGGTCGAAGGCCTCGTCGCCGTTGCTGGGGTCTTCGATCCAGTGCAGGCCGTGCCGGCGGGCATGGGCTTCCAGCGCCGCGCGCGGGGTGTGCAGCAGCGGCCGCCACAGCTGGCCGGCGCCGAACTGGCGGTGTTCGCGCATCGCCGCCAGTCCCTCCACGCCCGAGCCGCGCAGGGCGCGCAGCAGGAAGGTCTCGGCCTGGTCGTCGCGGTGGTGCGCCAACGCCAGCCGTTCGCCTGCCTGCAGCAGGCCGGCGAACGCGGCGTGGCGGGCGCGGCGCGCGGCGGCTTCGAGGCCTTCGCCGGCCGCCACGTCCACCTGCACGCGCACGACCTGCAGCGGCACCTGCCATTGCTCGCAGACGCGCTGGCAGTGCGCGGCCCATGCGTCGGCGGCGGGCTGCAGCCCGTGGTGCACGTGCACGGCGCGCAAGCCGCGCGCGCGCGCGGCCGGTGCGTCCGCCAGCAGGTGCAGCAGCACGGTCGAGTCCAGCCCGCCGCTGAAACCGACCAGCACCGGCGTGGCGACGTCAGTCAGCGGTGACAGGCACGATTCCATCGCCGCATTGTAGGAGCGGCTTCAGCCGCGAGGGGCATGCGGGCGGATCCTTCTCCCGCGCATCGGCGGCCAATGCGGTGCAGGTGAACCCTCTCCCATGTGTTTTCGATGCGCGCCGGCCACGCGGGAGGGGCCGCCCCCTCCGTTACGGGGAATCGGGCAGCGCGTTGCCCTGGCGGTCGATGCGCAAGCGCGTGCCGCCCACGATGTCCGTATGGCCGCCGGCGTCGGGCGTGCCCTCGCGGCAGCCGTTGCAGACCTCGGCGCTGCCGTTCCGGAAGGGGAAGCCCCAGTCGAAACGCGCGGCGAAGGCCGGCTGCAGGCCGGTGTCGTAATAGCCGATCCGGCCGTCCACGCGCGCGCGGACCAGGCCTTCGGCGAAGTAGTCCGGGCCGTTGTCGTAGGTGATGACCGGCAGGTAGGTGCCGTCGCGGCGCACGTAGTAGTACTGGCGGCCGGCCTGCAGCGTGGCCAGTCCGTTTTCGTCGAAGCGCAGCCGCGCCAGTGCGCCGGCGCCGAGGGCGAGCGTGCCCGGCGCCGTCTGGGTGCAGCCGGGCAGTACCTCGAAGCGTTCGGTGTCGCGGCGATGGCAGGCTTCCCCGGCGCAGGCCAGGGCGGGCAGCAGGGCCAGCGACAGCAGTGCCGCCGCTGGCCCCGACGCATGTTGTCGCGTGCGGTTCACGGCGCCTTGCGTTCGAACTTCGCCGGCTGCGGCAGCTCCACCGGCACGCCCTGCGCATCGCAGGTGCCCTGCGCGCACAGGCGCTCGCGCAGGCGCGGGGTGGCCTGCACGATCAGGTGGTAGATGGCGTTCTGTTCCATCGTGCCGCGCACCGCGGTGCTGCCCGGGCCGCGCGCCCAGATGCCGACGTCCTCGCCGCCGTGCGACTCGGCCTTGGCCGGGACCAGCGCCTCCTGCATGTAGTCCGGGTGCTCGGTATCGACATGGGTCAGGTCGGGACGGCCCTGCGCCGGCTCGTAGCTGCTGGGCATGTGCGGGAAGGTCTTGGGGCCGGCCGGCTGGCGGTTGCTGGCGCCGGTGTAGCCCGGGCCGTTGGCGTAGCTGAGCGTGGTGTAGGGCAGGCCGGTGGCGTCGCGGGCCAGGTCCAGGCCGCCGGCGCCGTCCTCGCCGCCCTTGTCCCTGACCTTGCCCAGGATCGGGTTGCCGCGCGCCGGGTAGCCGACGAAGTTGAGCGTATGCGAATGGTCGGCGGTGACGATGATCAGGGTGTCCTCGGCAGAGGTCGCCTCGACCGCCGCGCGCACCGCGTCGGACATGGCGATGGTGTCGCCCAGCGCACGCGCGGCGTTGCCGCTGTGGTTGGCGTGGTCGATGCGCGCGCCTTCCACCATCAGCACGTAGCCTTCCGGATGCCTGGACAGGTTGGCGATGGCGGCGCGGGTCAGCTCGGCCAGCGACGGCTCGCCGGCCGGGTCCCTGGCGCGGTCCTGCTCGTACTGCATGTGGTCGGGCTCGAACAGACCCAGCAGCGCCGGCGCATCGGCGGCGGCCTTGAGCTGCTCGGCGTTCCATACGTAGGCGCCCTGCGGATGCGCGGCCTGCCACTCGGCCACCAGGTTGCGGCCGTCCAGGCGCAGGCCGACCTTGTCGGCGTATTCCGGGTCCTGCTCGTTGACGGTGGTGAACTGGCCGCGGCCGCCGCCCAGCGCGACCAGCGGGCCGCGGCCATAGCGCGAGGTCGACAGCAGCTGCTGGGCGATGTCCACGCAGCCGGCGGCGCGGGCCTTTTCCGGCAGGTCGGTGTCGTTCTCCCAGTTGCGGTCCGGCGAATGCGCGTAGGTCGCCGCCGGGGTGGCGTGGGTCAGGCGCGCGGTGGACACCACGCCGGTGGCCATGCCGGCGCTGTCGGCCAGCTGCAGCCAGGTCAGGGCGTGCTTGCCCAGGCTGTCGGCGCAGTCGCTGCGGCTGCCGGCGCTGACGCCGATGGCGCCCATGTGGGTCTTCACCCCGGTGGTGATGGCGGTCATGGTGCCGGCCGAATCCGGGGTCTGCGAATCGGTGTTGTAGGTCTTGCTGAAGGCGGTGGCCGGGAAGCGTTCCCAGGACAGCAGGTTCTCCTCGCCCGGGTTGCCGTGGCGCTGACCTTCCAGGATGCGCGCGGCGGCCACCGTGGTCAGGCTCATGCCGTCGCCCAGGAACAGGATCACGTTCTTCGCCCTGCCGGCCATCGCGCCGTTGGCGGCGGCCTGCGCGGCGCCGTTGCGGTACCACCATTGCGGGGTCTCGCCCTGCGGGTGGCTGACCGCCGGCACCTCGACGGCGAAGGCCTGCGGCGCCCTGGGCGCGGCGGTACTGGCGCAGGCGCCGAGCAGCAGGGTGGACAGGGCGGCGAGCAGGGGAGTGGCGTGGCGCATGCGGTCGACCATCGATCATGAACAGACGGCCATTATGACAATCCCGAAAAGGCATGCCGATGACACGCAGCTTTTCCGCACGGGGATCGTGCCGTCACCGGGCTTGCGCTATCGTGCCGGTCCCTGAAAAAGTTCCCGGATCCCCTCTATGAAGCTGGTCTCTGCCTGGTTGCGGATTCCGTTCTGGCAGCGCGTGGCAGGTGGCTTCGTGCTCGGCGCGCTGGCCGGCTGGGTGCTGGGCCCGGCCGCCGAGGTCTGGTTCGGCCCGCTGGGCGAGCTGTACGTCACCCTGATCAAGATGATCGCCGTGCCGCTGGTGTTCTTCGCGGTGATCAGCGCCATCGGCTCGCTGCACGGGCAGAAGTCGGTGGCCGCGCTGGGCGGGCGCACCTTCCTGTGGTTCATCGTCACCGCCGCGCTGGCGGTATGCGTGGGCCTGGGCGTGGGCACGTTGATGCAGCCGGGCACCGGTGGCCTGAGCCTGGCGATGGACAGCGCCTACACCCCGCGCGACGTGCCGTCGGTGGCCAAGGTGCTGATGGACGTGGTGCCGTCCAACGTGTTCTACGCGCTGTCGGGCATCGGCACCAAGGTCAACGCCGCCGGCGAGACCGTGCTGGCCGCCGGGCGCGGCTCGATCCTGCCGGTGATCTTCTTCGCCGGCCTGCTCGGCTTCGCCATGGTCAAGCTCGGCGACAAGGTGGGCGAGGCGCGCAAGCTCACCGGGCAGATGAGCGAGATCATGATCCAGGTCACCCGCTTCGTGCTGGAGATGACCCCGCTGGGCACCTTCGGCCTGATCGCCGGCCTGGTCGGCAGCTACGGCTTCGAGAAGCTGCTGCCGCTGGGCAGCTTCGTGCTGGCGCTGTACGTGGCCTGCGCGCTGCACATCGTGGTGGTCTACAGCGGCCTGCTGCTGGCGCACGGGCTGAACCCGATCAAGTTCTTCCGTGGCGCCGCGCCGGGCATGCAGGTGGCGTTCGTGGCCTCCTCGAGCTTCGCGGCGATGCCGGCGGCGATGCGGTCGATCACCGCCAACCTCGGCGTCAACAAGGACTACGCCTCCTTCGCGGTGCCGCTGGGCGCGAGCATCAAGATGGACGGCTGCGGCGCGATCTACCCGGCGCTGTGCGCGGTGTTCATCGCCCAGTACACCGGCGTGCCGCTGACCCCGGAACAGTACGTGGTGGTGCTGATCGCCTCGGTGCTGGGCAGCTTCGGCACCGCCGGCGTGCCGGGCACGGCGGTGGTGATGGCCACCGTGGTGCTGAGCGCGGCCAACCTGCCGCTGGAGACCATCGGCTACCTGTACGCCATCGACCGCGTGCTGGACATGATGCGCACCATGACCAACGTCACCGGGCAGATGGTGGTGCCGGTGATCGTGGCCAAGGAAACCGGGCTGCTGGACCAGCAGGTCTACGACGCCCCGGTCCGCGCCGGCGTCGGGGTGGACTGACCGTCCGTCGGAGGAGTGACCTCCGGCGGATACCCGCGCGGCGCGGGGGCATTATGGTGGCGGCGGCCGTCCGGCCTGCCCATGACAACGAAAGGAGTCGCTCCATGATGCTGCAACGCATGCTCCTGCTGGCCGGCTGCGCGCTGGCCGGCACGGCGGCTGCCGCCAACGCCGATCAGTGGCGGGTGCCGGTGGCGGTCGAGAAACTCGACAACGGCCTGACCGTGGTGGTGTCCGAGGACCACAGCGCGCCGGTGGTAGGCGTCAGCGTGGTCTACCACGTCGGGATGCGCCTGGAACCGCGCAACCGCACCGGCTTCGCGCACCTGTTCGAGCACCTGATGTTCCAGGGCACGCCGCAGGCGCGCAAGGGCGTGTTCGACAGCGTGATCACCGGCGGCGGCGGCCGCAACAACGGCTCCACCCGCGCCGATTTCACCAACTACATCGAGACCGCGCCGGTGTCGGCGCTGGAGCCGATGCTGTGGCTGGAAGCGGACCGCATGCGCACCCTGGACTTCAACCCGGAGACGCTGAAGAACCAGCAGGACGTGGTCAAGGAGGAAATCCGCAACAACGTGCAGAACCAGCCCTACGGCGCGTTCATGTGGATCGACATCGGCCAGCACGCGTTCTCCAAATGGGAGAACAACCATGACGGCTACGGCAGCTTCCACGACCTGGAAAACGCCAGCTTGGACGATGTGCGTGGCTTCCACCGCGATTTCTACGGCCCCAACAACGCGGTGCTGTCCATCGCCGGCGACGTCACCCCGGAACAGGGCTTCGCCCTGGCCAAACGCTACTTCGGCGACATCCCGGCACGGCCGACGCCGCCGCGCCCGGACTACGCCGAAGGGCTGAATACCAGGGAGATCCGCCTGCAGCAGTCCGACGCGCTGGCGCAGGTGCCGGCGCTGGCGGTGGGTTGGAAGATGCCTGACCGCGGCAGCCGCGACCAGGCGCCGATGGCGGTGCTGGGCGCGCTGCTGGCCGATGGCGAGGCCTCGCGCCTGCACCAGGGACTGGTCAAGGACCGCCAGCTGGCCTTGAACGTCGAATCGCTCTACGGCCTGACCAGCGCCTGGGAATACGACGGCCCGACCCTGTTCGTGGTGTTCGCGATGTACAAGCCCGACCACGACGCCGACGCGGTGCTGTCCGGCATCGACGCCGAGATCGCCCGGGTCGCCACCGAGGGCGTGGACGCGGCCACGCTGGCGCGGGTCAAGACCCAGTTGCTGGCGCAGTGGTACGACGGCCTGGAAATGTTCCTGGACCGCGCCGACACCCTGGCCAAGCTGCAGACCCTGTGGGGCGATGCCAACGTGGTCAACCGCATTCCGGGCTGGATCGAAACGGTCAGCGCCGCCGATGTGCAGCGCGCCGCGCGCACCTACCTGACCACCGCCAACCGCACCGTCATCGACCGCAAGCCGGCGGCGATGCTGGCCCCCGCCGCGCAGAAGTGAGGACACCGCCATGATCAAGCCAATGCCGTGCCTGCTCGCGATGGGCCTGGCCCTGTCGCTCGCCTCCGCTGGCGCCAGCGCCGCCACACCGGACCTGCCCGCCGGACTGCCGGGCTACGCCGCCGACAAGCCGCTGCCGGTGCCGGACATCTCGCGCAGGACCCTGGGCAACGGGCTGGAAGTGTGGGTGGTGCCACGCGACGGGCTGCCGCGCGTGGACTACGTGCTGGCCATGCGCGACGCCGGGCTGGCCGCCGATGCCGCCGCCACGCCGGGTTTCGCCAGCGTGCTGGCGCAGCTGCTCACCGCGGGCACCCAGGCGCACGACGCGCGCCAGATCGCCGAGCTGGCCCAGGGCATGGGCGGCAGCATCGGCGCCAGCGCCAGCGTCGATGGCCTGCTGCTCAGCGCCCAGGCGCTGGCCTCGCAGGCCAAGCCGATGCTGGCGCTGCTGGCCGAGGTCGCGCGCACGCCGTCCTTCGCCGACAAGGAGGTGGAACTGGCCCGCGCCAATGCCGCCCAGGAACTGAAGGCCGCCGAAGCCCAGCCGGGTTTCCGCGCCTCGCGCGCGCTGCTGAAGGCGGTCTATGGCGACCATCCCTATGCACGCACGCAGCTGGACCAGGCCACCCTGCCTGCACTGACCCCGGTGGCGCTGAAACAGGAACACGCGCGCCGCTTCCGTCCGGCGCACGGCCTGCTGGTGATCACCGGCAGGATCGATGCCGCGACCGCGTTCGCCGAGGCCGAACGCGCCTTCGGCGACTGGCAGGGGCAGGGCGAGGCGACGGCGGACACGGTGCCGGCACCGCGGCAGGCGGCAGCCCAGCGCACCATCCTGCCGCGGCCCGGCAGCGTGCAGTCCACGTTCCGGATCGGCCGCCCGGCCATCGCCGCCACCGACCCGGACTACGTGCCGCTGCAGCTGGCCAGTACCGTGCTGGGCAGCGGCATCAGCAGCCGCCTCAACCAGAACCTGCGCGAGGAAAAGGGCTACACCTACGGCGCTGGCGCGCGCCTGGCGGCGCTGCGCGCCGGAGGCAACCTGGTGGCGTCGGCCGACGTGCGCAACGAGGTCACCGGCGCGTCGCTGAAGGAGTTCTTCAGGGAGTTCGAGCGGCTGGGCAGGGAGCCGGTGCCGGCCGCGGAGCTGGAGTCGACCAAGCGCTACGTCGCCGGCGGCTACCTGATCAGCAACCAGCTGCAGGCCGCGGTGGCCGGCACCCTGGCCAGCAACTGGCTGGCCGGCCTGCCGGCCGAGTTCCTGGGCCAGTACGTGGGCAGGATCCGCGCGGTCGATGCGGCGAAGCTGCAGGACGTGGCCGCGCGCTACTACGCGCCGGACGCGCAGTCGGTGATCGTGGTGGGCGACCGCGACGCGGTGGCCCCGCAGCTGGCGCCGTTCGGCAGCTTCGGCGTCGAGGAACGCTGAGGCGACCGCATCCGGGCCGGAGCGTTTCCGGCCCGGATGGCGGCGATGGCGCATGCGCGTGGTGGCCGTGGGTTTGCCGCGGCATGCGCTGCCGCTGACCAGGACGCGCATTGCCCCAGCGTTCCCGCCAAGGCCGCGCCGGCCCGCCGATCCGGCAACCGCACCGGGTGTAACGCCGGGCAGCGGCAACTGTAACTTGACTGATACACCGCGGTGCGGCGCCCGTGCGCCGCGCCGTCCCGCGCGCCGGCCGACGGCCCGGGGCGCTGCGCGATGTAAAGGGTGATACAGGCCAGTCACCGGGCGTAGTGCTTCAAGTCTTTGTTTTTGAATGAAAACGAGGCTTGGCACGGATGCTGCTCCGCCTCCCGCGTTGACCGGGGAGGGCAGGGCGATGGCAGGCAGGAACCCACCACTGTTTCCGATTCTGATCGGCGGGCTGCTGGCGATGGGCGCCAGCGCCACCGTCCAGGCTTCGGGCGCGCGCCAGGGCGTGAAGCCGCAACCCGGCGAGATCGTGCTGCTGCGCGATGTTCCCACCCGGCCGGCGTACCGCATGCAGCCGCCGGGAATGGCGCTGATCGTCGATCCCTCGCCGCGCCGCGAACTGGCCGCCGCGCTGGGCACCGGCGGCGGCATCGACGAGCTGGATGAGGACGGCTATGCCGCCATCGACTCGGCGACGGACCGGTCCCCGTCCGCACCTGCCGGGCATACCACCGTCGAACGGGTGACCAGCGGCATGGTCGGTACCACGCTGGGCCGTGCCATGGGCGAGGGCGGGGCGCTGTCCGGCGCCCAGCTCGCGCGCACCATCGGCGGGCCGATGGGCGCGGTCGGTGGCGCCACCCGCGGCATCGGCGACCAGGTACGCGGCGCGCTGGCGCAGTTCCCGATGGGCCAGCCGGCCGGACCGGGAGGCCGTTGAATGGTCACGCACGCTCCCGCCGGCCGCCTGCCGGTCCTGCTTCTGCCGGCGCTCCTGCTGGCGGGCAGCACCGCCGCCCGGGCGCAGCAGGCCGCCGACCCGTACGCGCCGATGCTCGCCTACCTGCAGCACAGCAGCCGCATCGACGGCAATGCGCTGGCCGGCAGCCAGGGCGCCATCGGCATCAACCAGGCGGCGGGCGATCTCAACCTGCAGGCCAACCTGCGCAGCGTGGCGGTCGGCCGCCGCGCCGATGCCGGCGTCCATGCGCGCCAGTCGCAGCCGGACGGCCATGCCGACGCGCCGCTGGCCGCGTCGGCCAGCATCGGCGGCAATGCGCTGGCCGGCGCCGGCGGCATCGTTTCGATCAACCAGGCCAGTGGTGGCGGCAATACGGAGCTCAACTCCGTGGCCGTTTCCCTGGCCGCACAGGGCATACGCGAAGCGGGGGACGAGGCGATGGCCGCGCCGTCCGCGTTCGCGTCGGCAGGGGAGCGGTTCGTTGCCGGCGATCCACGCGCCATCCGCAAGGTGGCGGTGGAGGCATCCGCGTTGCGCGGCTTCGGTGGTGTGCTGCAACTCAACCAGACAGCGGGATCAGGCAATGCCGTGGAAAACAGCATCGGCATTTCCGTGCAAGGCATCCCGTGAGCCATGTTCCATCCACCCGATCGAGAAACCTGAAGAGGGCACCATGAAAGCGAATGTCAAATGGACGGTACTCGCCATGGCCGTTGCCACGCTGGTCGCCAGCGCGGCTGCGAGTGCGGCGGACGACCAGAACGCCAGCGCCAACATCGATCACAAGCACAACGTGACCGAGACGCGCACCAACACCACCACCAATACCACCACCAACACCACGGTCGATACCGACGTCGACCTGAAGCTGGATGCCGCCGCGACGCTGCGCTACTCCGACTCGCGCTCCAACACCGAGGTGCACGAGAACGTGCAGAAGACCTCCAACGTGAGTTCCGACGAACGCAGGGAGAAGAACAACCACGGCGTGGACGTGAACCTGGAGAAGGACCTGCGCCTGGGTTCGGACATCCAGTTCTCCGGCGACCCGACCATCAGCGGCGACATCGACATCGACTCGGCCGCGATCGCGGTGGTCGACAACCGCCAGTCGATCTCCGGCAACACGACCGAGAACGGCCTGGTGGAAAACACGGCGTCCATCGCCGACGACGTCGGCTCCGCCGCTTCGGGCAACCTCGGCTTCAACGTCGCCGCCGGCGACAACAATGCCCAGGACAACGCCGCCTCGCTGTCGGCGGCCGATGCCTCCTTCAGCTTCGGCATGGCCGACGCCGAGGTGTTCGTCAACCAGAGCGGCATGAACAACGCCACCATGAACCACGGCGTGACCAACAGCGCGGGCGTCGGCGGCAACGCCTTCGCCAACGCCGCCGGCAACATCGGCGTCAACGTGACCTCGGGCAACAACAACGAGCAGAAGAACGCGCTCGCCGCTTCCGTCGCCACGTCCGCCTACGCGCAGTCGAGCATCAGTTCCAACCAGGTCTCCACCGGCAACCACGTGGAGAACAACGGGTATTACGACCACGTGGTGAACAGCTATACGCTCAACCTGAGCGGCCGCGTGGCGGGCACCACCCGCAGCACCGGCACCGGCACCTACAACGGCACCGGCAACGCCTACCAGAAGACCAACTTCTACCCGGACAACTGGACCGGCAACACGCATCCGGGCGGCAACCAGACCGGCCACAGCGACTGGGACTTCCAGACCCAGGGCGCGGTCGCCAACCCCAACCGCCCGGGCGTGGGCGGCATGGCCTGGGACACGGATGAGCACGGCAACCTGTCGTTCTCGGAAATGGGCACGGCCGACCTGGTGGCCAGCCTGAGCGGCCAGGTGGTCGACATCGACTGGATCGCGGTCGACGCCACCAACACCGCGAGCCTGTCCGGCAGCGCCTTCAGCGGGGCCTCGGGCAACATCGGCGTGAACGTCTCCTCCGGCACCGGCAACCTGCAGGCCAACAGCCTGGCGCTTGCGGTGGCGCAGCCGTCCACCGGCGGCGGTGGAGGCGGTGGCGGCGAAGGCGGCCAGTGACAGTCGTGGCCCGCCGCTGAGCGGCGCGCCATGGCGCAAGCGAGCGCCCGGCCATCCGCCAATGGCCGGGCGATCCCGGGAGCCCTTGCCCCGTTCCCCTGCGGACAGGGGCTCCCACCTGTCGAACACACCCCGGAGGAACCGCCATGTATCGCAGGATGTTGCTGCTGGCCTGGGCCGTGTGCATGGCCTGGCCCTGCGCCGCCGCGGACGTGGCCTTCGGCGGCGTGCTGCCCAATGGCGCGCTCTACCGGCAGCCGGTGGAGAGCATGCAGGAACGGCGTTTCCGCCACCTGGTCAGGCAGCACACCGACTACAGCTGCGGGGCGGCGGCGCTGGCCACGGTGCTGCGCTACGCCTACCACCTGGAAGCCGACGAATCGACGGTGATCGAGGGAATGATGGGCGTGGCGGACCCGGCGCTGGTACGCCAGCGCGGTTTCTCGCTGCTGGACATCAAGCGCTATGTCGAATCGCTGGGCATGCGTGGCCGCGGTTACCGGATCAGCGAAGAGCGGCTGCGTTCGCTGCGCGTTCCCGGGCTGGTGCTGATGGACGTGCGCGGCTTCCGCCATTTCGTCGTGCTCAAGCAGGTGCGCGGCGACACGGCCGAACTGGCCGACCCGATCCTGGGCAACCGGTCGGTGCCGCTGACGGATTTCCTCGCCGCATGGCCCTCGCGTGCGGTGTTCATCGTGATCGGCAGCGATTTCGACCGCAACACCGTGCTGCTGGCGCCCGGCGAAAGGCCCAGTGCCCGCGCGCTTTACGCGCGGCAGGGAGCGGGCGCCATCACCGACGCCGAACTGGTGGACTTCGGCTTTACCCACGCCGACCTGTTTTGAAGGAAAAGGATCATGAACATCGCGATGCATGCCGGCCTGCTGCTGGCACTGGCCACGGCCTTCCCCGTGCTTGCTGCCGATGCCGGCAGCGCGCCGGGCCGGAAGCTGCAGGAAATCCCGGACGCGGAACTGGGGCTGATGCGCGGACGCTATACCGTGGGCGGCAACGCGGTGGCGTGGTTCGGGGTGACGATGATCTCCACCTGGCAGACCGCTTCCGGCCAGCAACTGCAGGGCGCACTGACGCTGGCGATGGATTTCGGCAACGGCAAGATCCCCAGGGTCAGTTTCACGCCCAGCGTGAGCATCACCGCGGCCGATGCGCCGCTGCCCGATACCGGCGGCGGGCGCAGCATCGATGGCAGCGGGCTGCGCAACGTGGCCGGGCTGGTGCAGAGCGTGCAGGTGGCCGGCGACGGCAACCGGGCCAGCAATGCCCTGCAGCTGACCGTGCGCGACGCTGGCGCGATGCCCGACGGTAGCAGCGCCGCCGCCAGCGGCCAGGCGCGGCGCCAGGTGGAGGGCGCCAGCGCCGTGGCCGCTTTCGACGGCGACGCGGCGCGCGTGCTGCTGCAGATCGACGGACAGGGGGCGGTGGAGCAGTGGCTGCGCAGCGGCAGCGTGGGCCAGCGCATCGCGCTGGCCGGAGACGGGCAACAGGCCGCCAACCGCCTGCAGATCGACCTGGTGAGGCAGGGCGTGGCCGGCAATCCGTCATTGGTGCAGAACGTGGCCCAGGCCATCGCGCTGACCCGCGGCGGCGGCATCGCGGCAGGGCAATGAGCCGGCGTGGCCGGCAGTGGCAACCAGGCATGGATCGAGGAATCCGACAATGAAACAGCTGGCGATGGCGGCGCTGGTGGGCCTTGCGCTGTGCCCGTCGAAAGTCGCGGCGCAGGCCGTCGACGACGAGGCGGGCGTCAAGGCATTGATGGCGCAACTGGAAGCGCTCAAGGCCAGCTATGCGCAGGAGGTCCGCAGGCTGCGCGAGCTGGACATGCAGGTGCAGGCGATGCAGGCGCGCCTCGGTGGCAAGGCCGCGACGGCGCCGCCCGCGGCCCCGGCCACGACGCCCACGGCGCCGCCCGACGCGGGCGAGGGCTATGCCAGCAGCGCCAGCGAGGCGCACGCCGCGAAGGAAGCGGCGCGGCGCAGCGTGGACGACGTGAAACAGCAGCAGTCGGCCCTGTTCAACCGCCGGCTGACGCTGGAGAACAGCCTCACCTACGCGCGCTACGACCGCAAGCAGCTCACCCTCAACGGCTTCCTGGCGCTGGATGCGATCTTCCTGGGCAACATCGCCATCGAGAACGTGGAGTCCGATTCGCTGACCTACGACTTCGCCGCGCGCTGGGGCGTCAATCCACGGCTGACGCTCAACCTCGACGTGCCGTACATCGCGCGCAAGACGATCTACCAGAAGGGCGGTGCCGGCGGCTCGGCGGCGGCCGTGGCGCAGGAGGAAACCCATGGCGCCGGCATCGGCGACATCACCGCCAGCGCGAACTACCGGCTGTTCCAGGAAAAGGGACGACGCCCGGAGACGGTGATGACAGTGGGCATCACCGCGCCCACCGGACGCGAGCCCTACGGACTGGACTGGAAGGTGATCGAGCGCGACGACGACGACTTCATCCGGTTCGCGGTGCCGGCCGAACAGCCCACCGGCAACGGGCTGTGGCAGGCCAGCATCGGCCTGTCGGCGGTGAAGACCGCCGACCCGGCCATCCTGTTCGGCAACATCGGCTACGTCCGCTCGTTCAAGCGCGGCTTCGGCGACATCGACTCCAACCCCGATACCGTCAACCCGGGCCAGGTGCAGCTGGGCGACGCCTACTATTTCGGCGCCGGCGTCGCGTTCGCGTTCAATGAGCGCACCAGCCTGAGCATTTCCTTCAGCGACAGGCTCAGTGCCCGCGCCTCGACCCGCTACAGGGGCGGGCAATGGGTCAAGGTGATCGGCAGCGACGCCAACGCGGGCACCCTGAACCTGGGCGTGACCTATGCGCTGACGCCCAGGACCACGCTGGTGAGCATGCTGGGCATCGGCCTTACGCCCGACGCGCCCGATTTCAGCCTGGCGTTCAAGGTGCCTTGCATGCTGTAGCGGTGGGCATGCCCGCCGCTCAGCGCAGGCTCTCCAGCTGCAGGCGGTGTTTGCGGCACAGGCGGTAGACGGTGACGCGCGAGACCTTCATCAGCCGCGCGCAGGCGCTGACGTTGTACTGGCTGCGCGCCAGGCAGGCCACCAGCGTTTCGCGCTCGTCGCGCAGGCGCGCGTCCTGTTGCTGCGCCCGGCTTTCGGCGGGCGCGGGCAGCTCCAGCTCCGCGCAGTCGATCAGCTCGTTGTCGCTGGTGATGGCCGCGCGCAGCACGCGGTTGAGCAGCTCGCGCACATTGCCCGGCCAGTGGAAATCCGCCAGCGCCCGGCATGCGGCCGCGGTATAGCCGCGCGCGCGGATCAGGTGGCGCGCACGGAACTCCTGCAGGAAGTGCATGGCCAGCAGTTCGATGTCGCCCTCGCGCTGGCGCAGCGCCGGCATGGACAGGCGCAGCACGTTCAGGCGGTAATACAGGTCGCTGCGGAAGCGGCCCTGTGCCATCGCCTGCTCCAGGTCCACGTGGGTCGCGGCCAGCACGCGCACGTCGACCTGGATCGACTGGTTGCTGCCGATCCGCTCGATCGTGCCTTCCTGCAGCACCCGCAGCAGGCTGGTCTGCGCCTCCATCGGCAGGTCGCCGATCTCGTCCAGGAACACGGTGCCGCGGTGCGCGCTCTCGAACAGCCCGGCGCGGCGGGCGGTGGCGCCGGTGAAGGCGCCGCGCTCGTGGCCGAACAGTTCGGACTGCAGCAGGGTCGGCGCGATCGCGCCGCAGTTGACCGCGTGGAAGGGATGCCCGTTGCGTGGCGACAGGCGGTGCAGCGCGTGGGCGGCGGCTTCCTTGCCGGTGCCGGTTTCGCCGGTGATGAGCACCGGCAGGTCGACCGGCGCGAACTTGCGCAGGGTCGCGCGCATGGCGAGCATCGCGCTGCTCTCGCCCAGCAGGCAGGCGAAGGCGTCGTCGGATCCGCCCGGCGTCGAGGTTTCCTGCAGCGACGCCAGCTGCCGCAGCAGGTCGGCATGGTCCAGCGGATGCGGGAACCGGTGCCGGCAACGGGACAGCGCGTGCCGCAGCTGGGCATCGCTCTCGTCCGGCGCCGGCGGCAGCAGCGCGAACAGCGGAAGATGGCGGTACGCCGTGGCCACTTCGGCGGCGGCCGCAAGATCGCGGCCGGCGCACGTCCTGAAATCCAGCACGCCGATCACGATGTCCTCGCTGCGCATGCCCACGCCGCTGGTCTGCGACAGCGACACCGCGCGGATATGCCAGCCGCCGGAAGCCAGCAGCGCCCGTTCCGAGGAACAGGGCGTGCCAAACCAGATGACGCAGCGGCGCGAGGGAGCAGGTGTTGCGGACATGGCGGTCACCTTGCTGCAAGCGGCCAACTTATACCTTTCGTGAACCGCGGGAAATGCTTGGGAAACCGGAATATGTGCCTGAATGCGCTGGAAAAACCCCATGCTGGGCATTCAGCCGCCCGGCGGACCCGCCGGCAACAAAAAAGCCGCGGCGGGGCCGCGGCTTTCCGGGGATCGGGGAGGGACGCGCCGGTTACAGGTCCAGGCGGCGCGCCTGCATGAACTTGTCGCCCCAGTAGCCGCTGAGCAGGGTATCGGTGCGCACGTCCTTGCCGGTGCTCGGCGCATGCAGGAAGCGGCCTTCGCCGACGTAGATGCCGACGTGGTCGACGCGGCCCCGGCGGCCGAAGAACACCAGGTCGCCGGCGACCAGCGCCGAGCGGTCCTTGATCAGTTCGTTGCTGGCTTGGCTGGCCATCTCGCGCGAGACGCGCGGCAGCTCGATGCCCAGCGCGGTGCGGAACACGTAGCCGACCAGGCCGCTGCAGTCGAAGCCGGCGTCCGGCGAGGTGCCGCCCCAGCGGTACGGGGTGCCCAGCAGGGTCATGGCGCGGCGCAGGATCGACTGCACCTTGCCGTCGCTGTCGTTGGCCAGTGCCGAATCGGTGGCGCTGGCCACGCTCTTGGACGCGTCGTAGGCCGAGAGCAGGCGGCCGAGGTCGCCGGCGAACATGGCCGAGCGGTCCATCAGCGGAATGGTGTCGTTGGCGGCCAGGTGCGGGAGCAGGGCGGCCAGGGTGGCGGTAGCGGCGGCGTCGGCCTTGCTGCGCTGGGTGTCGGGCCTGGCGGCGGCCGGCTTGGTCGCGACGGGATCGGCGTCAGCGGCGCTCTGGGCGAAGGCCGGAACGGCGGCGAAGCTCAGCGCCACGGCGCACAGCAACCGGCGGAATGCGGGAATTCGGTGACCGGGTTGACCCGGAGGGGACGGATTTTCGTTCGTCACGCGGCAGTCACGGAAAAAATCGATGGGCGATCATGCCTTGTGAACAGCTTGTATAGGTACAAATTTCGTTAAATTTTCATTATGAAGCGTGACTTTCATCATGCTTCAGCGCAGCACGCGCTTGGCGCCAGTGTAATGGTCCCGCCAGTACGGGCCTTCCAGATAGTCCAGCCGGACCGTGCCGCCGGTGCTCGGCGCATGCACGAAACGGCCCTCGCCGACGTAGATGCCGACATGCCAGACATTGCCCTTGTCGCCGAAGAACACCAGGTCGCCGGCCGCCAGCTGGCGCGGCGCGATGCGCGGCCCCTGCAGCGCGGCCAGCTCGCGCGAGGTGCGCGGCAGGTTCAGCGCCAGCATGTCGCGGTAGACGTAGCTGACCAGCCCGCTGCAGTCGAAGCCGGACTCGGGCGTGTTGCCGCCGTAGCGGTAGGGCGTGCCGACCAGGCCCAGCGCCCGCATCAGCACCGACGAAGCGGCGGCCGGGTTGGCCGGCGTCACCTGCGGCCAGGCGTGGGAGGCAGGGGGAGGCGGCGGCTTTCTGGAAGGGGCGTGGCCGCAGGCGGCCAGGACGGCGGCCGCGGCGAACAGGGCCGGCAGCCGCCAGCGGCGGTACCGTAAAACTGGCGTGATGTGCATGGAGCCCGGATAATGCGCCACCTCAAGACGGCTGCCATGATGGCCGCCTCCCCGTCGGCCGGCAAGGCCGCCCCAACGTCTGCCAGCGGGCAGCCACTGAAGAGTTGCGCATGAAGATCGAAAAAGACCGCGTCGTCCGTTTCCACTACACCGTTTCCGAAGTCGGCCAGGAGCCGATCGAAAGCTCCCGGGAGCGTGGCGAACCGCTGGCGATCCTGATCGGCCACGGCAACATCATCCCGGGCCTGGAGACGGCGATGATGGACAAGGAAGCCGGCGAGAGCTTCGGCGTGGACGTGAAGTCGGCCGATGCCTATGGCGAGCGCCGCGAGGGCCTGACCCAGCGCGTGCCGAAGAAGCATTTCGGCAATACCCGCCTGGCCCCGGGCCAGCAGGTGATCCTGCAGACCAACTTCGGCCCGCGCGCGGTGACCGTGGAGAAGGTCGGCATGACCGTGGTCGACGTCGACCTGAACCACCCGATGGCCGGCAAGGACCTGCACTTCGACGTGGAGATCGTCGAAGTCCGCGAGGCCAGCGAGGAAGAAGTGCAGCACGGCCACGTGCACGGCGACGGCGGCCACCACCACTGATCGCCGACCGGCAACGATGCAGCGAGCGGCCCGCCCTGTGCGGGCCGTTTCGTTTGCGGCGGGCGGCGTGCCGGGGGGCGCTGGCGATGAGTGCATGCTCTAATCGCCGGTCCATCCACGGGGGAACCGCGTAACGTGTCCATCGCCACCTTCCAGCCCATCGCGCCGGCCGAGCGCATCGCCACGCTCGACGTCCTGCGCGGACTGGCGCTGCTGGGCATCCTGCTGATGAACATGGAGGCCTTCGTCGGCCCGCTGGACCTGTCCACCAGCGGCATCGACCCGCACTGGCAGGGCGTGGACCGCTGGGCGGACGCCTTCGTCTACCTCTTCGTGCAGGGCAAGTTCTTCACCCTGTTCTCGCTGTTGTTCGGCGCCGGCTTCGCGGTGATGGCGCAGCGCGCCGAAGTGGCCGGGCGCGATTTCGGCCGCTTCTACCTGCGCCGCAGCCTGGGCCTGCTGGGCATCGGCCTGGCGCATGCGCTGCTGCTGTGGTCCGGCGACATCCTGGTCGCCTATGCCCTGTTGTCCTTCCTGCTGCTGCCCTTCCGCGAGGCGCCGCGCGGCTGGCTGCCGGTAATGGGCGTGCTGGCCTACCTGGCGGCGGTGGGGCTGATGCTGCTGCTGGGCGCGGTGGTGATGCTGATGCCGGCCGACGCGCTGGCCACGCAGGCGGCCCAGGCGCAGGCGGCGATCGAGGCGCAGCGGCAGGCCTACGGGCATGGCACCTATGCACAGGCGGTGCTGCAGCGGCTGCGCGACTTCGGCGCGTCGCTGGGCGCGCTGCTGGTGGTGGGGCCGCAGGTGCTGGGCATGTTCCTGATCGGCAGCTGGTTCGCGCGCAGCGGCGCCATCGCCCGCCCCGCCGACCACCGGCGCCTGTTCGCCTGGCTGCGCTGGGGCGCGCTGCCGCTGGGCCTGGCGCTGATGCTGGCCAGTGCCTGGTACCAGCCGTGGCTGGCGCCGGGGCGGTTCGACCTGCGCTCGGCCGTGGCCTATGCCGCCAGCGCGGTGGCCGGCCTGCTGATGTGCCTGGGCTACCTGGCCTGGGGCGTGCGCTGGAGCCACGCGCTGCGTGGGCTGGCGCCGGCCGGGCGCATGGCGCTGAGCAACTACCTGGGGCAGTCATTGCTCTGCACGCTGCTGTTCTATGGCTACGGACTGGGCGGGTTCGAACAGATGGGGCGGGCGTGGCAGCTGCTGTTCGCGGTGGCGCTGTTCGCTGCGCAGGTGGCGCTCAGCCGGGTCTGGCTGCGCCATTTCCGCTTCGGGCCGATGGAATGGCTGTGGCGGGCGATCACCTACTGGCGCCTGCCGCCGCTGCGCCGCATTGAAACGGACGCCTGACAGCAGGGCCTGCCCGCTGGGCGAGGGCGGGGCGCCGCGGGACTGTCACCGCCTGATGCCCGCGCGGACCTGTCCCGCGGCCGGGCATGGCATGCTCGCAGCCAGCATGGGCAACGGGACGGGAGAGCAATGGCCGACTTCACCACCGGGCGCGCGCCGATGATCGCGCCCTGCACCCGCGATGCGGAGTCCTTTCGATGAGTACGCAGTCCTTCGACGTGGTCGTGCTCGGCGGTGGCTCCGGTGGCCTGGCGGCCTCGTTCCGCGCCGCGTCGCATGGCGCGAAGGTGGCGATGCTGGAGCCCGCGCTGCTGGGCGGCACCTGCGTCAACGTCGGCTGCGTGCCGAAGAAGGCGATGTGGCTGGCGGCCGACCTGGCCGAACGCATCGCGCTCGCCGCGCAGCTGGGGTTCGACGTACCGGCGGCGCCGCAGCTGGCATGGCCGCGGCTGCTGCAGCGTCGGCAGCGGTACATCGATGGCATCCACGCCAGCTACCGCCAGCGGCTGCAGGACAGCGGCGTGGCGCACATCGCGCGGCGCGGCCGCCTGCTGGACGCGCGGACGGTGGAATGCGACGACGGCACGCGGCTGCAGGCCCGGCACATCGTCATCGCCACCGGCTCGCATGCGCTGAAGCCGGACCTGCCCGGTGCCGCGCTGGGCGGCACTTCGGACGATTTCTTCGCCCTGCAGGCCGCGCCGGCGCGCGTGGCCATCGTCGGTGGTGGCTATATCGCGGTCGAACTGGCCGGGGTGCTGCACGGGCTGGGCAGCGAGGTGACGCTGCTGGCGCGCGGGCAGCGCCTGTTGTCCGGGTTCGACGCCGAGATGACCGCGCAGATGGCGGACAACCTGCGCCAGCAGGGCATCGCCGTGCGCTTCGGTTGCCGGCTGCAGGCGCTGGAGCGGCGCGACGGCGGCATCGGCGTGCAGTTGCAGGACGAACCGGCCGGTGCCGCGTTCGATAGCGTGCTGTTCGCCACCGGCCGCGCGCCGAGCACGCGCGGACTCGGACTGGAGGCGGTGGGCGTGGCGCTGGACGAGCAGGGCGCCATCGTCGTCGATGCGTTCCAGGACAGCTCCGTGCCCGGCATCAGCGCGGTGGGCGACGTGACCGGGCAGGCGATGCTGACGCCGGTGGCGATCGCCGCCGCGCGCCGGCTGATGGACCGCCTGTACGGCGGCCAGCCGGAGGCGCGGCTGGATTACGACAACGTGCCCAGCGTGGTGTTCTCGCATCCGCCGCTGGGCAGCGTCGGCCTGAGCGAGGAGCGGGCGCGCGCGCGCTTCGACACGGTCAGCACCTACCACAGCCGGTTCCGGCCGATGCTGCAGTCGCTCGGCGACGGGCCGATGCGCGCGCTGTTCAAGATGGTCTGCGCCGGCGAGGACGAGAAGGTGGTCGGCATCCACCTGCTCGGCGAGGGCGCCGATGAAATCCTGCAGGGCTTCGCGGTGGCGCTGAAGGCCGGTGTGACCCGCCGGCAGATGGAGGACACGGTGGCGATCCACCCGACCGCGGCCGAGGAAGTGGTGTTGATGCGCTGAGCGCGCCGCAGGCGGGATAATGCCCGGGCCATCTCCCCCCGGATGCCGTCATCCCGTGAATGCTTCTTCCAGGCGCGCCGCCGATGCGGCGCCGTCGGCGGCCGCGGCTTCGCCGCTGCCCACCTCCTCGCGCCGGCTGCTCGCCAGCGGCCTGCTGCTGGCCGGCATCGGCGCCATCGCCGCCTCAGGCAAGGCGGTGATCGTCAAGCTCGCCTACCGCCACGGCGCCGACGCCACCACCCTGCTAGCGCTGCGCATGCTGGTCGCGCTGCCGTTCTTCGTGGCGATGGGCGCCTGGGCCGCGCGCCGGGCGCAGGCGCTGTCGCGCGGCGACCTGTGGCGGGTGGCGGTGCTGGGTTTCAGCGGCTATTACCTGTCCAGCTACCTGGATTTCCTCGGCCTGCAGTACATCACCGCCACGCTGGAACGGCTGATCCTCTATCTCAGCCCGACCCTGGTGGTGCTGATCGCGCTGGTGGTGCTGCGGCAGCGGCCGACGCGGCTGCAGGTGGCGGCGCTGCTGGTCAGCTACCTGGGCGTGCTGCTGGCGTTCGGCCACGACATCCAGCTCGATGGCCGGCGCACGTTGCTCGGTTCGGCGCTGGTGTTCGCCAGCGCGCTCAGCTACGCCGTCTACCTGTTCGGCAGCGGGCAGGCGGTGGCGCGGATCGGCGCGGTGCGGCTGACCGCCTACGCCAGCACCGTGGCCTGCGTGCTGTGCATCGGCCAGTACCTGCTGCTGCAGCCGCTGGCGGCACTCGGCAGGCAGCCGGCGTCGGTGTACTGGCTGTCGCTGCTCAACGGCACCGTGTGCACGGTGCTGCCGGTGCTGGCGATCATGGTCGGGGTCAAGCGCATCGGTTCCTCGCTGGCCGCGCAGGTGAGTATGCTGGGGCCGGTATCCACGATTGTGCTGAGCGTATGGCTGCTCGACGAACCGATGGGCCCGTGGCAGAGCGCCGGCACCGTGCTGGTGCTGCTGGGCGTGCTGCTGGTGGGCAGCGGCGTGGCCCGCAGGCGGTGAGCCGCGCCGACGATGCCGGCACGGTCCGTGCACGCATCCTGGCGGCGATCCGCGCCATCCCGCGCGGGCAGGTGATGGGCTATGGCGAAGTCGCGGCCAGCGCCGGCCTGCCGGGCCGCGCGCGGCTGGTGGCCAGGCTGCTGGCCGACAACGACGACCGGACCCTGCCATGGCACCGCGTGCTGCGCTCGGACGGGCGCATCGCCCTGCCCGAGGGCTCGGCCGGCTGGCGCGAACAGGCCCAGCGCCTGCGCGCCGAGGGCGTCCAGGTCGAGAACGGCCGGGTCCGGCGCGCGCGGCCGGCGCGCGATCTGGATGCGCAGATCTGGGGGCCAGCCTGAAGCAGGACGAGAGAGGGCTCCGCGCCAGTGGGTTTCACATGCGCGGATCGAGCGCGCAACTGACCGCCAGCACCCGCCGTTGTAACCGGAGGAAAGCCCCCTGAGTCAGGGGGCGGCCGCGAAGCGGCGGGGGTATGGAAGCACGAGATGGGGCCCGCGGTTTGCCATGCAAACCGTGGGGCGTCAGCGCGAAGCGATGACGCATTCCCCCTGAGTCAGGGGGCGGCCGCGAAGCGGCGGGGGTATGGGAGCCCGAGATGGGGCCCGCGGTTTGCCATGCAAGCCGTGGGGCGTCAGCGCGAAGCGATGACGCATTCCCCCTGAGTCAAGGGGCGGCCGCGAAGCGGCGGGGGTATGGAAGCACGGGATGGGGCCCGCGGTTTGCCATGCAAACCGTGGGGCGCCAGCGCGAAGCGATGACGCAGCGGAAGGCCGCGCCGCATCCCCGGCTATCATGGCGGCAGTTCCCAAGGATGCCGCCATGTTTCCCCGACTGCCCACCGTCACCAAGGCGCTGCTGATCGCCAACGTCGTCCTGTTCGTCCTGCAGCAACCCTTCCTGCTGGGAATGGAAACGTTCGAGCCGTTCATGCTGTGGCCGATCAGTTCCGGGGGCTTCGATCCGTTCTCGCCGGGGCAGAACTTCCAGCCCTGGCAGCTGCTGACCTACGGCTTCCTGCACGGCGGCTTCAGCCACCTGTTCTTCAACATGCTGGCGTTGTTCATGTTCGGCGCGCCGCTGGAACTGACCTGGGGCGAGAAGCGCTTCGCCACGTACTACCTGGTGTGCGTGGCCGGCGCCGGCCTGTGCCAGCTGCTGGTGGCGGCGCTGGTGGGCGAGGGCGGCCCGGTGCTGGGCGCGTCCGGCGGCGTGTTCGGCCTGCTGCTGGCCTACGGCATGCTGTTCCCGAACCAGGGGGTGATGCTGCTGTTCCCGCCGATCCCGATGAAGGCGCGCACCTTCGTCATCGTGTTCGGCGCCATCGAGCTGATGCTGGGCTTCACCGGCTGGCAGCCGGGCGTGGCGCATTTCGCGCACCTGGGCGGCATGCTGTTCGGCTGGCTGCTGATCCGCTACTGGCGCGGGCAGCCGCCGTTCAACCGCCGTGGCGGTGGCGGGCGGCCCAACCACCTGCGCCGGGTGAAGTGACGCGCGGATGCGCGTCATGCATGCCGGGCCTGCCTGAGGTTCAAGCCAGGGCCCGATGCGGGTGAACCCCCGCATCTGCAGAAGCGGGAAACGAAAAAAGGCGCGGGATTTCCGCGCCTTTTTCGTGCTTCGTTGCGGTGGCGCCGGTCAGCGCCAGATCCTGATCTGCTCGGCCTCGGTACGCTGCATCGGCTGGCCCGGCCTGCACTGGAACGCCGCGCCGAAGGCCGGCAGGTTGGCCAGCGGGCCGTTGGTGCGCCAGCGGCCCGGCGCGCGCGGCTCGGAGGTCAGGCGCTGCACGGCTTCGTTGGGCGAGAGCTGCTGCGGCCACAGCGACGCCCAGGCGCGGAAGAAGGCCTGG
>Ga0182741_1001678_pt1 | contig 27838 bp, 27 predicted proteins | sample eDN5th37CBELigOP_FD_128874 | JGI IMG/M metagenome (GOLD analysis project Ga0182741, IMG submission 128874) | Enriched Organic Plus compost microbial communities from Emeryville, California, USA - eDNA 5th pass 37_C BE-Lig OP (version 2) (version 2) ... | reverse complement strand
GCCTTGAGCATCGCGTACTCGCCGCTGACGTGGTAAGCGAAGGTCGGCACGCCGAACTCCTGCTTCACCCGGTACACCACGTCCAGGTACGGCATGCCCGGCTTGACCATCACCATGTCCGCGCCTTCCTCCAGGTCCAGCGCGATCTCGCGCAGCGCCTCGTCGCTGTTGGCCGGGTCCATCTGGTAGGTGTGCTTGTCGGCCTTGCCGAGGTTGCCGGCGCTGCCCAGCGCGTCGCGGAACGGGCCGTAGAACGCCGAGGCGTACTTGGCCGAATAGGCCATGATGCGCGTGTTGATGTGGCCGGCGTCGTCCAGCGCCTGGCGGATCGCGCCGATGCGCCCGTCCATCATGTCCGAGGGCGAGACGATGTCCACGCCGGCCTCGGCATGCGACAGCGACTGCTTCACCAGCGCATCGACGGTGACGTCGTTGAGCACGTAGCCGCGCTCGTCGATGATGCCGTCCTGGCCGTGCACGGTGAACGGGTCCAGCGCCACGTCGGTCATCACCCCCAGTTCGGGGAAGCGCTGCTTGAGCGCGCGCACCGCGCGCTGCGCCAGCCCGTCCGGGTTCCAGGCCTCGGCGGCATCGAGCGACTTGCACGACGGATCGACCACCGGGAACAGGTCGATCACCGGCACGCCCAGTTCCAGCGCCTGCTCGGCCTCGCGCAGCAGCTCGTCGATGGACAACCGTTCCACGCCCGGCATCGACGCCACCGGCGCGCGCCCGGCCAGTTCGTGCACGAACACCGGCCAGATCAGGTCGTCGGCGGTGAAGGTGTTCTCGCGCATCAGCCGGCGCGAGAAGGCGTCGTGGCGCATGCGGCGCGGGCGGTAGCGGGGATGGAACATGGCGGTACTCCGGATACGGGGGAATGGCTTATTGCAGCAGGTAGCCCTGCGGTTGCAGCGGTTCGGGCAGCGGGCGTTCGCCCAGCGCGTCGAGCACGTCGATCTCGACGGTGCGCACCATCGCGTCCAGCGGCAGGTCGTTGGGTTCCAGGCCGAAGGGCTCTTCCAGCTCCTCGCCCAACTGGTCCAGGCCGAAGAACGCGTAGGCCAGCAGCATCGACACCACCGGGGTGGCCCAGCCCAGCGCGCCGGCCAGGCCGAACGGCAGCAGCACGCAGAACAGCCACGCGCAGCGGTGCAGCAGCAGGGTGTAGGCGAACGGCAGCGGCGTGCCGGCGATGCGCTCGCAGGCCGCCTGCACCGTGGACAGGGCGTGCAGGCGTTCCTCGAACCGGGCGTACAGATAGGGGTCGAGCCGGCCCGTGCGCAGTGGCACGGCCAGTTCGGCGGCGACCAGCGCCAGCAGGCCATCGGGAATGTTCCGCCGCTGCAGCGCGGCCTGCTGGTCCGGCGCCAGCCATGGCGCGGCCGCGGCGGCTTCGTCGCGGCCGCGCAGGCGCGCGGCCAGCGCGTGGGCGAACCCGATCAGCAACCGCGACACCCGCCGGCGCAGCGGCGCGTCGTCGGCCAGCAGCGCATTGGCCTGGCGCACGAAGCTGCGCGCCTCGATCAGCAGCTGGCCCCACAGCTTGCGGCCTTCCCACCAGCGCTCGTGGCAGGCGTTGTTGCGGAAGCTCAGGAAGATCGACAGCACCAGCCCCAGCAGGGTGAACGGCGCCACCGCCAGGCCATCGGCGGCGAAGGGATGATGCAGCTTGGCGAACAGGGCCACGGCCACCGCCAGCACGCCGATCGCCAGCACCCGCGGCGCGATGGCCGGCACGATCGAACCGCGCAGGATGTACAGCAGCTGCCAGCCGCGGGGGCGGGGTCGGATGATCATCGGGGGGTGGTCGCGCCTGCTGCGGGCCCTGTGCGCCGGACCCGTCTGCCGGCAGGGCCCGCCATTCTACGCCTGCCGGTCAGATGAAGCCGCCGCCCAGCCCCAGGCGGATCACCCCGACCACGATCACGGCCACGTTCAGCAGCAGCCCGGCCTTGGCCCGGCCGCGGTTGCCGGCGCGGGTGAACAGCAGGCCGATGGCGGCGATGATCGCGCCGACCGCGGCGAACGGGATCAGGAACCAGTTGCCCCAGCCCAGCAGCGGGATGAAGGCCAATACCATCCACAACAGCGCCACGATGCCCCAGATCAGGCTGATCAGTCCCATGTCCTTTCCTCCGCGGGTAAGTGCGCGCAAGATAGCCCGGAAACGACCGCGATCAAGCGTTCGCCCGGTTCGCGGCCGATTCACGCACGGGCGCCGATGATCCACCCGACACCCACCGGGGAGTGAAACCATGAAATTCCCGCTCGCCATTGCGTTGGGCATCGCCCTGGCCACCGGCGGCTGCGCCAGCACCTCCAGGGTCATGCTGGGCCAGGCACGCGCGCCGGTCGACCCGGCCAGCGTGCAGATCTATTCCACGCCGCCGGCCGGCTCGGTGGAGATCGCCCAGCTGGAAGCCTCCAGTGCGGTCGGCTTCGGCACCCAGGGCCAGACCGACGCGGCCATTGCCCGGCTCAAGCGCGAGGCGGCGGCGCTCGGCGCCAACGGCGTGATCCTGATGGGCGTGGGCGCCGGCCGCTCGCCGGTGGGCATGTCGGTGGGCGCCGGCAGTTTCGGCCGGCATAGCGGCGGCGGCCTGAGCATGGGCATCCCCACCGAGCAGAAGCGCGCCGCGGGCGTGGCGATCTGGGTGCCACCGGGCGCGGGCAAGTAGCGAAGCCGGCAGGCAGAAGCGGCTCCAGCGGCGGGCACTGCGCGCTGGATTCCCACGGCTGATGCGTTTCATTGCTGCGTGTCGTGGTGCCCCTGCGGAAACGCGCATCGCAATGACGGGACGTTGTCGGGGCTTCAACCTCCGCGTATTTCGCGGCTGAAGCCGCTCCTACGAAGGCCGGGCCTGATCCTGCGTCCCGGCAACGAGCCTGCCGCAGGACGATCCGGTGCAGCTATTCCGTAGGAGCGGCTTCAGCCGCGAACGCTACGCGCCGGACGCCCGCGCCTGATGCGTTTCTTGCTGCATGTTCATGTTGCGGTGCTCCTGTAGAAGCGGGCATCGCAATGGCGGGGCATTGTCTGGGCTTCAACCTCCGCGTGTTTCGCGGCTGAAGCCGCTCCTACGAGAATCAGCTTTGGTTCCGGTATTCCACAGGGCCCCGCTGCGGGAGGAATCCAGGCCCAGCCAGAGCCGGAAAGGGCGCCTCGCGGCGCCCTTTCTTCCTATCGGCGCTGGGCCGGGATGAATACCTCATCGACCGCGGCGGCCAGCTGGTCCGGCGGCAGCAGGCCCTGGTCGAGCAGGAAGTTGTTGAAGGCCAGGCGGTCGAACCGGTCGCCCAGCGCCAGTTCGGTGCGCATGCGCAGTTCCATGATCCGGGTGTAGCCGTAGAAGTAGCTGCAGGCCTGGCCGGGCGAACGCACGGTGTAGCGGTCCAGTTCCTGGGTGGCCATGGCCTCGGACAGGCCGACGCCTTCCACCAGCACCCTGCGCGCCTGTTCGCGGTCGGTCAGGCCGAGGTTGAGCATCGGGTCGAGCATGGCGCGGGCGGCGCGCAGCAGGCGGAACTGCAGGGCGATCATCTGCCCGTCCAGCGGTTCGAACGGCACCAGTTCGGCCTCGGCGTACAGCGCCCAGCCTTCGACGTTGACCGAATTGAACGCGAACAGCGTGCGCGCCAGCGAGATGCCGCGCTCGACCATCGCCGCGAACTGCAGGTCGTGGCCCGGGCGGCCCTCGTGCGCGCTCAGCGTCCATGCCGCCGAGCCGAAGTTGAAGTCGTCGTACTGCGCCTTGCCGCCCGAGGCCGGGTTGCCCAGCGGCAGCACGAAGGTGCCCTGCTGGCCGCTGTTGCCGACCAGCGGCGGCGGCAGGTAGTGCGGCGCCGGCGATGCGGCGCTTTCGGCCTCGCTGCCCAGGCGCATCTGCAGCGGCCGCTGCGGCACGTCGACGATGCGCTGCTGGCGGATGATCGGGTCGATGGCATCGATGACGCCGCGGTAGTGCGCCTGGAGCCGGTCGTCGCCGATCTTGTCCTGCTTCAGCGCACGGATGACGGCCGCGTAGTCGTTCGCGTCCTCCACCCTGAGGCCCTTGGCCTGCACCACCAGCGGCGCCAGCTGGCGCATCATCGCGCGGGTTTCCATGTACTCCAGCTGGGCGCGCTGCATCAGCAGCGCCGGGTCGACGTCCACGCCCACCTTCCTGAGCTGGAACGCATACAGCTCCGGCGGCAGGCGCGTATCGGTGCGCGCCTGCGGCAGCACCTCCTGCCGCGTCCAGGCGATGTAGTCCTTCATCTGCGTGGACAGCGTGGCCAGCGCCGCGTCGGCGCCCTGGATGTCGTATTTCGCGAACAGCTTGCCGATGCCGGCGATGTAGGTATCGACGTTGGCCAGCGCCTGCTCGATCTCGATCTTGGTCGGCTGCAGCAGCCCCGGCACGCCGCTCTTCCCGGCGTAGCGCTGCCGCGCCAGCGTGGCCAGCGGCTGCGTGCCCGGCGCCTGGCCGATATAGGCCTTGAGCCGGTCCAGTGCGCGGGCGCGGCGTTCCGGCGCGACCTGGTCGGAAAGCAGGCCGTTGAGCCCGCCGAACACGGTCTGCGGCACGTCCACCCACGGCATCAGGTGCTGCTCCTCGAGCCGGCTGCCCTCGATGTTGCGCTCGGCCGCGGCGATCATGATCTCCAGGTCCTGGCGCACGTTGGGGTCGCGTTCGAGCTGGAGCTTTTCGCGCAGCTGCGCGCGTGCCTGCTCCAGTGCGGCGCGGTAGCGCGCGGCGTTGTCCGGGCCCAGGTCGACGACCTTGTCGTCATAACCCGGCACGCCGAAGAAGCTGGCCGTTTCCGGCTGGAACGGTGCCTGCGCGCGCAGCAGGATCTGCGCCAGCTCGTTGCTGTGCGCGACCCAGGCCGGCGCGGCGGGCGCGCTGCCGGCGGGAGGCGCGGTGGCCGCCGCCAGCGGCAGCGGCGCGGCCAGGGCAAGGGCGACGGCGAGGACGATGGGCTTCATGCGCGCGGCTCCAGGAGGCGGAGCCGTGACCCTACGCAGTCAGCGGCAGCGCGGCAAGATCGTGCAGTCGCGGTCGCGCGCGTCGCGCAGGTCCACCGGCGCATGCCGGCCCGGCAGCTCCGCCTCCAGGCGCGGATAGGACCAGCGCCCTTCGCTGCGCTGCGCGCGCACGTCGAGCCTGCCGCTGCCGCGCGGGCCTTCGATGCGGATCATCATGTCGGCGCTGCCGCCATCGCCGAGCTGGCTGATGCTGCCGAACGGAAACGGCCTGGCCCGCAGCGGCTGGCCGAGCGCGGCGGCCACTTCCGGGTCGCGGCCGGCGCGCGCCATCGCCTCGCGGTAGGGTTCGCTGTTTTCCAGCGGCGCGGCCATCTGCCGCAGCCCCATCCAGTAGGTCAGCGACCAGCCGCCGACGATCAGCAGCGCGAACAGCGGCAGCGCCCACCTGAGGTTGCGCTGCAGCCAGTTGCGCGGCGGCCGCTGGCCGGGCGGCCGCGCGCCCGGCAGCGGAGGTGGCAGCGACGACATCCGTGTCCTCCCGGCCCGCTCAGGGCTTGAGGCAGCGCGCGAGGAAGTTCTCGGCGATGCGGTAGCGATGCAGCGCGTTGCTGCCGGACAGGCCGTGCTTGGCGCCCGGGTAGGTCATCAGCTCGAACGGCTGGCCGCGCTTCTGCAGCGCGCTCATCAGGCTGGTCGAGTTGGTGAACAGCACGTTGTCGTCGGCCATGCCGTGGATCAGCAGCAGCGGCGAGGTGAGCCCGTCGATGTGGCTGAGGATGCGCCCTTCGCGGTAGCCGTCGGGGTTGGCCGCCGGCAGGTTCATGTAGCGCTCGGTGTAGTGCGTGTCGTACAGGCCCCAGTCGGTGACCGGCGCGCCGGCCACGCCGCAGGCGTACTGGTCCGAGGCCTTGGCCAGCAGCATCAGGGTCATGTAGCCGCCGTTGGACCAGCCCTGCACGCCGATGCGCGCGGCGTCCACCCACGGCTGCTGCTTCAGCCATTCCACGCCCTTGAGCTGGTCGGCCACTTCCACCGTGCCCTGCACGCCGTACAGCGCGCCGCCGAAATCGCGGCCGCGGCGCGGCGTGCCGCGGTTGTCCAGCGAGAACACCACGTAGCCGTGCTGCGCCAGGTACTGGTTGAACAGGTGGTCGCCGCGGCCGGGCCAGCTGTCGGTGACGGTCTGCGACGCCGGGCCGCCGTATACGTACACCGCCACCGGGTACTGCTTCGCCGGGTCGAAGCCGGTGGGCTTGATCAGGCTGTAGTGCAGCGGGGTCCTGCCGTCGGCGGCGGTGAGCGTGCCGTACTCCACCGGCAGCTGCGCGTCGCGGTACTTCGCGTACGGGTGCGACGGGTCGGCCAGGTCGTTGTCCAGCAGCGTGGCGATCTTTTCGCCATTGGCGCGGTACAGCTCGATCTGCGGCGGCGTGCTGCTGTTGGACCAGCTGTCCACGTAGACGCTGGCGTTGTTGGCGAACGCGGCGCTGTGCATGCCCGCCGCGCGCGACAGCCTGGCCGGTGCGCCGCCGGCCAGCGGCACGGCGTAGATCTCGCTGCGCAGCGGCGATTCGACACCGGCGCGGAAGTAGACCTTGCCGGCGTCCTCGTCCACGGCCAGCAGTTCGTCCACCGGCCAGTCGCCCGAGGTCAGCGGGGTGAGCGTGGCGCCGTCCTCGCTGGACAGGTACAGGTGTTCGAAACCGCTGCGCTCGGACGACCACACGAAGCGCCCGTCCCTGAGGAAACGCAGGTCGTTGTGCAGCGGCACCCAGGTCCGGCTGGTCTCGGTGACCAGGGTGCGCTGGCGGCCATCGGCCAGCGTGGTTTCGATCAGCTCCAGCTTCTTCTGGTCGCGGCTCTGGCGCTGGAAGGTCAGGCGCTGCGGATCGCGCCAGGTGACGCGGGCCAGGTAGATGTCCTGCTCTTTGCCCAGGTCCACCCAGGTCGGCGCTGCACCGGCGCGCGGCGCCACCACGCCGAGCCTGACCAGCACGTTGCGGTCGCCGGCCGCCGGGTAGCGCTGCTCGATCATCTCCACGCGGTCGGCGTACATCTCGTAGCGCTTCTGCACCGGCACCGGCGATTCGTCAATGCGGGCGAAGGCGATGGCCGAGTCGTCCGGCGCCCACCAGTAGCCGGTATGGCGGTCCATTTCCTCGTCGGCGACGAATTCGGCCACGCCGTTGCCGATGGTGGCGCTGCCGTCATGGGTCAGCTGCAGCGACCTGCCGCTGGCCAGGTCGATCACCCACAGGTTGCGCTCGCGCACGAAGCTGACGAAACCGCCCTTGGGCGAGATCTTCGGGTCGGTGGCGAAGCCCTCGCCATGGGTGAGCTGGCGCACCGCCTCGCGGCCCTGCCTGCCCAGGTCGTACAGGTACAGCTCGCCGCCGAGCGGGAACAGCAGGGTCTTCGCGTCGGGCGACCACTGGTAATCGACGATGCCGGTCATCGCCGCGATGCGCTGGCGCTCGCGCCGCGCCTTTTCCTCGTCGCTCAGGGTCTCGGCGCCGGGCAGCACCACCTTGGAATCGACCAGCAGCCGGGTCTGGCCGCTGGCGATGTCGTATTCCCACAGGTCCAGCTGGTTGCGGTCGCTGTCCTTGCCGCGCAGGAAGGTCACGCGCGAGCCGTCCGGCGCCACCTTGGGCTTCATCAGCGTCGGCCCGGACAGCGGCGCGTTGCCGGTGATGGCTTCCAGGGTGAGTTTTTCGGCGTGGACGGCGGGCGTGGCGAGCATCATGGCAAGGGCAAGGAACAAGGGGCGCATGGGCTTCCTGTCGTGGACAGAACGGATCGCGCCATCCTAGCCGAGCCCGCCCGCGCCCGCCCCTGCCGTCAGTCCCGCCCGCATCGGCCCGCCGCGCCGGGTCGCCCGCCGGCCCGTGACGGGCAGCAACCCACTGTGCTTCCATCGCCGTCCTGTTTCCCTGGACGTCCCCCGCCGCAATGACCGCTCCCTCCCCGCACCTGCGCTGGCAGGCCGCCGTGCACGCCCATGCCCGCCACCTCAACGACTACATCGCCCGCGGCGATGCCTGCGACTGGCAGGGCATGGACGACCCCGACGACGCGCCCGACCTGTCAGCCCTGCTTCCGACGCTGATGGAGCAGCTGCGCGCAGCCAATGCCGGGCGGGATGCCGATGCGATCGCGCGGTTCCGCGCGCAGTGGCCGCCGCTGCACGAAGCCCTGCTGCCGTTGCTGGAGGACAACAGCCAGGGCATCGGCGCGCTGGCGTGGCTGCCGGACGGCGGGCTGCTGGTGCGTACCGGTGCGTGGTACGAGCCGGGCCGGGTGCTGGTGGTGCGGGGGCTGGAGTCGCAGGCCCTGCCTTCGGTGGACATGTTCGGCGCCAGCCCGGACCGGCAACTGGTCGCCCTGGCCATCGGCGGCCACATCGAGATCCGGCGCGGCGACGAACCTGCTCCAGTAGCGAGGCTGCCGCTTCCACGCGGTGATGAAGCGCTTCCTGCGGTGCTGGCGGCGCTGGCCGAAGACGACGCGGCGATCCAGCAGCTGATTCCGTTCAACGACGGCCACCGCGCGGTGGTGGTGCGCGGCGATGGCGTGTTCCTGTGCGGACCCGCTGGCATCCAGCGCCTGCTGCCGACCGCCGCCGAGCTGCAGGAACAGGCGGCCCAGGAAGATCCGTACCCGGTGCGCCTGGACATGGTGCATGCGGCGGTCTCGCCCGATGGCGACTGGATCGCCTGCGGCCAGCAGGACGGACGCCACCGCATCTTCGACGGCCACGGCCAGCCCGTCTGCGAGATCGGGCCGCATGGCGAGTACCCGCACCATGCCGCCTTCTTCGCCGACGGCCGCCACGTGGCGCTCAATGCCTGCCACTTCTACAACGGCGCCACCATCGCCGTGGACACTGCGGCTTTCGACCGGATCGACACCGATTTCTACGAAGAGCACCCGGCGGTGCGCGTGGTCGATCCCGGTGGCCGCATCTACGCCAGTGCGCCGGTGGCCGACGGGCTGGTGCTGGGCGACGCCTACGGCTACCTGCGCGCGGTGGACGCCGGGGGCACGCTGCTGTGGAAGCAGCATGTCGGCAGCACGATCAGCGCGATGGCGGCCTCCGCCGACGGCCGCATGCTGGCCGTGGGCAGCCATTCCGGCACCGTGCACCTGATCGACCTGGCCTCCACCACGGCCAACCCCGAGCAGGTCGGCGTGCGCGCGCACCGCGAGCTGCGCCGCTGGCTGTTCTGGAAACAGGAAGCCGAGCCGCTGGCGTGGTGATAGTTCGCTGGTCCAGCAACGGATCGCTACCAGCCCTCCACTCAAGTTGATCGGTCACCAAGACCGATACTGTTTCGGATCGGCGATTCGAAAGCGCAGCGAGCACGCAAACCAGAGCCCATGCCGGGCGTATATCGCAACAAGAGCGGCCGCCGTCGCGCTGATAATCGTCATCGCGCCACCCAGCGCATCGGTGCTGGCAAACGACCGCGAACTTCACCCGCAATCGTAGTAAATGGGAAATCCATAACCTCTATCCACCAACGGATAAGCAACCTCGTGATTCATTGCATCTTTTTGAATGAATCAAATGCAACCTTTATAAACACAATCCCGGCCACCAAAAATATCACCCCAAATGCAGACCCATACTCCCCAAAATCAAAGTAAACTCCAATCCCGAAGTAAACGTAACTTGCACCAAGCAAAAGCCGGAAGCCACACACCAGCATTAGCAACCCAATCCCGAGATAGATCATGCACTCCTCGCTTTTAAGCTACTTTTTATCCCAATCCAGGTCTTCACGAATAGTCGAGCCGAGCGAGCCACCAGCCGCATTGGAAAGCGAACTTGCCGGACTTGTAATACCGGAGGCACCAGCTATAACACCCGCGGCAAACTCTGCAGCCGCAGCCGGCGTAGCTGCAGCTGCCGCAAGGCCTTGATTACTTGCCGCAGCAGCATTGGCTCCAGCATATGCAGCCACCATGGATACTTCCGCATCCACGGCGACCATTGTGCGAACAGTTGCCCCGACCACCGCTGCGCTCGTTGCTTCCGTTGCCGTGGCTACTGCGCCGACCACTACGTTCGCCGTCTGCTGTGCAGCCATGCCTGTACCCATGCTTGCTGATTCGGCTGCAGCGCTAATCATGGCAGGAGCGCCAACAGTCACAGCGGCTGCAGCAGCTCCACCCGCAACTGCACTCCCCGCAATCAAGGAAACAACTTGCGCATCGCCGCGGCTGGCTCCTGGGATGGGCGTGTACACGCTTGGGCCATGGGGGAGAAATCCATTTCTAACTAGCCAATCGCTAACGGGATTGCGCCCATCGGGGTCGGTGAACTTGTAGGGATTGTTGAAGGCATAGGCGTAACGGTTGAAGTGCCGAATATCGCCATCGGTTAGTGCCGTCACCGGATCCACCGACAGGAACCTGCCGATCTGCGGATCGTAATAGCGCTGCTGCATGTAGTTCATGCCGGTCGCCGCATCCAGCACGTGACCGGTGAAACCCGGGCCATCCTTGGCCGGGCCGTTCACCACCAGCCCGAAGGGCTCGTACTCGGTACGCTCCAGGATCGCCTTGTCCGCCCCGGTCACGGCGATCGGGCTGCCCAGCGCATCGGTGTGTTGATACTTCGGCGTGATGACCGTGCCCGCCGCTTCGCGGAAGGCCACCAGGCTTCCGCCCAGATAGACGTACTGGGTGCTGACACCCAGCCGGTTGTCGCTGGTGTACATCAACCGCCCGTCCTGGGCGTACAGGCTGTACTTGCTGGCGGAGGTGATATCCCGCACCCGGCGCCCGGCCGCGTCGTAGACAAAACTGGCCACGCCATCGACGCCACGCAGCCGGTTGCCAAAGTCGAAGTCGAAGAGCTTGCCGTTCTTGTTGATCAGGTTGCCCTGGACGTCGTACCCCAGGCCAATCACGCTGGCGCCATTGCATCCGCCCGTCTTGACGTTGGTCAGCTGCCAGTTGGCGTCATAGCAATAGAAGTGGTTGCGGACCGCACTCCCGCCGGCAACATTGACCCGGGTGAGGTTGTCGAGCACGTCGTACGCATAGGTGGCCGTACCGAACATCGTGGAGGTGGTCGAGGTCAGGCGATCCAGGCCGTCATACACCATGCTGCGAGTCTGGCGCCCGGCGATGTTGTCGGTGATCTGGCTGACATTGGCGTTCTTGTCAAAGGCATAGCTCAGATCCAGTCGCTTGTCGGCCGCCGCCGTGCAGCCGGCCACCACGCAATCGGTACTGCGGATCGGCAGCTGCCGGGCGTTCTGCGTCATCGTGTGGACGATGCCGTTGCCGTAGGTGAACTGCTTGATCGCCCCATTGGGGTAGTAGCTCACCCCGGTGGCAAAGGTGCCCGCCTGGGTGGGTTGCCCGAGCGCATTGGGCGCGAAGGCGACGCTCTGCCCATTGGGATACGCCTCGGCGCTCAGGTGGCCATTGCCGTTATAGGTATACGTGATGGGCCAGCTGATCTGGTTCCACAGCATCCGCTCCTCCGTCAGCATCCGCCGACGGTTGTAGGTGTACTGGGTCGTGATCAGATTGGAGCTGAAGTTGTTGGCGACCACCGTATTGGGCAGGCCGTCGGCGGTGTAGGTCCAGGTCTGGTTTCCTCGTCCATCCGGGAACGCCAGGGTCATGAGCCGGTTGCGCGCATCGTAGGTACGGGCCACGCGGCGCGGCTGGATGGCCGTGGTCAGGCCGGTGGCATGGCAGGCCGTGGCGGCCGGCAGGCCGGCGGCTGACCAGCCCAGGTTGCCCGCTGCGTCATAGCCCATCAGGGTGGCGCCGGTTTCCGGCTCCACGCTGCGGCACAGCTCCTGGTTGGCGTTGTAGGTGTAGCTGCGGGTCAGCTGCACCGAGCCGGTGCTGTTGCCGCGCACGATGGACGTCGGCTTGCCGAACACATCACGGTTGATGGTCGTGACGGCCCCTTCCGGATGGGTGATCTTGACCGGCGCGTCATAGCGGGGCTGGTCGAACATCTGGTACCAGGTGCGGGTCTGACCGCCGCCAGGCGCGGTGACCAGCGTATACGGACCGGCGGTATTGTTCAGATACGACGTGGTGGTGGTGAGCAGGCCTTGCTCGGAATCCTGCGAGACGGATTTCACCCGGCCCAGGGCGTCGTAGGTCGTCCAGACGCCCTTGTCCGGGTTGCTGACCGTAGAAGGATAAGACGCAAATACCACCCGGCCTTCATGGTCGTACTCATAGCCGGTAAAACGCTGGGTCGCGGTCACATCGCCCGCATCGTATTCACGCACGAGCAACGGCCGCCACAGGGCATCGAAGTAACTGATCTTCATGCCATTGCCGGTCTTGACGGTTTGCCGCCAATGCCCCGCAGGAATGCCGTACTCGACCGCGTTGACCTGCACGAATGCCTGAGTGGTGGTGTTCCAGGCCGTGCTGTCGCCGGTCGGGTAGACGATGCTGGCCAGCCGCCCCATCGCATCGTAGGTGTAGTTGGTGGCGTAGCCGTTCTCGTCGGTGACCTGGGTGATCCAGCCGCTGTCATTGACCACGGCCGAACGGGTCTTGCCGTCGGCAAAGGTGATGGATTGCGGGATGCCCCGCTTCCACGACCCCAGCGTGGTGACATTGTTGTTGCCGTCCTTGACCGTGGCCACCGTGCCGTCGGTGTTATAGGTCAGGGTCTGCTGCAGCTTGCCGTAGGCCGAATGCGTCAACGGCTGCGCCGTGGTGGCGCTGAAGGTTGTCGATTCGACCACCGTGCCATTGATCGTGCGGCTGGCCACCTGGCCCAGCACCCACTTCGACGTGTTGTCGTGATACGTGATCACTTCCGTGCGGCTGTAGGTCTGGGCCGAGGCGGCCACAGGCAACAGGACGGCCAATATCGACGTCAGCAGAGGAAGCGGGCGAAAACAGATTCCTTGTTTTTTCATGTCCTGGATCCTTCAGGGCGACGGGGCGCTGGACTGCGTGACGTTTATCGGGCGAGCCAAGGCATCGAAGCAATACTTGCCAGAACATGTGTTTACGCTCCAGTCGAAGGCAATGCCCTCCCGCCGGATAGTTCTGGCTACCATGGGGCGCAGCTTGGCGCTTGAAAGGACATCCGAGTAGGAACGAGGGTCAATCCCGACCATACCGGGAAAATTCTGTGAAGAGGCCGCCGCATCGGAAATGTACTGATAGCTCTCCACCTGCTGGATGTTCAACGGCCCGGCACCTGTCTCCTTCTTCAACAACTGGCCTTCGGTAAGGCCGTACATGATGCCGTACTCGTAACGCTCCCAAACGCCGTTTGGACCGGCGACTACCTGCTGTTTGGTAGGCGGACAAATCTCCTCTATCCCGTATACGCAGTCAGCGGCATAGAAATCGGCAGCGCCCGGGTCATAGGAATAATTCCAGACAAGTGATCCGAGACCGGGGCCTGTGATGGTCTTTCGGACTAAAGTGAAGTTATCGGAGTAATTTGGTATTTGCAGATACTCATACTGAGTATTAGGCTTAACGCAGAATTTCGGCGTATTGCTGCGGTGATGGCGCATACCCAGAAATTCGAATCGCGCATTTGCCCCCGAGGGGTGAGTCACCGTGTAGGTGAAGCCCCCTCCCACTCCATCCAGATTTTCGGGGCAGTTAGCAAAAATGTCGTCTACAGGCAAGGGGTCTGCGCCGGCGAGATTGAGCTTTCCTTCCGCCTGGTAAACCCACTGACTCGCATCTGGCTGCGTTACCGTCCTCAATCGTCCGTTAAGATATGCGTAGTTCCACGTACCCGACGGTGCGGTGACGGAACTTATCCTACCCGATGCGTCATAGACCAGTGTGATCTGCCGACCATCATTTGCAGTTATGCGTTGCAACTTGTCGCCCGACCATACGTAGTCCACCCAATTCCCGAAGCGATCTGGTACGCCCCCGCTTTCGTAGACGGTTAGGGGCTTTGTTTTGAGTTAACCGCCTCAAACATCATTGGCGCAAGGCCTCCCAGATGTCCATGGCGGCGCTGTCGATTGTAGAAAACCTCGATGTAGTCGAACACGTCACTGCGTGCTTCTTCGCGACTGCTATAGACCCTGCCGCGTACGCGCTCCTTCTTCAGGCTGCTGAAGAACGACTCAGCGACTGAGTTGTCCCAGCAGTTGCCACGACGACTCATGCTGACTTCCAAGCCGTGCTCGCGGCAGAAGCGGCGCCAGTCATCGCTGCCGTATTGCACGCCCTGGTCGGAGTGGATGACGACCTCCGAAGTGGGGCGCCGCCGCCAGATGGCCATCAACAGTGCGTCCATCGCCAGTTCGCGCGCCAAGCTGGATTTCATCGACCAACCAATGACCGCGCGCGAGTAGAGGTCGATCACCACGGCCAAGTACAACCAACCTTCGGCGGTGCGCAGGTAAGTGATGTCGGTGACCCAGGCAAGGTCGGGTTGCTTGACCGTGAACTGTCGTTGCAAGCGATTGGGCGCCACCACTGCAGGCTTACCGCCCTTGTATCTGCGACGCAGCGGAGAGCGCACCGAACGCAGTCCCTTCTGTCGCATCAATCGCTCCACCCGCTTGCGGCCAATACGTTCGCCGGCCTCGGTCAGATCGCGGTGCACATTACGACTGCCATACACGCCACCGGAGGCCAGGTAAGACTCCTCGATGTACGCCAACAGGCGCGCATCCTCTTTGGCACGTGCCGACTGCGGACACTTCAGCCATGCGTAGTAGCCGCTGCGCTCCACCTTGAGCACCCGGCACATCGTCACGACCCGAAACTGCTGCTGATGGGCCTGCATGAAGGCGTACCTTGCCCTTACCCCTTGGCAAAGTACGCGGCGGCCTTTTTTAAAATGTCGCGCTCCTCTTCGGCGCGACGCAACTCGGCACGCAGCCGGGCGTTCTCCTGGACTAGGTCAACGCTCTTCTTGGCCTTGCGTACTTTGCGGCTGATCCCGCGCTCGCGCAGCCAACCGTAGAGGCTGTGCGATGACACGCCAAGCCGCTCGGCAACTTCAGTGACGGGGTAACCACGCTCGCTGACCTGCTTGACCGCCTCGGCCTTGAACTCGTCTGTGAATCGCTTGCTCGCCATAGATCCTCCGATCCTCAAAAGACACTATCAGGTGTCTACGGAATCGGGGGCGTACCATCCACTACGTTGAAACGTCTTCTCAGCTCAACGGGCAGGCCTGAATTTCCGGGAACCGAGACATCGACAACGCCGAAATCCACGCTTCCGTTATACATGCTCAGACTATCACCGAACATGCCATCCACCTTGAGTGGCGCTACCTCTCTTGCTTCGCTGACACGCTCTATCGCCTTTTCGTGTACGCCGTACTTGGGAGTCTGCGCCGCAGCAGTTCCCGCAACCACAAACGCAAGAGACCCTATGGCCGAAGGTAGAAAATGCACCCCGCGGATGAACCAAACAATAAGCGAGAAGATCGACGTCCCAATCATGCGATACGCTCCTTTACAGCCCATTGCAGGCCATGACCCACGCGCCCGCTCCTCGGCGGGACACCCCATGACTCAGCAAAGTACCTCAAAAATCGTCTGTAGAGGTAGGGACGAGCGCATCGTACGAATACCAGAGGAAGCTCCAGACAAGTACGTCGGTATAAAGGTAAAAATGACAACAACGACGCACCGACGTGACGCGGACACCTGCAGGATAATTGCATCGTTTCAATGGCGAGCGATGCCATGGCATGGCACCGCTCGCCGGATAATCCGTCTGTTTCGACGGGCCTGCGAACTCAGCGCTTGCCGAACAGGTGCTGCCGCTCCTCCTCGCTCAGCGGCTTGCCCGCATCGGGGTTCACCGTCGGGCCCAGCGCGTAGGCGCGCTGCGTGGCCGGGCGCATGGCGATGGCCTGGTGCCAGCGGTGCAGGTGCGGGAAGGCATCGAAATCGGCCGGCAGCTTGCTGTAGGCGCCGATCCACGGGTAGCTGGCCATGTCGGCGATGCCGTATTCGTCGCCGGCCAGGTAGGGCGACTGCGACAGGCGCTTGTCCATCACCCGGTGCAGGCGCCGCACCTCGCTGTCGTAGCGCTCGATGGCGTAGGGGATGCGCTCGGGCGCGTAGACGTTGAAATGGCCCATCTGCCCACTCATCGGCCCCAGCCCGCCCATCTGCCAGAACAGCCATTCCAGCGCGGCGGCGCGGCCGCGCAGGTCGGTGGGCAGGAAGCGGCCGGTCTTCTCGGCCAGGTACAGCAGGATCGCGCCGGATTCGAACACGCTCAGCGGCGCGCCGCCGTCGGCCGGGGCGTGGTCGACGATGGCCGGCATCTTGTTGTTGGGCGAGATGGCCAGGAAATCGGGCTGGAACTGGTCGCCCTTGCCGATGTTGACCGGTACCAGGCGGTACGGCAGCCCGGCTTCTTCCAGGAACAGGGTGATCTTGTGGCCATTGGGGGTGGGCCAGTAGTAGAGGTCGATCATGAATGCGTCTCCGTGGGGGACCGTCACCGGGGATCGATACGGTAGCGCTTGGCAGCCTACCGGACGACCGTTAACCTGCCGCCTTTCCGCAACGCAGCATCCCTGCCATGTCCGAACACAAACCGCTGAGCCCCCTCCCGGCCCTGATCTTCGCCTCGCGCTGGCTGCAGCTGCCGCTCTACCTCGGCCTGATCGTCGCCCAATGCGTCTACGTGTTCCTGTTCGGCAAGGAACTGTGGCACCTGATCCACGACGCCAATGCCCTGGGCGAGCAGCAGATCATGCTGATCGTGCTCGGCCTGATCGACGTGGTGATGATCTCCAACCTGCTGGTGATGGTCATCGTCGGCGGCTACGAGACCTTCGTTTCGCGCCTGGGCCTGCAGGGCCATCCCGACCAGCCGGAGTGGCTCAGCCACGTGAATGCGTCGGTGCTGAAGGTGAAACTGGCGATGGCGATCATCGGCATCTCCTCGATCCACCTGCTCAAGACCTTCATCGAGGCCGGCCAGCTGGGGCTGCCGCTGTGCGGGTCGGAACTGGCCGCGGGCACGACCTGCACCAAGTTCACCGCCACCGGCGTGATGTGGCAGACCATCATCCACTGCGTGTTCATCCTGTCGGCGGTCGGCATCGCCTGGACCGACAAACTCATGTCCAACGGGCATTCGAAGCAGAACGCGCACTGATCCGGATACCGGTCCTGCCGATGGCCGTCGCCCCGGGACGGCCACCGGTTTCCATGGCGCCTGCCGCCCCCGCCTCGTGCAACCACGGGCGGCAATGCTAGATTCACCCTTCGCCCCGGGTCCGGCCGGCGTCGGGAAACGCCGCGCATCCATGACGGCCCGGGCGATCAACCATTCGCGTTCGTCGATTCAAGGGGAAGATTGATGTCGTACGTCACGATCCACGGCAAAGCGCGCCTGCTGGCGCCCGCCCTGCTGGCCGTCGCCCTGGCGGCCTGCTCGGGCAAGGACGATTCCGCTCCGGCCGCCGCCGCTGGCGCGCCCGCCGGCCCCGCTGCCGCCACCCCGGCCGAACCCGCGGTTTCGGCCAAGGTGCAGTCGATGGGCACCGACCAGCTGCGCGATTCGGCCAGCACCGCCCTGCGCGAGAACCGCATGTACGCGCCGGCCGGCGACAACGCCATGGAGTACTACCTGGCCCTGCGCGACAAGCTGCCCGACGACGCGGCGGTCAAGAGCGCGCTGACCGACCTGCAGCCCTACACCCTGATCGCCGCCGAGCAGAGCCTGGCGCGCGAGGACTTTCCCGAGGCGCAGCGCCTGATCGCGCTGATCGAGAAGGTGGACCCGACGGCGCCTGCGCTGCCGCGGCTCAAGCAGGGCGTTACCCGCGGCATGGAAGTGGCGGTCAAGCGCACCCAGGAAGAAACCGACAAGGTCAGGAAGGATGCCGAGACCCGCGCCAAGCAGCTGGTCGAACAGCAGCGCCTGGCGCAGCAGCAGGCGGCCGAGGCCGCCGCCGCGCAGCAGCTGGCCGCGCGCCAGGAAGCGGCGCGCCAGGAAAGCGCGCGGCTGGAAGCCGAGCGCCAGGCCGCGGCCAAGCGCGAGGCCGACGCCCGCGCCGCCGCGCAGCAGGTCGCCGCCGCACCGAAGCCGGCCGCGGCCGCGCCCAGCCTGCGCGCGGTGAGCACGCCGGCACCGCGCTATCCGGCCGACGCGCTGCGTTCGGGCACGTCCGGCGAAGTCCTGGTGGAGCTGACCATCGGCACCGATGGATCGGTCACCGATGCCCGCGTGCTGCGCGCCAACCCGCCGCGCGTGTTCGACCGCGAGGCCCTGAACGCGGTCAAGCGCTGGCGCTTCGAGCCGATCTCCAGCCCCACCACCACCCGCCGCACGCTGGCGTTCCAGCCCAACCAGTAGCCGCAGGGCTTGCCGGCGGAAGGCGTGCGCAGCGAGGCTGCGCACCAGCGAAGACGAAGGCCCGGAGCGATCCGGGCCTTTGTTTTCCTGCAGGTACGGGATTTTCCATGGGTGGATGCGGGCTCGCACCGCATGGGCCCTGCCGGCGAAAGCGCGCGCGGTGAAGCACGCACGGCAGGCCGCGCACCTGCAGAAACCGAAAGGCCCGGATCGCTCCGGGCCTTTCGTTTCCCAGGCGGCGATGCGGGCTCAGCCCGAGATCGCCAGCTTCTCCTGCCGGTAGCGCCACACCGCCATCGCCCACAGCAGCACCGTCAGCAGCAGCGACGCGGCCAGGTAGACGCCCCACTGCCCGGCGCCCGGCATCTCGCCGCGGGTCACCTTCACCAGCATCTGGTTCTGCGACAGGAACGGCACGGCGTACTGCCACAGCTGGGTGTCCTTCAGCGGGTAGGCCATCAGCGCATAGCCGGGCATCATCGCCAGCATCATCAGCCAGACGATGTGGCTCTGCGCCTCCTTCATGCTCTTGGCGCCAGCGGCCAGGCAGGTCAGCAGCGCGGTGCCGATCAGCACCAGCGGCAGCAGCACCAGCACCAGTTTGCCCATCGCCATGAAGCTCACGTCCAGCGAGCCGCCCATGCCGCGGGCGATGCTGGCGCTGAACTTGAACGACAGCAGGATCAGCAGGATCGCCGCCAGCCCGACCAGCGTCGAAGCCAGCATCTTGCCGCTGACCAGGGCGCCACGCGGCGCCGGCGTGGCCAGCAGCGGTTCCAGCGACTGCCGCTCGCGCTCGCCGGCGGTGGTGTCCATGACCAGGTGCGAGCCGCCGATGAAGGCGGACATCATCAGCAGTATCGGCAGGATGACGGACAGGACGATGCCGCGCTTGGCCTCGGCGGTGGCCAGGTCGCGCGTGCCCACGTTGACCGGCGCGGCCACCATCGGGTTGACGCCGCGCGCCAGCAGCCGCAGCGCGCCCACCGACTGGCCATAGGCTTCCAGCACCTTGCGCACGCGCGCCACCTGCACGTCGCTGGTGCGGCGCGTGGTGTCGGCGACGATCTCGACCTTGGCCGGCTTGCCGGCGTGCCAGTCCTCGGCGAAGTCCGGGGCGATCACCAGCGCCACGTCCTCGCGCTGGGCGCGGATGCGCGCCTCGTAGTCGTCCGGCGCCTCGCGGGCGGTGATGCCCTGGCTGGCCAGGAACGCCACCAGGTTGGGCGCGCGCTCCATGCCCACCACCGACAGCGCCATGTCCTTCTCCAGCTGGTTCTCCACCCGCAGGCTGCTGAGCTTGTCGATGCCCAGGAACAGCAGCGGGTACAGCAGCGGCGCGGTGAACAGGGTCAGCAGGAAGGTACGGCGGTCGCGGGCGAAGTCGCGCAGTTCCTTGCGCATCACCGTGAACATGCTGCCAATGAATCCGGTCTTGTTCATGCGTGCAGGCCCTCCTCGCTGCCGATCAGCTTGACGAACGCGTCTTCCAGGTTGGTTTCGCCGGCGTGGTCGCGCAGCTCGTCGGGCGTGCCCTGCGCCACCACGCGGCCATGCGCGACGACGACGATGCGATCGCACAGCGCCGCCACCTCCTGCATGATGTGGCTGGAGAAGATCACGCAGCGGCCTTCGGCGCGCAGTTCCTTGAGGAAGCCGCGCAGGCCGCGCGTGGTCATCACGTCCAGGCCGTTGGTCGGCTCGTCGAGGATCACGTTCTTCGGGTCGTGCACCAGCGCGCGGGCGATGGCGGTCTTGGTGCGCTGGCCCTGGCTGAAGCCTTCGGTCGGGCGGTCGAGGAAATCCTCCATCTGCAGCGCCGCGGCCAGGCGCGCTACGCGCGCGGCGATCGCCGCCGCGTCCATGCCGTGCAGCTGGCCGAAGTACTCGATGTTCTCGCGCGCGGTCAGGCGCTTGTACACGCCGCGCGCGTCGGGCAGCACGCCCAGGCTGCGGCGCACCGTGTCCGGGTCGAGCGCGGCGTCCACGCCGTCCACCACCACCTTGCCGGTCTCCGGCGTCATCAACGTGTAGAGCATGCGCAGCGTGGTGGTCTTGCCGGCGCCGTTGGGGCCGAGCAGGCCGGTGATCTGGCCGTCGTGGGCGGTGAAGCCCACCTCGTCCACGGCGATCACCGGCGTCTTGTCCTTGCCCTTGCCGGGGAAGGTCTTGCGGAGTCGTTCTGCAACGATCATGGAAGCGGATCCTTGAGTGATGCGTGGACGGTCACGGTTCCCAGCCATTGAAGCTGGTGAACGGCGGCACGTAGTTCAGTTTTTCCAGGCAGGTGCCGTCGAGCGCGGCGACGTCGGCCTTGTCGACGAACTGGGCGAACAGCTTGGGCATGCAGCCGGCGCCGATCACCGCGTGGCCCTGGCCGCGCAGCACGAACAGGCGGCCATTGGACAGGCCCTTGACCACTTCCTCGCCGTAGCGCGGCGGCGTGACCGGGTCGAACTCGCCTTCCAGCACCAGCGCCGGCACCGCGCCGGACAGCGCGGTGTGGAAGTCGGCCGGCACCTGGCCCTTCGGCCATGCCCGGCACATCGCCGCCAGGCCTTCGGCCATGCGGTTGCCGAGCACGGTGCCCTCGTCTTCGCCGCGCGCCACCATGCCCTCGCCGTCCTCGCTGCAGATCACCGACAGCTGCATGCCCATGGCCATGGCGTCCTTCATGTCGCCCTGCATCAGCTGCGCCAGCGCCATCAGGTCGCCGTAGCGGCCGTTGCGCGCCTCGTGGATCAGCTTGGGCAGCAGCGCCGCGGCCTGCGGCATGTAGGCGTACATGCGCACCAGGCCGGCGACGGTCTCGGCGCGCAGCACGTCCTCGCGTTCCTCGCCGGTACTGGCGTCGCGGTAGCGCACCGTCACCGGGTTGGCGCGCAGCGTGGCCAGCAGCGCATCCAGCTCGGCGCGTGGGTCGCCCAGCGCCGCCCTGCACGCGGCGTTGCCGGTGCACCGGGCGAACTGCAGCGCCAGCGCGTCGTCCAGGTTGCGGGCGAAGATGCTGCCCAGCTGCAGGGTGTTGGGCACCACCGAGTCGAGCACGATGCTGCGCGTGCTGGCCGGGTGGCGCATGGCGTACTGCTGCGCCACGCGGGTGCCGTAGCTGACGCCGACCAGGTTGATCTGCGCCGCGCCGATGGCCTGGCGCACGGCTTCCAGGTCGGCCACCGCGTCGGTGGTGGTGTAGTGGCGCAGGTCGGCCTTCTTCGACAGCGCCGCCGCGCACGCGGCGGCGCCGGCCTGCATCGCCTCCACGCTGATGTCATCGTTCTCCGGCGCCTCGCAGGACAGCAGGTTCGATCTGCCCGTGCCGCGCTGGTCCACCAGGATCACGTTGCGGCGCTTGCGCACCTCGGCGAAGGCGGGATCCACCTGCGGATAGCTCTCCACCGCCGACTGCCCGGGGCCACCGGCGAGGAAGAACACCGGGTCAGGCTGCACGCCGTCCGGCTTGGCCGGCGCCAGCAGCGCGATGTTCAGCGCGATCTTCCGGCCCTGCGGGTTGGCGCGGTCCTCGGGGACCTCGAGGGTGGTGCACTGCGCTTCCAGGCTGTTGCGGCTGACCGGTGAGTCGAGCGTGCACGGGCGGAACGCCAGGCTGCCGAGCATCGTCGGCCTGGCCTGCACGGCGGCGTCGGGCAACGGCGCCTTGTCGGCCCTGGCCTCGTCGGGCGCGGGCTTGAACGCGCGGTAGCCGAGCACGGCGACGAGCGCGGCCACCGCCAGGAGGGTACGGGTCTTGCGGGACATCATCGGAACGGCCCCTTGTGGTTGATGGAACGGTTTTGGATCTGCCAGCCCACGACGCGACTGGCGGCGTCATGTGACGGCGGGAAAGAAAATGTCCTCGATCCTGGCGTCGAACAGCCGCGCGATGCGGAACGCCAGCGGCAGGCTGGGATCGTACTTGCCGGTCTCCAGCGCGTTGATGGTCTGCCGGGAGACCTCCAGCCGTTCGGCCAGTTCCCCCTGCGACCAGCCCCTGGCTTCGCGCAGTTCGCGCAGTCGGTTGTCCATGCGTGCGCGCTCAGTGGTAGCGGCGCGAGACGACGATCTTGGCCAGGCCATAGGCCAGGCACACCATCGGGAACACCCAGATCATCGCCGCGCTGGCCGGTATGTCCAGCACCCTGGCCGCCTGCAGCAGGCCGCCGGTGAGATAGAGCAGCGACACGAAGGCCGCGGCGAAGCTGACCGCCTGCAGCTCGATGCGCTGCTGCAGCTCGTCGACGTCGCGGATGTAGCGGATCATCGCGCGCAGCGTCATCGCGATCGACGGCACCGGCAGCAGGGCGATGCAGGCGCGCAGCGCCGTGCCCTCCACGCGCTTGAGCAGCGCGATCGACAGCACCAGCAGCACCACATAGGTGCCCATGGCGACCATCATTTCGCGGCTGTAGCGCCGGCGCAGCGCCGGCGGCGCGGTGTCGCAGGCGAAGGACAGCTGGCGGCGCAGCAGCGCCACGAACGACAGGCTCACGGCCATGCCGATGCAGATGCCGCTCAGCGTCTGGCCGGTGTCGCCCGGCACCAGCCGCAGCAGCGCCAGTCCGGTCGCGCCGCAGGCGAGGACACCGCCGATGATCCAGCGGTCGAGTGCGTGCGCCATCACTCAGGAGCCCTTGCGCGAACGCGCCAGGGAGGCCAGGCCCAGCGCGAGGAAGGCCGCGCCGACACCGATGAACGGGGTCTGGCCGCCGATGCCGATGGCCAGGAAGGCCGCTCCTATACCGAGCCAGGCGGCGCCTGCCTGCTTCTTGTTGCCCGTTTCGCTCATGACCCTTCCCCCTCCTGTCAAGCACGCTTTACAGGAGGATGCAGCGGGCGACCGGCAACTGTCAAGCAGACTTTACAGCCCCGTCGGGGACAGCAAGACCCGCGTTCCCCTCCGCGCCGGGCCCGGCAGCAACGGCGCGAACTCCTCGCCGCCGTAGCGTCCGTCCGCTACTTGCTGCTGACGTACTTCTCGCGGCGCACCTGCGGCACCGGCAGGCCGGCGGCCTTCAGCGCCTCGAAGCAGGCATCGACCATGTCCGGGTTGCCGCACAGGTAGGCGATGTCGCGCGCCGGGTCCGGGGCCAGCCCGGCCAGCTGCTGCTGCACGTAGCCGCTGCGCACGCCCGGGTGCGGGTCGGCCGGCAGTTCGCGCGACAGGCAGGGCATGTAGCGGAAACCGGGGTGGGCGTCGGCGAAGGCACGGAAATCGTCGGCGTACAGCAGTTCGGCCGGCGTGCGCGCGCCCTGCAGCAGCACCACCTCGACGCCACGCTCTTCCATGGCCCTGGCCAGCAGCGGCAGCATCGAGCGGTACGGGGTGACGCCGGTGCCGGTGGCGATCAGCAGGTAACGGCCGTTGCGGTCGCCCGGCTGCAGGCAGAAGCGCCCGAACGGACCGCTGGCGGTGACGTGCTGGCCGATCTCCAGGCCCTCGAACAGCGCGGTGGCGGCACCGCCGGGCACGAAGCTGACCGCGATCTCCACCGCATCGCCCGGGCCGAGCACGTGGTCGTGGATGGTCGCCAGCGAATAGCTGCGCTTGGTGGCGGTGCCGTCGGCGTACTCGAAATGCACCTGGATGAACTGCCCGGGCTGGAAATCCAGCGGCTGGCCGTCGTCGCGGATGAACTGGTAGTGGCCGACGGTGGGCGCCAGCATGCGGCGACCGGCCAGTCGGAGGGGGAATTGTGCAGGCACGAGCAACAGTGTGTAACCGGGCCGGGGCCGCGGGGGCACCTATAATAGCGGCTCGCACTCATCCAGCGCCGCCACCCCGGCGCGAAGGCCCCGAGCTTGGACTCCCGAACCTCCCCCGCCGCGCCCGCGCTGCGCGTGCACGATCTCCGCAAGACCTACGACAACGGCGTGCAGGCGCTCAAGGGCGTCTCGCTGGAGGTCGCCCCCGGCGACTTCTTCGCCCTGCTCGGCCCCAACGGCGCCGGCAAATCCACCCTGATCGGCATCGTCTCCTCGCTGGTGAACCTGAGCGAGGGCCAGGTGCAGGTGTTCGGCACCGACCTGGTGGCCGAGCGCAGCGCGACCATGCGCCTGATCGGGCTGGTGCCGCAGGAAATCAACTTCAACCTGTTCGAAAAGCCGTTCGACATCCTGGTCAACTACGCCGGCTTCTACGGCATCCCGCGCGCCGAGGCCGAGGTCCGCGCCGAGGAGGAACTCAGGCGCGCGCACCTGTGGAACAAGGCGCAGATGATGAGCCGCACGCTGTCCGGCGGCATGAAGCGGCGGCTGATGATCGCCCGCGCGATGATGACCCGCCCGCGCCTGCTGATCCTGGACGAACCCACCGCCGGCGTGGACATCGAGATCCGCCGCGACATGTGGAAGACGCTGCAGGAGATCAACGCCGCCGGCACCACCATCATCCTCACCACGCATTACCTGGAGGAAGCCGAGCAGCTGTGCCGCAACCTGGCCATCATCAACCATGGCCGCATCGTCGAGCAGGGGCCGATGCGCGCGCTGCTGGCCAAGCTCGACGTGGAAGGCTTCGTGCTCGACATCGACGGCGAACTGCCGACGCAGCTGCCGCACATCGAAGGCGCGCAGCTGGGCGCGGTCGACGCGCACACCCTGGACCTGGAGATGCCGCGCGCGATGGACCTGAACCGCGTGTTCGACACGCTGGGCGCCGCCGGCATCCGCGTGCGCTCGATGCGCACCAAGAGCAACCGCCTGGAGGAGCTGTTCGTGCGCCTTACCGGCAACCTGGAGAACACCGCCGCATGAGCACGCCCGCGCCCGTGAGCAACGCCCCCATGACCGACCGCGCCCGCAACTGGGTGGCGCTGGGCACCATCGTCCGCCGCGAGGTCAACCGCATCCTGCGCATCTGGGGCCAGACCCTGGTGCCGCCGGCCATCACCATGACCCTGTACTTCCTGATCTTCGGCGGCCTGATCGGCTCGAAGATCGGCGACATGGGCGGCTACACCTACATGCAGTTCATCGTGCCGGGCCTGGTGATGATGAGCGTGATCCAGAACAGCTACGGCAACATCAGCTCCTCGTTCTTCGGCGCCAAGTTCGGCCGCCACATCGAGGAGCTGCTGGTCAGCCCGATGCCGAACTGGGTGATCCTGGGCGGCTACGTCGCCGGCGCGGTGCTGCGCGGGCTGATGGTCGGCGCCATCGTGCTGCTGATCGCGATGCTCTTCACCCACCTGCACGTGCCGCACCCGCTGGTGACCCTGAGCACGGTGCTGCTGGGCTCGACGATCTTCTCGCTGGCCGGCTTCATCAACGCGGTGTACGCCAAGAAGTTCGACGACGTCGCCATCGTGCCGACCTTCATCCTGACCCCGCTGACCTACCTGGGCGGCGTGTTCTATTCGGTCACCCTGCTGCCGGGATGGGCGCAGGCGCTGACCAAGGCCAACCCGATCTTCTACATGGTCAACGCATTCCGCTACGGCCTGCTGGGCAGCAGCGACGTGACGCCGTGGGTGTCCTACGCGCTGATGCTGAGCTTCGTCGTCGTGCTCACCGCGCTGTCGCTGTGGCTGCTGCGGCGCGGCGTGGGGCTGCGCAGCTGAGCCGTCCTGGAATCCTGCCGGAGCCTGCACCATGCGCATCCTGATCCTCGGCGCCGGCGGTACCGGCGGCTATTTCGGCGGACGCCTGGCCCAGGCCGGCGTCGACGTGACCTTCCTGGTGCGCCCGGCGCGCGCGGCGCAGCTGCAGCGCGACGGGCTGGTGATCCGCAGCCCGCTGGGCGACGCGGCGTTCCCGGTGGCGCACGTCACCGCCGACGCGCTGCCGGCGCTGGCCGCGGCGCGGCCGTTCGACCTGGTGATGCTCAGCTGCAAGGCCTACGACCTGGACAGTTCGATCCAGGCCATCGCGCCGGCGGTCGGCGCTGGCACCACGGTGCTGCCGATCCTCAACGGCCTGCGCCACTACGCTGCGCTGGACGCGCGCTTCGGCCGCGATGCGGTGCTTGGCGGGCTGTGCTTCATCAGCGCGACCAAGGCCGACGACGGCGCCATCGTGCACCTGGACCGGCCGGCGCGGCTGACCTTCGGCGAGCGCGACGGCGGCGCCGCGAGCGCGCGCGTGGCGGCGCTCGCGGCGGCCTGCGCGGCCGCGGGCATCGACCACCTCGCGGCGGACGACATCGCCGGCGAGCAGTGGATCAAGTACACCTTCCTGGCCACGCTGGCGGCCGGCACCTGCCTGATGCGCGCCGACGTCGGCCACATTGTCGCCAGCGACCATGGCACCGCGTTCATGCGCGCGCTGTACGACGAGTGCCTGGCCGTGGCCGCGCACGCCGGCCAGCCGATACCGGCGAAGGCGCAGGACATCGCCCTGTCCGCGCTGACCAAGCGCGGTTCGCCGACCAAGGCCTCGATGCTGCGCGACCTGGAAGCCGGGCAGCGCGTGGAGGCGGCGCACATCGTCGGCGACATGCTCGACCGCGCGCTGGCCGCAGGACACGCCGCGCCGCGGCTGCAGGCCGCGTACTGCCACCTGCAGGCCTACGAAGCGCAACGCGGCGCATGACCGCCGGCGCCCTGCCGCGGCGGGTGCTGATCCTCGGGCTGGGCCACGCCGGACGCGCGCTCGCACACCGCCTGCGCCCGCTCGGCGTGGTCGTCGAGGGCAGCGTGCGCGAGCCCGCAGCCGCGCCCGAAGACGGCATCACGCGCCATCGCCTGCACCCGGATCACCTTCCCGACGCGCTGCTCGCCGCCGTCGCGCGGGCCGACGCGGTGCTGGGCAGCGTACCGCCCGATGCCGACGGCGACCCCGCGCTGCGCCTGCTCGCCCCCGCCCTGCGCGCCAGCCCCACGCTGCGCTGGGCCGGCTACCTGTCCTCGACCGCCGTATACGGCGACCGCGACGGCGGCTGGATCGACGAAGGCTCGCGCGCCGACGCCACCGATGCCACCGCGACGCGGCGGCTCCGCGCCGAGGCGCAGTGGCGCGCGCTGGCGGCCGGTTGCGGCATCGCCTCGGCCGTGTTCCGCCTGCCCGGCCTGTACGGCCGCGGCCGCAATGCGCTGGTGCGGCTGGCGCAGGGCAAGGCGCGCCACGTGGTGCGGCCAGGCCTGGTATTCAACCGGCTGCACGTGGACGACCTGGCCGACGCGGTGGTCGCGGCGATGCGCCGGCCGGTCCACGACGCGCTGTACCTGCCGGCGGACGACGAGCCGGCGCCACCGCAGGAGGTGCTGGCCCACGCCGCGCGGCTCGGCGGTTTCGCGCTGCCGCCGGCGCTGGCCTGGGACGACCCCGCACTCGAGCCGGCGCTGCGCCGCTTCCATGCGAGCAACAAGCGCATCGACAGCCGCCGTACGCGCGAGGCGCTGCAATGGCAGCCGCGTTTCCACAGCTACCGCGAAGGCCTGCGCGATGCGTGGGAAGCCGGCGACGGGCGACCCGCCGCCGACGCCCGCTAGCTGTGGAGCTTCAATAGGTTGTTTTGGCTGAGCCTCAGTCTGGAGATTGGCGCCAGGCCTCCTGCGGCGGTGTGGGGCCGATGCCAGTTGTAGTGGTGGAGCCAGTCGCCCAGGGCCGCCTGGC
>Ga0182741_1001674_pt1 | contig 27863 bp, 5 predicted proteins | sample eDN5th37CBELigOP_FD_128874 | JGI IMG/M metagenome (GOLD analysis project Ga0182741, IMG submission 128874) | Enriched Organic Plus compost microbial communities from Emeryville, California, USA - eDNA 5th pass 37_C BE-Lig OP (version 2) (version 2) ... | reverse complement strand
GAAGAGAGCTGTGCTCCTGTTTAGGCTGCTCGCTTTGAACAGCCTCAAGTTCAGTCCCTGATTCAGGGGCAGGTTCTGAACAGAGATCTTGACTCATGAACCTCTGCAACATTTTCGCACGCTTTCGCTCATACATCTCCACTCGTTCTTTAGCCATCACTCGTAAGGTATCGAGCTCAACTTTGAACGCGTGGCCCGCATCAGCCGCCCTCGCAAAGCGCTCACGCAGTTCTCGATACTTTTCGTCCGTCGAGAGCAACACAGAGTACTTCCTTTCTTCAGGCTGAGCGGCGGTTGAGACATTGCTTCTCTCGTTATCCATGTCTTGTGTATCTGGCCCTGGCGATGTACGCTCTGCCAGAGGATCCGCACCTTGCGCCTGATCTGCGCTAGAGGACTGGCGCTCTTGATCCCTTGAACCCGCCTTGTTGGCGGGAAGTACGCCCATGCGCCGTAGCCGTTGTCGCTCAATATCAAACAGCTTCTCAATCAGAAGTGAGCGAATCGTGGGGTCCTTGGTGCGGCCCAGTAGATCTCGGTAATGCGCATACACCTCTGCACGCAGAAGAGTTGCAACCAATGTGTCAGACTCCCGCTCGTTAAGTGCTCGATCTTGAGCAAGCAGTCTTCGCACCTCTTCCTGAGCTTGGGAGTCGCTTTCATCCGTGCTGTTGATGGAATGGGGTGAATATGTTTGTGACATCTCCGCTGAAAATGAGTTAGGGTTAGAAGATAGATTATCTGTGTCGAGGAGTGCGGAAGCCTTGGCATGGTTTGGCAGTTGGATCACCCGGTCATCCTTGAACTGTGATCGTATTTCTGCCAAACTGGCTTCGTCCCACGTAGCGTGTGCACTAGGATGGGGATGCATTGTCGAGCGGAAAGCGGCTACCTGCTTCCGTGCCGACTCAACGAGGCTGACTAAACCGTCGCTGGCTCCTTCATCCAACCGTTTGAGTTCCTGAGTTTGTGGATTAATCTCATTTTTCCTGTGTATAGACACATCTGCAGCGATGGGAACAGGTCGCACGCGCGAGGAGGAGCTTGATGGCGGATGGCGAAGTTCAAGCGCCTCCACACGTGCACGTGACGAAGCTGGCCGTTGAGGGTGGGAAGCTGCCGGGGACGGTGCGAACAATATGTCAACTTTTTGTGTCTGTGGAGCTTCAAAGTCGGCATGCTGGTTTACATTCGCCTGAAATGCAACAGCCTGCACCTGTCTCTGCTCTATTCCCGCAGGGGCTGGCTGCTCCTGAGACAAATCCGCCGAACGAGAGTGGGTTGTGGGAGCGGCGTCGAGCGTTTTTGCGCTGGACGAGATGTCATTCGCACGATACTGGGGACAGGTAGGGGGTAAATCACTATACAGGAGCTCTGTCTTGTTGCGCAGGCCGTGCTCAAGCATGCGCAGATATATGCTCATGATCTGGCGGCTACTGAGCAGGTCGGCCGTAGGCCGTTCTAACTGGCTGGGACGCTAGTTTCGAAAAGCCACTTGGGGACAGCGGAGTTTGACTAGTAAATATCGAGGTAAATACAATAACCACCCTAGCGACCTCGATCCTACGATTTTACGTCTGAACCAATCCAGGGGATGCTCAATTCAGCTCCTGCGAAATGTATCTTAGTGACCGTTTTTCCACACAAATTGACTTGTGTGACCATGGTCACATTTGGCAAGTCAGGGGTGTGCGAGCTGCGTTGTGACCATGGTCACACTCCGCGCGACGACGGGAGGCAAAACTTGAAAAAGAGAGTACTATTTCTTGGGTCGATTTCCGCGGGACATGGGCACTGCATCGAGGTGACAGTTCCTGTCTTGTTTGGAATTCACTGCAGAATTCATGCACGTCAGTATTGATCCGTAATCACTCCAGGAAGATCCTGATATTCTCCCCTTTTGCGGAGATTTTCTGACTCGAGTGCATATCTACTCCTTCTCGTTGGATTTGCGGCCGGTTGCTCATACGGATCGCCTGGCCAAGCGAGAAAAGTGCCACATACCGCTTACGCCTCGTAATATCACGCCGATTCAACTCCGTACGGACCTCACCATGTCTCCAAATCCCATCCTTTCCATCTTAGACTCACCCACGAGTACGGACTGAGTATCAGTGGGGAGATATACAGCGCGGGCTGACGGACCTCACTTGTGCGAGCTGGTGCGCCTCGGATTGCCTCAACCGACCGCCCACTCCGGCTCCGATACCCGCTCGGTAAGCCTTAGGATTGAACGTATTCTTTTCAGAGCGTTCATTGCGGCGTTTCATCTGGATTCGACGCTTATTTGAAGCGAAGTACAAAGTAGGAAGTACGCAACAAGGAGTGGTTGTTGGGGACTGCAGATCTGAGTTAGAGTTACTATCATGTCTGACCAGCGACATCCTCCACCACCTCCTCCCCCTCCACGGATGGGGGGAGTGCCTCTACCCCCTCCACTGCCACCTGGGGTACAAGCTGCAGCACAGACTGCAGCTCAGGCGGCGGTACCTTATGCTGTCAACGCTGCTATGGCCAACCCCGAAGCAGCTGGACAAGTGGCTGGCTTTGCTGCTCAACACATGTACGGCGTTGACTCGAATGCCGTCTCACAAAGTGTGACGAGTCGAATCCATACTGCGAATGCAATGGGGGTCACACCAGGAATGGTATCCGCAGGCATTACTGCGGGTATGACGGGTAGCGATCCAATGACCGCGGTCGCTGGTGCGGCCTATGGTGCAACACCAGCATCGCCCACAATGCGCTCCGCATCTGCAGCTCCGTACTCTGTTCCCGGTATGGGCGCAGTGACTTCGAGCATGGCCGATGCGGGTTATCTCTCGCCTTACGACTCTGGGGCGAATGCATCGTATCCCAAGTCGACGATCAACTTGCCATTCGATAGCGGCGTTTCTGCAGGGGCATTTGCTCTACCCAGCGCGGCACCTGCTCCTATGCCAATTGGAAGCCAGGCTCCTCCCAGACCTCCAACTTCGGCTCCACCTCCACCACCAACATCTGCTCCACCTCCAGTGCCCGGTGGAGCTGCACAGCCACCTCCTCTCCCGTCCATAGCGCCCCCGCTGCCACCTGGCAAAGGATCTTCGGGCTCACCTGCGCTGTTGCCGCATCAAAGTCAGCCTATTCGCAGTGTTCCTGCCCAGGTCCCTGATTCAGTCGCATCACCATTGGACTTGTACTTTGATCCAGCTGCGCATAAGAAGTGGTTGCCCTCAACCAACACGGGATATATTGACTTGAAGAATATGCAGCCATCTGACTCGTCCGTTACGGCAGTCCGTGCAGGTCCCTCTATGGGCAGTATGTATGTTTTTGAGTCACCCGCCATGGTGAATCTTTTCGCCGACTACACACTCTCCTCTGCCGAGATGGTTGAGCCGGGTACTGCAGTCGGCGCTGGCTCCGCATCAGGTCTTCCACAGATTGGTGCTCGTGGCCCACCGCCGCCCGCGACTGTCCCTGGTCCTCAACCCTTCCTCAGCGAGAAAGAGAAGCGCGAGCGAGAGAAAAACAATGCCCCGCCACCGCCGCCTCCTGCCCCTCGTGCGGTCCCTTATTCGGTGAGGTTGGCACAGACTATGGACTTCTATCGCCAAGCAATCGAACACGTCGTGAGCTTCTATCCCGACAGCATTACTTCAGCATGCCCATCCTCGGACCTCGACTGCTTGAAGCTAGCCGCGCGCGCATTCGCGCTTTCGAAATCGCTTGCTGAGGCGATCCCGTTTAACCGAGAGAATCCACAACTTCTTGCAGAGGCGCTTGCAGCGATCACTGGCCGCTTGTCACAGTGCAGTGAAGGTGACTTCATCATCCTCCCAGGTGGCTGGCTTACCTCCCCTGATACTTCGCAGTCTATCGTCTATTGCGTGTTCAAGCGCAAAAACACGTTTGTCTTCTCAGTGATTACCATGGACGATGGTTTGCAGTATCATCCGGTGCGAGTTCGCCACTCCGCAAGCCAGCAAAGTGAGTACAAGAGTCCAGCAATTCAGTATCAGCTTGCGCTCATCATCGATAATGTACCTGCAGCTAAGCTGACCGATACCGCCTTCTGGCTCTTTGTGTACCGTCAGGTCGTCTGGCCCTCACCTAACAACTCTGCAAAAGTTTTTTACGAAACGATCCTCCCCTTCTTGACTGATACTCCCATCCAGTCGACGACATATCTGAACGCAGTGGTTCCTTATTCGCAAGCACCCGATGCAGTGGAGATCCAATCAGCCTATTCAGTTCAGTCGCCTTACGTCACTGCCGGAGATAAGGAGCCTCTTTGGGGTCCTAAGTCGGTAGGTGGTGATACCACTGGTGCACTTGCTGCCTGGTATGCATTCAAGCTGATGCTGTGGCTGTTTGGCATTCCTTCAGCACGTGTTGAGCACATCGCCATGTGTCTCAAGTGGGGTTTGGTGCGTATGGGAGAGAGTGATATTCGCGCCGCTGCAACTGTTGGCCGTGGAGTCGCAACATGGGAGAAGAATCTTATCATCCATGCAGCCCGCTCAGTGGCGTCGACCGCAGCCTTTACGTCACAGATGAGTGGTGCAGTCACAACAGCACAAAACCTACGGGATGTGTTCACATCAGCTGTTTCTGCAGAGCGTGCTGCCTTGACGGCACCAACGCGCACGGTCATGACACCAGACGTCCCACCCACTCTCAAGCTCTGGGGCACCTGCCCTGACCAGATCCACAACACAAATGCTGGACGAGTTGCTTTCGAGGGTTATCCTGGCTTTGACATGCTTCGACGTGATGAGTCAGTTGAAGGTTTCGCGGGACCAAGTGCTATTCCCCCAGTGTTCCGTCCCATCGAACTGACTCTGATCCCTGATCCTATCACTAATTACGCAGATGTGCGCGCTGCACTGCGATATGCAGACCACATGTGCACGCTAATGGTATACCAGGGTGCGTTGATTAAGAATACCTACCAACTGCGAGTGGCACTCTTGACTCACCTCTTTACAAGCTTACTTCCTATTCCTTTGCCCATCGACCACCCTCACAAGAACCGCTGCTTGTGGTCAAGACCCATGCGATATGAAACACAAATCGATCTACTGTCATCGCTTGTGTCCCTTTCTCGTCACTTCGCTGCATGTTCCATGTCGTTGAAAGCAACTAAGTCGTTCGATCCGACTCGCATCGTTGTCATGGCTTCGATGGCAACCATTGCGGATACAATTATCCGCACCGTTGCCTGCGACATCCCTTCGCTTCTCTGCATGCACATGGCCGGACAGGGCCCACCGAACCCCAAGTTCCATCTTCAGCCATTCGGATTGGATATGGGCCCGTTCGCTCAGCAATCTGAGGACATGCTCTTTACTTCTCCGGATCTCGCCATAACACGAACGAAGATTTTGGATTACTTTGCTGCCCAACGCAAGGTTATCCGGGAAGATCACTTCATCTTCGCATTCGAGCGTACTATGGAGCTAGGCCCCGTGCAGCAGCTGATCGAACAGCTCTGCTGGGATGTGGGTTTCGACGCCAAACCTACACGTATTCCATACTACATTACAGGGGCGGATCCAGAGGTCCTTGACCATTATCCTGAGCTTGGCTATTACAGAGATATTGTATTCATGTTCAAGTATTTGTCGAACCCTAGCTCTGAGAATCTACCGCCGCTTAAGGCTTGGATGGCACATGAAACGAAGCTGACTTGGACTTGGAAGCCAGAGTCTTCTTCTGACAAGTCTTCCGACAAGTTCAGCACGTTGGCGTCGCGTGCATCTTTGGTTCCCGGCAAGTTTATTGTCTCGGGCTTCGGATTAAAGCGACTAAAGTGCGGTCTCCCAACGAAACTCGAGGAAAAGAAAGAAGGAGAGGCTGACTCGGATGATGAAGAGGGTGAGAAGGATGAATCAGAAAAGGAAGAGAAGAAAGAAATCTCTACTGCAAGTGGCGGTTTCTTCAGTCGTCTCAAGAAGTTCTTCACAACATTCAAGCCACCTACTGACTCACGCGCCGACCCATCGCTGTATTGCGGTGAGCTTGTTCAGGACGAGGAAGACATTCTCCATATCAAAACGTTGCCTGACTTCGATGGCAGACTGCGTCAGCGTGAATCAGAATTGCTGGCTAGTTACTTGACTGCACCTTACTTGCGTATCCCCTTGGTTCTGCACTTCTTCTCCAGCCCTGAGCGCATTCGCGCCTTGGGTTCACCCGAATTGCGCGATCTGCTTGATGCCGTGCTATTCGAACCTGATCGATGGCAACCCCCCTATGGAGTGGTAGTTCCAACTGTGGTGCCAGCACCGGAGAGAGACCATCTCTCATCTCCCTGCGGCTTGCTCTTCAACGAGCTCCAAAAGTCACCGCATCTTATCCTTCGCTGCCTCTCCACTCTCCTCTCGTTAGTGTTAGAGATGGATACTGGTCGCTACACTCCTTCCACGTCACCAATTATGCTATATGTCGTTCGTCTCGCAGTTCGCATCGAGGGCTTCATGACGTATATTATTAACCACCACCATTGGCGTAAGCGTGCAGAAGAGGGCCTGATGACGATAGCAATGAAAGAGCAGGAGGCAAAGGACGCCGAGCTCCAGCGTCAAATGGAAGAACATGCCAAGAGTCGCCGCGCACATAAGCCTTTCAAGTTTAAGCCACGCAAGCTTACTGCTGAGGAAAGGGAGCTCGCCAACCTTGCTGGCGATCGTACTGTTGAATCCTGGTACATGCATAGCCAGAACGGCGCTCGCTGGGAGTCGTATGCTCGTGGTTTGAAGAGCACTGATCACCAAGTTGGACTCATGACGACGAAGCGTGATGAGTTGCGTCGTATCCTATCAGAACAAGTCTTCCCGATTCTGGAGGAGTGGACGATGAAGGCAACTAAAGCCAACGATGTTGCGTTGGCCTGCCAGCTCCACACTCACATGGCATACCTCTTCCTTCACTACACCCAGCGAGAGTACAACTTCGCAGTCGTCTCAACCATTCTCTGCGCCAATTTCTTCCTAACAACGCGTCATCGATTCCAGACGGCGGCGAATTCTCGTGATGCGCCAATCAAGCGCTCTGAGCTTGCTAAGATGGGCGGTAGTTTCGGTGAAGATCAGGAAAGTCTGACGCGTCTTGGTCTTCCCGATATGGAAGTCTTTGACATGTTCGCACGACATCGAACTCCGATCTACCGATGGCTGGAGGAGCACCCACGACTTCGAAACGAGGTCATGGAGGCCATTACCAGGGTGGTGACTCTCACTGGTACTCGTCTGCGACCACAGCAACAAATTTCACGACCATTGCTTGCAGTTATGACGGCAACCGCCTCGGCAGATGGCAGTGACGGAAATCAAAGCGCCCTGGCAGCCGCGACGCAACTCGGCACGGCAGGCGCAGTTGCAGCCACTTCGTCCATTAACAAGTTGTCAGCGGCAGGTCCAGGAGGCATTCCAACTCTCGAACGCATCAACAATAAGCCTGTAGCAGATATGCGTGTTCGACACTGGTCTAGTATGCCTGGTAGACATTGTGCGGGTCGCTACATTCCTGACATGAGGAAGCGAACTAAGAAAGCGGTGACGCTTCGTCGAGCTGGTGGTGATGTCGCTTCAAGCGATACCCTGACTAAGCGCGTCGGTTCTGACGTAGTTAGCGCAAGGCAAGCCATGCGAGAGGAGCGCAAGATGAAGGAGGGTGAGGACGCGCTCGTTGCACAAGGAAGCCGCTACGATGATGATTCTGATGAAGACTCTGATGTTCCAGAGAATGAGACTGAAGAGCAGCGTCGAGAACGCCTCGCGCTCGAGGCCCTTCCGCCCGAAAAGCGTGCCATGATCCTGGCGGCTCAGCAAGCCTTCTCAACCGCCGTTGAGACCGAAATCAATATTCAGACCGGTGACTTTACCATCCGAACCTCGCGACTAGAAAATCTACCAGAGGAGATCGTCGAGACAGCCGACTTTGTCACGCTATTTGGAAAACAAGAGGAGGCAATTCAGGCCGCATCTGTGAAGCATACCGTACATCGAAACTGGATGCGACTTCCCGGTCGTCGTCATGATGTGATGTGGTGGAACCCGGCGCCAGATCGTGAGCCACGTTTGGTAAGCAACCGCACTTATCCAACTGGGCTTACTGCCGAGGAGAGCTGGGTCAAGCCGATTTTGGACCGTGTTTATACACACTTTTTTGGCAAGCCGGCATGCAAGCAACTCTTCGACGTTCAAGAATGGAAGTTGCAAACATTCCCAGCTGATCCACATGCATCCCATGTAAGGTTGATGGGATGGCATGTGTCCCGTCGGCGCATGACCCCGATCGAGCTCGAAAACGCTAGGGCAGCTGATCCAAAGAAGTTCGATCCCGAGCGTGATGGTTGGGTGCCCGAGCGCCAGCTCAAAGAGCTTGTTGTCCTCAAGCGAGGCGTTGTCCATGTCTTCGCAATCGTGGAGCACGGTCGTCGCTTCTACCGCCAACAGGTGTTCACAACCGACTGGCGTTATTCGCTTCAGGAATTCGAGCCTGTTCACAATGGAGGAGCACCTTGCTCAGTGGAGTTCCGATACGCCGCTGGTAACCCAGGCATGGTCTATCGTGGACCTGCATCAGGTCATTCTCTCGTAATCACTCGTAACTTGTCGGTGTCTGAGGATGGCACGCAACAGTACATTCCAGCACGTCACCTGTACGGTTTACTTCCAGGTGTGCTCCTTGAAGACTACACCTTCTGGCAGAACCACGATGATAGTCTTACCGGCTATCCAACTAAGACTGTCCGCGAGAAGAGTCACCAACTGTACCTCCTTCACGTTCACCTTATTAAGGATGAACGTAACTACTTTAAGACTTCCGCACGTGTTATGCAAATCCCACTTCCCGCATACGCTGCTAAGATGAGCGAGGATCGTCTTGTTTCCGAACGATGGGAACTGAAGGATGTACCGGGCACACGCGTTCTGCTCGACCTCTTGCACGCACCCGAAGGTAGTGTGCTCGCCGAGCTCCGAGAATTCTCAGTGCGCTTGGAGAATCTTTCGCATACTTTGTGCTGGGCTGACATGCCATATCCTAACCCGTTCATCAACCTTCCTGACGAGGACATCAAAAAGCGCAATGAAGCAGTCGCCGAGGGTGCGCAGTCCACCACTGTGCCAACCGTGGGAGCAACGCCAGGTACCGTACAGAACGCGGCCCCAGCTAAGGGCCGCAGCTATGATGAATGGGCACGACCCGGACCCAACTGGCACGATATGCTTCGACCGTCATTCTTGGAGTTCCCACGACTTCAGCTGGCATTTAAGATCACACACACGAAGCGAGTCATTTCTTCCGATGCATCCAACGTTGATTCCTACTCGCCCTCAGGCACAACCAACATTGTGGATCAGATGAGCGCAGGCGTCACGGCACGTAGCCAAGTTCCTACGGGCGAAGTTGAGACAAAGCTATGGCTAGCAGATCGCGACGGTGTCTTTGTCTCGAACTTACGGTCACCTGAACTTGAGCGGCTCATGCGAGGTTTGCCCCACTGCGTCCTCCTTCAGGACGTCAATCACGAGCTGTCGCTTCTTGTGCCGGCAACACAGCCAACGAGGCCTCTACCAGCACCTTATTCGCGGGTTAAGCCAATTGGGCCTCGTGTACCCTCAGTCGAAGGCTCATTCAGCACGGATGTCCTCTTTGAGCGTACTGACCCGAAGTGGTACGCAGCCCTTCGTGTGCCCTACTTCATCTATCCTATCCATCCTTCGCGGGCATTCCTCTTCACCCCAACGCTGGGCTCTGCTCTATATCTCATGGTTATGAAGTTCTTAGCTCGCCAGTACAGCGAAGTGCAAAAGCTATGCACATCGTGTGTTTCGGACACAGAGCTCCTACCAGAGGAGCAGGCAATCTTCGAGTTATTAGAACTTGTGACCTACGACTTTGCGCCCGACGCATTTGCTTGCCGATTACACATTTCGCTTGTCACAATGGATAGCGCGATGGATGATTGGCCGTGGGATCTTCTGAACGAAGCAGAAGGCTACTACCAGCGACTTCAACACGTCTCAGTGGATTGCCGGCTTACTCTCCAAGAGGAGTTCACGCTTCTTCAGGCGTGTGAAGACATCCGCAGACATGGATCCATCCATGGTGAAGACGAGAAGATCACTGCAAGCAATGTCAGCAGTATTGTTCACAACACTTCTGCCGCAGAAACCGTTGAAACTGACGAATCCGTTCTGATTAAGTCTGCTAAGGCATATGAAGAACAGCATAGGAAACTCAGCTTCTTCGAGCGTGTTAAAGCGCGACTCGCCAGTCTGTTTGGCAGAGGACCAGAAAAGAAGCCGAAACGCACCTTCTCCCCCGAGTTGGTCAATCGTATGTACTACGTGGATGCGATGCTGAAGAATGCCAATTGGGTCAAACGCCACATGGACTCCCAGAATCCTGAGTCAGCGTGCGGAGCCGATACTCCCGAATTGACTACCGATTCACACTCATCCTCGCGGTTCCAGCATGAGGCAGCTGAGCGCATTGCACGAGTCAAGGTAATCTATCCTGAGCGTGTAAATTTCGCCCCAGGCTTCGACGCCATCGTTGATAAGACTGTACTGGAAGATGAGAGTATCTTCTCCAGCCTCAGCAAAGTCAGTTATGTTCGTCCCAAGGAGGCGATGGGCGCGGAACTCATCATGTGGGTGAATGAAGTCTTGCAAGAAGGACTCAGCCTGACTGGCGGTAGTGATTCACTTGGTTTCCTGATGTTCTACGAAATGATGAGCAACACACTGAATCTACGAGTCACGCAGCGTGACGCGCCATACTTCTTGGCCAGCATGATGCTCCGTTTCCTACCACCCTCCACATATCAATCCACTTCGTTCTTGCTCTCCGCATTGCGAGTCTTGGTTTACAATCCTCAGCTTACGGCTGATCCCACCTTGCCTAAGTACCAAGATACACGCACCTTCAAGTTCTCAACGATGTTCAAGGGCTTCGATAACGCATATTCCCGACTTGTCAAAGCCTATAAGGACTTTTTGAGTGTGAAGCAGCTCTTCTGGAATCTTCAAACGCCTGACCCACTCATGGTTAAGCGAACGTTCCGGCCCTTCGAGTACACTCAGGAGTCGCCCATTCCACTCCCACCCACCATATTCGCCGTGCAGGCAGGTTATTCTCCTGGCCAATCCACCATTTCCTTTGCGGATTATCCACGTGGATATGGTGTGGTGCTGCCGCGCGTCAATGATTATGGTGCCGCAGTCCGTAGGCTTGCACCCGTCCCAGCTCTGCCTGCTGCTGAAGCGGCCTGTCGCAACAACCCTTCACTTGGACGACCTTTATCTGTCTCTGCACAAGAGTTGGTGGCATTCTCAGACTGCCCGCTTTCGGTGCTGCCCGAGCTTAAGAAATTCTCATGGAGGCGTTCACCTTCGGAGCGTGGCATCGAGCCGGTTTCTGCAGACTTGCCATTTGATGTCACTCAGCATGTTGCAAGCATGTCGCACGTTGCGCAGGGTATCCTCAATCGATTGAAAGAGGATGTGGCCGGTTTCGCACGAACTCAAAATAGTGAAATGGTGTTCAAAGTTGCAGGAATGCTGGATCACGAGGTCAGGACGATGCTCTCGTCCCTAGGCCCTAATGGTGCAGGTACTCAGAGTTGCCAACGACTGGTCGCACTCTGTGATGAGTTGCTTCGTGCGATGGCAATGCTCCATGCGGATGATCTAGACTTCACACTGAAGGCAATCGAAGAGGTTACCAACACAGCAAATTACATTCCACAGTGCGAACAGCTGGGTGACAATGCCAAGGAAAACCTGGCCTTCTTGTTGCGCCGACTCGGCGGCGGCGAGGCGACATTCACTTACGAATTCTTGATTGCAAGCCTGCTCTCAACGACTCATGAGCGTGATCTCAAGGCGTTGAATCCTTATATCACACCCGAGGCCCAGACCCGCATGGATGGATTAATGATCTCCACCCTTTTCAAGGCCAATCGAGTGTCCCAGATCCGCCTGGCAATCGCCGCTGTGTACGAGCTCCGTAAGCTCCTTGCTAGGACCGCCAAACTCACTTCCGAACAGGCAACCAAGGACGAAACCGTGTTCCAGGGACTTGTTCTCAAAGCTGACGATGCTACCCTCAAAGTGAACGCTCAACGCCACTATGTGACTCAAGAGTCAAACGGTGAGTTGATCTTCGATCCTCGCTTGCTCCTTTTCGAATTTACATATACCCTGCTACTTCGTAAGGCTCAGGTCGAAATCATTGATCTCTTCATGAGCGCGGTTCAGCGAGCAATGCCGGGACGTGCAACATATCGTTCTACTACTAATCCCGAGTTCGCCAATGCGCCACTTCCGCCAGCCGACTCAGAAGAGGCTGATCAGGTTGGCGCCTTGTGTCATCAGATGATCATGGGTGCAGGTAAAACAACTGTCGTTGGCCCACTACTCTGCTTGTTGCTCGCGGATGGTCGTTCGCTTGTGACTCAGTGCGTTCCACCCGCCCTCCTCGAGTTCTCACGTGCGACACTTCGAGAACGCTTCTCAGCGGTTGTTCGCAAGCCCATTTTCACATTTACCTTCGATCGTTTCCGTCCCGTTACTCCAGCGATCCTACGCAAAGTTCTGAAGGCTCGTGCGACCCGCGCTATTCTCGTTTCAACTCCGACAGCAATCAAGTCGTTTATGCTGAAGTATGTCGAGATGCTGCACTTGATCGATTCTAACCGGCTGATGCGCGAGAGCAAGCGCAAGGACTTGCTTCTCGACCCTTGGCGCCGTCAGGCAGCCATTTGCCACGAAGTTCTCAAGATCTTCCAAGAGGGCGCCTTGCTCATGGATGAAGTTGATCTGATTCTCCATCCTCTCAAATCCGAGCTTAACTTCCCCATCGGTAAGAAGGACCAACTGGATTTCACACACAACCGCGCTGGTGAAGGTCTGCGCTGGCAGATTCCATGGTTCTTACTCGACGCCATCTTCTACGGCATGACAGGTAGAATTTCCGTACCCTTCACCGAGTCACGTGCAGCAGCCGATGTCCTGCAGCGGATTGCAGTCGCAATCCAGAAGGGTTTCAAGCTGAAGGTCTTGCAGCGTACCCCGCACCTTGTGCTCCTCTCGCGCGCATATTATAAGCAAGAGCTCCGACCTCTCCTGGCTGAGTGGCTCTTGATTTGGTTAAGCTGCCAACCTATCTCAACGATGGAGGACAAACAGGTTCTCAAGTATCTGCTTGATCGGCCAAAGGGCTCTACGGTTAACGTTGAGGCCATGGATGATGAGTTTATCAAGATGCTGAACGTAGCGCACGATTGGCTCCACTCATTCTTGCCCTTCGTTCTTTCAAAGATCAATCGCGTTTCGTATGGTCTATTGTCCCCAGCGGATCTCGCACAAGCGCTTGCAATTGACCCACTTATGCCAAAGTCTCGTAAGCTATGTGCCGTTCCCTTCGTAGGTAAAGATGTCCCATCGCGTTCCTCGGAGTTCGCCCATCCTGATGTTGTTATCGGTTTGACGATTCTTGCGTACCGTTACGAAGGTCTCCGTCGCTCGGACTTCTTGCATGTGATGAAGGAACTACAGAGACAACTCTGGGACGAGGCTGGTCCTGTGAATGATCGCCCCGCGTCTAAGTTGTTCCAGCAGTGGGTGGAATTGGCTGGTGGCAGAATTCGTGGTACTCGCCGCGACGCGACTGGTCGAGTTGTGCGAGGTGGTGACGTTGGAGCGTCAGGAGCGACCACCCTCGCAACAATTGGTAATCCAAAGTCGAACAGCAATTCCTCGAAGGCGATGTCGGGCGTCGATACCGGTGAAGGCGTTGGCGGTATTCCCGATTCTGCGCTGCGATACGGGGAGCGAGAAAGCGATTGGAACGAATGGGATGGCGCGGCACGGCAGAGGCTCCAAGAACAGCTGCAGGCTGAAGCCAAACGTGAAGAGGAGCGCAAGCGACAGGCGAAGGCTCGTGCTCTTGCGCGCCAGAAGCTTCTGGAGGCAGAAGCAACACGAGGAAACCGTGCTCAGCATCTATTGGAAATGGAGGATGCCGATCTTGGTGAGGATCCTGAACAGAAAGCTCTTGAGCCGGTGAAGGAGCAGCAGCGTCGCGCTTCTTTGGTCCTATCAGCCGATGATGAGGATCGTGCATCTGACGACGAGGCTGACGAGTTCGCTGTGCACATTGATACAGACGTATGGCCATTACGCCTTATCGATCTCAAAGATGATGAACAATTCGAAGCTATCTACGCGCTCATCTCGGGTGTACCCCAAGTCATTCACCACTATTTACACACTTACGTGTTCCCTGAGGTCATGCGCCATCAGGCACTGAAGGTCTCGGCTTGTGGCCAGGAACTCGGTGGCAACATGCTAGCACAACGCAGACTTGGATTCTCAGGTACCCCATCTGATCTACTTCCCATCGAACTCGGTCGATGCCACTACGAGAAGGGTTCCGATGCTAAGATGCTCGCATACCTAACATCACCAAAGGTCATGTCATACTTGGATATGCCACAAGGCTGGACTGTCACGAGCTTGTTGGATGTGATTGCACAAAAGCGCAACCCACCATATCACGCATTGATCGACACCGGTGCGCTCATTACTGGTATGTCCAACCTTGAAGTTGCGCAATATCTGCTTGCAGCAGGCCTTGACGACATGGAAGGTGTCGTTTACCTCGATGAGGCTGACCGCAAGATGATTCTTGTTCGGTCTAGTATGAAGAGCATGCCTCTTGAGCAGAGTGGTATCGATGTGTCGAAGCGCTTCTCATTCTATGATCAAGTGCACACTACCGGTATGGATATCAAGCAGACGCTAAATGCACGCGCCTTGATCACACTCGGCAAGGATATGGTTTTCCGTGATTACGCTCAGGGTGCGTTCCGCATGCGTGGTATTGGCCAGGGTCAAACTCTTGAGATCCTCATTACACCCGAAATTCGCAAGCTAATGCAGACACAGGTCTCCCTAGGAGAAGGAAAATTGCGAGAGCTCACTCCATATGAGACTGCGGCCGCATCGAATTTCTCCAACACACCCATGCATAGCTCGGCTGCGTCCTCAGACGCAGAGCGGAAGCGCACACTATGTGACGTCGTCGCATGGCTCATCATTAATTCCATGCGAAGTGAAAAGATTCAGTTCAACATGCTTTGCGACCAGAGTCTAAAGAATGTTTGGCGCAAAGAGGCCTTCAAGCACCTCATGAACGGCTTCCGCGACTTGGCAACACCGCAGCAGTCTCTGTACCTTGGTCAATGTGTCGACGTCTTCCGTGAACGTATCGACTATACCGTTGAGAACTGCGTTCCTCAGGGAGTGTCGCTTACTCATAAGATGGAGGGCTTGATTCGAGCCAATGCGGTTCACTGCCGCAGGAGCGTTCAAACTGCGGTTATTCAAAAGATCCGCAGCATGGTGAGCGTTTCATCAGCCTCGTTCTTGACACCCGAGGAGCGTGAACGCCGCGAGGCGAGAACGCGTGAAATAGCACTTGAACAAGCTCGACGTGATGCCGAGCTTGTCAAAGAAGCCGCACGTGCAGCTGGTTTTGTTTCGGGTGATGAGGACGGCGGTATGGTCGAGTCAGAGAAGTCCGCTGAAGAGCAGGCTCAGCAAATGTTCAACCAAGAACAAGTGCAGGAGCAGGAGCAGGAGCAAGAACAAGAGCAAGAACAAGAGCAAGAACAGGAGACTCAAGAAGAGCCTGAGGAGCCTGAGGTCTTCGACAAGAAAAAGTACAACACCGAGCGTCAGGCTACAACACCCTGGAATTTGTCCGACCTCGAGTCGATCGAAAAGATGCTCGCCAGCAAGGCGTTCTATCGCGCCTCCGAGTTCGCTCTCCATAAGGGACTAAAGGCAGGTAATCCCAAACCCCTGAACTTCCCTGAGTACGTTCTCATTAGCGCGAACTATTACCACAAGAAATGGTCGTTCCTTGGACATCGCCGTATTAAGAACGTCATTATGATCATGGAGTGGGTCCCGAATACCGCTGAGTTGCAGCTCGTTGGAACTGAGATTGCGACAAGAGATGGATCCAAGGTCATGGGCGCACCTACATTGACTCCTGATCAAGAAGCTTCGCTGCGCAAGGCCTTCACGCTCTTTGATACATCACGAACGGGCCGAATTCACACGGCCGATTTGAAGGAGGTGCTTCGGGCTGTCGACGTTGACGTCTCAGACGAAGCAGTTTGGAGCGAGCGCTTGGCGACCTTGGATGCGAATGGCAAACTGAGCAAGGAGGGTTTGACGTTCGAAGATGTGCGCGATATGATGAGCTCAGGTGCGTTGGGACAGATTCAGAAGAATCGTTACTTCGTTGCACTCTCGCTGGAAGAGGCCGAGACACTCCGAGGTATTCTGCACTTGATGCGAGGTGAGCCACCTCTTCAACCAAAGGGTATCCAACTGCCTACAAAGTGCACCATCCAGACGCCCAACGAGTTCAAGTCCTCTATCAATTCGAGTCTTTTCTTCCCATCGTATTTCACCAAGCCAAACTTCAAGGCTGCGTTGGCAAAGGTGTTCAACCTTGAATCTAAGGAGAATGTAATCATATCACCCAGCACGGTGGCTGATTACACGCCAGGTCGTGAAGCACAATGGGTTGAATCTTTGACCCCTGAGCTCAAGCGCAATCATGCATTGATCGATCCAGTCACGTATGACCCTGCTAGATGCCCCTTGACAACGTTCGCACTCAGGACTGGTGATGCACTTGTTGATTGCAGCTACTTATTCTCTCCTGCGCCAACATACCATTTGGGCATGCAGCGCCAGATCTACAGATTTATCGACTCAGACACACATTATACTGATCGCGAACTCTCAATGCTCCTTCGTGCTGTTCAGACCAATCCCATGCCGGATCGTAAGGAATGGTTCCTCGAGGTGCGCGCCTGCCGTCGACGTAACCAACAAGATGTTGAGCACCTCCCAGTTGCAACCGTATTCCGCATGCCAGACGAATACCGTCTCCTGCAGTATCGTGCGTTGGTTTCCTCCATCCGCTCCAATCTTCGGTTGCGCGGACTGCAACTCCTCGATGCATTCCGTGCCTTCGACTTCGATCGCAACGGCATGCTCAACTGTGGTGAGCTCTACGGTGGTTTAGATTTCCTTGGTTTGACAGCTGTCACGCCTGAGGATATCTACACAATCATTCGTCACGCGGATAAGAAGGGTAAAGGTCAGATTACTTACGACGAGTTCGCAGAACTCTTCCGAGATCCAGAAAACCGACCTTTGCAATTCTCGAACGAAGAGAGCATCGATCTCAAGAACTTGCGTGTCCCACCGAAAGCAATTGAGGAGCTCGTCAAGCCCAAGAAGCGCGAGTTTGCAGTCCTGCAGGCAGAAATTCCTCTCTCTGTCCTTGATAATATCAAAGTCAAGGCACAGCCTCTTGATAACTGGAAGCTCATTTGGGACTCACGCGAATCATTGTCTCGTGAAACCGTCAGCGTTTGGGCGCCAAAGACCGGCACGTCATTGCTGTCACGACGTAACAAGCTCCGAGTCACTCTTGGTGTCTACGCCGCCATTGGAACGCGTGAGCCCCACAAAGCTAAGGACATCATCTACGTGCCTCACACACTCGAGCTGACTGATCTCGACCAAATGGGGCTGCTCAAGTCCGGAAATCTCGACGAAGCGCATATGAACAAGCTCATGCCATATCCAATTAAGTTCCACCAGGTCTGGGCGCAGAAGGGCAAGCAGCCATTGTATGCGTGGAGGCCCATTCCTCCATCGAAGGACTTTGTCGCCTTAGGCATGTGGGCTACCACCACCGACGTGGAGCCAGAAGTGGATTGCATGCGATGCGTGCCGGCAAGATGGGTCCGCAAGGCTACCACATCTCCACGACTTGTATGGCTCGACTCTGGTACTGGTGGCAGAAAGGGCAGCATCTGGGTGACCAACGGACTTGGGCTTGCTATCTTCGTCGCAGGGCATGAAGAGCCAGTTTGGGCTCAATGGGAGTTGAAGGAGACGCGATTCATGGCAAGTGCGGGACTGGGCATGAGTGCAGAGGAGGCGGCAGCGCTAACGGGCATCGGCTCTAGCAACCCTGCTGCAACTCTACCCACGATGCCTGTGACCGCACAGCCTACACTGGTGCCAATCGGAAGTGCAGCAGCCGCTGCCGCCGCAACAGGTACACTGACACCTCAACTCGCTTCGCGAACGGCATCGCTCTTTGCATCAAGCCAGGGCTCATCAACTTCGACGCAACCTACACAAGTTCCCCAGTTATCCATTATGTCACTGAACGTGAACGCACAAGCTACAGCGACAGCAGCGTCCTTGAAGAGTCCGGCCGAAGATGAGGGTTATGAGGCACCTTCGATCTTCAGGCTCGACTACATGAGTGCTTCACCGACAGAGTCAGGCAGCGCAGCCGCAGCAGCTGGTTCAGCGAGTGGTGTGACAACCGCAAGTACAACTTCGCATATTTCCGCGCCAACAGCATCAGCGCCAGTTCCCCAACCACTTCCAACTGCCACTACTCAACCACCTGCACTACCTACGCGTGGTTCTATTTCTGGACTGCCACCCGCACTGCGCCCATTGCCACAACCTACTGCTCCGGCAGCCCCGACCCTGGCGCCACCTCCTCTGCCAAATGCTCAGCCACAAGTGCTATCATCGCCTGCTGCACCAGCTCTGGTACCTCCCACGCTACCTAGCGCTCCAGCTCAAGCGCCAGCGACTGCCCCAACTCTGGTGCCACCACCCCTACCTGGAGGCTCCCCACCGTTGCCAGGTGCACCAGCCCTTGGTATGGGTGGCCAGTTCCAATCAGCGTTGAGACCACCACCTCCACGAGGCATGGGTATGCCGCTACCGCCTCCACCCGCACCTACCGGCGCGTTGCCACCTGCTCCCGCCCAGCCTGCTCTCGCCCCGCCTCCACTCCCTAGCGCTTTACCAGCGTCGCCTACAGGCGCGGGATCAGGTGCCGCACCTGCACCCGCTATTGGTGCACCACCAGCAGGAGGCTTACCTCCGCCGCCGGCTCCAGGAACGACTTCAGGTAGGTTAGGTCCGCCTCAAAGGCTTCCTCCTCCACCTCGAAAGCAGCAGTAAAGGATGGTTTCCCAATGGGGTAATTTATCCTTAACGGTATATGGTTCATTATCGCAGCATGCCACAATCTACTGTTCGTATTTCGATTTAGTCAAACTTTCTTGCCCTTTTCATACGACACACATTTACCCTTACCCATTTACTTCAATAAATGATCTAAACTTCGACACTTTACTGTTCATGCTTGCAATGCTTGGGTTTGTATTTCGTGCTCCCAACGAATGCCGTGGTGGGTAGTGCATGACTACGTCAATGTGTTTAGGCGATGCGAAGGATAATATGAACACCACTATCCGTATGGACAGGGCCGCTGAGTTCGCCGACCGCGAGGGAGAACGCTGCAGTTTCGAATGCAGGCTGCATCTTGCCTCGACCAAACGAGCCCAAGTCACCACCGCGAGTGTGTGAGTTACAGTCACTTTCGCGTGCAGCCAATTCCTCAAACGACTCGACCCCATTCACGATACGTTGTCGGAACTCTTCGATCATTGCAATCGCTTCCTCGCGAGTGCGAGTGATAACGGGGCTCTTCCAGCTAGACGGGCGGCGCACATCCTTGTGCTTGACAAGCAGGTGACGGACTCGCACCTCAGAAGGCGGTCGGAGACCTGCATGAGGTCCAACGGCGGAACCTGAAGGCATAGGCGCTGGAAGACCAGCCGCTGCGGCCGCTGCAGCCTGTCTCTGGTCGTGTGCGGCTGCGGCGCGTGCTCGTTGCGCGCGCTGCAGTAGGTAGGCCTCACCTTCTGCACGTCGTCGTCCACCAGTTTGCTTGAGCTTGTACTGGCGTGTGCTTGAACCAAATGAGATCACATCATATTCAAATATGGGCTCCCCGATGTTAGGCTGAATTCGCCTGCCATTCAAGAACGTTCCGTGGAGGGACTTAAGATCAAAGAGCATAAGTCCATCTCGAGTCATGACGATGGCCGCATGCGTTCGCGAGATGGAGGGATGCTCAAGGATGACCGTAGGCAAGCGCTCGTGCTGCAATCGCCCGAAGAGCACCATGTTGTGTTCCTGAAGATGCTCGTAGAGATGGATGTTCACCAGGGTGACACCCTCCTGCTTGTAGCAGTCGAGGTAAACGTTGATCATGCTGTCCGGAGGTGGGACTGCCCAGTCAGGCACAAGCATGTTTTCCGATCGGTGAAGCACACGCTGACGATAGCCTTCGCGCCAGGCCTCGTCGGCAGGGCCAGATGCAATCGCGTTTTGGGCTAGAAGTGCGGGGTGAAAGGGCAAGTAATCGCGCGTAGGTTGGGAAATAAGCTCTGTCTCCATAATAATGATACACGGCACCCATTTAGACACACACTGGCTGTGCACCAAGTACGCTTTAGTCTCACGGGCTAGTTTGGGATAAGACAGGAAATCGCATTCAACCACTTGGAGGCGGCGTATCAACACACAATTGTGCGACCAACATGATTTATACCCTGTAGTCGGAGTGCACGACATATGTGCTACCTCACGCCAGAGTTATTTCGATCATGGCGAATGTGCCATCTTCTCGAACCAGACCCCTCCGAGGTGTTGTCGCCCGAGATCTCGACCATCCTGCGAGGATCTTGAAATACATTCGGGCAATCCGGCGCAGGTCTACGAGATGCACATAATACATGATGAGGTGCGGGGAAAGTGGCGGGATTGCAGTGCAACCAAGGACAAACGGTCAGGATCTGACCCAGTGACTTACCAGCTACGTTATCTTTGTTATCTTGCTCCTGTCCAGGCGCGGTATGCGGCGCCGGGCCAGAAGTCATGTACGAACCTGCGTAGTGCGACATGGTTGATACAGTTTTTAAGCCGAGACAACTGCAAGAAGCCTGGTTATTGTAAACCTAAGCGTTGTGATCGGGCTTGTTCTTTTCGGGCCAGGACGGATGGATAGGCTCAACGATTCTGGTACAAATTCGTTTACTGTGGTGCCTGCCTGCATTCGTGCACGACATGAACATAGGTGAGCCTAGTCGGCAGCAGAAACTGAAGTCCAGTCAAGAATGAGCTCGGAAAATAATGCGCTGGGATCCAGCACATCTTGTACATCACATACGAACCACGGAAGTTAGATAGGGAAATTGTATTGATTGGTCAACGGGCGCATCCGATTCTTATTCTCTTTAGTCTTCTGCTGTTTGATACGCGTTGATGATGAAGGTTAATGGTTTCGTACTTGCTATAATCCAGCGAGCACTTGCGCTTGGTCGACGCCGCGCCAACTGCATGGAGAAACATGGAGCGAATGTTGTCAAGCGTGCTCATATAACGATGCGATAGACTGTGGTTATTGATCAACAGTACCTGCTTGCTTGCCTGCTTGCTTGTCTGCCTGTTTGTTAGCTTTCTGGAACAATACCAAGGAGTAAGAGTGAAAACCGGACGCAATGGCCGAGGTGTACAGAGTCGGGAGAGATTAGTCAAAAGAAGCAGTCCGCAACAGGTCTAATCGTTTAATCTAGGTCAATAAGCGATACCGGGCATGCGAAGCCCTTTGGAACACTAGTGAGCGAAGGTTATGAGAAAGCTCCTTAGTGAGGCCAGTCCTTGGCAATCTCGAAGGTGTACTTCAGCGTCAAGTACTCGCGGTCGTCGTCGCGCAGAGTCGCCTGTGCATTGTAGGTGCCACGAGCAAGGAAGCCACTAGGTGCCTCGTCTTCGAGTACACGAACTGTGTGAAGCTTGTCTGAAGGCGGGTACGAACCGAGCATTTCCTCAGTGGTATCACTCGCCATCAAACGCTTGACTTCGTTTTTGAAGCGAAGGCCTGAGACAATGTTGTGCTGTGCATAGAAGTCGAGCTCCACCCAGAACTCAACACCCTCTTTCATCACGTAGTGCTGGACGGTGGGCGAGTCGATACGCAAGCGAATGGGGTCACGACCTGGCGAGCAGATGCGAACCTCGACAGGGACCACATGACTGGGGTTATCCGGGAACTTGCAAGTGGGACCGCTGCCGAGACCGAGTTGGGCTTTGTATCGGTTCATACTTTCGTCATCCTTGTCAGTCTCAAGAATGGTCTTCAGGTCAACGGGCTTAGTAACGTAGTTGAACACAGGCTGGCCATCCTCACCGGCATTCTCGCCCGCAGCACCAGCGATGGTCTTTTCTTCCTGGCTAGCAACAGGCTCCGAGGCAGCGGCGGCAGCGGCAGCAGGGTGAGACGCGGGCGTAGGTCGTCGCTGGGGTAGCGGAGGTGGTACACCAGGTGCGCCTGCCGCAGCAGCGGGCGACTGAGGAGCACGCTGAGGTACCTGAGGCAGGGGCATCTGAGGAGGCTTGGGCAGGGGCAAGTTAGGAGGAGTCTGCTGGGACATGGCTAAAAATGAAGCTGAGTGCAATATGATATGGGAGTGCTTTCCTATGCGTGGCTCACGTGCTCGGGTGGGCTATATCCGATGTTTCGTGGGTATCTTCCGTCACGAGAGAATCCTTCCTGAATCTGGAGGGTTGTGAGCACTCTTCTGCGATGGGGAGGAAGTGTAGGGGTATGGCAGAGGATAAATTGAAGCTGCGTCAGTGATATGTATCAAATGCAGCCTTAATTCAAGTCACCGCACATGCGCCACACGCCTGCAGCGAGAGGAAAGCTTGAGACGGCAAAAACAGTCGTCACCTCAGCTTTTGTGGTGATTGCGGTAGAGACACGACACGGGTGCCGATATAGCACTCAAAGTAGGATTAAGCCCACCGCGCTTCACATGCTAGTGCGGTTTATACCACAATAACGTGGGTGCGCACCGAGTTTCAGCACCCCCAGTCACCTGCCAAAATATCTCAATTCACTCGTTTCGAGTCGGCATTGGGTCAGCGGTGGTGGCTTAATCCATGACGCGATACAGAGCTAGGATCTCAGGTGGTAATAGAGAAATGAAGCGAAATACTCGTGTATTTTGTTAATTACTTGAGAGCGCCCAAGCCGGCTTGCAATACACATAATACACATGGAGAAAAGTATTCAAGCGAACTCACGAGTCAGGTTTCACATCATATCCAATTAGACGACGGTAGCGAGCAACCAGTTCAGTAATGCCAAATTGTTAATTAAACAAGCAACGTGTATCCTCCTGCGCCTGACTTGTTGTTGGTATACATACACTCGGGGGCGCACACTCGGTTTGCTATGCTGTTACAAGAGCAGCCCCTCAAGCTCATCGTCCAACAACTGAGTAGAGGCCTCCGTCAAGTTGCGCTCACCAGATTCAGCAGCCTCGGCTTCTTTGTCAATCGGCTCGCTTGCAAAGATCAACGCTGAACTATCCTCTGGAACTTCGACGTTTGCGACTAGCTTAGTAAAGATGGTCTCTTCAGGCTGCCACTTCTGGGTAAACAGATCGGAGAGGATGTAGATGAAGATGATCCTGAAAGGAAGGAAAACCAAGAGCAGGAACAAAACAAAGAGTCCAATCACTAGCTGGCGGGACTCAATCGGAGAGCGCCAGCGGAACAAAGAAAGCAATCTCATGACTGAGAAGGTAATCTCTCCAACCGTTGTTTGAATGCCAACCAGTTTTTCCTTAGTCGACGAGATAAGAGTTGGGAGCTCTAGCACAGAACTCAGGATCTTTCGAGTCAAGCTTTGCTTAGCTCCGGGTGGAGCCAGCGGATCGGGCATGCTCTCTGCTGGCGACGGGGTTGCAGTGGATGGAGTCGTACGCGGCACTGGAGTTGCAGATGCCGACGATGAGGATCCCGCTGATGCAAGAGACTTGGACACATCCACTGAGCTCGGCTTGAGGAAGTCAATAGCATCGCGACGCTCCCGCTTCCGAAATGCCTTCACTCGCTGCTGCAGTAGTTTGGCTTGTTCAAATGCCACCTGGAGTGGAGGGCGCATTGTCTTAGTTTTTGCCTCGATTTTGCTCCGGATTTCAGTAGCCTTGCGGGCAAGGAAGTCAGCAACTTTATCTGCTGTGTCGCTCAGCTTTGTTGATGAAGACTTCCGTGACTGTTCCTCCGCCTCAGCCTCAGGGCGAGCTAGGACCTGCGACGATTCTTGGACTATTGAGTCAACTAATCTATCGCACTCGGCATCATCTGCAGCTGCAAGTTCATTTTCGTCTAGTTCGTCAGCATCATCATCCTCGTCATTATCCACTTCATCACCCTCCGCAGTCTTCCCAGAGCCGGATCTTGCCAGTCGCAACTTCCGTCGATATTCGGCTTCCCGTAACAATCCGCGCAAGCGCTTGAGAAGCGAGCGAACTTCGACACGATGTTGCGATGATGAACTAGGAGCGTTTGACAACCCGGAGGTTGTAGTCGAGGTAGAGGTTGATGATCCTCCCTCAATATCCGTTTCTTGAGAATCCGAGCCATCCCCTTTGGGTGGTCGGATGATGAACCGAGAACTGGACTTCGCTTTGGCCTCGGCAACAGCGGCTTCATACTCGCTGAGCAACGTCGATGATGGAGCAAAAGTCCTTTTCAAGAATCCTACTAAAGTGTTACTCTCCGCCTCAGCCTGTTCTCGTTCCTGGTCGAGTTGTCGCTTGAGTTCATTGACCTTTCGTTCGGCTTCGACCATTTCTAGCCACTCGTCCACGTCTGTTTGGGCTACATAGATTGCGGCGTCCAATGCCTCATCGCTTAGTGACGTGTACTTGGAGTCGCGCGGCTTTGACTGCTGCCTCGCCTGCACTTCGTGGGTTGAGTTCGTTGTTACAAGCCGCAGAGCTGCAATTGAATCTTCAGACCGTGCCAAAGCCGACTTAGCAGGCATGTCTGATACTTCATAGTGATTGATCGAGACCTCTGTTGCAGAGTCGCGATCCGTTGTAGTTCCATGACCATGACCGCGGCGTCTTAACCGCGAGTCCTTGCTTTCATTCTCTCCCTCCTTCTCATCATGATCTCCCTGTGTGGCCATCTTCTGTGCCACAGACGCACGCTTTGCTAGCAGTTTCTTTGAGCGTATAGATTCACGAACTGATTTGTACCAGTCTTCGATCTCCTTTGCTCGTGCTGCTCTGGCTTCCTCAGGGAGAGGCAGTCCTCGGCGTTGTAAATACTTGTTACGAGCCTGGTGTCGAGGCCCATTCGCATCCAATTCCGCCCATGGCGCCACAACTAGCTCAAGCCACCACGGGTTGTACGCATGCATGACAATAATCCAGATCAGAATGAGTACGAAAATGGCAGGTAAATAGGATAACTTATCTTGATAAGTCATATTCAACAAGAAGAGCAGAATAGCCGCAGTAACACGCGGATGGTGCCAATTCTTGATTGCGACAAAGGCTTCACCAAGAATGATCAATGGTTGAATGAGCGCCACGAGCTTTGTTACGTCATTAACAGTCTTACTGATTGAGAACCGTTGTGGGATCTTCTTCTGTACTGGTGCCTCTGCCACGATATCATCTACTTCTGGATCAATGAATTGAGGAGCGACGCGTGTACCAGCACCTTCGGGAAGGATAGAACTAGTTGCAACCACTGGGGCCGGAGCTGGGGCTACGACCTGGGGTGGGACTGGGGTCGGCTCAACAGTTCCCTCCTGTGTCTCCATGCTGCTACTTGCCGGAGCGGCATCAGCTTGACTGTCAGTTGCTTCACTCCAACTCGGTACACTAGCTACCTCCAATGTTGCTCCGGTAAAGGCGTCCTCAACCGCGATCGTATGTGGAGGTAAGGCCGGGGTTGGTGCAACCTCAGGCTCTGCTCTTTCACCCGTGGACTCCCTTGGTGCCTTCTCAACAGCCTCGACTGGTTCTTTATCCTCTGCCTTTACTTCAATCTCCTTCAGAACACTCATATCCTTGCTTTCTTCCATGCGGGCATGGACGATGCTGGAGTCTTCAGAGGTGGATCCTGATTTCGGCATCTGAGTCTCAGCTGGAGTATTGCTGCTGCCGCTACTGCTGCCTGGCTCAGCACTCGCCATAGCTGGGGTTAAGCTGTCTTCTGCGTTTGTCTGGGGGGTGGAATGAGACTGTTTTGGGGGTGCTGGCGAGGCCTGAATGCGGGACTGCGTGGATGCGTGCTTTGGTGTTGAGATCCGGGAGAGCTGTTGTTGCTGCTGTTGCTGTTGCTGCGCCGCAGCTGCTGCAGCAGCATCCTTGGCTTGTTGCTCAACTAGCTTAGGGAGCAGTTGAGAAAGTAGTGACTTTTCAACTCCAGTTGCGGCTTCTGACTCCCTTAAAACCTTCTGCAATGAAAGAAAGTAATGCAGACCCCGGACTTCCGCCTCTGCTACCGCTTGCGCTGGAGTTAGATGCGGCAATCCACCAACAAGGATCTCTTTGGGGAAAATCGCATCTTCATCGCCGAACTTGGAGCGGATAAGCTTCCACTCGTCCTCCGTTAAGTCCTCTACGAGAGCGGGTTCCACTGCTTCATCATGTGCACCGGTGTGTCGCGTTACTGGGGTTTTCTTTTCTTCCTCTGCTTTTGATCGACCACCCCAGAGAGCGCCAAAGAAGCCAGATGGCTTCTTCTCAGAAGTTTGTAGCACGGACTTGTCATTCTTCAATTCGACTTCCTTACTAACTTGTGCATTGCTCTCAGCGCGTAGTTGTTTCAATTTCTCTCGAGCTGCTGTAATTCGTGCAGCTCGGGCGTAGGCATACTCTGAATTTAACCTCAACTGTTGGGCGACAAGTGAACGACGCTGCTCAAGTTCGGTTTCTTCGGAAGGAATTCCTGCACGACATCGCATAGCACGAGCTTCGACTTGAGCCGCTTCCTTGACGCTAGCTACAATCTGATCTGACATACCTGCTCGGAGAGGTGTACCGAAGAGAGAGAGACATGTAACATTTGAAAGCCCTAACAGCTCAAAGGCATTCATTCTTCGTACGGTCTGGAGGACCTCGTTATCAAACAGTCGAGCAAGAGTTTCTCGCTCTGCCACACGACCAATTGCCTCAATCTTCGCTACCACAAGTGGGGAGTGGATATATGCTGGGGTGTGGGCATGCACAGCTGGTGGGAGCGCTGAGGCCGCCACTGAAGAATATGGGACCGATGGAGCGGCAATTTGCCATGGAGCACTCGCAACCGCTGATGACGAGATTGAATCACGTCTCGGAGTGGATGGAGTCATGGAGCCACTAAACACTGAGCTGGAAGCGGATTCTGAACCTTTGCTTTCTTTGCTCTTGAGCTCATCATAGGCTGCGACTGCGGCTTTCGCCAAAGGAACATGCGATTTTAGTACGCGACTGCTCCAGGCACTAGGGGACGAAGCGATTGAACACAATCGTGAGGCTGTGATGAGGTCGCATAGATATGCGTAGGTAAGCTCAATTTCTGTGGCTGAGGCTGCGGAGTCCAAGCTGGGCAAATCCAGGAGAAATTCATGATCTTCAACGACTGACTTGTTTACAGCAGATTCTGGATCGTGTGTAGCGTATCGTATCCTCATATAGCGACTTTGGCTTCGTAACATAGTGCCTTGCACAATATCAACTGCGGTGATGTCGCAATACCGAATCATGCGATTTGACGCCAATACGGCATCAAAGATCAGTACATTGGTACATAAGCCGAGACGACCTGCGACTGGAACGAGTCCGCTGACATCTAACGCACCTGTGCGCTGAACCACAAGATGCTCGCTCGAGTCCAGTCCGAACTGTGAACGGAAGTCCCATTCCTGTTCAACCGCGTTGCACTTCTGTAGTGCCTCAACATACATTCGAAAGATGTTGAAGGTGACACCGCGATCGATTTGGTCTTGGTCCAGCACAACGCTCTGGTCTTTACTAAACGTACCCTGAGCTCCTGAGGAGTTGCTGGCTCCATTACTCTTTACACCTGCCTTGGGTT